>CECA01044027.1_pt1 | contig 102545 bp, 78 predicted proteins | sample 557351 | NCBI WGS metagenome assembly CECA01 (sample SAMEA3182051, study PRJEB8094) | gut metagenome | biome: human; feature: gut; material: Stool; isolation source: human stools | place: Canada | collected 2012-03-07 | reverse complement strand
GCGAAAATAGCTCAGTTGGTAGAGCACGACCTTGCCAAGGTCGGGGTCGCGGGTTCGAGTCCCGTTTTTCGCTCGAAGAAAGAGAACATTAAAATTCTGACTTAGGCATCTTGCCACCGCAGCAATCATAGCTTGCGAAAATAGCTCAGTTGGTAGAGCACGACCTTGCCAAGGTCGGGGTCGCGGGTTCGAGTCCCGTTTTTCGCTCGAAGAAAGAGAACATTAAAATTCTGACTTAGGCATCTTGCCACCGCAGCAATCATAGCTTGCGAAAATAGCTCAGTTGGTAGAGCACGACCTTGCCAAGGTCGGGGTCGCGGGTTCGAGTCCCGTTTTTCGCTCGAAGAAAGAGAACATTAAAATTCTGACTTAGGCATCTTGCCACCGCAGCAATCATAGCTTGCGAAAATAGCTCAGTTGGTAGAGCACGACCTTGCCAAGGTCGGGGTCGCGGGTTCGAGTCCCGTTTTTCGCTCAACTTCCCTCCGTTGCGGAGAGCCTAAGTTAATATGTCCGGATGGCGGAATTGGTAGACGCGCTACTTTGAGGGGGTAGTGACAGTTATGTCGTGTGAGTTCGAGTCTCATTTCGGACACTTCAGAAAATCCCAAGTGATTATTAAATCACTTGGGATTTTTCTTTTATATTTACGTCTTCCAATCATTATATTGGGTCAAGCCGAAACCACGGAGTATTAGAAAAAAATGGGCTCAAGCCGAAATGTCGGTGCATAATTAAAAATATAAGAGATGAGGGTTCTCAACGATAGGAGCTTGACTCTCCGAGGCAAGCCATAGGTCAGCCATTACATTTAAGTGCTTACATATAAATGAAAAGCATTGCCTCGAAAATGGCTGGTCCCGAAGGTACCAGCTCCTACATTAGCCCATCTCGACCCAACTAAACATGCACCGACATTTCGGCTTGAGCCATAATTTTTATTGTTTTCTACAAAAATAGGTCTCCGGCGCAAAGATGCCGAAGGCCTATAAAAGCATTGGCGGGGTGTTTATTTATCTGAGATACTCGTCGAAGAATTTTTCAATCGAGGCAAAGGGGATGATGTCCTTTTGGTCGTAGAGGTCTGTGTGGCTTGCTCCGGGAATGACCATAAAGAGCTTGTTGTTGTCCTTGCCGGGGGTAACGGTCAACTTTTTATAGGCATCGCTGCCGAAATAGAACGAATGCGCTTTCTCTCCGTGTACAATCATCACAGCGTTTACAATCTCGCCGGCGCGGCTCATCAGGGGGAAGTTGAGCCAGGGGATGGGAGATGTCGCGTTGCGTCCGCCGTTTGAGTTGAGCGAACGCGGATGATAGCCGCGCTTGGTCTTGTAGTAGTCGTAGTAGTCACGTAGGAATTTAGGTGCATCTTCGGGCAGCACGTCGGGAACACCGCCGCCGAGTTTTGGTGTTCCGTTGACGTAGTCCTCGTTGCGCTGAGCGGCTAATTTTTCGCGGAGTGCGTTGCGGGCCTCGGCACTGTCGTCGGCATCGAAATATCCGTTGGCGTTGACACGGCTCATGTCGTACATCGTCGATGCCAGAGTGGCCTTGATGCGAGGGTCGGGCGCCGCAGCGTTGATGGCTATGCCGCCCCAGCCGCAGATGCCGATAATTCCTACTTTCTCAGGGTCGACGTCGGGGTTGGTGACCAGGAAGTCGACGGCCGCGCTGAAATCTTCGGTATTGATGTCGGGCGAGGTCATATAGCGTGGAGTGCCGCCGCTCTCGCCCGTAAACGACGGGTCGAAGGCTATGGTCATGAATCCGCGCTCGGCCATTTCCTGGGCGTAGAGGCCGGCTGCTTGTTCCTTCACTGCGCCAAAGGGGCCGCAGACGGCTATAGCCGCGAGTTTGCCTGTCGTACCCTTGGGTTTATACATATCGGCTGCCAGGGTGATGCCGTAGCGGTTGACAAATGTCACCTTGCTGTGGTCAACCTTGTCGCTCTTGGGAAATGTCTTGTCCCATTCATTTGTAAGAGTCAGATTTTCCATAATATTTTTGTTTTCTATTGTTTTATTCTCGGCCGCGTTAGTCATAACAAGGCTGCCAGTGATGGCAAACAGGCATATCGCTAAAATATTTTTTACCATCACTCATGCTTCTTAAATGGAGATTCGACCTCTTCGTCTGTTGCTTCGAGTAGGAAGTAGACAGGTCGTAGCCCGTCGTTACAACAACTTATGGCTGTGCCGGGTTTGCGTATCCAGTCGTTGAACCAGAATTGTTTCGAGCCGTTAGCCAACGCGAAGACATACTGATGAATCGAACGCCATGCGCCGTCACATAGTCCTTCAGGTCGGGTCGAACCGGCATAGAATACGTCGCCGACATTCATACAGGGGCACGGCGATACGCCTTCTACTCCATATTCCTTTGCAAGTTCTTCATGGAAATCTTTCTTGATTACTGTGATTTTTACTTTTTTCATAATTAGGGTTTGTCTATTGTATTGACTGTATTGATTGTATTGACTGTATTGTTAGTACCAATCGTGTTTTTCGCGTCGCTCGAGAGCGTCTATATGGTTCATTTCCGCTGGCGTCAGCTCGAAATCAAATATTGAAATGTTCTCTTTCTGGTGGTCTGGGTTGCTTGAACCGGGGATGACTACCACACCGTTTTGTAAGTCCCAGCGTAAGATTGTCTGCACAAGCGATTTGCCATGCTTACGGGCGATATCCAAGATTACCGGCTCTTCCATCAGCTCCGAGTTGAAGCCACGGCCTCCGAGAGGATACCAAGCTTCAACCACAATACCCTTGTCGTGTAGATACTCTATCACAGCCTTGTCCTGATAATAAGGGTGGATTTCGTTTTGGTCGAGTACGGGCTTGATATTTACTTTCGGCAGAAACTCCGACATCTCCTTTATGTAATAGTTAGAAACGCCGAGTGACCGTATTTTGCCCTGCTTTACATATTGCTCCATAGTCTTGTAGGCATCAACATCGTGAGGGCCCGGGTGATGGAGCAGCATAAGGTCGATGTAGCCTATATCGAGTTTGCGGAGGCTTTTTTCGATGTTCTTCTCTGCATCGGCAAACTCGTTTGGGTAGAGTTTTGTAGTCACAAAAACGTCCTCGCGCTTTATCAGACCTTCTTCGATTGCCTGACGTATCGCCCGGCCGACTTCTTCCTCGTTGCCATAAAAACTTGCCGTGTCAAACTTGCGATAACCGAGTCTGATTGCGGATAATATCGCGTTCACACATTTGTCGCCGCGAAGACTATAGGTGCCCAGGCCGACTATGGGCATGTCGTAGCCACTGCTAAGTCTTATTGTCGGAGGATTACCATTTGTTCCTGGCGAAAGGTCAAAGTATCCCTTTTCGATTTGTCCTGTTTGTGTTTGCCCCAGTTTGTCATTGGTGGTATTGTCACCATCGGGATTGTTACAGGCATTTGCTGTCACTGCCATAATTGCCGATATTATGAGATTTATGATTTTCATGTTGCAAAATTACACAAAGAGCCCCACAGCGGCATTGCTGTGAGGCTCAATCTTAGTTTCTGAAAAGTTCAATCAGCTGAGAGGGACCGCAGTCGGGGCGATACCGAATTCTCTTTTGAATGCAGTCGAGAAATGCGACGGGTTGCGGAAACCGACTTCGGCGTAGACCTCGACAACTTTCTTTCGGCCAGTCTTTATGAGTTCGTAGGCCCGTTCGAGCCTTTTCTTGATAAGCCATCTTTCGGGTGTGAGGTCGCTGATTTTCTTGAAGTCGCGTTTGAACGTGGCGAGGCTGCGGCCGGTATAGTGTGCTATTTCCTCAATGCTTAGGTCGCACATATAGTTCTCTTCCATAAATTCGATGATGTCGATTTTCCAGGGCTCGTTGAAGTCAAACATCGTGGGTATAAACCGGTCGTCTATCGCCAGGAGTGCCATAAGGCCTTCTTGCAACTTTAGTTCCATAAAGTTGTCCTTTGGCTTGACGTCGGGGTCGAAGTATGGCGTCATAGAGGCAAAGAGGCTGGCGAGTTCGACTGTCTTGGGCAACTTGATAACTCCGGGGTCGAGTTTTCCGGCCTTAGTTCTTACCTTGTTAATTGACAGCTTGCCATACATCTCCCTGAGGAAATTGCGCGTGAACATCAGGAATATACCGCAATAGCGTTCGCCGCCATGGGTCTTCTTATACATCGTGATATGGTGGTCGCGCGGTATAAACACGCACTCGCCTTTACGGACATGGATTTTTTCCTTACCATTGTCGAGAATCATCTCTCCGGAATACACATAGTTGAGCGCGTACTCGCGCGAACGGTGTATGCACCCGCTCAAATCGTCGTAGAAGAAGCTGTAGAATATATTGTTGTAGTTAAAAATCAGCTTCATCGGCCCGAGGTCCTCGTTGTGATTTATTGCCATAAGTTTCTATGTTCTGGTTTACAAAAGTAGCAATAAAAATCTATACGGCACTTTCTCTGCGGCTCATGTTTTGTTTCTCACAGGTTCATCGACATGCTTATTCCCTATATTGTGTAGGGTTGAGGCCGAGTGTCCGTTGCACGTAGCGGCTGAAATAGGCCGGCGACGAGAAGTGGAACATGTCGGAGATTTGCACGAACGACAATGACTTGTTGCGCAGAAGGCGCGCGATGTCGAGTGCGGTATAGCGGTTTATCCAATAGTTAGCAGGGTAGCCGCTGACCTTCTTCGATACTTCCGACAAATATTTGGGTGTCACGCACAGTGTGGCGGCATAATAGGTCACTTCGCGGTTATGGCGATAGTCGCCGTTTTCGAGCATGTCTAAGAAGCGGCTCATCAGCGTGGCGTTTTGCGTCGATACGCCTGACTCCTTGTTAATGACCGAATGAAAATCAAAGAAATCGAGTATGGCCGACTGTACCGCATTTATCAGCAGTTCGCGATAAAAGGTGTGGTCGGTCTGCGATAGTCGGTAGGCTATCCAGCCGAAATCGCGTTCGCACACGAAACGCTGCCTCTCGTCGAGACTCATTATCGGATTGAGAAAGAGCGACAACTGCCCTTTCATGCCATAGTTGGTCTGGGGAGTGCACAATTCGATAAAGGGAGCCGTGACATAGAGTGTCTTCACCACAAAGTCTTCCGACGGTTTCATATTGTCGAGCAGCTTGCCTTTGCGCACTATCATCAGGTCGCCTTCCTTCATCTCGAAATGATTGCCGTTGAAGGTAAAAGAGCAATTGCCGCCCAGGCAGAGTGCGTGGGCAAGATATTCCTCGTAGCGACTTGTACCGATGCCGGCGAGGGTTTCTTCTATAATTACATCTTTAAGCTGTCCCATGAGCTAAATAATTGGTAGAATATCTTGTGTGGGGGTTATCGTGTCATAATCTCTATTAGTTCCGAAGCATACTGCCGTCCTATCGGCAGCACGCAGCCGTTGTTGAGGAAGACTTCTTGCCTGTTGAAACTTTTGATTTTAGATTTTGAGACGACAAACGACCTGTGTATCCGCACGAAAGACTCGGCAGGAAGCATGGCTAACACGTTTTTCAATAATATCCTCGACACGACGCACTCACCGGTGGTGCGGAATATTTTAGAGTAGCCCTCAACGGCCTCGATATACACTATGTCGTCGATAGGGATATTGATGTTGTTGTAGTCTTGCTTTACCACTATGCATTGCGAAGTCGTCTTTATCGGCTCACGCCCTATGCGTCGCAAAGCCTTTGAAAAGGCAATTTGGAAACGGCTATAGGCAAATGGCTTGTGCAGATAGTCGACGGCGTCGAGGTCAAAGCCTTCGAGTGCGTAGCGCAGATATGCGGTCGTGAATATAAAGCACGTACCCTCGGGCAGCCGTCCGGCTATCTCGAGGCCGCTTATACCGTCCATTTCTATGTCGAGAAATACTATGTCGGGCCGCTCGCGGCATATAGCCTCAAGGCCGACTGTCGGGTCGGAATATTTCTCCAGTTCGATATTGCCTATCCGCTGGCAGAATTTTTCGATTATGTCGAGAGCCAATGGCTCGTCGTCAATGGCTATGCATCGTATAGTGTCAGTCATGTGCGTTGAGGTCTATTTTGAGGTAAACCATGAAAATCCCGTCCTCTTCCATTATGTTGAGCACATAGCGGTCGGGATATAGCCCCGATAGGCGGCTGCGGCAATTATTGATACCTACCGGCACGTCTTTGCGGAATTCGTCGGAGTGCTTTATAATCTTGTTCTCGGTCTTAAAAGTCAAAATCCCCTTGTCGAGGCGCAGCTTTATCAAGATTTTGCAGTCATGGCTTGTCGAGGCCCCGTATTTAAAGGTATTCTCTACGAATGTGAGGAAAATCATCGGTGCGATATTTGCCGCCGGGTCGTCGACCAGGCAGTCCCACTCGACGGCGGTGTGCGTGTTGAGCCTGATAAGCTGTAGGTCGATGTAATTGTTGATATAATTGATTTCGTCATCGATGGTCACCCAGTCGTTATCGGCCGTAACGTAGGTATATTTCAGCAGTTCGGTGAACTTAATAAATGCATCTTCTGCTTTTTGAGAAGTGCCGATTACGAGGCTGTAGAGCGAGTTGAGGGTGTTGAATAGAAAATGTGGATTTATCTGAGCCTTATAGAGGGCCAACTGTGCCTTGTCGCGCTGGTTCTCTATAATACTTTGCAACAGCAGGCGGTGATATAGCTCCTTGACAAACGCCACCGTGAGCGAATAGCATATTATGATAGAGAACATAAACCATACCGTAATTGCCATGTTGTAATTCCTCACTCGTGTCTGGTATTCGCTCATCGACGGTATCACGAAATCCATTTTAGGCAAGGGATACAGGGTCAGCAGATATGTAGCCAATATCATCGCAGTAAAGATGCCGCCCAGCTTGTAGTAGGATTTCGACAAAATGAGCCTTGGCAGGTTTAGAGCCTTGATTACAAAATAGCAGCCGTAGAGATAAATCGTAGTCAGGCACGTGAAAACCGGGGAGACACCCCACCAGTAGTGTACACGGCTCAGCACTATCATAAGCGGCATTATGACGATGCAGAAGAACAGGTCGAATATCAGGCTGGTTTTGTGCTCTAATGATTTCATATCGCAAAATTAATATATCTTCCTAAAAACAACAAATACGCCACGTTACGTTCATTGACACATTTGCGGCGTTCGTTGACACCCGCTATGTCGGTAGCCCGGTCTTATCTAATTTTATCAAATAATCTGACATAAATATGAAGAATACTATTAGCTCTGTTCTTTCGATACTTTGCCTTGCGCTACTGTTTTCTTGCAATAATAATAAGGAAAACGGTCAGTCTTTAGAGGAAATATCCAAGCAGGAACTCGCCACTGCCCTAAACGAACGCGACCAGCTACTCGCCCTGGTCAAGGAGATTTCTATCAATCTGGAGCAGATAAAGAAGCTCGAAAACGTCATGACCATCGCCGCTGCCCATCCAAATGAATATCCCGCTCAGAAAGCCCAAATACTTGCCGACATGGCGTGTCTCAAAGAAAAAATACAGCAGCGAAAGGCCCAACTGCAAGAACTGGAAGACAAACTGCAAAACTCTACCATCAACAATAAGGAACTCCATGAGACCATCGAGGCCCTGCGCATACAGATTGACTCGCAAATCGACGAAATCGAATCGCTCAAGAGGCAGCTCACTGCCGCCAGGGAGCATATTGGCGAGCTAAACGACACTGTAGACTCGCTAACGAATACAGTATCGACAGTGACCGGCGAGCGCAATATTGCCATTGAGGCCGCAGTATCGTTCGAAAACGAACTCAACACTTGCTATTATGTTGTTGCATCCAAGGCACAGCTCAAAAACCACAATATAATCGAATCGGCTTTCCTTCGCAAAACAAAACTGATGAAGGGAGATTTCGATAAAGACTTCTTTGTCGTCAGCGACAAGCGTGCACTCGGCACATTACCCCTTGGCTCGAAAAAGGCAAAAATACTTACCAACCATCCCGAGTCGTCCTACCGCCTCGTTGAGACCGATAGCCAAAAGGTGCTAAAGATATCTGACCCCGACCAATTCTGGAGCCTGACCAATTATCTTGTCGTGCAAAAAGATTGATACATTTTTGAATCAGTGTTAGGCTGCCGGGGGTTGTCTCTATTGAGACAAGCCCCCGGTTTGTTGTTATTCGGCGAATTTAGCAATTTGCTCCGTGTTTTTGATAATAATCCTTAGTCACAATAAACCTAACTTTGCATCACGACAAATAATATATGACTACGATGAAAAAAATACTTCCGTTCTTGTTGATGGTGCTTTTCACTACTTCGCTCGTTGCATGTGACAAAGACGATGCCGGACCCGAAATCCCGTCCGGCGACGGCACCGAAGTTCCCGAAAACAGTAAAATCCTTATTGCCTATTTCAGTTGGGGTGGCACCACGGCGCGTATGGCCCGGCAGATTTCAGAGCAGACTGGCGGGACACTTTTTGAGATTGTGCCCGTAAATCCATACCCTGCCGAATATACCCCCTGCACCGAGGTCGCCCTGGCCGAGCGCGACGCCGATGCGAGACCGGCCATTAAGGGCACGGTAGAGGATATGGATTCTTACGACGTAGTATTTATCGGTTGTCCTGTGTGGTGGCATACGGCACCAATGATTATAAACACCTTTGCAGAGTCTTATGACTTCAAGGGAAAGATAGTCGTGCCGTTCTGCACCTATGCCTCGACATATCGTGATGAGACTTTGCAAAAGATTGTATCGCTTACACCGCAATCTACCCACCTGTCAGGTCTCGGACTCACCTCAAGTGGTGTCGGCAATAGCGGCAATGTCACCACATGGCTCAAAAATATCAAAGTACTCAAATAATATGGAATATAGGACATTAGGATTGAGCGGTCTGCGCGTGTCGGCTGTCGGTCTCGGCTGTATGGGTATGAGCCATGGCTACGGCCTTCCGGCCGACAAACATGAGATGTCGAGGCTATTGGCTGACGCTGTCGACATGGGTTATACCATGTTCGACACTGCCGAGATATATGGTACGGTCGATGACCCTCATGCCAACGAGGAACTGCTCGGAAACGCTCTCCATGACTTCCGCGACCGAATTGTCCTGGCCACAAAGTTTGGCCTCGCTTTTGATAATCCCGGGGGTGACGGCCCCCATCCGCTTATTCCTGATTCTAAGCCCGAGACAATACGCAGGACTGTGGAGGGGTCTTTGAGGCGTCTTCGTACCGACCATATCGACCTGTATTACCAGCACCGTATCGACCCGGCGGTCGAGCCCGAGGTCGTTGCCGGTGTCATGCTCGACCTTATAAGTGAGGGCAAAATATTGCACTGGGGCATCTCTGAAGCCAACGAGGAGTATCTGCGTCGCGCCCATGCCGTGTGTCGTGTCACTGCTGTGCAAAACCGCTATTCGATGATGGCGAGGTGGCACGAGGCAATCTTCCCCTTACTCGAAGAACTCGGCATAGGTTTCGTGGCTTTCTCGCCGCTGGCCAACGGACTTCTGACCACCAACTACGATGCCTCCTCCAAGTTTGACCCTCACACTGATTATCGCGCCGCGATGCCGCAGTTCAGCAGGGATAGCTTCGACAAAAATCAGGAATTGCTCGACTACGTCATGCACCTCGCCGACGAGCATCATGCCACCCCGTCGCAGATTTCTCTCGCGTGGATGTTGTGCAAGAAACCATGGATTGTACCTATTCCCGGTACGAGGCACCTGGGGCACCTAAAGGAAAATGCCGGTGCGGCCGACATAAAATTGTCGCTCGATGAAGTCGTCACTATCGACCGCACTCTCGACGCTATGCCGATGAGCGAAGTATTCGGCGGCTCTAAAATATTGTCACGCGACAATTGACATTGTTGTCATGATACCAAAAAGGCCGGCTCCATTTGTTGAGTCGGCCTTTTTGTGTGGGGATAGTGCTTTGTCTTATTCGGTCGGGAGGCTCAGATATTGCTCGTCGCTGACGGGTTCGAGCCATTCATTGGATGCATTTTCTCCCGGAACTTCAAATGCTAAGTGGGCAAACCAACTGTCTTTCGCCGCTCCGTGCCAGTGCTTCACGTTGGCCGGTATGTGTATCACTGTGCCTGGAAGTATGGCTACCGCAGGTTTCCCTTCTTCCTGGTACCAACCACGGCCTGCCACGCCCACAAGCATCTGGCCGCCGCCCTTGCTTGCGTGGTGTATGTGCCAGTTGTTGCGGCACCCGGGCTCGAAGGTCACGTTGGCAAACGGCACCATCGAGTCTGATACACGGGCCAGATAGCTGTTGCCTTGGAAATATTTGGCATAGGCTGTATTAGGTTCGCCAATCGGGAATATCATTTCCTGTTGGAAACGTTCTTTCTCGGTTGCGCTGTCGGCTGGGTCGGCCCATACTTCTTTGGCTATTCTGAAGCCGGCCCAGGCATTTGGCCATCCGGCATAGAAAGCTGCCTGCGTGAGCAATGCGGCGATTTCCTTACGGGTTATGCCGTGTTTCTTGCCCATCTCGAGGTGTGCGCGAAACGACTGGTCGGTCATGCCTTTACCGAGAAGTATCGAGATGGTGACCATGCTGCGGTCGTGGAGGCTCAGGGTAGAGTCGTTCCAGACGGCGTCGCCGAAGAGCACGTCGTCATTTAGTTCTGCAAATTGCGGCGCGAAGTCGCCAAGGGCAGTGCGCCCTGCTGTTTGCGTTATCTTGTTTTGTGCCATAATCGTTGTATTGATTATCAGAGTCATAATCATTATTAGTATACTGCGTCTCATTGCTCGTGTGTTTTGTTAAATCTCATAAATATCAACCTTTAACAATGCAAAGATAAATACTTTTATACTAATTGAAAAACTCTGATATATTCTTCGGTAATAATGGTAAAAGATAGAGTGATTTTGGTAAGTCCCAACGGAGTTTTATTGTCTAATTTTGCACCAGTGGTTAGACTTTAATGATAAGCTTGATATCTATCAAATCTCTCCGCAGTAAGGCGGTAACTCTGCCATGGTGTCGATGACGATATCGGCGCCGGCAGCGGTGAGGCCGGAGCGCGACGAGTTGCCGTAACTTACTCCCACACAATGGCAACCCGCGCCCCGGCCCATTGCTATATCTACCGGCATGTCGCCGACGACAATACACTCGTCAGCCTTGCAGCGCAACTCGGCCAAGGTCTGTAGCACAGGTGCCGGGTCGGGCTTGCTTCGCACTACGTCGTTGGCACCGAGTATCAGGCTAAAATACTTCGCAATACCTGTGGCCTCACAAAACTCAATCAGTGATTCTCGCGACCTCGACGATGCTATAGTCATGACTATGCCTGCATTGGCAAGTTTATCGAGAGTTTCCACCACGCCGGGGAAAAGCTGCGGCACAAGCCGGGTCTTATTCTCGTTAAATATGCGCCTATAGGTGTTTACGCACAAGTCGAGTTGTGCATCGTTATATTCAGGATACAGGTGCCTGAAACCCTCTTTTAATGGAAAACCTATAGTCGCTCTCAGTTCTGCATCAGTTCGGTTATCGGCCTGTAGCTCGGCTATTGTTGCATGGTAGGTACTCAGGATTGTCGATGTTGTGTCGGCCAAGGTCCCGTCAAAATCAAATATTATAAGAGGTTGTTTAAAAACGATTGTTAGCGGACGTGAGTTTGCGTAGGGTAATCACAACCGCTGCGACCATGAGCATTTCGTTGGCGGATTCTGTAGTCTCTTCGTAGTTTCGGCATAATCGTCTGAAATTTTCAAGCCATGCGAAAGTCCTCTCCACGACCCATCTTTTCTTTGCCGGGACAAACTGACCGGAATAATTTGAATGCGTAATCTCTATGTCAATTCCAAAATCATGTTTGGCCTCCTCTATGAAATTTCCACGATAGCCTCTGTCTGCATAGATGCGTCTTATCCATGGAAAAGCGACGACAAGCATTGCCACAAGAGCATAAGCGGATTTGGAATCGTGAATATTGGCAAGAGTTGTGGATGCTTCCAGAATGTCACCGTCCTTATCAGTTATTATGTTGCGTTTTACGCCCTTTACTTTCTTATTCCCGTCAATTCCTTTTTGGGAACGGGGAAGAGCGGAACGGGAACTCTCACTGTCTATGGCACCGATGGTCGGGTGTGGCGATTCTCCTCTTCTGAGTCTGACTTTCTCCACAAGACTGTCCTCAAGTTCAGAAAAGGCATCCATTGCACCCCAGCGCCTGAAATAGTAATAGACCGTCTGCCACTTGGGATATTCCTCTGGAAGCAGTCGCCATTGGCAACCGCTGACATCTATGTAGATTATCGCGTCAAGTATGAGAAAAAAATCATATTTGCTACGCCAGTTGTCTATGAGAATTGTTCCTTTTATATACTCCTTCTGAGCATCGGTCAAATCGGTCAGATACATAATTCTTTGTGTTTGTTTATGTTTGTTCATTTATTTAAACAATTCACAAAGGATAAATGCCTGAGCATCCGACTGATGCTCATTTTTTATTCACATTTGTTTTTAAACAAGCTCTTAATTTGCCAACAATAGAATTCGGTGCCGTGTGTTTACATGGATATTTTTTGCTGAATCAGAGGATAGATTTGGCCGTGTTGGCGAAAAAGCATATATTTGCAGAAAAATAACATAAAACCCTCTATGGAAATGGAAGATACATACATTCGATTCGACTGGGCGATGAAGCACATGCTGCGCGACAAGGCAAACTTCGACATCCTCGAGGGTTTCGTGTCGGTGCTCCTTGGCGAGGAAATCAAAATCGAGGAAATCCTCGAGAGCGAGAGCAACCAGGACACCGAGAACGACAAGTTCAACCGCGTCGACATCAAGGCCAAGAACAGCCACGGGCACATCATCATCGTGGAGGTGCAGCTCACGCGGCAGCTCCACTACCTTCAGCGCATACTCTACGGGGCGTGCAAGGCCATCACCGAGCACATGAGCCTCGGCGACAAGTACGACAAGGTGAAGAAGGTCTACTCCATCAGCATACTCTACTGCGACTACGGCCAGGGCGACGACTACGTGTACCACGGCCAGACTCGCTTCAAGGGCATACACACGGGCAACGACCTGCTTGTGAGCACCAAGGAGGACGGCGTGATAGTGCAGCACCTTCCTCGCGAGGTCTTCCCCGAGTACTACCTTGTCCGCGTCAACGTCTACGACAAGCTGCCCGAGACGCCGCTCGACGAGTGGATGACCTACCTCAAGACGGGCAAGGTCAGGGAGGACACGCGCACCCCTGGCCTTCAGGAAGTCAAGGAGAAGCTTCGCTACCTGTCGATGACAGCCAGGGAGCGCCGCGCCTACGACGAGCACCTCGACACCATCCGCGTGCAGAACGACGTTCTCGACACGGCGTGGACCGAGGGCCATCAGGAAGGCCGTGAAGAAGGCCGTGCGGAAGGTCGTGCGGAAGGCCGCGCTGAAGGTCGTGCAGAAGGTTTGGCCGAGGGCCGAGCAGAAGGCCGAGCTGAAGGTCGTGCCGAGGGTCGCCAAGAAGGCCGAGCTGAGGCAAAATGCGATTTTGCCCGAAATCTAATAGCTCTCGGAGTACCCAATGATATAATCATAAAGTCGACTGGCCTTACCGAAGATGAAATAGAGGCAATTCGCAGTGGCTTGAAGCAATAAGGAATTTGTTTTTAGGGCGGTTTTTTTGCCTAAGAGCGCAAAATTTCATAATTTTGCAGGCAAAATCAGTAAAATACAATGAACGAACTGCCGCAGAAATACAATCCCTCGGAAGTCGAGGATAAATGGTATGCCTACTGGCTCGAACACAAGCTTTTCCATAGCGAGCCCGATGCACGCGAACCGTATACAATAATTATACCGCCGCCAAATGTGACAGGTGTGTTGCACATGGGCCACATGCTCAATAATACAATCCAGGACATCCTCATCCGCCGCGCCCGTATGCAGGGTAAGAACGCGCTGTGGGTACCCGGCACAGACCACGCATCGATTTCGACCGAGACCAAGGTGATAGCTAAGTTGGCCTCGGAGGGTATCAAGAAGACCGACCTTACCCGCGAGGAGTTCCTGCGCCACGCATGGGACTGGACAGAGAAATACGGCGGCATAATATTGCAGCAGTTGCGCAAGGTCGGTGCTTCGTGCGACTGGGAGCGCACCGCCTTTACCATGGACCCGCTGCGCAGCGAGAGTGTGACAAAGGTATTTAACGACCTCTACGAAAAGGGTTTGATATACCGTGGCAAACGCATGGTAAACTGGGACCCCCAGAACCGCACGGCTATCAGCGACGACGAGGTCTACTTCGTAGAAGAGCAGTCGAAGCTCTATTACCTGCGCTATTACCTTGCAGAAGAGCCCGAAACACTCAATGCGCCCGAGGGCAGCGTTGTTCATGTCGATGAAAACGGACGCCACTATGCCGTAGTTGCCACCACTCGCCCCGAGACCATCATGGGCGATACGGCCATGTGTATCAACCCAAAAGACCCCAAGAACACATGGCTCAAAGGCTGCAAGGTCGTGGTGCCGCTGGTCAACCGTGTAATCCCCGTAATCGAAGACCGATATGTAGATATAGAGTTCGGTACGGGCTGTCTGAAAGTAACACCGGCACACGATAAGAACGACTTTATGCTGGGCAAGACCCACAATCTCGAGACCATAGATATCTTCAACGAGGACGGCACCGTAGCCCCCGTTGCCGGCATGTATGTCGGCATGGACCGCTTCGACTGCCGCACGGCTATCGCCGAAGACCTCGGCAAAGCAGGCCTTCTCGAGAAGACAGAGGACTATGTGAACAATATCGGCCTGTCGGAGCGCACCGGCATACCCGTAGAGCCGCGCCTGTCGTTGCAGTGGTTCGTAAACATGAAGCACTTTGCCGACATCGCCATGGGCCCCGTGATGGACGATATCATCCGCTTTGTCCCTGACAAATACAAGACTACCTACCGTATCTGGCTCGAGAACATACAGGACTGGTGCATCAGCCGCCAATTGTGGTGGGGACACCGTATACCGGCCTATTTCTATGGCAACCCCGAACTCGACAATACCGAGGATGCGAAATATGTCGTGGCCCTTACCGCCGAGGAGGCTCTCGAAAAAGCCCGCAAGGCCAGCGGCAACGACGCCATGACAATCGACGAACTGCGCCAGGACCCCGACGCCCTCGACACATGGTTCTCGTCGTGGCTGTGGCCGATTACGCTCTTCGACGGCATCAACCGCCCCGGCAACGACGAAATCAATTATTACTATCCGACAGCCACACTTGTTACCGGCCCCGACATCATCTTCTTTTGGGTGGCCCGTATGATTATGGCCGGTTATGAATATGTAGGCGACAAGCCATTCGGCAACGTCTACTTTACCGGTATAGTTCGCGACGCCCTCGGCCGCAAGATGAGTAAGAAGCTCGGCAACTCGCCCGACCCCCTCGACCTTATCCGCGACTACGGTGCCGACGGTGTGCGCATGGGCCTGATGCTTGCCGCCCCTGCCGGCAACGACATCATGTACGACGACAAGCTCGTAGAGCAAGGCCGTAATTTCTGCAACAAAATCTGGAATGCCTTCCGCCTGGTCAAAGGCTGGGAAGTTGTCGAAACCGAGCAACCCGAGCTTAATGCCCTTGCAGCGCGTTGGTTTGAAAGCCGCCTCAACGAGGGTATAGCCGAGATTGAAGACCTTTTCGGCAAATTCCGCATCAGCGAGGCCCTAATGACCGTCTACCGTCTCTTCCGCGACGATTTCTCGGCCTGGTACCTCGAGACCATCAAGCCAGCCTACGGCAGTCCCATCGATGCCAAGACCTACCGCCAGGTGGAAAGCTTCTTCGACAGCCTGCTGCGTATGCTGCACCCCTTCATGCCCTTTATCACCGAAGAGTTGTGGCAGGCCCTCGCCGAGCGCAAGCCGGGCGAGTCAATCATGTACGCCCCCATGCCCGAGGCTGGCACGGTCGATGCCGAAATACTCGCCCACATGGCTGTGGCGCAAGAGATTGTCAACGGTGTGCGCGGTGTGCGTGCCCGCAAGAATATCTCGCCCAAAGAGGTGCTGCCACTGCTCGTGCTGGGCAAGATTGATGCTGACACCGCACTTTTCGCCTCTAAACTGGCAAATCTCGGCGCAATTACCATGGATGCGGACAAGGATGCTGCTGCCGCATCGTTTATGGTAGGCACGCTCGAGTTCAATGTGCCTCAGACCACGGCAATTGATGTCGAGGCCGAAATCAGCCGCATAAGCAAGGATATTGCCTACTACGAAGGCTTCAGGGAGTCGGTGAACAAGAAACTCGGCAACGAGCGTTTTGTGTCGAAAGCCCCAGCAGCAGTCGTCGAGGCCGAGCGAAAGAAACTTGCCGACGCCGAGACAAAGATTGCAGCCCTGAAGGCATCGCTCGAGGCACTTGCTAAATGATAAGTCGTCGGAGACGACGCAATTATTGTCAGTCCCCACCATCATTGGTGGGGACTGACTAAAAGCTCTAATATAAATGACCTCGGAGAGGTCGCAAACGACATATTTCCAGCCGATTGCGTCCTCTCCGAGGACTTTCATTGTTTTGGCTGTCTTTTTACCCCATGAATAATCATGGGGTTAACCACAATAATGTCCTCTCCGAGGACTCTCGTTAATCATTAATTATGGCAGCGCATGCCTATTTTGATTATGACTAAGTATATTATACCTGACCATATAGTTGCCGGGCTCGATGAGGATGTGAGGCGCGATTTTGAGTATTGGCGCGGAGTGATGTATGACCGCGTCGATTTCAATATGGCCGACAGCGAAATCCATGCACGCGCCCATTGCGAGCGCGTGTTGCTCTATGCATTGCTACTCGGCAAAGCCTTGATGGCCGATGATGCCCGGGGCCGAGAGGCTCTTGCTATAGCGTCGGTCTTCCACGACACGCGCCGCCAGGATGATTACCTCGATACCGGGCACGGGGCACGTGCGGCGGCTTACTATAGACAATACTGTCAGGCTAATAAAGACATCCCATATTTGCCCGAGGCTGCCTATGCCATGCGTTATCATGACCTCGACGATGCGCTTGGCATTAAAGCTATCGAGCATGATTTGGGCGAAGACGCGCAGCGCGGCCTTATGGTTTATCGCATATTCAAAGATGCCGACGCCCTCGACCGATGGCGTTTGGGGCATAACGGCCTCGACGAGCGTTATCTGCGTACCGAGGCGGCGCGAGACCTTGTAGACTTTGCCCGACGACTTGTCGTTGAGACAATGGACCCCGACTTGTTGCGACAAATTGAAAAACTTGTCGACGAAGCAATCGGGCGCACTAAGGGCGGCAATAAATGAGTTAGCGTTTTACCGGCTCCATGTGTATGCCGGTGTGGATGTCCTGCCCCAACGTGTCCTTTAGGCGGCGCTCGACGGCTGAAGCAATTTCATGGGCTTGCCTAAGCGTCATGTCGCCGTCCATCTTGATATGAAATTCGATGGCGAGATGGTGTCCGACTCGTCGTGTGCGCAGGCGGTGCATGGTCTCTACCCCCGGGGTATAAAGCACAATCTCTGTTATGCGCCGCTTTTGCTCTGCTGAGAGCGATTTTTCGAGTAATTCGTCGAGATTAGGCTTCACGAGGTCGTAGGCTGCCTTGATGATGAAGAGGCTCACGACAGCGGCGGCAATCGGGTCGAGTACTGCCCATTTCGGCCCCAACAACATGGCACCGCCAATACCAAATAGCGCGGCCACAGATGTTAGCGCGTCGCTGCGGTGATGCCAGGCATTAGCAACGAGCGCGGCCGAGCCGATGCTTTTTTCCTCGTGGATAGTGTAGCGGTAGAGGCCTTCCTTCGCAATAATAGATATGATGGCGGCAAGGAGGGCAATCCACGTGGGGTCGCCGATGCTTTCTCCCTGAAAGAAAGCGATTGTTTTTGATATGCCGCTGTAGAAGATTCCGAGGCCTACGGCGGCAAGCATCAAGCCTACAATTAGCGAGGCAAGGGTCTCGTATTTGCCGTGGCCGTAGTCGTGGTCGCCGTCCTCGGGCTTGGCCGAAAGGTGGACCATGACGATTACCACGATGTCGCTGAAGAAGTCGCTGAGAGAGTGCACTGCATCGGCAATCATAGCCGAACTGTGTCCGGCTATGCCTGCAATGAATTTAAACACCAGCAAAACGAGGTTGACTATACTGCCGATGATTGTCACTCGATAAATGCGACGTTCGCGGTTGTCGGTCATTTGGCGTGTTTCTTGCGATAGAAATTGATATATGCTCGGTTTACGAGCTTTATGCCGCCCGGAGTGGGGTAGTCGCCCGAGAAATACCAGTCGCCGGGACAGCCGGGTATGGCGTCGTGGAGGCCGCCGAGGGTCTGAAACAGGATTTCGACCTTTGCATTGATTTCGTCGGGGCGCAACATTCGTGCCATTTCGTCGGCAATTTCGTTGTCGTCGAATTGGTCGTAGATAGCCTTGACTGCATTTGTCATCTCGCTGTCGGGCTTTTCGATTTCGGCCATGCATTTGGCATAGATGTCGTCAAGCAGGCCGGCATTGCCACGGCGTTCGAGCAGGCTCACGGCGGCTCGGAAGGCTGCAAGCTCGTCGAGGTGCGGCATGTCGATGCCGTAATAGTCGGGATAGCGCACCTGGGGCGACGATGATACCACGATGATGCGCTTGGGGCCGAGGCGGTCGAGTATGCGCAGGATGGATTGCTTGAGGGTGGTGCCGCGCACTATGCTGTCGTCGATAACGACGAGGCTGTCGGTGCCCGGGCGTATGCTGCCATAGGTCACATCGTAGACGTGGGCGGCGAGGTCGTTGCGCGAACTGCCTTCGGCTATGAAGGTGCGCAGCTTGATATCTTTAATTGCAATTTTTTCGACACGTACCTTGCGGCGCAGTATATCGGTGAGCTTGGTGTCGTCGAGTTCGCCGCGAGAAGCGAGGGCCGAAATCTCGTCCTTGCGAAATTTGTCGAAATGGCGGTTGAGGGCTTCGACCATGCCGATAAAGGCGACTTCGGCGGTGTTTGGGATAAACGAAAACACGGTGGTGTCGAAGCGCGCGCCGATGGTATCGATGAGCGCGGGCACGATGTTGGCACCGAGAGCCTTGCGTTCGCGATAGATTTCGGCATCGCTGCCGCGTGAGAAATATACGCGCTCAAACGAGCAGCGACGGTTGTCGCCCTCGGGGAGTATGCGGCGTATGGCCGGCTCTCCGTGGCGGTTGATGAGCAGGGCGCAGCCGGGGCCGAGTTCTTCGACATTGTCAAAGGGCACGTTGAAGACGGTCTGTATTACCGGGCGTTCCGAGGCGAGGACTATCACCTCGTCGTCGATATAGTAATAGGCCGGGCGTATGCCCTTGGGGTCGCGGAGGACGAACGACGAGCCCGAGCCTGTCGTGCCGCAGATGGTGTAGCCTCCGTCCCATACGCGCGAGGGCTCGGCGATGACGTTGCCCATGTCGAGTTCGTCTTCAATCCGGTGTGAGAGCTCGGGGTCGACGAGGTCGTCGCGGTATTTGCGGTATATGCGGTGGTTCTCCTTGTCGAGCGAGTTGCCTATTTGCTCGAGCAGCAGCACTGTGTCGCTATATAGTCGCGGATGCTGGCCAGTGGCTACAATCTGTTTGAAGATAGTGTCGACATTGGTCATGTTGAAATTGCCGCATAGCAGCAACGCCCTCGAGCGCCAGTTGTTGCGACGCAGGAAAGGGTGGGTGTACTCCATGCCGCTGCGGCCTGTGGTGCTGTAGCGCAGGTGTCCCATGTAGACCTGCCCGACAAAGGGTGTGAAATGGTCGACCTCCTCGGCCGGCAGGCTGTTGAGGTTTGATGGTATGGATGCACCCACGCGGGCGAATATTTCGTCGATGGCACCTGTGCCGAGGGCTCGTTCGCGGTACACGTATTCCTCGCCGGGGCAGGCGTTGAGCTTTACCACGCCTATTCCGGCGGCTTCTTGTCCTCGGTTGTGTTGCTTTTCCATGAGCAGGTACAGGCGGTCGAGGCCGTAGCTATAGCTGCCATATTTTTCTCGATAGTAAGCAAGCGGTTTTCGCAGGCGTATCATTGCAACGCCACATTCGTGCTTGAGTGCATCCATTAGGAAATTTATTATCTGATAAACAGGAGTTCGCGATATTTAGGCAGTGGCCACATCTCGTTGTCGACGAGTAGCTCGAGTTTGTCGATGTGGTAGCGTATAGTTTCCATCGCCGGCACTACGTTGTCGTGGTATGCGACTGCTTTTTCGCGCTCGTCGGTGATTGCGTTTGCCTTTTTGCGTGCCTCTACCATTTCGTGAACGGTCTTGCGGATTACGTCGATATGCGTCGATATTTTCTCGATGGCCTCGAGGTCGCCCGCGCCTATTTGCGAACCACGTTCGCCAAGGAGTTCGCGCAGTTTGACCAGGTTCTCGACCAGCGTCGACTGGTAGCGGGTGGCAACGGGGATAATGTGGTTGAGGGCGAGGTCGCCGAGCACACGAGCCTCGATTTGTATTTTCTTGGTGTACATTTCCCACTTGACCTCGTTGCGTGCTTCGAGTTCTACTTTCGACAGGACGCCTGTCTTGGTAAACATCTCGACCGAAGCCGGAGCGAGATAGGCGTCGAACATCTTGGGTGCCGAGGTCTCGCAATCGAGGCCGCGACGGGCTGCCTCGGCCTGCCATTCTTCGCTATAGCCGTTGCCGTCGAAGTGGATAGGCTCAGACTCGCGGATGAGAATACGCACCTCGGCAAGTATGGCGTCGGTGAGTTTTTCGCCGGCGGCGAGGCGTGCCTCGACTTTGGCGTGGAAGTCGGATAACTGCTCGGCTACGGCGGCGTTGAGCACAATCATGGCCGAGGCGCAGTTTGCGCTCGAACCGACGGCGCGGAACTCGAAGCGGTTGCCGGTGAAGGCAAAGGGCGAGGTGCGGTTGCGGTCGGTATTGTCGATGGTCAGTTCGGGTATCTGTGCCAGGCCGAGGGAGTATTCGGCTTTCTTCTTGAGGTCGGAGAGGTCGGCAGCGTCGCTCGATGCGATTTTGTCGAGTATGTCGGCCAACTGGCTACCGGTGAAGATAGAGATGATTGCTGGAGGTGCCTCGTTGGCGCCAAGACGGTGTGCGTTCGTTGCCGACATGATAGATGCCTTGATGAGGGCGTTGTGGCGGTGCACGGCGGCCATGACGTTGGCAACGAAGGTTATGAACTGCAGGTTGTCCATCGGTGTGCGGCCGGGCGAGAAGAGCATGGTACCACGGTCGGTGCCGAGGCTCCAGTTGTTGTGCTTGCCCGAGCCGTTGACGCCCTTGAAGGGTTTCTCGTGGAGCAGCACGCGGAAGTTGTGGCGGCGTGCGGTCTCGCTCATAACCGACATCAGCAACAGGTTGTGGTCGTTGGCAAGGTTTGTTTCCTCGAAGATGGGAGCGCACTCAAACTGGTTGGGCGCAACCTCGTTGTGGCGTGTCTTGACGGGGATGCCGAGGCGGTGGCACTGTATTTCGAGGTCGAGCATGAAAGCCTCGACGCGCGAGGGGATTGCACCGAAGTAGTGGTCTTCGAGCTGCTGGTTCTTCGCGCTTTCGTGGCCCATGAGTGTGCGGCCCGTCATCACCAGGTCGGGACGCGCGCTATAGAGCGATTCGTCGACGAGGAAGTATTCCTGTTCCCATCCGAGGTAAGAAATGACGTGTTTCACTTCGGGGTCGAAGTAGCGCGCTACGGCGGTGGCCGCGCGGTCTACGCTGTTGAGGGCGCGGAGGAGGGGTGTCTTATAGTCGAGCGACTCTCCCGTATACGAGATGAAGATGGTGGGGATACACAGGGTCTTGTCGAGGATAAACGCCGGCGACGAGATATCCCATGCCGAGTAACCGCGAGCCTCGAAGGTGTTGCGGATACCGCCGTTGGGGAACGACGAAGCATCGGGCTCCTGCTGCACCAACAACTTGCCCGAGAATTCCTCGACCACGCCGCCTTTGCCGTCGTGCTCGATAAAGGCATCGTGTTTTTCGGCTGTGCCGCCGGTGAGTGGTGCAAACCAGTGGGTGTAGTGTCGGGCTCCGTTGTCGATTGCCCAGCGGCGCATACCCTCGGCGACAACGTCGGCGAGTTTGCGGCTGATAGGCTGCTTGTTGACTATGGCATTCTGCAGGGCCTCGTAGGCTTCCTTGGGTAGGTATTCGAACATCTTGCGGCTGTCGAACACCAACTCGCCATAATACTTCTCGGGGCGTTCGGTGGGGGTGGCTACATTTACGGCCTTGCGGTCGAAAGCCTCCTCAACCATTTTGAATCGTAGACTTGAAGACATATAATATAGTTTGTTATGTGGTGTCTTTTGTGAAATCTATTGTTACTACCTAATTAATGTTATACCCCCTCATATAAAAGAAAAAGACCCGAAGGCACTCGGTGTGTCATTCGGGCAGCGTATATATTGTCGCGCCGTGGCGCGGAAGGGGTAGAAGAGGCGGCAGGAGTGTCGGCAACAACTCTTGCCCATCGTAAAAGGGGCAAAAGCCGGAATTTTAAATTCCGTAAAGGAGTTGCGCACGAAATTCATACCTGTTGGCTCTTTTACGGCCGCAAAATTACGACATAATTTCTGATTATGCAAAAAAATCTCACCATCCGGCAAATATTTTTATTTTCCCGACTCCGGGTTGGTAGATTTGATTTTAATGATTATTTTTGCTACATGTTTTGGCCGGGCGCAAACTATTGTTGTCAGGTTTGTGTTTCTATGGCTGAAACCTAACCTAACTAAAATATAAAGAAATGAACGTAGGAGACAAGATACCCGAAGTTCTCGGGGTAGACCAGGATGGTCGCGAAGTGAAGGCGTCAGACTTTGCCGGGCGCAAGATTGTATTATACAGCTATCCCAAGGCTAATACGAGCGGCTGCACTGCAGAGGCTTGTTCGCTCGAGGCACACAAGGCCGACCTCGCGGCCCTCGGCTACGAGATTGTAGGCGTGAGCAAGGACAAGGTCGAGACGCAGAAAAAGTTCGCCGATGCCCACGGACTGACATTCCCCCTGATAGCCGACACCGACACGAAGCTGTTGCAAGAGCTCGGCTGCTGGGGCGAGAAGGTTGCCTGCGGACGTAAGACTGTAGGCATCATACGCACCACCTACCTTGTTGACGAGAACGGCGTAATCACGCATATCTTCGGACCCAAGGACATCAAGACGAAAATCCATGCCGAGCAGATTATCGGCTATCTCGACTCGCAGCATTGAGTGCAATCTGGATTAGCGTCATAGGCATATTCGGTGCCTCGGTGCTCGGCTCGGCCTTAGGCTTCTTTGTCAAGTCGCTGCCGCACAAATGGAATGATGCTTTGCTCGGCTATTGCGCCGGCGTGATGCTTGCCGCCTCGGCCATGGGCCTGATAGTGCCGGCATTCGAGGCGTCGGTTTCGTCGCTATGGTGGCTCGTGACCATAGCCGTTGTCGGCGGTGCGGCGTTTCTCAATATCCTCGACCTTGCCACGCCGCACCTGCACCATATCACCGGCCTCGACCCCGAGGAGCATCACCGCGACACGTCGCTCGGCCGCGTGATGCTCTTCGTCATGGCGATTGCCCTGCATAAATTCCCCGAGGGCATGGCGGCAGGCGTGAGCATGACCGACACTGCCGATGTGGGTGCCGACTGGATGGTGTCGGCGGCGATAGCGGTGCAAAATGTGCCCGAGGGCATGGTGATTATCGCGCCCCTGCTGCTTGCCGGGGTGTCGAGGCTGCGCACTGCGGCCATCGCCCTGGTCATAGCGTCGCTCGAGGCTGCCGGCGTGCTGACCGGTTACGGCCTCGGGCAGTTGTGCGCGCCCCTGCTGCCGCTGCTGTTGGCTTTTGCCGGTGGTGCCATGCTATATGTCACCTCCGACGAGATGATACCCGAGACTCACGCTCACGGCTATCAGAAGCAGGCCACCTATGCCCTGCTGCTCGGTTTTGTCACATTGGTTATTCTCGATTTATCACTCGCGTAGGGCTGTGATAATCGCAAAAAAATGCCAAAAACTTGGCCGAAAATTGATTTATAAAAATTTAAGTATTAATTTTGCAACTTGAATTGCTCAAAATTCGTTTCAGCTATCAGAATAACCTATAAAGAAATACAAAATAATGGACGTAACACTCGAAAAGAATGGCGAGCTCGAAGGCGTCATAGTGGTCAAACTCGTAGAGGATGACTACAAGACCCGCGTAAAGAACGAGCTCAAAGAAATCGGACAAAAACGCCAAATCCCCGGCTTCCGCCCCGGCCACATCGACATGGCCCAGCTCCAAAAACGTTTTGGCAAGGAAGTCAAGGCCCACGTGCTCAACGAAGTGGCATCGGATGCCGTATTCAAATATATCGAAGACAACAAGCTCGACCTCCTTGGCCAGCCGCTGCCCCTGGTAGAGGAAGAATTCGACCTCAACAACACCGAATTTGTATTCAAATACGAAATCGGTCTCGCCCCGGCCCTCGACATGAAGTTTGACCAGAGCGTCGAACTCGACTACTACAACATCGCCGTGAGCGACGACATGATTAACGAGCAGGATACCGCCCTGCGCAACCAGGCCGGCGAACAGGTGCCCGCACAGGAGTATGCCGAGCGTGCCCTCGTAAAGGGTGCCATCAAGCAGCTCGATGCCGACGGCAACGTGAAAGAAGGCGGCATCGAGGTAGAAGACGGCATTCTTGCACCCTTCCACTTCACATCGAAAGACGAGGCTGCCAAATTTGAAGGCACAAAGGTTGGCGACGTTGTCGTATTCGACCCCTTCGCAACATGCGACGGCAACGAGGCCGAAATCGCCTCGATGCTCCACATCGACCGCGACAAGGTAGAAGAGGCCCGTGGCAACTTCCAGATGACGATTGCCGAGTTTGTAGTGCACAAACCTGCCGAGCTCGGCCAGGAGTTCTACGACAAGGTATTCGGTGCCGACACCGTGCACAACGAAGAGGAGTATCGCGCACGTGTGAGCGAGATGATTGCCCAGGCCCTGCAGCCCAACAGCCGTCAGCTCTTCGCCCGTATGGCCGAGGACTACCTGATGGAGACCTACGGTGCCAACATGCAGCTCCCCACCGAGTTCCTCAAAAAATTCATGGCACGCACAAATAGCGAGCTCAAGCCCGAAGACGTGGCCGGCGAACTCGAGCGCGCCATCCCCGGCATCAAGTGGGAAATCATTGAGAACAAGGCCGCCGAGACCCTCGAGGTCAAGGTAACCGAGGACGACGTGAAGGCATTTGCCCACGCCCTGGCTATACAGCAGCTCCAGAGCTACGGCATGGCACACATGGCCGACCAGATGGCCGACTACCTCGCCGAGAACCTTCTCAAGGACAAGGAACAGCGTCAGCGCATCGTGCGCCAGGCTTTCAACGGCAAGCTCATCAACACCATCCACAACGCGATTAAGCTCAACGAGAAGACTATCAGCCTCGACGAGTTCCGCGCACTTGTCGACACCCTCAACAACGCCAGCGGCGCCGCCGTAGCAGCAGAAGAAGAGTAATCAATTAAGTTTAGCAAGTATGCAACTTGCTCACTGTTAGTAGTCTTTTGGCTATAGATTATGGTTTGATAAATGCAAATCAATATTATTAGCATTCACAATTAGCGAGCTAAGGCTAATCACTAACCGAGAAACTATTAACAGTTTCCAAGTCACAGACCTGTGAAACTTAAATAATCAACACTTTACCACCAATAAAAAACTCCCTGCATCACACCGATGCGGGGAGTTTTTTTATGCCCATATTGCCCCCCGGAGATATTAAAAGCCACAAAATCAAAAGTTACAAATGATATTTTATGTCTTTATAAAAGGCCCTGGGAGAAGGTATAGGAATATAAGGCTTGGCCAAATTTTGGTAGATAAATGAAGAGGCTATCTGATTGAGGTGTTTACATCATCTCAATTAGAACTTGAACCATCGGAGTTACGCTATGCAACGAGGTATAATTTCCACTTCTTGGAAGTCCTGGATTCCACTCTACTAGCTCTCCTCCTGTAAAGTTCCCTTTCTTACAGATGCTAAGAACAGTATAAAGTTGTCTAGCAAGCTCAAGTTTTAATTGAGCTTTTGATTTATTCGATGCGTCAAGTCCTATTGCTTGACGATATAATTCCGCAAGGGAATTTATTTCTTTTTGTAAATCGGTTTTGGTATATTTTTTACCGAAATTGAATACTCCCATATCAGTGTCCGTTTCTAGTGATGATTGCATTTGCACTTTGGAGAGACTCGTTGAAGAATAAGGCGAGTTGCATTACTCGCATTTTTTGTCCCATGAATGTGTACATAGATATTTCCGCTGTTTTACTTTGTTCAACTGTTTCAAGAAAAGTTCTTGCAAGAGAGGCTGCATCATTACAATATGAACGTGCAGCTGAGTAATTGTGCATATCCATATTTATTTGCAATCTTGAAAATACATATTCAAGTCGTTTGAGCGTGTCATTCGCTTTAGACAGCGATTTGTAGGCATTGAATATTCCCATACATTACTTTTTGTTCCCCAATCCCCTTGGAACATTCTATTATTAGACATGAAAAAGGTGTGAGGATTGTATCTTGTTTTATCTCATTATCAGGTCTTGGCGTACCTTTGTAGCAGATAAAACAATAGCCCCACACCGATTTTGCTATATAAGCTGCCAATCACGGCAGGGTATAAGCAACCGATGCAGGTGCCATTGCCAATCTCATCCTCGCTACAATTCAAACCGCCAAGTTCGATAATGGAAGATAAAATTTCAATAACACCTTTTATTAAAATGTGCCGACTCCTAACTATTCTATTTTCATAGCTCGGTTGGAATCATGTGCAAAGTTAATAAAAAATGTTGTTAGTGGGGCTGTTATAAACAAAAAATTTATTCGCAAAAGATTGATAAATCGAATGAGGGTAGCATTATTATAATTGGCTATTGGTTGTTGATATGCGATACGGGCGGTGGTTATAAATGAGCTTGGCTGTGGTAATTTTTGCGCATATTTGGCGAAGGATAAATGTTACGCCTGTCCTATGGCTTGTCTCGGAGAGCCAAGCTCCTATAATGGCATTGCCTGGGTGAGTGGCATGGTGCAATGCGGTTCAAATAGGGGGCTTAAACAATCGATTTCTGTAGGGTAGCGGGCATCGACCCTACTCAAGTTTCGGTTTTGGTGGGCGTATCAAAAAGGATACAGGCAGGAGTCCTCGGAGTGGACGCAAAAGGTTGACAACATGTCGTTTGCGACCTCTCCGAGGTCATTTTATCGTAGTTGCTTTAGAGTCCCCACCAATGATGGTGGGGTTAACCACGAAAGCGTCGTCTCCGACGACTTCTTATTTTGATACAGCCCCATATTCTTGTTTAACCGCATTGCCGCGTGATGCGGTGGGGTGGATAAAACAAAAGACAAAAAGGCTTTTGTTCTTTTTGCCTTTTTGTCTTTATGTTTCTAATATGTTAGGGGATTATCAGCGGACGAGGACTTTGGTGGCGGTGGAGCCTTGGCGGCGGATGTAGAGGCCGTTGGCGGGGTTGGCTACGCGGACACCCTGCAGGTTGTAGTATTCTACGGGGGCGTTGTTGGCTGCTGCGTCGATGTCTTCGATGCCCGATGTGCCGCCGACTTTCTTGACCGAGGTCACATTCTCGACCACGCCGGTAGCCTTGTTGATGATATAGACCACGCCATGGATATTGTTGGTGTCTTTGATGGCCGATACCATGCTCATCTTGTACTCGAAGTCGTATTTCTCGCCAGCGACGACTGTGGCCGGGATGCTGCCTGTGATGCCACGGTTGGTGGCGTATTGGCGTGCCACATCGTTGTAGATGGTGCTTGCGTCTTCGTCCATATTCTGCCAGCCGCCCATGTCTACGTCTTCGCCGGCGAAGTAGTTGTGCTGCAGGTACGGGCCTACGTTGTCTTCCAAGATGGCGAAGGCGAGGGTGTAGCGGTCGGCAGCGTCGGTGTAGTCAAACGAGAATTGCGTGGTGGTATGGAACACCAGTCGGTTCTCGTTCTCGGGGTCGATATTGGCGGTGGCTTCTACCGATGCGAGGGCCGGCACTTCGCTCAATGCATTGTAAAGGTTGATGACCGACGAGGCCGGATAGGGGAATACCCGGTATTGACGGTTCATGACCGCGCTGGGGTAGCCGTTGGCGAAATTGTTTTCGACTTGCGAGAACGATTGAGCCGTCATGGGGTCGGTACCCATCCTATTGCCATGGATGGCCACGGGTATAAGGCCTCCGTCGGGATAGTTCTCGCGGATATACTCCATAGTCACAATCCCTTGGGGACAGGCACCGCATTTGATACTGGTAAACTCTTCGATAACGGCATTGCGGCGGTAGCCCTTACCCTCGGGTATGATGGTGAGCTTTGCCGATGCCTTGGCGTAGGGCGATTTGTTCGGCTGGCCGTTTACCTTCGTCACCTCGACAGTGATGTCAATCCCGTTGAGCGAGGGGGTTGGATAGGTGAGCTGCGAAATTGTGCCACTAAGACTTGCGTTGTAACCGAGGCCGTCGTTCGGAAGGGCCATCGTTTCTACTACCGGTTCGAGGGAGCCTATGGTATATTTTAATTCGATATTCTTTACCACGTCGGCAGCTTCGTTTTCGATTTCGAATTCGAACTCGAACTGTTTGTTCTGCTCCTCGGCGGGATTGGTATATACACCGTTGAGCGCAACCTGGTTGGTAGGCAAGTTTGTGCCAGTAATGGTGGCCCCTACGCATACAAAGCCAAAGTTCTGCGCTATATTCAGCCAGGCCCACGAGGTTGTATTATAATTTCCGACCCATCCGCCGCAGTCGTCAGAGCCGTGGTCGAGATAGTCGTATACCAACCATACATCATTGGCCGAAGCAAGGGTAAATTCTACGCCGACAAACACTTTCTTACCGGCCTCGATAGGGTAGGGTGCGTCAAGGTCGGCTTGGAAAAAGGTCAGGGGGTTGGTGGGCAGTGCTACGGTCTTCTCGACGAGGCGTGTGCCGGGTTGGCCGGTAGCGTCGGCAGCAATAAATACTGTGGCATTTGCCACGTCGTTGACCCTTGTCGAACTGTTAATCGGGGTATAGAAAAGCACCGATGATATTTCATTACCGGCAAATTTATTTGCGGTTGCAGTGGTGAGTTGAAATGCCAAAGCCACTTTCAGGCCCGATTTTTGATTTTTGAAGGCCATGGCATTGTAGGGCTGCCCTGCGGGTGAATAATTCATCGACAGGGTTTCGCCGTCGACCCTCGACGGGGCCTTCATGGCGTGTTTCTGACTGGTCGGGAATTCGACATCGCTAACTACGAAGCCTTGCGCCGGGCGGCCCGGGTTGAGCAGTTGCCCCGTGGCCGGCTTTACCGGTACGAGTGCCGCCGAGGCCTGGGCCGTGGCAAGCATTAATAAACCTAATGTACACTTTTTTTTATCGTTTTACCAAACTTTTTTAACATAAATATTGGCTTGATTAATGCTTGCCGGGGTATGGTCATGGCAACTTGTTACAGGCAGGCAGCAGTGTGGTAAAATAAATTAGCGAAAAATTTCTGCAATAATTTTACAATATTTCGAATAAAATATTTATATTTGCCGAAAATATTGCAAACAAGTCGCAACAAATCAAAAAATCATGGTTAATCGTTTCATCCTCAATGAGGTATCCTATTTCGGCCCAGGTGCTCGCAAGATGCTCCCCGAAGCTATCGACCGTATGGGAAAGAAAAAAGCCCTCGTAGTCACAGACCCGGGTCTGATTAAATTCGGAGTAGCCAAAATGGTGACCGATGTCCTTGACGAGGCCGGTATCAAGTACGAAATTTTCAGCGATGTCAAGCCCAACCCGACCGTGACCAATGTCACCAACGGCATCGAGGCTTTCCGCAAGGCCGGAGCCGACCTGATTGTGGCTATCGGTGGCGGTTCGTCGATTGACACCGCCAAGGGTATCGGTATCGTTATCAGCAACCCTGACTTTGCTGATATCGTGTCGCTCGAGGGCTGCGCTCCCACCAAGCACAAGAGTGTGCCTATCATCGCATTGCCTACGACGGCCGGTACTGCTGCCGAGACAACTATCAATTATGTCATCATCGACGAGGAGAAACAGAAAAAGATGGTATGTGTCGACCCCAACGACATACCCGCAGTCGCCATCATCGATGCCGAACTGATGTACAGTCTCCCCAAGAGCCTTACTGCCGCCACCGGTATGGACGCCCTTACCCATGCAATCGAGGGTTATATCACCAAGGCCGCATGGGAAATGTCGGATATGTTCGAAATCGAGGCTGTCAGGATGATAGCACACTATCTTCCCGTCGCCGTAGAGCATCCGTCGGATGCCGATGCGCGCAACGGCATGGCTGTGGCCCAGTATATCGCCGGTATGGCATTTAGCAATGTCGGCCTCGGCCTCGTGCACGGCATGGCGCACCCCATGGGTTCGCTCTTCGACGTGCCCCACGGTGTGGCTAACGCCCTCCTGTTGCCGACAATCATGCGGTTCAACAAAGAGAAGTGCCTCGACAAATATCCTTCGATTGCACGTGCCATGGGTGTCAACACCGACGGTATGACAGCCGAAGAGGCATCGGATGCCGCATGTGACGCCGTGCAGGCCCTGGCCCTAAAGGTTGGCATACCCCAGCACCTTACCGAACTCGGTATTACCGAAAACGACATACCCCGTCTTGCCGAGCAGGCTCTCGCCGATGTCTGCACCCCCGGCAATCCGCGTGATGTGACTTTGGAACAAATCAAAGAACTCTACAAGTCGGTTCTCTGATTCGGTTAGATAAGGAAATTCCTGGCGAGGGACAGGCACGGTGGCAACACCCGGCTTGTCCCTCGCCTCTTTTTTATATTTGTTGCAAATGGGTTTTAGATGTTGCAAGCTTGTTGAAATATAGGGCAGTTGAAACAAAATGTATAATAAATGAAACGTAAAAATAATCAAATTTTATTTTAGAGGCAGTAATTTTGTGCATCTTTCAACAACCTACGAATCATCATGAATCACCAGTTTCTTGCCGTCGACCTCGGAGCCACCAGCGGACGCACCGTCCTTGGCACCGTTACCGACGATGAAGTCTCAATCAAAGAACTTACCCGGTTTGGCCACGATATAGTCAGCATGGGTAACCATTTGTATTGGGACTTTCCGCATCTCTACAATGAAATAGAAAAGGCTCTTTCCCTGCTTGCTTCACAAGGTATCACTCCCACATCGATTGGTATCGACACATGGGGCGTCGACATAGTATGTTTCGGTGCCGACGGGCTGCCTTTGGCCAACCCGTTCAGCTACCGTGACCCACATACTACCGACGAACCTATGCGCTACTTCCGCGAGTGCCTGCCCGGCGACCATGTGTATGACCTGACAGGCATACAGGTGATGAACTTCAATACTCTTTTCCAACTGTCGGCCATGAAGCGCGACGGCAACTCGTCGCTGGCAGCGGCAAAGCGCATAATGTTCCTCCCCGACGCGCTGAGTTACCTGCTGTGCGGTATCGAAGTGACTGAGTATACTATTGCCTCGACCTCGCAGTTGCTCAATCCCAACACACGCTGCATCGAGCCCGAGTTGCTTGCCACCCTCGGCCTTGGTAGCGACATATTCCCCCCCCTTGTCATGCCTGCGACCGTAATAGGGCGCCTGACTCCTGCCGTAAGCCGTCGCACGGGCATGCCGCAGATACCGGTGATTTCTGTCGCAGGTCACGACACGGCATCGGCCGTGGCCGCAATACCGGCCACTGAGACCGGCTTCGCATACCTCAGCAGCGGTACGTGGAGCCTGATGGGTATCGAAGTGCAGAAACCGATTATCAACGACGATAGCTGCGTGGCAAACTTCACAAACGAAGGCGGTGTAGACGGCACCACCCGTTTCTTGAAGAACATTTGTGGCATGTGGCTCCTCGAAAGCTGCCGCAACGAATGGGAACAGCAGGGCCTGCCGACCGATTTCGACACGCTCTTTACCCAGTCGGATGCCGTCGCCGACCCCATGCGCTCTATTATATTCCCCGATGCTGCCGAGTTTGCAAGCCCGGTGTCGATGCTCGAGGCCATACGGCAGTATTGCGCTGATACAAACCAGCCAGTGCCTCAGACACAGGGCGAGTTCACGGCCTGTATATTGGTAAGCCTTGCCTTGCGCTACCGCCAGGTGATGGGCATGCTGAGCCGCTTCTCGCCTTTCCCCATCGAGCGTCTGCACATCATCGGCGGTGGTTCGCGCAACCAGCGGCTTAACCAGATGACTGCCGACGTGCTGCAGATGCCAGTCGTTGCCGGCCCTGTAGAGTGCACCGCCCTCGGCAATGTCATGCTTCAGGCCAAGGCTGCAGGAGTGGTAAACACACTCGAGCAAATGCGACAGGTGATTAAGAAATCTGTCGAGCTTAAAGAGTTTACTCCGCGCACCGACAATAAAGCCGCTTGGGACGAGGCTTACAACCGTTTCCTGACCCTACCGAAATAACATAATCATTAACTTAATAAACAATTTATAACCATGAACGAAGAATCAATCAAGAAAGCATACGAAATCGCGCGCGAGCGCTACGCCGCCATCGGCGTGGACACCGACAAGGTGCTGGAGCAGATGCAGGACTTCCACCTGTCGATGCACTGCTGGCAGGCCGACGACGTGGCCGGCTTCGAGAACCAGGGCGGCAGCCTCACCGGCGGCATCCAGGTCAACGGCAACTACCCCGGCAAGGCCCGCAACATCGACGAGCTCCGCGCCGACATCCTCTACGCAATGAGCCTCATCCCGGGCAAGCACCGCCTCAACCTCCACGAAATCTACGGCGACTTCAAGGGCAAGGTGGTCGACCGCGACGAGGTCACGGTCGAGCATTTCCAAAGCTGGATTGACTGGGGCAGGGCCAACGGCATAAAGCTCGACTTCAACTCCACATCGTTCTCGCACCCCAAGAGCGGCGACCTGTCGCTGTCGAACCCCGACAAGGGCATCCGCGACTTCTGGATTGAGCACAGCAAGCGCTGCCGCGCCATCAGCCAGGCCATCGGCGAGGCCCAGCAGGACCCCTGCATCATGAACACCTGGGTGCACGACGGCAGCAAGGACATCACCGTCAACCGCCTGATGTACCGCGAGCTGCTCAAGGACTCGCTCGACCAGATTTTCGAGCACCGCTACGACTGGATGAAGGACTGCGTCGAGAGCAAGGTCTTCGGCATAGGCCTTGAGAGCTACACCGTGGGCAGCAACGACTTCTACACCTCCTACGCCGCCAAGAACGACATGATGATAACCCTCGACACGGGCCACTTCCACCCCACCGAGAGCGTCGCCGACAAGGTGTCGGCCATGCTGCTGTTCGTGCCCGAGCTGATGCTGCACGTGAGCCGCCCGGTGCGCTGGGACTCGGACCACGTCACCATCATGGACGACCCCACCCAGGACCTCTTCAGCGAGATTGTGCGCGCCGACGCCCTCAACCGCGTGCACTACGGCCTGGACTACTTCGACGGCACCCTCAACCGCATCGGCGCCTACGTCATCGGCAGCCGCGCCGCCCAGAAGTGCATGCTGCGCGCCCTGCTCGAGCCCACCGCCAGGCTGCGCCAGTACGAGCTGGCCGACATGAAGTTCCAGCGCCTGGCAATGCTCGAGGAGTGCAAGACACTGCCCTGGAACGCCGTATACGACATGTTCTGCCTCCGCAACAACGTCCCCGTGGGCGAGAGCTTCATCCCCGAGGTCGAGAAGTACGAGGCCGAGGTAACATCGAAGCGATAAGCCGGTATGGAAATCCTCATAGGCCTGCTCGTCATAGCCCTTGGCGCCTTCTGCCAGTCGAGCTGCTACGTGCCCATCAACAAAATCCGCTCGTGGAGCTGGGAGAGCTACTGGCTCGTCCAGGGCGTCTTCGCCTGGCTGGTGCTCCCCTTCCTGGGCATGCTGCTGGCCGTGCCCGCCGGGCACTCACTGGGCGGGATGTTCGCCGCCGCCCCGTCGTTCAACATATGGATGACGGTGCTCTTCGGGGTGCTCTGGGGCGTGGGCGGCCTCACCTTCGGCCTGTCGATGCGCTACCTTGGCGTGGCCCTGGGCCAGTCAATCGCGCTGGGCACCTGCGCCGGCCTGGGCACCGTCATGGGCCCGCTGCTGCTGCAGGTGTTCTTCCCCGAGACCGACCCCATATCGCAGCTCACCGCCGCCGTAATCATCGGCGTGGTGGTCACCCTGGCCGGCATCGCCATAATAGGCGTGGCCGGGTCGATGAAGGCGCGCTCGCTCAGCCCCGAGGAGCAGAAGGCCGCAGTGAAGGACTTCAACTTCCCCAGGGGACTGGCCATAGCCCTGCTGTGCGGCCTGATGAGCGGCTGCTTCAACGTGGGCCTGGAGTTCGGCGCCGGCATCAACTTCGGCGACGCCACCGACCCCATGTTCCGCACCCTGCCGGCAACATTCCTGGTCACCCTGGGCGGCTTCGCCACCAACGCCGCCTACTGCCTGTGGCAGAACGGCCGCAACGGCACCTGGGGCGACTACCGCATGGGCTCGGTGTGGGCCAACAACCTCTTCTTCTGCATCCTGGCAGGCGCCCTGTGGTACAGCCAGTTCTTCGGCCTGGCGCTGGGCAAGGGCTTCCTCACCTCGTCGCCCACGCTGATGACCCTGTCGTTCTGCATACTGATGGCCCTCAACGTGGTCTTCTCAAACCTCTGGGGCATCATCCTGAAGGAGTGGAGGGGCTGCTCGCGCGCCACAATCGCAGTGCTGGTCACAGGCATCGCCGTCCTGGTCGTGTCCTGCTTCCTGCCCCAGCTCGTCTGAAAGCATCTCCCGGGGGCGCACTCTCCTTAACCTTTAACCCTTAACCTTTAACCCGATAGAAATGTCAATCCTTGACAACCGCCCGGCCCTGGCGCACGAAATAGGGCAAATCGCCGAAGCCGCCGGCTACCTCTGGCAAAAGGGGTGGGCCGAGCGCAACGGCGGCAACATCACCGTCAACATCACCGAGCACGCCGACGAGGCCATGCGCGCCATGCCGGCCATCAGCGGGCCCATCGCCATAGGCAGCACCCTGCCCAACCTGCGCGGCTGCTACTTCTACTGCAAGGGCACCCAGAAGCGCATGCGCGACCTGGCACGCTGGCCCATGGCCAACGGCTCGGTCATCCGCATCCTCGACGACTGCGCCCACTACGAAATCATCGCCGACGAGCCCGTGATGCCCACCAGCGAGCTGCCCTCGCACCTGGCCGTGCACAACTACCTCATCGGCAAGGGCTCTACCTACAAGGCGTCGGTCCACACCCACCCCATCGAGCTGGTCGCCATGAGCCACAACCCCGAGTTCCTCAAGAAGGACGTGCTCACCAAGCTGCTGTGGTCGATGATACCCGAGACCAAGGCCTTCGCGCCTCGCGGCCTGGGCATGGTGCCCTACATGCTGCCCTCGTCCAACGAGCTCGCCGCCGAGACCATCAAGGCCATCGACGACAACTACGACGTGGTGATGTGGGAGAAGCACGGCGTCTTCGCCGTGGAGAACGACGTCATGAGCGCGTTCGACCAAATCGACGTGCTCAACAAGAGCGCAAACATCTACATGTGCGCACGCTCGATGGGCTTCGTCCCCGACGGAATGTCCGACGAGCAGATGACCGAAATCTCGACCGTCTTCCACCTGCCTAAATGACAATTAAAGGGTTATAGCCACCCGGGGTATAAAAAGCCCCGGGCTTGGCTATAACCTTTTTTTCAATCTCACATAATCCCCTTTTACAAGAGCTACATAAATGAGCAAATATTATCTTATAGGTCTCGCTGCCCTGGCTATGGCAGCCTGCACCCAGAAACAAGAAGCAGCCCCGGAAGAGGAAATCAACGACTCCACTACCCCGCTCCACCTGCTCACCCCCGACTACAAGACACCCTACGGCCAACTCAACGCCGACTCGGTCAAGGCCGACGTTGACCGAGTATTTGCCTATATCGACGCCGTGACACCGGCCAAGATGACCGACGGCAAAGTAAACCAGGGCACCTACCGCCTCACAAGCTATGAATGGGGCGTGATGTACGACGCACTCCTCGACGCCGCAGCAATCACCGGCGACAAGCGCTATGCCGACTATGTGAGCGACCGCATCGGCTTCCTGGCCGCCGAGGCCGACAAGGCTACCGACGTGAGCGAGGACGGTCAGTTACGCCAGGTCAAAGACCCCCGCACACTCGACGATGCCGGCGCGATGGCCGGTGCATGGATGCGTGCCGCAATGGCCGACTCTACACTCGACATTGCCCCATATATCGAAAACTACTGGAAAATCGTAGAAACAACGCCCGTACACCTTGCCGACGGCACTATCGCCCGTAACCGCCCCCACTACAACGCCGTTTGGCTCGACGATATGTTTATGGCCCTGCCGTCGATGGCCGTTCGCAGCCAGTATGCCAACGACCCCAAACAGCTCGACGACGCTGCAAACATCGCCACTGGCTTCTTCAAACGCATGTGGATGCCCGAGAAGAATATCTTCCGTCACGGTTATGTAGAGGGCGAACCTCACCAGCCCTCGATGGCCTGGGGCCGCGCTAACGGCTGGGCAATACTGACTATGAGCCAGTTGCTCGACTTCCTGCCCGAAAATCACCCCAAACGCGCCGAAATCCTCGGCATGTTCCAGAAACATGCCGCCGGCCTGGCCGAACTGCAGGGTATCGACGGCTTCTGGCACCAGCTCCTCGACCGTCCCGAAACTTACAACGAGACCTCGGCTACCGCAATCTTCGCCTACTGCCTTGCCCACGGCATCAACCAGGGCTGGCTCGACGCCACCACCTACGGCCCCGTCGCACAGCTCGCATGGGAAGCCGTTGCCTCGAAAATCAACGACAAGGGCGAGGTAGAAGACGTATGCGTGGGCACCGGCATGGGCTTCGACCCGGCATACTATGCCTACCGCCCCGTAAGTGTCAAGGCAGCCCACGGCTACGGCCCCACAATATGGGCCGGTGCCGAGATGATTAAGCTGCTCAACACCTACCACCCCTATGTCAACGACAGCGCAGTACACTATTACAAAGTAGACCCCGAAGCCACAACGCCGCTCTTCAGCCTCGACGCCAACGGCAAGGCACAGGATATCCGCCACTGATATGAAATCAATATTTGCTCTATTGATAGTAGCCTGCTCGGTATATGCATCGGCCCAGACCGATGCATATATCAAGCTTTTTGACCATCACAACCAGCATCCGCGCATCGTGTCGATAACATACCCCGGCGATGCCAACACGCTCGACATGTACAACAGCATCTACGGCCACGGAGCGGTGATTGAAAACCCGTGGGTGGCCTACCGCGTGTATATGGACAACCGCCAGAGCCTCGACCTCTATGTCAAGGACAAGCCGCAACTCGAGCTTGATGTGACAGGCTTCTATACCACGCCCGAGCAACTTGCACAAGGGTATGGCTGCGATGTGCTGTGGGCCGGCAAATCAATCGCTGCAGGCTCGTTCCGTGGCTACCAGGACGGCAAGCCCGTGACCATCGACACAGTCGCCACACGCACACAGACTATCCTCGACAACCATACCGCACAGGTAGTCGACAAGGACTGGATGTACAACGGGCACCCCATACAGATGGAGCAGCTCTACAGCATGCGCCCCGACAAACGCGACCTTTATGTAACAATAAAGCTATCGGGTTATCAGCCCGGCGACGTATTCTGCACAGGTATTCAGAAGCTCGAAAACGACAACAAGGGCTTCATACAGCCCAACGGCGTAGCAGCCTCATGGGGCAGCAACGTGCCCGACAAAAACCACCCCGAGTTAGTCGAGACCGTAGGCCTCGGCATAGTGGTGTCGCCCGAAAACATCGTATCGGTCAAGGAAGACGACCTCAACTACCTCGTCTTCGTCCGCCCAGACGCAAACGGCGAAATCAAATATCGCGTCCTCGCCTGCGGCGACCGCGAGAAAGACGGCTTCAAATCAGCCGACGAGTGGTTTAAATTCGTCAAGAAGCAATAATAATCCTCCCATAAGCCACAATAGCCGCCACCGGAATTTGGCGGCTATTTTTCGTCGGGCTCACGTCAATAATACCTTAAAAACAAGATGAATAATATCCGTAAATTTTTGACCTCTATTGCCATTGCGGTAGCCATCGTCGCTTGGGCGCGTGTGCCACGAGTCATATCACACCCTGATTACACATCCTCTTCGCTAATCTTCAATATTGAAGAAATCACTTTGACCGACACATCCACACGTGTAAGGTCATTTCTTGTAAATAAGCGGGGATATTGGCTCAAGGCCGATTCTGCAAATATTATCATTAATGGCAAGATTTCCGGACGTAATTATCCTGTTCGGCATGTAGAAGGGCTCGAATTCGGTAAGAAAGCGGTTATTGGAGATTCCGGATATATCTCTGCCACTTTTGTCTTCCCGCCTCTGCTTGCGGAAGATACAGTGGTGAATTTTATCGAAACTGGTGGGCAATGGTATGCTGCCGGTCTGGAGCTTTCTGATAGAAAAGCTCCTGTTCGAACTCATATTTCAGGTAAGGTAGACGGCTATCTCGATATCCCCCTGCTTGCCATGACTGCTTTTGATGATGACCCGCGCATTAATAAAACCATTCTTATACCTGTCCGTCATGGCAGGTTTGATTATAATCTTTATTCGACAGATACCCTCGCTTGGCAGATTTTTCCTCTTCAGGATTACTTGATGAAAGGCTCATGGAACTGGGCTGTTTTATTTTCTGACGGAAAGCCGGTTGAAGTAGAAATTAGCGAGAATTCGCCACAGGGCATTGTTGTGAAAGGAGGTGGCGACCTCACATCGCGATATAAGGAACACAAACATACTCTCCAAAACCTCATAGACGCTTCCGGCGTAAACAGGCTCACTGACTCTCTTGAGTCTGTCCATGCTTATTATACTCCGGAAGTTTACTCCTTGAATAAACTTGTAGCCGAAAGCAACTGCGATAGCATCAAGAACGATGCCCGACGCAGACTCCAGGAAATCTATGATGCAGGCATCGAGCTCACCACTCAAGGACAGAAAGCCAAAGATATGGCTGATTCCATGGTTGTCAGACTCCGTAATCTGAAAATGGATATGGTTAAAAAAGACGCTTCTTTATTAGGGCTTCTCAGGATATATGAAGCTATGAAGAATGTTTCTCCCGACCTTGACGAATATCTTTTAGTTTTTACAAAAAAATACTCTTCTCTATTTCCCAATCATCCCTATGCCCTTGCTATAAAAGAATTTATTGGAGACGGAGCCGCACTTCCGGGTTATAAGGTTCCCGACTTCACAGCACCGAATCTTGATGGGGCAACCTACCGCCTGAGCGAACTGATAAAAGGAAAAGTAGCCCTCGTCGACCTATGGGCATCATGGTGCGGTCCATGTAGGAAGAATTCCATCTCCATGATTCCGGTCTATGAAAAATGGAAGTCTCATGGTTTCACCATTATCGGTGTCGCACGGGAATTAGACAACACATCCGCGATGAAAGCCGCCATTAAACGCGACGGATACACATGGACTAATCTCGTGGAGCTCAATGACAAAGCCGGTATCTGGCAGAAATATCGTGCAGGCAACAGCGGAGGGAAAACACTCCTTGTAGATGCCGACGGGATAGTTGTCGCCGTTAATCCCACTCCCGAAGAAGTCGATGCCTATAAGACCCGGATTTCAGGCTGTAACTGAATTCCACACTTATTCGCAGACCTAACACATACAATGAGGGGGCCGCATTTTGGCGCGGCCCCCTCGCTGTGTATGGACGAAAGTATTAAGCGAGAATTTCGATAAGGCGGTCGGGGGTGACGGTGGCCTGTTCGCCGGTGGTCATATTCTTGAGCGAAACGGTGCCGTCAGCAAGTTCGCTCTCGCCTATCATTGCGAAATAGGGCACGGCGAGGGCGTTGGCATAGCCGATTTGCTTTTTCATCTTGGCATTGTCGGGATAAATCTCGGCGGCGATGCCGGCGGCGCGAAGTTTTTTGATAATGCGCATCGATGCCATTGCCTCGGCCTCGCCAAAGTTGGCAAAGACCACGCGGGTCGTGCGGCCGGTCTCGTCGGGATAGAGGTCGAGGGCGTTGAGTACGTCGTAGATACGGTCAGCGCCAAACGAGATACCGACACCCGACAGCCCCGGCATACCGAATACGCCTGTAAGGTTGTCGTAGCGGCCACCGCCCGAGATGCTTCCCATCTCAGTATCGAGGGCCTTGACCTCGATAATGGTGCCCGTATAGTAATTGAGGCCGCGTGCCAGCGACACGTCGAGGTCGAGCCGGGCGTCGATACCGAGACCTTCGGTGCCGGCAACGACGGTCTTTAATTCCTCAACACCGAGAGTGCCGATTTCGCTCGGGGCAAGCAGCACGGCAAGTTTGTCGAGACGCTCGGCCGTGGTTCCGTCAATCTGCAAGAGCGGACGTAGTTTGGCGATAGCGTCGGCCGACAGTCCGCGCTCGGCGAGTTCGGATTCGACATTCTCAAGGCCGATTTTGTCAATCTTGTCAATAGCGACTGTGATATCAATCAGCTTGTCGGGTTCGCCAATCAGCTCGGCAATGCCGGCGAGTACCTTGCGGTTGTTGAGCTTGATGGCCACGCGCACCCTGAGGCGGCGGAAGACCTCGTCGATAATCTGCAGCAGCTCTATTTCGTTGACCAGCGAGTCAGAGCCTACGACGTCGGCATCGCACTGATAAAACTCGCGGTAGCGACCCTTCTGCGGCCTGTCGGCACGCCATACGGGCTGTATTTGGAAACGTTTGAAGGGCATCTGCAACTCGTCGCGGTGCTGCACTACAAACCTGGCAAACGGCACCGTGAGGTCGTAGCGCAGGCCACGGTCGCACAGCTTTGCTGCCAGGGGAGCCGGGTCACCGGCAAGGGCCTCGGGAGTGATGCCGCGCATGAAATCGCCCGAGTTAAGGATTTTGAAGAGCAGCTTGTCGCCCTCCTCGCCATATTTGCCCATCAGGGTCGAGAGGTTCTCCATAGCCGGTGTCTCAATCTGCCTGTAACCGAACAGGCCGAAGACCTGGCGAATAGTATCGAATATATAGTTGCGACGCGACATCTCGAGCGGAGAAAAATCGCGCGTACCTTTTGGTGTAGAAGGTTTTTGTGCCATAATGTAAAGTATTTTCTGATGCAAAGATACACAAATTTAGCCAAACATATTTGCATGGGCAGATATTTTCAGTTAATTTTGTCGACGCAAACAAAAACATCAGAGCATACATGGACGTCGAAAAGTCAATGCGCGAGATACTTGAGGCCGAAAGCAAGGCTATCCTAAACATCCCGGTCACAGCCGCTTACGAAGCAGCCGTGGCTGCGATTGTAGAAAGAGTTCACCACCGTGGCGGCAAGCTCGTAACCGCCGGCATGGGCAAGGCCGGACAGATAGCCATGAACATAGCCACGACATTCTCGTCGACCGGCACACCGGCAGTCAACCTCCATCCCTCGGAAGCACAGCATGGCGATTTAGGCGTGCTGCAACCCAACGACATCGTGCTACTGATATCGAACAGCGGCAAGACCCGCGAGATTATCGAGCTTGTCGACCTGCTCCACGGCCTTTATGAAGATATCCCCCTGATAGTCATCACAGGGGCACCCGACAGCCCTCTTGCCAAAGCTGCCGACATCGCCCTCTTTACGGGCAACGCCCCCGAGGTATGCCCGCTGGGGCTGACACCGACGACCTCGACCACGGTCATGACTGTTATAGGCGACGTACTGGTCGTAAACACGATGAAACGCATAGGCTTTACAGTCGGCGATTACGCCAAACGCCATCACGGCGGTTATCTCGGCGCGGCCGCAAGAGCTAAAAATATATGAAAAAAATAATCTGTATCGGCGAATGTTCGCTCAACGTAATACTCGATAGCGAAGGACGGCCTCTCGGCACAATGCCCGGGGGCCGCATAGCCAACGCCGCCGCCATGCTGGCTCGTGATAAATTCGAAGTCATCATGGCGTCGGAAGCCTCGGCCGACCCCGTAGGCGATATCGTGGTAAATTTCCTGGCCAGTGCCGGTGTCGACACAAAATCGGTCGACCGCTTTACCGAAGGCCGCACGGCCCTCAACGTCTTTGTCGCCCCGGGCAGCGACAGTACCAACGCCATGCCGTCGCTCACACGCTACGAGTCGTACCCCGACGAAGCCTTCGATATCATCTGGCCGCGTATCGACCCGGGCGACATCGTGCTCTACGGCGGTTTCTATGCACTCGACAAGCGCATGCGCCAACGCATGACAAAACTGCTCGAACACGCCGCCGAGCGCGAGGCCGTAATGGTCTACCTACCCGGCTTCCTACCCCAGCAGGAGCCTCGCATCACCCGCGTGATGCCGCAAATCCTCGAAAATCTCGAGATGGCCCACGTGGTAGTGACACGAAACAAAGACCTCGACCTGATATTCGGCGTCAAGCACCCGCAGACATGCTATCACGACCACATCGATTTCTACTGCCGCTCACTGATTAATATCGACAACACCTGTAATGCGATTACCTACTACACCGGCAAGGACATGACCACCGTGGGCATCACCGCCGCCATCAGCAACACCCTGCTGTGGAACGCCGGCGCCATCGCAGGCATCGTTGGCACCATAGCCGGGCGCGACCTCAAGCCCGAAGTATTCGAAACGCCCGACGAGCAACTGCGGCAGGCCATACTCGGAGCCGCAGCCACAAGTGCCGCCAACGCCGCAAAGAGCCTCACCGAACCCTGGCAAAAAATTTCATGACCATAATAAATACCACGAAACCCGACAATGTCAACACCCAATAACGCACCTCTCACCCCGTTTCCCATCGCGCGCGACATGCGCGTAGGCATAGTTCGCACCCTTTGGAACAGCCACATCACCGAGGCACTCCTCGCCGGGGCGCAAGACACCCTCAAAGCCGCCGGGATTGAAGACGACATGATTGACGTGTTCGAAGTACCCGGCGCGGTAGAACTAACATTCGCGGCGGCAAAGCTGGTCGACACCGGCAATTATGACGCCATCATCATACTGGGCTGCGTGATACGCGGCGGCACACCTCACTTCGACTACGTATGCCAGAGTGTGACACAAGGCAACGCCTTCCTCAACAGCGATTGCGACATACCAATCATCTTCGGCGTGCTGACAGTCGACACCGAACAGGACGCCCTCGACCGCGCCGGCGGCAAACTCGGCAACAAGGGAGCCGAAGCCGCCCAGGCCGCGCTGCTGATGTATGACTTCGTAGACAAAGTAAACAATATGTGACCGCCGGGCGTTTTTATTTAAATTAAAAACGCATCACAATGGCACAGTATCAAGACAAAAAATCATCGGGCCTGTGGGTCTGGATAGTCATCGGCATCATCGTCGCCACCATAGCCGTAGCCACCCTCTACTACATCGGCTGGTTTGACAACAACACACATGTCGACAGCGTAAACGGCGACAACGTAGAACAGCAGTACCAAATCGACGAAGCCAATGCCGACGAGCCCGGCGAGGCCGACTGGCAGAACGCCGACCACCAGACCCTCAAAGAAGAAATAACAGAGCCGTCGACACCGACAGCCACCCCGCCCTCTTCTGAAAATTAATGTATGAAAACAGCGTTTTACGTAGTAATCGCATTTATCGCACTCGGCTTTGGTGCCTCGTCGTGCGCGCATGACGACGACACAAATGCCACCCCTATCGAAATCGCCGAAAAGGCATTTGCCGACGGGCGCTATGCCAAAGCCCAAAGCATAGCCGACAGCATAATGCTGGGCCCAAGTTTTGCCGACCTCGACGTAGCCCAACTATGCCGGCTGTCGATGCTGCTCACACGCCTCGGAGAAAGTTCGACCGACGAAGAAGTCAACACCGCCATGGCGGCTCGCGCACTCGAGGCCGCCTTCGCGCTCGACAGCGACTCGACCGCGTCTTTCATCCGCAACGTGCCGCTCGACGACCGGGCACGTGTGGCTATTGTCACAGCCCTCAGCACCGCACGAGGCGACTCACTGATAGAAGAACCCGACTCACTGATATACTGATGGCAAGCGAAGACTGGCGCAGCAAACTCGGCGCACTCATGGGCTCGATGGCCCCCGACACAGAACCCGAACCAGAGCAGAAAACCGAGTCCGAGAATACACTGAATGAAAAGTCGCGCCTCGACATAGTGCTTGAGCGCAAGGGCCGGGCGGGCAAAACTGCCACTATAATCTGCGGTTTTACCATCGACGACGAAGCCGTTGCCCGGCTTGCATCCGAACTCAAACAAAGGCTCGGCACCGGGGGTTCGGCACGCGGGGGAGAAATACTGATACAGGGCGACAGGCGAAACGACGTACTACAATTCCTCAAATCAAAAGGATACAAGGCAAGGATAGTCTGAAACTGTAAACCTTATAGTTTAAGAGTTTATTTTTCAGATTTGCAGGTTTATAGAGTTTATTTCAGGACCTTATGAGTTTACCAGCAAATGCTCCGCAAGGCAGTCGGTTCGACCGCCTGGTGCAACGGTTAAAGGACTGTTGCGGTGAGGACGTGTTTGTAATTCTCATAGCCGTAGTCATAGGCCTGTTTGCCGGTTTTGCAGCCTTCGTGCTAAAAACGATGATAGGCTACACCACCAATCTTCTCACGGGTCATCTTTCTGCCGGGCACTTCAACCTCGTCCTGCTTGTCTATCCCCTTGCCGGCATCGTACTTACAGGGCTCTACCAACGCTATATCATACACCGCAATATCGAGCACGGCGTAGAGCGCATCGAACAAGGGCTGCGCGAGCGCCGCTACAACCTGGGCAAGAAATATATCTACTCGCCCATGATAGCAAGCACGCTGACCCTCGGCTTCGGCGGCTCGGCAGGGTCGGAGGGACCGATAGCCACCGTGGGCGGTGCAATCGGCGGCAGCGTGGCGCGTAGGCTCGGGCTGTCGCCCGAAACCATACGTATACTCGTCGGTTGCGGCGCCGGGGCAGGTATTGCCGGCATCTTCAAGTCGCCGATAGGCGGAGTGCTGTTTACCCTCGAGGTTTTGCGCCTCGAACTCAAGACAAGCACCGTCCTGGCCCAGTTCATATCGTGCATAGTCTCCGCAATGACGGCATACGTGCTGAGCGGATGCACATACGATATAAACTTCGAGCAGACTATACCTTTCGACATACACATCATGCCCTGGGCCATGCTGCTCGGAGCCTTCTGCGGACTCTATTCACTTTATTACAACAGAGTGATGTCGGGTCTGCGCAAATACTTTGAATCGCTGCGCCGGCCCATAGTCCGCAACATCGTGTCGGGAGCCATGCTGGCGGTGCTAATCTTTGTCTTCCCTACCCTCTATGGCGAAGGCTATGAGTCGCTGTCGAGGCTGATTAACGGCCACCACGCCATACTAACCGAGGCCGGACTATTTGCCGAACTCGGCACAAAGCCGTGGTTACTGATAGCCATTACGGCGGCAATATTGATATGCAAACCGGTTGCGGCGTGTTCGTCGAACTCGGGGGGCGGTGTTGCCGGAGACTTTGCGCCGTGTTTATTTGCCGGCGCGATAGCTGGCTTCCTGTTCGGCACGTTTCTCAACACGGCGTTCGGCCTCGGCCTACCGGCCTCTAACATGGCCTTTGTCGGCATGGCGGCGGTGATGGCCGGCGTGGTCAAGGCACCACTGATGGCCATATTCCTGACGGCCGAGATGGCCGACGGCTATCAATATTTCCTCGCCCTGCTGGTGGCATCGTATATCTCGTATGGAATAGCCATTTATAAAAAGTGAGAGACTTTTCCAGGCGCCGTTGCCGAGAAGAGGAAACAAAAAGACAAAATGACAAAAGGGACAAAAAAGTTTTTAATCACTCCATCTCCACAAGCCATGCTGATATAGAGCGGATAGAGTCGTCGAAATTTGCCCCTACCTTGATTATTTTGCGACCATCGGCCTGGAACGGCATCAAATAATCTCGACCGTTGATTTGTTCGATGGCTTTTTGAGCATTTTGGTTAACCTTGAACTCAAACAGATATAGAAAATCAGGCGTTTCCACCACCAAGTCAATACGTCCCGAAGCTGTCTGCATCTCGGCATGGGTATAAAAGCCCATTAACTTCATAACCAAATAGATTACATTACGGTAATGGAGTTCGAGATGCCCCAAATCCATTTGGTCATAATGATAACCACTAAAGAGAGCCTGGAGTCGGGACATGAAATCATCAACGCGGCCAGCCTCTACATCAAGCACAAAACGGCTAACATCAAATTCACTCCGCCCAGAATTACTATTGGTAAAAATCTTCATCAGGCCGTTGAGGAAACCTCGCTCAACTTCACGATTGGGATAACCAAGGGCGACCGTATCGAAGCGCCCGTCATAGCTTTTAATAGTGAGATAACCGCTCTGATACATTATGGGCAGAGTGCTGCTCAGGTCGTATGAGGCATCCATAAGGTCGTTGATATCAGCCTGCATGTGTTCGAGGTCGCGCAAATCAATCTCCATGCGACGTATCATGTCGATTAGAAACGTCGGAGTGCCGGTTGAGAACCAATAAGCACCAATGCGACTATCGTCAAGAGCGCAAAGCACACTGAACGGGTTATACATGTCTGGCGACGAGGGCGAGAAATGATAACCATCATAATTCTCTTTAAACTTAGCGTAAGTTTCCTCAACCGAGATGCTGTTTTTATCAGCAAACTCGCGAATTCCTTCGCTAAAATTCGCAGTTATTTCCCCGGCAGTCATGCCGCATATTGCACTATACTCGTCGGAAAGAGATATGTCATTCAGATTGTTCAAGTCGCTAAAAATACTCAGCTTACCGAAACGTGAGACCCCTGTAAGCATGGCAAACTCGATATAGCGGTCACAATTTTTGAGATTGCCATATATTGCCTTGAGTTGTGAACGATAAGTATCCTGAAGTTCCTTATTATACACCGAATCGAGCAACGGTTTGTCGTACTCGTCGATGAGTATCACCACCTTGCGCCCTGTATGTGCATATGCCTGCTCGATTATAAAACGGAAACGCTCGGCATGTGGTGCCGAGGCCATCTCATTGCCATATAGTTTTTCCCAACGAGAAAATTCATAGCCGAATTTTTCCAAGAGGCTTTCGGAATCATTATACTCACAGGCATTCAAAGCAATGTGAAGGACCGGGTGAGGCTGCCAATCGTGGTCGGCATGGCTAATGGCAAGACCATCGAAAAGGTCTTTGCGCCCCAGATAGAACGCCTCGATAGTCGATAAAAGCAAGGATTTACCGAAACGACGGGGACGACTTAGAAAAAAGTATTTGCCACTTTTTATAAGTTTTTCGATAAATCCTGTTTTATCAACATAGGTATAACCGTCTTCGCGAAGAGTCGCAAAGTTCTGAACTCCTATAGGGTAAATCTTTGCCATTTAAGCTTTCCTCCTAAGATTATAACGCAAAGATAGACCTTTTTGTCGGAAAATCAAAATATGTGACTTCGAGGCTATTTCCAAAATGTCAATGTGCGCTTTGACGACGGTTTGGCTTTGGGCGGCGGAGTCGACAACCGCTAAAGAGAGTGGAGAGTCGGAGGGGCGTTTGGAGGGGAGGCGTTGAGAGTTAAAAGGTTGTCTTTGTGGACGAGGTGTTCTTGCCAGAGTCGTAGGATAGGGACAGATTGTATGCGGATATAGATTGGCAGGAGTTGGAGTTGCCCGACAATGTTGAATTGTCCTTTACGGATGTGGACGATTATAAAGTAGTTTTCGCCTTGTTTAAGAATGAAATGGTCAGCAGCGTCTAAGTCGGACGAGTCGATAATATCAGTATGATGCCTGTGATGATTAATTGTTTTGTTTTGGGACTTCTGACGTTTTGGAGCATTTGTGTTGTAAGCATTGGCATCCAGGACAAGGACGTAATTGAATGTTTTACCTTGTATGCCGTCGAATTTTCGGTTTGAGGCTGTTGTGAGCCATGGCGACTTGGGTTTGGAGAGGTTGCCGGAAAAAGCCGCAGCGTCTCGCTTGGTCTTGGCCATAACGAGGAAGGCACCGTCCGGGTCGACACAATGGTGGAGATAGTTGTAGTAAGCGCCCAATAATTTACGCGAGTCGTAACCCGGCGGGTCAACGACATAAACGCGGCGGTCGAGTCCGTGCCGGCGCACGTACTCGAGTGAGGTTATGATATTGCGCTCATGCCGTGTGAGGGAGCGACCTATGAAACGCTGGAAGTATAGTGTGTATTTAGACATGATGATGCGGAGTCAATACTGATAAAAAGAAACAAAAAGACATAAAGACAAAAGAGACAAAAAATTTATTGAATATTCCTCGAGCTCGAGGAATAACTCTATTTCCGAGGCGAGCCGGGGACAAGATTTCTTTTGCAAAGATAGAGTGGGGAGACGGATAATTGTTGACTATATTTCAATTCGGTTGATTTTTCACCTCGGGCCCGAATGGCTTGGCGGTTTGTTAAATAAGCATAATTTGTTTTGTGGTTTGATGTTTTTCAGCTATCTTTGTGTAAATGTAAAACACTAATGATACAAGCCGTGAAAACAATACGCATTTACATATTGAGCCTCTTGCTCTGCCTGTGTGGCGGAGTGGTGGCCGTTGCGCAGTCTGCGGCTGAAAATGCCACCGTGCAGGTCGAGCAGCACGCATCGATTAAGGCCCTCAACGGCGCTGTCGAGATTGACAATGCTACCGGCAAAGCCGTCGATGTGGCAGTGTTTGCCATCACCGGCTCTCTTGTGAAGCAAGTGACGATAGACAGCGGCGAGAGCCTGCGCATAGAGCTGCCTTCGGGCTACTATATAGTCAAGGCCGGCGACACGTCGAAACGTGTGGCCGTGAGATAGAGCGACTTACTTATCTACTTACTTATCATAAATGAACATCGAAATGAAACACCTTTTCGCCGCAGTCGCTCTCGGGTTTGCGGCGACAACGACCATGGCACAAGACAATCCTGACAGCCAGTATGCGTCGTGGCCTACCTATAGCGGCGACGACCTCGAAATGAAGATAGACAAACACGGTACGGACTTCACCCTGTGGTCGCCCAAGGCCGACGCCGTGCAGGTGAGGTTATATGATACCGACCGCAACTCAGCGCCGGTACGGTTAATCGACATGGCACGCGGCGACAACGGCACCTGGCGTGCGTCGGTACCTGAGAGACTGTATGGCAAGTTCTATACCTTCGCCGTGACCATCGACGGCAAGCAGCTCGACGAGACCCCGGGTATATGGGCCAAAGCCGTCGGCACCAACGGGCACCGCGCCGCAATAATCGACATGCCGGCCACCAATCCGGCCGGATGGGACCAAGACCACGGCCCGCGCCTCGACAACATCACCGATGCCGTGCTCTACGAGATGCACCACCGCGACTTCAGCATCGACCCCTCGTCGGGCATAGTGCACAAGGGCAAGTTCCTGGCCCTTACCGAGCGCGACACGAAGTCGCCCGAAGGCCGCGCCACCGGCATAGACCACCTGAAGGAACTCGGCGTGACCCACGTGCACATACTGCCGTCGTATGACTACAACTCTGTAGACGAGGCCAACCTGCCGTCGAACCAGTATAACTGGGGCTATGACCCGTATAACTACAACGCGCCCGAAGGGAGCTACTCGACCGACCCCGCCGACCCCACAGCCCGCATACGCGAGATGAAGGAAATGGTAAAGGCCCTCCACGATGCCGGCATAGGCGTGGTGATGGACGTGGTATATAACCACACCGCCGACAACGACGCCTCGAACTTCTCGCTCACGGCCCCGGGCTACTTCTACCGCCACCGCCCCGACGGCAGCTACAGCGATGCCTCGGGCTGCGGCAACGAGACCGCCTCTGACCGCCAGATGATGCGCGACTTTATCGTCAACTCGGTGAAATACTGGGCAAAGGAATATCACATCGACGGCTTCCGCTTCGACCTCATGGCCATACACGACATCGAGACGATGAACGAAGTCGCCGCCGAGCTCAAGAAAATCAACCCGTCGATTTTCGTCTATGGCGAAGGGTGGACTGCCGGCGACTCGCCGCTGCCTGCCGAGCGACGCGCCCTCAAAGAGAATGTAGACAAGATGAAGGGGATTGCCGTATTCTCGGACGACATCCGCGATGCCGTGAAAGGACACTACAGTAACGCCGAAGACCGTGGTTTCGCCACCGGCAAGCCGGGCAACGAGGAGACCGTGAAAATCGGCATCGTAGCCTCGACGGCGCACCCGCAGGTAGACTACAGCAAGGGCAACAACTCGAAATTTGCCTACGCCGGCGCACCGACCGAGATTATCAACTACGTGTCGTGCCACGACGACCTGACCCTGACCGACAAACTCGCCAAGAGCATGCCCGGGTCGACCGAGGCCGAGCGCCAACGCGCAGCACGACTGGCACAGACAATCGTGTTTACCTCGCAGGGCACACCGTTTATGTTTGCCGGCGAGGAAATTTTCCGCGACAAGAAGGGAGTTCACAACTCATATAAATCGCCCGACAGCGTCAATGCCATCGACTGGAGCCTCAAGACCAAAAATGCCGACCAGTTTAACTACTACCGCAACCTTATACGCCTGCGCAAAGAGCACCCGGCCTTCCGCATGACCACGGCCGAGGAAATTGCCAAGAACATCGTCTTCGACAAGGTGTCGTCGCCCAACGTAATCTCATACTCAATCCGCAACAATGCCAACGGCGACGAGTGGAAGGAAATCAAGCTCGTATTCAACGGCTCTACCACGCCTTTTACCGCCAAAATCCCCAAGGGCAACTGGACCATCATCGCACGTGACGGCGAACTCAACCCCGACGGTCTCGGCGAGGCTAAGGGCGGCACCATGGTAGTAGCTCCTACCTCGGCGCTCATTCTCGCGAGGTAAATAAGAGGAAACATAAAGACATAAAGTCAAAAGAACATAAAATTACATAGCATCACACAAGTCATGAAAAAGACAACACTATATATACTCGGCGCCCTGGCACTCGGCCTGGCCGCAATGCCGGCCAACGGCGCGACACGCAAGACATCGGCACAGGACGAGGTAATACTCCACGCATGGTCGTGGTCGCTCGACACCATCGCCGCCAACATGAAACAAATCAAGGAGGCCGGCTACGACTACGTGCAGACCTCGCCGGTGCAGACCTGCTATGTAGGCGACGGCGGCGGCATGGCCCTTATGAGCCAGCCGGGCGACAGCGTGATGGGCAAATGGTACTACTACTACCAGCCGACCGACTGGAAAATCGGCAACTATATGCTCGGCGACCGCGACGACTTCAAAGCCATGTGCGACAGCGCGTATAAATACGGAGTCAAGGTAATCGTCGACGTGCTGCCCAACCACACCGCCGTAGAGCACACCGCCGTACTCCCCGGCCTTGACAACGCCGTGGGCGGTCACGATAACCTCTACCACGCCAACGGCATGAAAGACTGCATCGACTATAACAACCGCCTGGAGTGCACCACCTACAAGATGGGCGGACTCCCCGATGTCAACACCGAGAACCCCGATTTCCAGTACTACTACATGCAGTATGTCAACGACCTGATTAACCTCGGAGCGCGCGGCTTCCGCTACGATACGGCCAAACACATCGGCCTGCCAAGCGACCCCCTCGACCCCAAGGCAAAGGAAAACGACTTCTGGGACGTAGCCACGGGCCGCAAAGCCGCCAAGGGCCTGTCGCTGCTCATGCCCGACAGCCTCTATATCTACGGCGAGGTGCTACAGGACAAGAATGTAAAGGAAACCGAATATGACGACTACATGGACCTGACGGCCAGCAGCTATGGCCACGCCCTTCGCAACGTGCTTGCCTCGGGCGACGCCCGTGTCGAAGACCTTGCCAACTGGCACCACCCCTCCGACCCGACAGCACTCGTAACCTGGGTAGAAAGCCACGACACCTATTGCAACCAAAACGAATCGGCCGGGCTTACCGACGACCAGATACGCACCGGCTGGGTCTTCCTGACCTCGCGTGCAACGGGCAAGCCTCTCTTCTTCAGCCGCCCAGCCGGAAGCACACGCCAGAACTACTGGGGCAACAACCGCATAGGCGCACGCGGCAACGACGAATTTTTCCACCCCGAAGTCGTAGCGGCCAACAAGTTCCGCCACGACATGTCGGGCCAGCCCGAATCGCTCAGCTATAGCGACAACGGCGCTGTGGCAATGGTATCTCGCGGCACCAAGGGCCTGGCACTTGTCAATTTCTCTACAAAAGGTCAAAAAGTAAAGATGGCCACCGCCCTGCCCGACGGCACATATACCGACCCTGTCAGCACCAAGACATTCAAGGTGTCGAAAGGCATACTTACCGGCAGGCTCGACGCGACGACAACCTATATACTCCGAAACGAATAAAACAATCATATTTGTAAAAGTAATGGAAAGTCGTCGGAGACGACGCTATTGTAGTTAACCCCACGATTATTCGTGGGGTCTAAAAAAGCAATCTAAAAAATGACCTCGGAGAGGTCGCAAAATACATGTTTCCAACCTATTGCATCCTCTCCGAGGATTTTCTTAGTATTGGTTTCGATTTTCCCCACGAATAATCGTGGGGTTAACCATGAAATCGTCCTCTCCGAGGACTCCAATGGCACTACGCTACCTATACAATATCAATAAGCAAAACGCATAACTTAAGAACTATGCTTGCCAATATACTGTTTCTGCTACTGGGGCTTGCCCTCATACTCATAGGGGCGAACGCCCTTACCGACGGAGCGTCGGCAATCGCACGCCGGTGGGGCGTAAGCGACCTCGTCATCGGCCTTACCATGGTGGCCTTCGGCACATCGGCCCCCGAGCTCGTCATAAGCATCGTGTCGGCAATCAACGGCAGCGCAGAACTCGCAATCGGCAACGTTGTTGGCAGCAACATATTCAACGTATTGGTAATCATCGGCATAACCGCGATGGTATTACCAATAAAAATCGACCGCAGCATAATGACCAACGAGATACCGCTGGTCATACTGTCGGCACTGGCGCTACTCGCTATCGGAAACTCCTCGATGCTCGACGGCACCGCACCGGTCGTATCGCGTGTCGACGGCATATTGCTTCTGCTTTTCTTCATGATATTTATGCGCTATACCTTCTCGCAGGCCAAGACCGGCGCGCCCGGCGACCCTGCAGCCGAAAGCGCATCGAATATCAAAACCATGCCCATGTGGAAAGCCATTTTGTGGGTCGTCGGCGGCCTCGCCGGGCTGATTTACGGCGGCGACAGATTTGTGGCCGGAGCCTCGGGGATAGCCTCGTGCCTGGGCGTGAGTGATGCCGTAATCGGCCTGACCATCGTTGCCGCCGGCACATCGCTGCCCGAATTGGCGACCTCGGTAGCTGCGGCCCTCAAAGGCAAGCCCGGCATAGCCCTGGGCAATGTAATCGGCAGCAACATATTCAATATCTTCATGGTACTTGGAGCATCGGCCGTCATAAGGCCGCTGCCATTCGGCACAATCGGCAATATCGACCTGCTCACCCTTACAGGGAGTTGCCTGCTCTTCTGGTTCTGCGGATGGTTGATTGGCAAACGCACCATAACGCGCGGCGAAGGCGCGATAATGACCGCCTGCTATATCGCATACGTGGCCTACCTGGTAGCGACGGTGTAGTTATTTTTTCAAAAAATATTTGTCGAAATCACAAAATTCTGAAATAAAATTTCTAACTTTGTAGAAGAAAAACAGGCCCCAGAGGCATCATTCTCCCTTAAAGCATTGAATACAACCAAGCTACATATCGCACACTTGCTCTCGGAGCGCGGCTACGTTGCCGTGCCGGGGCTTGGTACGTTTGTATCGCGGCGCGTATCATCGACTTTGAATGACAACGGTGTCGCCGCTCCCGGTGCTACCACGAGCTTCGAGAGCTACAACGGCATTCTTGCCGACGACGACCTGTGCGCCTCGCTGTCGCGGGCACTCGAATGTGACACCACACAGGCCGCAGCCATAATTTCTGACGACATAGAGGGCATACGCCGCGAAATCAGCCTCGATGGCATGAGCGCCATACCCTCGTGCGGCATTTTGCGCAGCAACGGCACAACGCTGACTTTCGAAACCGCAACCTACGACAACTGGCTGCAAGACCTGGCAATAGAACCGCTCGGCAAACTTGAGACAACTGATGTTGTCGATGCCGCTGCCGAGCTGCGTCGCGAAGCCTTCATGCGTTCACTGCGCCGCACGGCATCGTCGGCCGCCGCCATAGCCATCTTCGCCCTCATAGCGTTCATCTTCTCGCAGATGCCGGGCCGTCAGACAGGCGACCCGCAGGTAGCGTCGATGGGCTTTGAAAAAAGTGCCCTCCCGGTGCAGCCCATCGTCCCCGGCGTCCAGGCCGAGCCTTCACTGGTACTTATATTCAACACGCCCGCCGATGCCTCGTGCCCGGTGGAATCGGAACCTATCGCCATAGCGCAACTGCCGGCAAAATACTGCCTGGTCGTGGCATCGCTCGCCTCTCGTGCCGATGCCGAAGACTATGTCAGGACTTACGGGCCGGAGTATAAAATACTCGAAAAAGACGGCCGCTACCGCATCTACACCCTTACCGGCGACAGCTTTGACACCCTCAACAGCGCGGCCACCGCTTCGGGCGAATACACTCGCCACCCCAATGCCTGGATTTGCCGCCGCTGATTTAAGTTTCGCAAGTCGGTGACTTGCGAAACTGTTGATAGTTTATGGGTTAGGGGTTAACCCTGCCAAACTAATTGTTTTACACCAGTGTATTGTTATTCGCATTTATCAAACCATAACCCTTAACCAAAGAACGACTTACAGTGAGCCAGTCACCGACTTGCGAAACTTAGAGTAGCTATGGAAGTCTCACCAAATGAAATACTGAAGAAACTTTTGCATGACGAACTTGGCTATCTGCCGTCAGGCGAAGGTATCGACGCCATGCTCGAACGCGGACAACTCGAAAAATTCCAGGCCGGCGAGTGCGTGATAGAAATGAACAAATATTGCCCCGATGTCTTTATCGTGCGCGACGGCATAGTGCGATTTACCGACATGGACAGTGTTCGCGAGCGCACATTCGCCTTCGCCCTGCCGGGCACAATCTTCATGTCGAAGCACTCGTTTGTAATGGGTCAGCCGTCGTATTACTCGGTAGAAGCCTGTTGCGAGACCGAACTATTGCGCATCCGTAACAACGACTACTGGGACCTTGTGGAGCAATATCACGAGCTGACACTCTATATGCTCCATTACGCCTACGGGGAGCTATATTTTCAGGAATACAAAAACGCCACAGTCATCAACGGCACGGCCCGCGAACGCTACAAGAAGATGCTGAGCGACCGCCCGTATATCATAGAGAAGGTGCCACAACGCATAATAGCTTCGTATCTCGGGATTACACCGGAGTACTTCAGCAAGCTCAAACGAGAATACCTTGGCAAGTGAGTTTATCTGATTAGCGAATAATCACCGACACCTTTGCCATTCAAATCAGGGCGACAGCTTCAAATTTTTGCGTGATTGCAAAATTTTGTGGCAAAATAATACCATTCGGACTATTTCTTAAACTAAATTAAGGACGATTGCAAATCATCGTCCTATATTTGCGGCATAATATATTCACCTACCTAAATGTCCGAGGTATGAAATTGCAACATCTAACCCAATCCTTATCAACAGCAGTCCTTGGAATCACGCTGCTGACGGCTCTCTCTCCGGCCAGCCAAGCCGCGACGTCGGCACCGTCGACAGCCTACGGCGTACTGGTCAGCGCCGCCTCATGGACTGACACACCGGCTTTCGGTGTGTACTCATTCAAAGTCTCCGGCACCGACAACACACTTACGGCCATAATGACCGGCGAAGATTACGGGGCAACATTTGGAGCTGTATATGGCAACAACAAACTGCTGTGTACCAAACCGGGTATGATACTCGGAGGTTCGCCAATCGAGATGGACTACAAAATTTTCGACGGCAAATCGTATACTGCCATCGACAGCCGGTATGGAGACCCATACCGCACGCTGCTTGCCTCGACTTACGACACGGCCACAGGCCAGACATACGTGTTACTGAAAGACCGATATGACGACACATATTATTTCGGTACCATGGATACATCGTCGGGCTTTCTTACCCAAATATTCTCGGCAAAAGCCGACAAAATGACGGGTTGGCATTCACTCGCCTCTACACCCGAAGGCCGACTCTATGCCATCGACAACAACGGAGTACTTCTAAGCGTCGACAAGAAAACAGGCACGACTACCGAGATTGCTTCGACAGGGCTGCACTCCGAGCTGACCACGTCGGGCGAGATAGACCCGGAAACGGGTAGATATATGTTTATCGCCTGCAATGCCACGAAGTCGACCCTCTACAGCATCGACCTGGCAACGGCAAAGGCCGAAAAGGTCTATGACTTCGGAGACGGCGAACAAATATTCGCCATGCACTTCCAGCAACCGGCTATCACCGATACCAAACCGTCGCCAGTGCGCAGTTTCAATGTGGTATTCGACGGCGAGTCGCTCGAAGGTACCGTCAAATTCAACGCCCCTGTCACCGACGACAACTGGGAACAAGGCTCTGGGCCGCTGACCTATTATGTCTATGTCGACGGCGTAGAAATAGCCAAAGGCGAGACAAGCTATGCGGCCTCGGGCATAAGCGTTCCGGTGAGCGTCGCCGCCCCGGGCCTCTATGAGTTTTCGGCTAAAGTCGTAACTCCGGGAAACGCCGTTTCAGAAATCAGTAAAAAAGAAATATGGGTAGGCAAAGACATCCCCGGTAACGTCACCAACTTCAAGGCGGCATACGACGGCACGACTTTCGCACTGACATGGGATGCCCCCACAGGCATGCATGGCGGCTGGTTCGATGCATCGCAACTCACCTACACCATCACCATGCAGCCCGGCGGCGATGTGATAGCCAACGCCGTATCGGGTACGAGCTTCTCTTACCCCTATGCCAAGCCATCAGAACTGACCACTGTCAGCTTCGAAATCACCCCTGTGAGCGAAGGCTCGACTTTTGAGCCGGTCGCGTCGAACCCGCTCGTAATCGGCGATGCCCCTGAGCCCCCGTTCGAAGAAAACTTTGACAATGGCGAAGCCAAGGGCTTCACCGTCATCGACGGCAATAACGACGGTGTATGCTTCGTGTTCGAAAACGGGGCAGCCAAGCTCAACTTCGGTCACGAAGGCTATAATATGATACCGAGCAGCGACTGGCTCGTGCTGCCGCCGCTCAAACTCAAGGGCGGTCATGCCTACTATATAAGTTTCGATGCCTATGGCACATACGCCATGTACGACGAAAAAGTCGCTGCCTATGTAGGTCAGAGCGCTACCCCGATTTCGTTTATTACAGGCACCGAAATCATCGCACCCACGCGGGTAGAATGTGACGCCACTAATCCGCTAAAACTCGGCACCTATTTTACCCCCGTGACTGACGGCGAATACTATGTCGGCATATACGGATGCTCCGATGCCGACAAATACGCCCTCAATATCGACAATGTAAAAGTATCGGCAGGAGTACCGGCCAGTGCGCCGGCGGCTGTAACAGAACTGACGGCAATCCCCGGCAAGAATGGCCAAATAGCACTTACACTGACCTATAAGGCACCGACACTCAACTTTGTCGGCGGCCAGCTCGAAAAGCTCACCAAGGTAGAAATATACCGCGACGACGTGCTTGCCGGCACCCAGACCCCCAAGATGGGCGAGACAAGCGAATGGGCCGACCCGGAGCCAAACGAGGGCGACCACACATACCGCCTGGTACCATACAACGGCGACACGCCCGGCGACCCGGCAACCATCAAGACCCACATAGGCATCGACAAACCCATGCCGACAAAATCTATCACATTCGCCTACGGACGCCACAAGAGCGAGGCAGTACTGACATGGGAACCCGTCACCACTGACATCAACGGTGGCGAACTGACTTCCGACCAGGTTACTTACAAAGTCTACAGGGTACACAACCGCGACCAGGTGATGCTTGCCGAAGGCCTGACCGAATGTACGTACACCGACGAATTTGGCAACAGCTTCATGCCCCAGACAGCAGCATACTACAGCGTGGTGGCCACCACAAAAGCCGGAGACGGAAACCCGACCAACACAGAGTTCTGCTGCCTCGGCAGGGATTACCCGCTACCCTTCACCGAATCATTTGCCAACGGACAACTCGCCCATGCCGTATGGATTACGGGCAACGAGAGCCAGAATAGCGCATGGAATATCAACGAAGACACCGACCAGGTATATTTCACCTCTCAGGACAAAGACAACGGCTACCTCTACTTCTATACCTATAGCGGAACAGACAAAGGGGCGTTCTATTCAGGCCGCATATCACTTGAAGATGTGCCCGATGCCGAACTCCGCTTCTATGCAGTCACACCGAACCCCTACGCCGGCAGCACAATCACAGTACGCATCGACCCGGGTACAGGTTTCGAAGACGTAGAGACGTTCACACTCTTTGCCGACGAAGGCTGCAACATGCAGTGGAAACTATTCAAAGTAAATCTTGGCAAATATGCCGGCAAGAGCATCCGCCTGGCGTTTGCTGTAGAGACCGTCACACCGTTTGTGGCCATCGACAACATCACTATTCGCGGTATCTGGAAAGACGACCTTGCCGTCAGCAGCCTCTCGGCGCCGGCCAGCGCACGCCCCGGCATACCGTTCGAGATTGCGGCAACGATAGCCAACGAAGGGTCGCAGGCACAGACCGACTATACCGTAACCCTCTTCCGTAATGACGAGGCAGTAGCAACACATCCCGGAACAGCTATCGACCCCGACAAGACAAATGTCGTGACATTTACCGAAACAGCTAACTCGCTGTGGGACAATGCAACATATCACGTCAGCGTAGACCTTGCATCTGATGCAGCAATGGCAAACAACACATCGGTAGATGCCATTGTCGCCATCAGGCAGCACAAAGTGCCCTCGCCGACCGAACTTGAAGGCATACTCGAAAACGACGAGGCCAAACTCGAGTGGCTCATACCCGACTTAGAGAGTGGCAAAGCCGACATTGCAGTCGACGGAGGCATGGACGAAGTATCGTCATTCGCCATAGGTCTGCCCCATTCGCAACTCGGCGCCGACGACAATGTGGGCGACTGGATGATGGTCGATGTCGACGGTCTGCCGACACTTAGCGATACCAACCTCGAATATCCGAACAAATGCAAGCCGGCAGCCTTTATCGCATTCGACAATAATGTGATAGGCTGGGAAATGTTTGAGGACAACGACGGCGATGGCAAGAGCTTCATAGCCTGGGCTTCGGTCGGAGGCCGCAACAACGACTGGCTCATCTCACCGCGCCTCAGCGGAAAGGCACAGACTATAACCTTCTATGCCAAATCGCTGATGGATAGTCCTGAATCGTTCGAAGTACTCGCGTCGTCAGACATGCGCGATATCAACGCCTTCTCGATAATCGGAGAACGCCGGACGGCACAAACCGGTACATGGGGCAAGGTCGAGGTCGAAGTTCCCGACGGCACCCTTTACTTCGCAATACGCTATGTAAGCTACGACAACTTCGCCCTGATGGTCGACGACTTCAACTTTGTCGCCGCCGGCCCCACAGCAGGGCTCGAACTGACCGGCTACAATGTTTACTGCAACGATGCCAAGGTCAACACCGAGGCCGTCGCCACGCCGCTCTACAACCACAGCGAAGCTACCGAAGGCAGCAGCTACCGTGTAACGGCACTTTATAACGGCACTATAGAGTCTGCACCGAGCGATGTGTTTGTTCTTCAAAAATCGGGCCTCGACGGCATCAATGGTGGCCTTATCACCATTACAAGCACAGGCACGACACTACGCATCGAAGGCGCCGAAGGCGAATTTGTCAGCGTAGCGACAGCCGACGGCAAGACGCTGTTTACCACTAAATGTGCCGACGCGACGGTCACACTCGATGTTCCTTGCGGAGTGCTCCTCGTCCGCGCGGGTAGCCAGACAGCGAAAATATTTATCAGATAAATAGAATAGATAAACACCAACCGCACTCCGGGCCTCGGCAAAATAAGCAAGAGGCCCGGAGTTATTTTTTTTGTGCATTTGGCATTTATTTAGTACTTTTGCCTATTAATAAACCAAATGGCAAAAAACTGATGGAGAAGCTTGAAATAAGCGAAATATTCAATGCCGCCGCAGTGCTCAAAGACGTGGCACGCCGCACGGCAATAATACCAGCCCCCAAACTCTGTCCGGGACTTGACATCTATCTAAAAACCGAGAACTTACAGCTCACCGGTTCGTTTAAACTACGCGGAGCCTACTATAAAATCTCGCAGCTCACCGACGAAGAAAAGAGTCGCGGCGTAATTGCATGTTCGGCCGGCAACCATGCGCAGGGCGTTGCCCTTGGCGCTACCCACAACGGCATCAAATCGCTAATCTGCCTCCCGGCCGGCGCGCCAATCTCGAAGGTCGAGGCCACCAAGGGCTACGGGGCCGAGGTATGCCTCGTACCCGGCGTATACGACGATGCCTATGCCAAGGCCATGGAACTGCAAAAAGAGCACGGATATACTTTCGTTCACCCCTTCGACGACCCCAAGGTAATCGCCGGCCAGGGCACAATCGGCCTCGAAATCCTCGAGCAGATGCCCGATGTGCAGGCGGTAGTGGTGCCAATCGGCGGCGGCGGCCTTATATCGGGCGTGGCTTTCGCTATCAAGACACTGCGCCCCGACGTGAAGGTTTTCGGCGTGCAGTCGAGCGGCGCACCGTCGATGGCCGAATCGCTCAAAGAGGGTAAACTGTGCCACCTCAACGACGTGAGCACCATCGCCGACGGCATAGCCGTGAAAGAGCCCGGGGTCAACACGTTCGAGATGTGCAACAAATATGTCGACGAGGTAGTGACCGTGAGCGACGACGAGATTGCCGCCGCCATACTCGCCCTCATCGAGAAGCAGAAACTCGTAGCCGAGGGTGCCGGTGCCGTAGGCGTGGCCGCAGCCATGTTTGGCAAGCTGCCTATTGAAGGCCTCAAGACGGTATGCCTCGTTTCGGGCGGCAATATCGATGTCAACACCCTGAGCCGCGTCATTACTCGCGGCCTCAACAAGAGCGGGCGCAACTACACATTTATCGTCGACCTTGCCGACAAGCCCGGCCAGCTTTCGGGTGTCTGCAACGTAATCGGCGAACGCGGAGGCAATATCATCTCTGTCACCCACGAACGCATCAACACCTCGAGCGCAATCAACGGGTGCACCATCCGCGTAGAGCTCGAAACCCGCGACAAGAACCATATCGAAGAAATCCGTTCGGCCCTCACCGAGGCGAATTACAAAGTACTCAACTAATTCAAATTTCGCAAGTTTGCAACTTGCTCACTGTTAGTAATCTTTTGGTTTTAGATTATGGTTTGATAAATACAAATAACAATATTATTAGTTATAGCAATTAGCAAACTAAGGCTAACCACTAAACGATAAACTATTAACAGTAAGCAAGTCATAGACTTGCGAAACTTAAGTCAACTAAACTATGAAACTCCCCATCGCATTGATACTCGGCGTGAGCGCCCTCGGGGCCGCAGCCGAGCCTGCCGACACCGCCACGGTCGACTCAACAAAGACATTTATCTTTACCGACGTAATCAACATACCCTCAACCTCGGTCAAGGACCAGAACAAGTCGGGCACATGCTGGTGCTTTGCCGGCACATCGTTCTACGAGGACGAAATCCGCAAGAACGGCGGCGACTCGCTCGACCTTTCGGAGATGTTTACCGTCCGCAACTGCTACCGCGACAAGGCCGAACGCTTCGTGCGCATGTACGGCCAGACCAACTTTGCCGCCGGTGGCTCGGCCCTCGACGTACCCTATGTATGGAAACGCTACGGAGCCGTGCCCGAGGAAGTATACTCGGGCCTGCAATACGGCGAGGACAAGCATGTACACGGCGAACTCGATGCCGTGCTTGCCGCCTACCTGAAAGAAATAGTAAAGAAACCCAATAAAAAACTCTCTAAGGCATGGATGAAGGGCATCGAGGGCATACTCGATGCCTACCTCGGCCCGGTACCCGAAACATTCGAGTATAAGGGCAAGACCTATACCCCCAAGACCTTTGCCGAGAGCCTGCCCCTCAACCCCGACGACTACGTGCCCCTGACCTCGTTTATGCATCACCCCTACTACGAGGCATTTGCCGTCGAAGTACCCGACAACTGGCTATGGGAGAAATATTACAACGTACCCCTCGACGAACTCAAGGCCATTGTTGACAACTCGCTCGCCAAAGGCCACACCATCGTATGGGCTGCCGACGTGAGCGAGGGCGGCTTCAAATGGAACAAGGGCGTAGCACTGATGCCTAAAGGCAAGAGCGAAAGCGACATGGACGGTACCGAGCTGTCGCGCTGGGTGAAACTGTCGGACAAAGAACGCCAGAACAGCAAATATGAGTTCGAAGGCCCGGTAGAAGAAATCGTCGTCACCCCCGAGATGCGCCAGGAAATGTTCGACAGTCAGGAAACCACCGACGACCACGGCATGGAAATCACCGGCACGGCAACCGACCAGAAGGGCAACCGCTACTACAAGGTCAAAAACTCATGGGACACCAACCAGGTTTACGACGGATATTTCTATGTATCAGAGCCATATTTCCTGGCAAAAACTATGGATATACTCGTACACCGCGACGCCATACCAAAGGAAATAGCCAAGAAGCTCGGCCTTAAATAATTTCGGGGGTTTAAAGTTTGAGTTTAAAGTTTAGGCTTTACGGCTCGTGATTTTAGTTTATAGTTTGAGTTTAAAGTTTAGGCTTAACCACCAAATATGAAGATAAAGAATATAGTACTTGTCGGCGGACTGTTCGGACTGCTCGGGCTCGGGTCGTGCAAGACCACCGAGGCCAACTACCGTGCCGCTTACGAAAAAGCCGTAGCGGCCCGCGACTCGTCGGAAAGCATCGACGACACCGTCTATGGCAAATTCCGCCGCGAATTAGGGTCTCAGACCGTGGCTACAGCCCAGGGCGATGTCGAGGTGAAAACCCAGTTGGTCAAGGTTACCAAGGACGGGGGCGGCATACCCGAGATGTTGCGCCGCTACAACGTGGTCGTGGGGCAGTTCAAGCAAAAATTCAACGCTGTCTCGATGCGCAACCGCCTTGCCGACAACGGTTACCCGGGCACATTCGTAATAGAAACCGCTGAACCATATTACTATATTGTCACCGGCTCATACACGACTCTCGACGAGGCAGCCTCGGCCCTGGCCAAACTCGCTGCCGCAAAACCGCAGGGTATGCGCGAACCGTGCCCCTTTATACTCGACGCCACAGCCCGAAGGGCTCCGGCAAAAGCTAAATAATTCAACTTTCGCAAGTTTGCAACTTGCTCAGTGTTAGTAGATTTTTGGTTATAGTTTATGGCTTAATAAATGCAAATATCATAATTATTAATGACAACATCAGCAGCCTAAGGCTAACCTCTAAACAATAAACTATTAACAGTGAGCAAGTCATATACTTGCGAAACTTAAATAAATAATATGTTTGACTTCCTCAAAAAGAAATCAAAAGACCCGGTAGAACTATGTTTTACTACCGACATACACTGCCATATCGTACCCGGCGTAGACGACGGCAGCCCCGATGCCTCGACCTCGGCCGACCTGATTGAGCGTATGCAGGGCTGGGGGATAAAGCGTATTATCGCCAGCCCGCACGTGACTCAGAATACCTTTGAAAACGATGCCACGACAATCGAACCGGCAATGGCGTTGTTACGTGCAGAACTCGACCGCCGTGGCAACAACTTAGAGGTCAGCCACTCTGCCGAGTACCGAATCGACGAACTATTTACACGCCGCCTGGCCAATGACGACCTGTGGTACCTGCCAAATAAATATCTCATCATCGAGAATGCTTTCTTACAGGAACCGTGGAACCTCGACCAACTGGTCTTCGACCTCCAGGTAAAAGGCATCAAACCCATACTGGCGCACCCCGAGCGTTACTCGTATTACTACAACCGCCCCGAGCGCTACCAGGCCCTGCACAACAGCGGCCTCGAGTTTCAAATCAACCTGCTCAGCCTTGCCGGCGCATATGGCAAAACGGAAAAGAAAATTGCCGAGCAGCTTATCGCCAAGGGCTTGGTCGACTTTATCGGCACAGACCTGCACAAGGCATCACATGCCGACGCCATCGACAGCTACCTGCGCACTTCGGAAGCGCGCAAGCACATGGACGCCCTGATGGACGTTGTGAAAAACGACACGGCCTTTATAGTTGAGGGTTGAGAGGAATAACTTTAAGACACACGAACAAATAACAGTATATGAAAAAGTATCTATTCGGACTGGCGGCACTGACCCTGTTGGCAATGCCGTTGTCGGCCACAAAGCATGAGTTCAAAACCGTGCCCGGCGACCCCCTGCAGACCAAGATGTACACCTTGCCTAACGGCCTCAAAATCTTTATGACCGTCAACAAGGACCAACCCCGTATCCAGACCTATATCGCCGTGCGTGTGGGCGGCAAGAACGACCCGGCCGAAACGACGGGTCTGGCCCACTACTTCGAACACCTGATGTTTAAGGGCACCAAGCAGTTCGGCACCAGCGACTATGCCGCCGAAGAACCGATGCTCAACCAAATCGAGCAGCTCTTCGAGACCTACCGCCACACCACCGACTCGATTGAGCGGCGCCACATCTATCACGAAATCGACTCAATCAGCTACGAGGCATCTAAAATCGCCATACCCAACGAGTACGACAAACTGATGAGCGCAATCGGCGCCAACGGCACCAACGCCTACACATCGTACGACGTTACCTGCTACGTCGAGGATATTCCCTCGAACCAGATTGACAACTGGGCACGCATACAGGCCGACCGCTTCGAGAACCCCGTAATACGCGGTTTCCACACCGAACTCGAGACAATCTATGAGGAAAAGAACATGTCGCTGACCAAGGACAACCGCAAGGTCTACGAGAAACTCCTCTCGGCACTCTACCCCAGCCACCCCTACGGCACGCAGACAGTACTTGGCACACAGGAAAACCTGAAAAACCCGTCGATTACCAATGTCAAGAACTACCACAAGCAGTGGTATGTGCCCAACAATATGGCCATAGCCCTGTCGGGCGACTTCGACCCCGACCAGATGGTCGACACGATTGAGAAATACTTCGGCCACCTCAAACCGGCCTCCAATTTCAACCGCCCCGCGCTGCCGAAGGAAAAGCCCTTCACAAGCCCACAAACTGTAGAGGTTGTCGGCCCGGAGGCAGAATATGTGACAGTGGCATGGCGTACACCCGAGGCTGCAAGCAAAGATGCCAACGCCCTGAGCGTGCTCGACTATGTGATGAACAACGGCTCGACCGGTATCCTCGACCTCAATGTCAATCTTCCCCAGCGCGTGCTCAATGCCGGAGCTTACGTGATGGACATGGCCGACGCCGGAGCATACGTAATGACGGCCATGCCCAAGGCAGGGCAGACACTCGACGATGCAAAAGACATAATGCTCGAGCAGGTTGCCAAGCTGCGCAACGGTGATTTCTCGGAAGAGTTTATAAAAGCCGTAACGGCCAACCTCAAACTGCAGCAGCAAAACGCCCTGACCAGCAATGCGGCACGTGCCGACTACTATGTCGACGCTTTTGTCAACGGTGTTGACTGGGCAGACGAAGTTGCCGCGATGAATAACCTCGACAAAGTGACCAAGGCCGACGTCGTAGCCGCCGCCAACAAATACCTCGGCGACAATAACTATGTAGTCATCTACAAGCGTCAGGGCCAGGACCCCAACGAACTCAAACTTGCCAAGCCCGAGCTGACACCCATCGAGATGAACCGCGACAAATCGTCGAAGTTCCTCACCGACATCCAGAACACCGCCGTAGAACCTATCGAACCGGTATTCCTCGACTTCGACCGCGACATGACACGCCTCCAGGCCAAAAACGGCGTAGAAGTGCTCTATGTGCCCAACAAGACCAACGATATCTTCATGCTCACCTACGTATATGAGACCGGCAGCGATGTCGACAGCCTTCTCACATACGCCCCCGAGCTGATGAACTTCGTCCGCACACCCGACATGACTGCCGAGCAAATCAAAAACGAGTTCTACAAACTCGCCTGCGACTACAGCTTCCGAGTAGGTGCCCGTCGCTCCTATGCCACGCTGTCGGGCCTGAGCGAGAATATGGGTAAGGCTGCAGCCCTCTTCGAGAAGGTACTCGCCAATGCCGAAATCCCTGCCGATGCGCTTGCAGCATACGCCGACCGTGTCGAAAAAGCCCGTGCCGACCAAAAGCACAACCAGAGCGCAAACTTCTCGCGTCTGGCACAGTATGTAGTCTACGGCCCCAAGAACTATTCGACCGTCACCATCACTCCCGACCAACTGCGCTCAATATCCCCGGCAAAATTTGTCGATGCCCTCCGCGACCTCAACAAATATGAGCAGACAGTGGTTTACTGGGGCAAGGCTCCGGCCAAGGACGTTGTAGCCCTCGTAAACAAGACACACGAGTTTGCCAAGTCGCCGCTACCCCGCCCCACTGCCGACAAATACGCACAACAACAGCCGACCGAGACCATATTCTTCATCTCGCCCTACGAGGCCAAGCAGCTCTATATGTATGGTTACTCGAACAAAGGTGAAGAATACGACCAGGCCAAAGAGCCTATGCGCAACCTCTACAACGAATATTTCGGCAATTCGATGAATGCCATCGTATTCCAGGAGATGCGCGAACGCCGCTCACTTGCCTACTCGGCATGGGCCGGCTACAATGCACCCTCGCGCAAAGGCAAACCTTATACCTACCTCTCGCAGATTGCCACCCAGAACGATAAACTTGCCGATGCCCTTGCAGCATTCGACGAAATCATCAACGTACTGCCCGAGAGCGAGGCCGCTTTCCAACTTGCCAAGACCGGCCTCGAATCACGCCTGCGCACCGAGCGCATACTCAACGATGACATCGCCTTTACCTATATAGACAACAAGGACAAGGGTCTCGACCACGATATCCGCAAGGACATCTTCGAGGCATTGCCCACAGCTACCCTCGACAAGGTTGTCGACTTCCAAAAAGCCAACGTGGCAGGCCGTACCTACTACTACGGCATCCTCGCCAAGCCCGAGAATATCGACATCGAAGCCCTCAAAAAACTCGGCAAAGTCGTAATCCTCACACAGGAGGACATCTTCGGATACTAATAGAGTTTAAAGTTTAGGGTTTAGAGTTTAATTAGCTATACCCTAAGTCGTTAATAGTCTACAAGAGTCCTCGCAGAGGACGAAATTGTGGTTTGCCCCACGATTATTCGTGGGGACTGACTAAAATCTCTAAGACAAAAGACCTCGGAGAGGTCGCAAACGGCATGTTATTCGTCTTTTGCGTCCTCTCCGAGGACTTTTTATATAGGTTTCCCCATTTTTACCCCACGAATAATCGTGGGGTAACAACAAGGGTGTCCTCTCCGAGGACTCTTATAAATTTAGGCTCAAGCCGAAATATCGGTGCATCAATATTATAAATGCAGAGAAAGAAAACAGTCGAAGACTGTAACTTTATGAAACCTCACCCTTACGCAGTTGGGTGGGGAAGTGACCGAAATCCCTCACAAAAGGTCGAAGGCCTTTCCCCTGTCTTTCAAATTTATATATCGATTGGGAAGTGTCTTCGACACTAATCGTCTGAGGAGATATACACACCCCGGCCAACTTCGTAAGGCCGGGGTTACGGCAAAGTAATGCTCTACGAGCATTTTTTCCCTAAAGCACCGCCATTTCGGCTTGAGACCTTTTTAGAGGTCTTGACTCAAAGCCTTATGCCGATGCCGAGCATCAGGTTTTGAGGGGTTTTGAAGCTGCCAAGGCGATAACCGACATTGAGAAACAGCTTGTCGGTCACGAAAGTCTTAAGGGCAAGCGACTGGTAAAATCTCTTCTCGTCATCAGGACTGACGAAGTCGTAGCCAAGACCAACATTTACCGCAAAAATCGGCATAGTCAACTCGGCATGTGCCGAGAGGCCCACATTGAGCTGACGCCCGAACGGCGGCCGGTAAAAATGGATATTGTCGCCGGTCGAGCCTTCTACCCAATACGGCGCAAGGCCTGCGCCTTCGTCCCACTGCATATCCAGGGCTGCACCTACCGCAACAAAACGGTTTAGCGTGCGCATGGGCGCGAACTGCAAACCTACCACGCCAAACCGACCGGGGCACAGCTCTGCCTCGCCACCGACAACCACCGTGTGCTTGCGCCATGCACCATAGGCCATAATATCATAAAACCAACGGCCACGGTCGGCATCGGCAATAAGTTCGCGCGAGGCAAGCTCAGTACTTTCGCCCCGATTGCCAAAGACGTATGCCACCCCGATGCTTCCCCCGAGTGTATTGACACCGGCATTCGGCCACGAGGTGTTGCCGTTAGAGAAATGCCTTCCCACGGCTCCGACCGACAACTGCCACCTCTCAGACAGTTTATAATACAGTTTGAGACTCACGCCCATGTGTGCCGTCACCGAGGTGCTGACAGCACCGTTATCGGCCGCTGTCAACTCGTCGTAATGCTGCCAGCCGAAAGCCGCGCCGAACTGCCATTCGTAGCCTAAGGTCAGCCTGTCGTTGAAACGCACTATAGGCGCACCCTGATAGACGTAGGCCGACACGGGCGTGCCAAGCAATGAAGATGCAAAAAACGAATTTACGCCCACCCCGATGCCCTGGTATAGACCGTGATAAAGCATACCTTGGCGCGTAGAGGGGGCAAAGGCGAAGTCGGCTCGCACATCGCCGCTAAAACTTGTGTTTATCCTTTTTGCATCGGGATTTTCACCACGGAGAAAGGCATTTGTCGGGGGCACGAATGTCGGAGACAGCTCCACGCCTACACGCCACGACAGCGGCCTGTCGAAACCACGGGCTACAGAGTCGGGCCGTGCTGCCGACACACAAAGGGCTGCAAGTAACAGAGAACAGCCAATCAGTCGTTTTTTCATCTTACTTCTACGCTATAGCCGAAAGGCTGTGAAACCTCGCATACGCCGTCAATCATCCAGGAGTGGCCCGAATTAGGTTGCGTGACCGTGGTCAGATACCGCGCTTCGAACATAGCCATGGTCAGGGTTACGTCGACCGTTACAGTCGTATGCGGCGGCACTTCCACACGCTCAACGGCTTCTAAATCGGTGTATTCAGAGTAATAATACGACTGTTGGCCGAGAGTGATTTCGACTTTGTTTGTATCATCAGACACCCATCCGTCATTGTAAAAATACGGTATGGGGGATATTCCGGAAATACCAGTAGTCCATATTTCTTCATTGCTTAGACTGACATTTGAGTGTAGCTCTTTAAAAGGATAAATATCCATGGCCATGTCGCCCCCCGAATTGTTGGTTATACGGATAGGGGTAAGTCTGGCTGTACCAAAGCGCGAGTGTGCATGCTCCATATCGCAATAGATATAATCAATTTGCATAGGCTTGCCAGGCGTGACCGTCACGTCGAGGCTGCGGGCCATATATCCGTAGTCGATTGACAGCCAAAGATTCAAATCATCGCTATAGGTATTGTCGAGTGCCACTATAGTTATATTATCTCCATCTATACGTGCTTCGACGGTAAATCGAGGTGAGCCATAAACGATTTTGGCTATATCGGCAATCGGGGCGTCGGTGCCGAGGCGTTCGCCATCGGCACTATAATTCTCGGTATAGGTAAAATAGTCGAAAGAGTTGTCAAATTTGATAGAAAGCGCGCTCTTTGGCTGAAAACTAAGGACGTAAGAACCACCGTTGCCGTCGAGAGTCACACGGCTATCCTCAAATTCAGGTATCTTATCGACAAAAATATCGTCGTTACACCCCGGAAGCAACACCGGGGCACACAATAAGACAATATAGAAAACCGGGACGAGAGACTTCATTTATGCTTATGCTTCTTAACAAGTTTCATAACTTCGTCCATAGCCTTGTCAGCAGGTACGGCAATATCAGGCAATGTGCCGTGTATGTCGTTCTCATCTGCTCGAAACTGCCAGAAACGTTTATACGATATAGTGCAGTACAGGCCGGAGACAGGGAGGTTGTAGCCCAGTATGTCGCCGAAGCACACGTTCATACCGCCGGTCTCCTCGCCTATCACTGTGCCCGCGCCGGTCTCTTTGAAGGCCCATGAGAACGAACCGGCCGAAGAAAATGTCTTGTTCGACGTGAGCAGGTATACGTTGCCGTCGTAATGGCCTTCCTCCTTAGTGAGAGGTTTAAGGTAATGACCTTCATCGATATCATAAAATGTGAACTGCGCCGGGATGTCATTATTACCGCGCAGCCTCTGCGTAGTAGGTGTTATACGAATAAGCGAACGGTCCATCTGAGTAAACGGGATTGGCGATATATATCTGAGCAATATATCGCCAACACGGCTGTTGCCGCCCCCATTGCGCCTGACATCAATAATTAGATTGCCGATACCGTCTTTGCGCAGCGTAGTGAACATAGAATCGGCAAAGACCCTCATGCCTTCTATATCCTCGAAATGCCTGAAATCCATTATGGCAACATCGTTCTCTTTATCGATAGCAAAAGAATAAGGAGCCGAGGGACTGACACCGACCTTTGCCGGGATACGTTTTTGTATTTCCTCAAAAGTTTCAGCAGGGAGTTCTACCGACAACGGCTTCTTAGCGCCCACGGGCAGATATGTGATATCAAAAGAATCAGATGGATAAAGCATATGACGCAGGGCCTCGAAATCGCCGTTGATACGCGACAATTTGAAGTGTTCTCTTTCCCCGGCCTCGAAAGGCATCATGGCGTCTAACATTTTGCAAGTTTCGATACCATTGATGCTCAACACCTTCGCCTCACGAGGTATAATCGAGTCGATACACCTGTCGCACACTATCGATTTATCACTACGCACCTGGGTCGAAAGCGGGAGGCGACGATGTTCCTTAGTAAATACGTCGTTGTACGGGTATACCAGATTTGTGTGCCCGTCTCCTATCATAGCGACTATTGGCGCGGCGCGGCGATAAAGCTCTAACCGGGTCACGGAATCGGGCAAAGATGCTTTCGCCTCGTTCACGGCAGTGAACAACTCTGTCTGGCTGCATACCGAGAATATATCGGGATGTACCTGGCTCAGAGTATATACGAGGGCGTCGATATCAAATCGGGCCTGTTCGCGCGATAATTTGCCTGAAGGTGCAATGTCAAGAAGCCTTGGGTCGGGATTTTCAAAAGGATTAGCAGCTAACCGGCGTACTTGCACGTGTGACCGGTCACCACCTGTAACAAGTATATCGAAATCAGCAGTTTCCCACTCGTCCAGGGTCAACGCCATGGTATCTATATCAGAGACAAAGACCACCTCGTGGGCCGGGGTTTCCAGCACGTCGGGGTCTATTTGCGGCGAGACTATCCAATAGTCTGCCTGTCGGCCATCAAGAACGAGGGCCACCTTATCGTTTCCTGATTTCATTACCGGCCTCTGTGCCACACATATCGAGGCAAGCGAGAGCAGGAACATACCTGCATATACCAATTTCTTCATATCGTAAAATTTACTTCATCTTATCCTTAATTGCCTCTACCATTGCCGGGGCGTCATCGCAACCGAGCATATATTTACGCCCGTCGCGGAGGGTGACGAGGAAACAGTCGGACGCCTTGCCATAGTATGCAAAATAGCGGCCGAGGTCGCGCTCTGAAAACCAGCCGTAATAGCCAAACCATCCGCCGCTGCCCACAATACGCCGTGCGGCCATAGTGGGCGGACAAAGTTTGACATCGGCAATATCGGCCAAGGGAATGTGTTTGGTTTTCAAGGGCCTTTGTATGCATAGGTTCATGCCATCTACCGAAACCGACAAGGGTGTATAACATAGTGCCGCAAAGCATAAGATAAAAATGGCAATCCCAAGCGACCAAATCATCCACAACGGGGCATCACGTCGCAAGGCGTTGACAAACAGCATGCAAAAAACAACAAATGACAGACCTGATAAGACAATGCTATAAGAACTGAGTTTTACATTCCTTTTCATATCTTGAGGCACTTAAAAAATAAATTGCCGATGCAAAAATACACTTTTTTTGCATCGGCAACAATTATTTTTGGTTAAAGTTTAAAGGTTAGAGTTTAATGAGGTTAACATTTCAAATTCAGCCTAAAAAGGGGCATTAACCTTTAACTCTCAATCTATTATTACCAAATAACGACACGCTCGGCCTCGGGGAGGTACATCGGGTCGCCTTCTTTGATATCAAATGCCGTAAAGAAGGGCTCGATGTTGCGGAGAGTGCCGTTCACACGCCAGCGACCGAGTGAGTGGGGGTCGTTCTGAGTGCGTGAAAGGATTTCGGCATCGCGGATATTTCCGGCCCATACATTGGCGTAGGCCAGGTAGAAACGCTGGTCGGGAGTAAAGCCATCGATAACGGGACCTTCGGCACCGTTGAGCGAATTGAGGTATGCGGTACGGGCAACACGGAGACCACCCTGGTCGGCGATATTCTCGCCGAGGGTCAGACGGCCGTTAGCACGGGTGCCGGGAGCAACCTCTATGCTGTCGAACTGGGCAACGAGCTTGTCGGCAAGAGCGTTGAAAGCCTTGGCATCGTCGTCGGTCCACCAGTTGACGAAGTTACCGTCCTTGTCGAACTGACGGCCCTGGTCGTCGAAGCCGTGAGTCATTTCATGACCAATCACCACGCCAATCGCGCCATAGTTGACGGCATCGTCGGCTGCGGGGTCGAAGAAAGGCTGCTGGAGAATACCGGCAGGGAAGCAGATTTCGTTTGTGGTGGGGTTGTAGTAGGCATTTACTGTCTGGGGCGACATGTGCCAGCGTGCGCGGTCGACGGGCTTGCCGTAATCGTTGTTGTTGTAGTCGATATTAAACTGGATTGCCTTCTGGATATTGTTCCAGTAAGGCAGCTCGGGGTCGACAGTGAGGGCCGAGTAATCACGCCATTTGTCGGGGTAGCCAATCTTGACGGTGAAGGCGGCGAGTTTTTCCTTAGCCTTAGCCTTGGTGGTATCGCTCATCCATGCGAGGTTGTCGATGTGCTGACCGAGGGCAGTCTGGAGATTGCCGACGAGTTTGAGCATCTTCTCTTTCGACGAAGCAGGGAAGTATTTCTCTACATAGAGTTCGCCAAGGGCCTCGCCGAGTATGCCGTTGGGCACTGCCAGGGCGCTTTTCCAGCGCGGACGCTGCTCCTCGACACCCGATATAGCCTGGTCGAGGGCAAAGTTGGCGGCAATGAAGTCGTCGCTCAGGTAAGGAGCGGCCGACGATACATATGAAGCAGTCATATAGTCGCGGAGGGCCTGCTCGTCGGCGTTTTTAAGCACCTTCGAAACGACGGCGTAATATTGGGGCTGGCCCACGATTACGGTGTCGACATCGAGTTTCTGAAGGTCGAAATAGTGCTTGAGGTCGATGTTGGGATATGTCTTAACCAGCTCGGCCACGGTCATGGGGTTGTACTGTGCGGCAATATCGCGCTGCTCGGTACGTGTCATCTGGCTCTTAGCCAGCTCTGTCTCAATCTTGACAACGTTGTCGGTCAGGCGCTGTGCGGCCGCATCGTCATAGCCGATAAGTTTAGCAAGGGTTGTGAGATATGTGCGGTATGCAGCACGGATTTTTTCGGCATTTTCGGTGTTGTCGGTGTAGTAGTCGCGGTCACCGAGACCGAGACCGCCCTGCTCCCAGTACATAGTGTTCATGTTAGAGTTGGCGAGGTCGGCCTGTACGCCGGTGCCGAAGAACACACCGAGGCCTGGCATCGTGGCCATGAGGTCGAGTACTTTCTCGCGAGGGGTAGAGGCGATTAGTTCGAGGTCGGCGGCAAGGGGAGCTGCACCCTCGTTGTTGAGGCGCACGCTGTCCATGCCCATACGGTAGAGGTCGGCAACCTTCTGTGCGTTGGTGCCGGGCTCGGCAGTGGCGGCAGCAAGGCTGTCGACGAGGCCGCGCACCTGTTCGCGCGTATTTTCGGCAAGCTGGTCGAAAGTGCCGAAACGAGAATACTCGGGCTTGAGGGGGTTGGCTTTCATCCAACCGCCGCAGGCATAATCATAGAAATCAGCTTTGGCCGACACGGTAGTGTCGAGGTTGGCGGCATCTATACCCTTGGGGGCTGCAGTCTTCTGGCTGCACGATGCACCGACAAATGCCAATGCCGACAAAGCAATAATCATATTAGTTTTTTTCATTGTGATAATATAATGATTGTATATTTTGCTAATTAAATAAGACGCACCAAAGTCAAAAAAATTACATCAGCGATGAAAAAATTTGTTAGATAATTAAATATCATTGATTTTAATCTGAAGTAACGACGTTTTTAGTGCTCTATTTTTTGCAAAAATAATGAAATATTTTAAGTTTCGCAAGTCTATGACTTGCTTACTGTTAATGGTTTATCGGTTACTGGTTAACATTAGTTCGCTAATTTTATCATTAATAATATTGTTATCTGCATTTATCAAACTATAATCTATCACGACCAAAAGACTACTACCAGTGAGCAAGTCGCATACTTGCGAAACTTGAATTAAATATTATAATGTCAACAAACACAGCAAATCAAATTAACGCAATTTAATAAAGCCAATTGTTCAAAAATCATAAAGCAAGTTTTATCAAAATAGTAAAGTAAATATCATCAAAGTAGTAAAATACATATTATCAAAATTATAAAATAATTTGGTAATACAAAATTGTTTCATTAACTTTGCGATTGATTATGAAAGAGATAAATTATCTAAGAAGGATTGCCGACAAGACGCTTGAATTGCGACTTGAAGCATTTGGCGCAGTACAAATTGCCGGCCCCAAATGGTGTGGAAAGACAACAACTGCCGAGCAACATGCAGCGAGCGTTATAAAAATGCAAGACCCGGACCACCGTGCCGGCTATCTCGCTACGGCACAAACAAAGCCATCGCTATTACTCAAAGGTGCAACCCCACGATTAATAGACGAATGGCAAGTAGCCCCTATATTATGGGATGCAGTGCGACACATGGTTGATGAACGCAGAACAAAAGGCCAATTTATATTAACCGGCTCGACCGTAGTTGACGATGACCAGATAATGCATACCGGTACCGGACGGATTACACGCATGTCGATGTACCCGATGAGTCTCTTCGAATCACTTGAGTCAAACGGTAGTATTTCATTTCGTCGCCTTTTTGATGACAATGAATACGATATTGACGGCAAGACCTCACCGCTTTCAATCGAACAACTTATATTCGCTGCCTGTCGGGGTGGATGGCCGGCTTCAATCGACGAGATGAGCCAAGAGGCTAAACTCCTGATTGCCCGAGACTATGTCAATGAGATTTGCGACAAAGATATTTCGAGAGTAGATAAAATCCATAGAAATCCGGCCTTGGCAAGATTGATTCTTCGCACATACGCGAGAAATATCTGCACTTTAGCAAAGAAATCGTCAATGATTAACGACATTGCCGTAGAAATGGAGAGCATTTCAGCTCCTACATTTTATGACTATGTATGTGCATTGGAGAAATTATTTGTCATAGAGGATATCGAGGCGTGGTCACCTGCCATTAGGTCAAAGACCGTAATCCGTACAGGGAAAAAACGCTGTTTTGTAGACCCTTCGATTGCCGTAGCAGCATTAGGAGCTTCTCCCGAAAGCCTTGAAGTTGACCTCAATACATTTGGTTTCATTTTTGAGTGTCTATGCTTCAGAGACCTCAGAGTTTATTCACAAGCTTTAGGTGGCCGTCTTTCATACTATCATGATAGATTTGGATTGGAAGCTGATGCCGTTCTACATCTTGAAGATGGGCGATATGCGCTCGTAGAGTGTAAACTTGGCAGCCGAGAAATCGAAGAAGGTGCAAAGCATCTCCTTGAAATCAAACAACTCATAGCCGAAAAAAACAAAGCCGGGAAGCAAATGAAACTTCGCGAACCCGACTTACTTATTATTCTCACAGGCGGAGAAATGGCTTATACCAGAGAAGATGGTGTTAAAATTATTCCAATAGGATGCCTACGAGACTAAATATTAGCTGTCTATGACTAAGCACTAAACGATAAACAATTAACAGTGAGCAAGGATATTTTTATAGCAAAGAAGTTAACTTTTTAAACTTTAAACTCTAAACATTAAACCTTAAACTATAAACTATATTCCCCACTGCGATTTGAGGTCGTCGAGCTCGGTCTGGGCGAGTTCCCACAGGCTCATGGCGTTTTCGAGGTCTTTGCCGGCTTGTTCGTGGGCCGTAAAAATCTCGGGGGCTACTTCGCCGGCAGCAATTTTTGCCTCGATATCGGCAAGGGCCTGTTCGCGACGGGCAACCTCGTTTTCGGCCTCCTCTACTTTCTTTGTCGCCTTGCGCACTATCTTGTCGCGTTCGCGCTGCTCGGCATAGCTGAGTTTTGCCGTCGGTGCCTGGGCTGGCGCCTGTTGCCGAGGTTGGGACGACTTGGTTGCGGGAACGCGCTTTTCGGCAGGCGTACGGGCTTCGAGTTCGTGCAGCGACGCAAGTTTCTTTTTTTCAAGAAACTCGTAGATGCCGCCGAGGCACTCGCGCACCTGACCTCCGCCAAACTCATATACCTTCTCTACAAGGCCGTCGAGGAACTCGCGGTCGTGGCTCACCACGATTACAGTGCCGTCAAAATCTTTGATGGCCTGCTTGAGTATGTCCTTGGTCTTCATGTCGAGGTGGTTGGTGGGTTCGTCGAGGATGAGCAGGTTGACCGGTTCGAGCAAGAGGCGAATCATGGCCAAACGGGTTTTCTCGCCACCCGACAAAACCTTGACCTTCTTGTCGGAAGCCTCGCCGCCAAACATAAAGGCACCGAGTATGTCGCGGATTTTAAGGCGTATGTCGCCCACGGCAACGCGGTCGATGGTGTCGAAAACGGTGATTTCGCCATCGAGCAACTGCGCCTGGTTTTGAGCGAAATAGCCGATTTTGACATTATGGCCGAGCCTGAGTGACCCTGTAAAGGGTATTTCGCCCATTATACATTTCACGAGTGTCGACTTGCCCTCGCCGTTTTTGCCGACAAAGGCCACTTTCTCGCCTCGACGCAGGGTAAATGTAGCATGGTCAAACACCTGGTGGTCGCCGTATGCCTTGCCGACATCCTCGACAATCAAGGGGAAGTCGCCCGAACGCGGAGCGGGCGGAAAACGCAGATTGAGGTGCGAGGTATCGACCTCGTCGACCTCGATACGCTCGATTTTGGCAAGCTGCTTGATGCGGCTCTGCACTTGCACCGACTTGGTAGCCTTGTAGCGGAAACGCTCGATAAACGCCTCGGTATCTTCGATTTGTTTTTGTTGGTTGCGGTAGGCGCGCATCTGCTGCTCGAGACGTTCGGCGCGCAGGGCCACGAACTTCGAGTAGTTTACGGCGTAGTCGTAGATTTTGCCCATCGTGATTTCGATGGTGCGGTTGGTCACATTGTCGATAAAGGCGCGGTCGTGGCTCACAAGCACAACAGCCTTGGCCTTGGTCATCAAGAAGTTTTCGAGCCACTGAATCGACTCGATATCGAGGTGGTTAGTAGGCTCGTCGAGCAGCAGCACGTCGGGACGCTGTAACAGCAGCTTCGCCAACTCGATACGCATACGCCAGCCGCCGCTAAACTCCGACGTGGGCCTGTTGAAATCGCTACGCAAGAAGCCAAGGCCGAGGAGGGTCTTCTCCATCTCGGCCTCGCAATTTTCGCCCGACGCCATAGCAAGCTCCTCGGTAAGGTTGCTCACGCGCTCGATAAGTGCCTGATAGTCGTCCGACTCGTAATCGGTGCGCTCGGCCAGCTCCTGATTCATATGGTCGAGGTGGCGCTGCATGTCGTCGATATGGGCGAATACCTTGCGCACCTCTTCTACGACTGTCAGGGTGTCTTCGAGCACCATCTGCTGCGGCAGATAGCCTATTGTCACATCCGACGGTATGGCCACGCTGCCCGATGTAGGAGTCTGCAAACCGGCTATAATCTTGAGCATGGTCGATTTGCCGGCACCGTTCTTGCCGACAAGGGCGATTTTGTCCTTGGGGTTTATGACATAATTTATGTTGTCAAATAAAACCTGCGAACTAAATTCTATAGTTAAGTTGTTGACTGAAATCATCTTTACCTTATTTCAACTTGCAAAGTTAGCCAATTTCCGTGGATTTTCGCTAACTTTGCCAAAAATTTAGTAAAATGGAAAATCCACGCGAGATTAAGATAGAAGATTTCAACTACCCTCTGCCCGACGAGCGCATAGCACGCCACCCCCTTGCCGAGCGCGACGCCTGCAAGCTGCTCGTGACCGACGGGGAGACGGTAGAAGACCATATTTTCAACGAGTTACCCTCTCTGCTGCCCGAGGGTGCCATGATGGTATGCAACAACACCCGCGTTATCAACGCACGTCTGCGTTTTCAGAAGGCAAGCGGTGCCTTAATTGAAATTTTCTGCCTCGAGCCCCACCAGCCTGCCGACTATGCCCAGGCTTTTGCCACAAGGGGACACTGCGAGTGGCAATGCCTTGTCGGAAACGCCAAGCGATGGAAAGAGGGCACTCTCGACATGACCGTGGAAACTCCGACCGGGACCACCATCCTGACGGCCCGACGCGCCGACACGGCTCCGGCAGCCGACAATTCGCGTACGATTATCTTCGAGTGGGACAATGATGCCGTGACCATGAGCGACATCATCGCAGCCGTAGGCGAAATACCCATACCGCCATACCTCAACCGCGCCTCCGAGGACAGCGACAGCGTAGACTATCAGACGGTCTACAGCGTCATCGACGGCTCTGTGGCCGCCCCCACGGCCGGGCTACATTTCACCCCTGCCCTGCTCGACAAAATCAAGGCCGGGGGCGTAGAAATACGCGAGGTCACACTCCACGTCGGGGCGGGTACGTTCAGACCAGTGAAATCAGAAAACATAGGCGACCACGACATGCACAGCGAGTATATCGCCGTGCCGGCATCATTTATCAGCGACCTTGCCAAGGCTGTCGGAAAACGCGACATCGTAGCAGTGGGCACGACATCGGTGCGCACGCTCGAAAGCCTCTATCACGCCGGGCGACTCATAGCCACGGGGAAATGGGACGGCGAAGTGCCCCAGTGGTCGCCCTACGAGGCCGGGGCCAACGACACGAGCGCCAAGGACGCGCTACTTGCGCTGTCTGACTATCTCGAAAAACGCGGCGAGGACACCTTTGTTGCCCACACACGCATCATGATAGCCCCGGGCTATCAATACCGGATTGTCAATGCGATGGTCACCAACTTCCACCAGCCCGAATCGACACTGCTGCTGCTCGTATGCGCGTTTATAGGCGATGGCTGGCGCCGGGCCTACGACCACGCCCTTGCCGGTGACTACCGCTTCCTCAGCTATGGCGATGCCTGCCTGCTGAGAGGTAAGCGGTAATAGTAGAGCGGATATTACGGGCGGCAACTTCGGGCTTAATGGCCGTCGCGAGCGGCAGATTTGGCGGATTGATAGATTTCACAGCCTTGAAAGCTGAGAAATCCACACTATCGTCTACCGAACCGCCGATTGCTATTACCGGCATATTATGCGCCGCCGCCCGTCGCAATACGCCGCTCGGGGCCTTGCCCATCATAGTACTGGCATCGAGCCGCCCCTCGCCTGTGATGACAAGCGATGCGCCGCGAAGTCGCCGGTCAAAGTCTGACAGGTCGAGAATTGTATCGATGCCGGGCCGTAATTGTGCCTCAAGAAATGCCATCATTTCCGCACCAAGCCCCCCTGCCGCACCGGCCCCGGGAGCTTCCACGATTTTTTGTGGAATCATGCGGGCAAAATTATTCATTCCCTCTTCGAGCACGTCGAGCATCGTCTTGTCGGCCCCTTTCTGAGGGCCGTAGACGTATGTAGCACCACGAGTGCCTAAAAGAGGATTGACAACATCACACAGGGCGGTAAACTTCACACTATCGAGTCCGGCCAGACTACCGGTTGCATCGACACGTGCAATACGCGACAATATCTGACCGCCACGGTCGCTTATGTCTTTGCCATTGCCGTCGACAAAGCGATAGCCGAGGGCCTGTAGCATGCCTGTGCCGCCGTCGTTGGTCGCACTGCCTCCCAGACCGACTATGATATTTCGATAGCCCCTGCCGACAGCATCAGCAATAAGCTGCCCGAGGCCGTAGGTGCTCGTCAACATGGGATTTCGCTTCGTCGGCGGCACGAGTGTCAGCCCTGCAGCCGAGGCAGTCTCTATGATTGCCGTCCTACTTGCCGGCATGGCATAATACGATGCCGCAACCGGCTCAGACAAAGGGCCGCAAACCGTCGCGCAATGCCTAATCCCGCCGGGCATGTTGGCTGCAAGGGCATCGACCGTCCCCTCGCCACCGTCGGCAAGGACGATTGTATCTACCTCGCACTCTGGGCAAGCATCAGCCACCCCGAGCCGACATGCCTCATTTACCTCCACACTGCCGAGGCACCCCTTAAACGAATCACAAGCAATAATCAGCTTCATATCAAAAAACGCCCGGAGAAAAATTCCCCGGGCGAATATTTCTTGTAAAAGTATTAATCAAAGGTCGCGGGCATCGGGAACGTCCTCGTCGACAGGTATGTCGGTATTGACGTTTTTGCTGCCGGTGAACGAATAGAAGAGGATGTATGCAAGCATGGCAACGATAAGCCAGTAGCTCGAAATATAGTCGCCGGTCGAACGGGCGATGTAGTCCTGGATGAAGGGCATGATACCGCCACCGACTACCATAGTCATAAATATGCCCGAAGCCTTTGCGGTGTACTTGCCAAGTCCCTCGGTAGCGAGGTTGAAGATACCACCCCACATAACCGATGTGCAAAGACCGCAGAGGAAGAGGAAGAGGCACTTGAGGGGCACCTCGCCACTGGTGATGTTGAGAGCCTTGAACTCAGGAGATTTGAAGGTGATAGATTCGGGGAGGAAAATCGCGGTGAAAACCAGGATAATTGCTACCGACGAAACTGTCACCATCTGGGTGCGTGTCGAAATCTTGCCGCTGATAATAGAGCTTAGGAAACGGCCTATAAGCATCATCAGCCAATAGAGGGCTGCAAGCGAACCGGCAACGGCGGCTGCGCCTTCAAAGCTCATACGGCTAATCCATGCGTTCATTTCACCGGGGATACCGATTTCGATACCTACATAGAAGAAAATCGCAATCACGCCTAAGAGGCAGTGACGGAAGGAAAGCGGCGAATGTTCGTACTTAACCTTGGCAAGGTTGGCCTGGGGCTCCTGGATTTTGATGAACGAGATGATAATGAATGCAAGGACGAAAATCACGATACCGGTAATCACGAGGGGTGCTACCTCGGCCATGGTCGTTTCCTTGGTGAGCGTGCCTACGAGCATACCAACGAGCATGGGGGTAAGCGTACCGGCAAGCGAGTTGAGGGTACCGCCGGTCTGTATGAGCTGGTTGCCCTTGTTGCCACCGCCACCGAGGAGGTTGAGCATGGGGTTTACCACAGTGTTGAGCATACAAACACAGAAACCGCAGACGAGTGCGCCGAGCAGGTAAACGTAAAGCGCCATTTCGCCACCGCCGAGGTTGCCCGACAAGAGCTGTATGCCGAGACCAATCGCGCCTACGGCAAGGGCGATAAGCGCGGTTTTCTTGTAACCGTATTTAATCAGCATATTACCGGCCGGAATACCCATAAACAAGTAAGCGGTAAAGTTCATAAGGTTGCCGGCCATACCAGCCCATTCGTATCTGAAGCCCCAGATATTACCGAAAGGCGCGGCCATGTTTGTAACAAACGAAATCATGGCGAAGATAAAGAACATGGTGATGATAGCCACCATACGTCCCTGATTCGCCTGTGCAGCGGGTGCTGCGGTTGCAGTTTTTGACATGGTTTTGGATAGTAAATATTTATGTGTTAATGATTTGTGTTCTACATAGCCGATGCACAAATTGTAGAAATGTTTGTACCTCTTGCAAAGGTAAACATTTTTTTTGAGCCTCTTACTTCTTTTACACGAAAAAAATGTAAAATATATCAAAAAACACTATTGTCAATTCACAGTCCACGGGCCTCGAGGGCGCGGTAATACAGGGCGGCATTGAGGCGGTGGCGTTGATAATCCTTGGCAAAGTTATGGTAACCCGAGAAGTCAGGCTTGGCGCACATATAGAGGTAATCATGGGCCGGGGCATCAAGCACGGCGTCGAGCTGGGCACGCTCGACCATGCGGATAGGGCCAGGGGGAAGACCGCGATGGGTATAGGTATTATACGGTGAATCGACCTTGAGGTGTGTGCCCGTTACACGCCGGATACTGAAATCACCTAAGGCAAATACTACGGTCGGGTCGGCCTGGAGTGGCATATTTTTAGAAATACGGTTGAGGTAGAGGCGCGCAATTTTGCCCCATTCGTCAGTTTTATTACTTTCACTTGCCACAATCGATGCAAGCGTATGCACCTCGGCCGGCGTCATGCCGAGGGCAGCAGCCTTGGCCCGGCGGCTATCATCCCAATACTTGTCGCGTTCGTCAAGCAGTCGGTTCACGAGCGTGACCGGGGTGGCTGTCCAATAAAACTCGTATGTGTCGGGCACAAAGGCTGAGACATATTGCTCTTTGGCAAAGCCCTTAGTTGGCAATATAGAGTCACACGCGGCCATAAACGCTGCCGAGTCGAGTTCGAGTTGCGATGCAACGCGCACCGCCATGTCGCCTATTGTGCGGATATTGTTGTAGGTCAGTTGCACAGGTGTCTGACGGCCTTGGGCAATACGACGGGCCACGCGCACAGCCTCGTCGCCATCATGAATGACATACGAGCCGCGAGAGCCTTCGGTAGTTCCGTCCTGCCACTTCCACATATTATATACCTTTCCGCCAAACGACGGCCCGAGCTGGCTTGTCAGCACCGAACGCACGTCGGCACCGGCCGGTATATTCACCCTGACATCGTCGCCCGACCAGGTGGCGAACACATAAAATTTTGCCACACAGGCAGCGGCAATCATAATCGCCACCAAGACCGAGAACGCTATAATAAATCCTTTTCGCTTCATGCTGTAACGAGTCTCTATTTTATTTCACAAAGATAGTGAAACGATTTCAAATACGATTGAAAATCAGAATAAATTTAATCCAAAATGACAATCTCTTAACGGTAGATAATATTAATATTTATTAACAATAGCTTTAAAAGAATGTGACAATTTATTATTAATTTTGAAAAAAATTGCACAATGGATTACTTATTACAAGACAACACCACACAAACCATGCTTCCGTCGATGAAACGAGCAAGATTGCTTATTACAATAGCTCTCTTTGTCGAATTTGTGCAAAGCTTGGTATTTGGTTTATTCCAATTCAAATTATTAGCTGCCTTAAATTGGAATCACACAACTTTAGGAACCATTTCGGCATCTATTTCATTCCTAATAAATATCATTATAATTGCTGGCTATATACAATTCTGTTTCACTGGTAATAAGATGTTTAGGACTGCCGGTATAATGCTCTCATTATGCCCTATAACTAATCATTTGCTTTACTGCCTATCCCCTTTACTCTTTGGCCATAACCAACCACTATACCTATACACATCCATACCATTGATTATTGAAATCATAGGGTTATCTATGTTGTGGTTGTCAGTAAACGAACGCGGACAAAAAATAATTATAATAATCTTTTCGGTACTACTTGTTTCAATTGGCTATAACTTGATGAGTACAACTATCTTCAATTTTGCAGAATACTCAAATCCACTTACATATTTTATATATGAGTATCATGACAACTGTACTTCATACACCGAATACCACTTTATAAACTCTCTCATACTACTGACTCTTATCGTATCATGGTGGCAGTTTTGCAGCAAAGCTACAATCATCCATAATAAAGAATCTGAAGGACTCGTCCATTGTATCATTTCTCGCCCATTCATCGCATTCGTAATTTGTTGGGTGATGATGTATGGCGTTCTCAATTTCTTCTCTAAAATAATTCTTTCTTAAGTCATGGAAATAATAATTATCGCCTTACTGGCACTTATCGGTGGATTTCTCCTCATAAAGAATTATAACAAAATTGACACTAAATTATTCGGAAACAATAATCCAGATTATAAACCGAGCGGGCTTGGGATTATCCAGTTTGCAATGATTACAGGTGCGGTCTTTGGTGCTATATACATTTATAATCAATTTACCGATGGTAGTGAGAAACTTAATAGTGTTTACTACTACACGGCGACCTCGCTTTTGGTAATAGTTATCACAATTGCCGTGTTTAACGTGCTTACTGGCGACGGTTCAATCGGAACTATAGTCAGCAAAAGCCTTTTCATCGCAATCTGTTCCATCATCGCCTTCGGTGTAGGTCTTGCCACGACATTCATTGTATTTGTCGGACTTTTGATTTATATAATAAGTACCGGCGTAAAATCGGCCTACGAAGAAGAAGAAAGGAAGAGTATTATCAAGACCAAGTCAGGACTGATGGGAGAGGGGAGCATGACCCTCAGACGAGTATCCGGTGATGTATATGAAAACGAGGGTGGCGAACGCTTTCGTCGCGATGGCAACACAGTAAAATCTATTGCCCCAGACGAGTTGTAAGAGTATCCATCATACATAATTACATGAAGGTGCGTCAAAATTGCTATTCACATGAGTCGTCGGAGAGAACAAGCTAATAGTTAGCCCCACCATCGTTGGTTGTATAAATGAAGCTCGATTATAAAAGAGTCATCTCTGAGGTCTTCTTATGTTTCAATCCGAAATTACGGTGCATCAATATTATAAATGCAGAGAAAGAAAACAGTCGAAGACTGTTACTTTATGCCCCCCTTACGCAGTTGTGTGGGGATGTAGCCGAAATCCCCACATAAAGGTCGAAGGCCTTTCCCCTGTCTTTCAAATTTTATATATTGACTGGAAAGTGTCTTCGACACTAATCATTTGAGGTGATATACACCCCGGCCAACTTCGTAAGGCCGGGGTTACGGCAAAGTAATGCTCTTCGAGCATTTTTCCTAATGCACCGCCATTTCTACTTGAACCGTTCTTACTGCATTCTTAATCACCTCGCCAATGATGGCGAGGTTAAGCATGAAAGCGTCGTCTCCGACGATTTCATATTATGATACACCCCTTTTGAATTTTTAGTTACAAATTACCATGAAAAAAGGCGGTGCGTGTCGTCGCGACAAGCACCGCCCGGAGGGGATATTATGGGTTCTCAAAACCGTGAGGCATGAGAACCCGGGTGGGAATATCTTACTGTTCGTTAAGTATCTCGAGCATCTTAATAGCCGACAGGGGGATACGTGTGCCTGGGCCGAAGATGGCGGCTACGCCTGCCTTATAGAGGAAGTCGTAGTCCTGTGCCGGGATGACGCCGCCTGCAGTTACGAGGATATCCTCGCGGCCGAGCTTCTTAAGCTCCTCGATTACCTGGGGTATGAGGGTCTTGTGGCCCGCAGCGAGAGACGACACGCCGAGGATATGGACATCGTTCTCCACAGCCTGACGGGCAGCTTCGGCCGGGGTCTGGAAGAGCGGGCCCATGTCTACGTCGAAGCCGCAGTCGGCATAGCCGGTGGCAACGACCTTGGCGCCACGGTCATGGCCGTCCTGACCCATCTTGGCAATCATGATACGGGGCTGACGGCCTTCACGTTTGGCAAATTCCTCGCACATCTGCTGTGCCTTGACAAAGTCGGGGTCTTGTTTTGTTTCGCTTGCGTACACGCCTGAGATAGTTTTGATTTGAGCTTTATAGCGGCCTACGACTTCTTCGCAGGCATCAGATATTTCGCCGAGGGTGGCACGGAGGCCGGCAGCCTTGACAGCGAGGTCGAGGAGGTTGCCCTCTTTTGTGCGTACACACTCGGTGATGGCGGCCAGGGCCTCTTTCACCTTGGCCTCGTCGCGGTGAGCCTTCACGTCGTCGAGGCGTTCGATTTGTTCGCGGCGCACCTCGGTATTGTCGATTTCGAGGATATCGATGGGGTCTTCGTGGTCGAGGCGGTATTTGTTGATACCGACGATGGTCTGACGGCCCGAGTCGATACGTGCCTGTGTGCGTGCGGCAGCTTCCTCGATGCGCAGCTTGGGAAGGCCGGTCTCGATAGCCTTGGCCATACCGCCGAGTTTCTCGATTTCCTGGATGTGGGCCCAGGCACGGTGAGCAATCTCGTTGGTAAGGGCCTCAACATAGTACGAACCGCCCCAGGGGTCGATTGCGCGTGTTACCTGTGTTTCCTCCTGGATATAAATCTGGGTGTTACGGGCAATACGTGCCGAGAAGTCGGTGGGCAGGGCGATGGCCTCGTCGAGGGCGTTGGTGTGGAGACTCTGAGTGTGGCCGAGGGCGGCACCCATGGCCTCGATACACGTACGGCCTACGTTGTTGAAGGGGTCCTGCTCGGTGAGCGACCAGCCCGAGGTCTGCGAGTGTGTGCGCAGGGCAAGCGATTTGGGATTCTTGGGGTTGAACTGTTTCACAATCTTGGCCCAAAGCATACGTGCTGCACGCATCTTGGCAACCTCCATGAAGTAGTTCATGCCGATAGCCCAGAAGAACGACAGGCGCGGCGCGAAGGCGTCGATATCCATACCGGCGTTGACACCTGCGCGGAGATATTCGAGACCGTCGGCGAGGGTATATGCCAGCTCGATGTCGCAGGTGGCACCGGCTTCCTGCATGTGATAGCCCGAAATCGAGATTGAGTTGAATTTGGGCATGTTCTGCGAGGTGTACTCGAAGATATCGGCGATTATGCGCATCGAGAACTCCGGCGGGTAGATATAGGTGTTGCGCACCATAAACTCCTTGAGGATATCGTTCTGGATGGTACCGGCCATTTCTTCGAGTTTGGCACCCTGCTCGAGACCGGCGTTGATGTAGAAGGCGAGGACGGGAAGTACGGCGCCATTCATGGTCATCGACACCGACATCTTATTCAGAGGTATACCGTCGAAGAGCACCTTCATGTCTTCAATCGAGCAAATCGACACACCAGCTTTGCCGACGTCGCCGACAACGCGGGGATGGTCGGCATCGTAACCACGGTGTGTGGCAAGGTCGAAGGCTACAGAGAGGCCCTTCTGACCGGCGGCAAGGTTGCGGCGGTAGAAAGCGTTAGACTCGGCAGCGGTCGAGAAGCCTGCATACTGGCGGATAGTCCAGGGGCGCAGGGGATACATGGCGCTGTACGGGCCACGCAGATAGGGGGGGATGCCGCTCATGAAGTTGAGGTGCTCGAGGCCCTCGAGGTCGGCTTTGGTGTATATGGGTTTTACGGGGATACGTTCGGGGGTCTCCCAATCCTCGGTCGCTGTGGCAGCGGGCTTGGTGCCACAGAGCCCTGATGTTATATCGATGGTCTTAAAATCGGGTTTCATAGTGTGGGTCTGTGACTATTTGTTGAGAAGACGGTTGTTGAAATCACGCAGTGTGTCGAGCACGTTGCAACGAACGTGTACGAAGTCCTTGATACCTACAGCCTTGAGGTCGTCGGTGCAGGCAGGGTTGCCGGCAACAACAAATTCGGCGCGGCCGTCGAGGTATTTGTAGGCTGCGGGGGCAAGCTCGGCATACTCGTCGTCGCTCGAGCAGAGCACTACCACGTCGGCACCCTTGGCAAGGGCGGCGTCAACGCCTTCTTCCACGGTATTGAAGCCGAGGTTGTCGATGATTTCGTAGCCGGCGCAACCAAAGAAGTTGGTCGAGAACTGGGCACGGGCAAGGCGCATGGCAAGGTTGCCGATAGTGAGCATAAATACCTTGGGACGCTTGGCGGCAGCCTCAGTGGCAAGGCGCAGCTCCTCGAAGTCGGTAGCGGCACGCTTGTTGACAAGTGCGTTGGGGCCGTCTTCGTGACCGCCGCAACCGCAGTGGCACTTGCAAGCGGCATTCTCAATCTTGTCGGCGGCTTTCTCGTTGATATTGGGGTACTGGTTGGTACCGAGAAGGATTTCTTTGCGACGGGCAACGTCGGTGTGGCGTTTTGCGCAAGAGTCGTTGACAGCCTTCTGTACGCGGCCATCACCGACGCATGCGAAGAAACCGCCCTCGTCAACAGTGGCGAGGAAGAGCTTCCATGCCTCCTGAGCTATGGCCACGGTAAGTTCCTCTACATAGTAGCTGCCGCCTGCGGGGTCGACAACCTTGTCCATGTGGCTCTCCTCCTTGAGAAGGAACTGTTGGTTGCGGGCAATGCGCTCAGAGAAGGCATCGGGAGTCTTGTAGGGGGTATCAAAGGGAGTTGTGACAATCGAGTCGACACCGGCAACGCATGCCGAGAAGGTCTCGGTCTGGCTGCGGAGCAGGTTGACATGAGCGTCATAAATCGTCTGGTTGAAGCGCGACGTGGTGGCGTTGACAAGCATCTTGGCGGCAGCCTCGTCGGCACCGTACTGCTTGACAATCTGGGCCCACAACATGCGTGCAGCGCGGAATTTGGCAATTTCCATAAAGAAGTTGCTCGATACGCATATGTTGAATTTTATGCGCATGGCCACTTCTTCGGCTGTGCGGCCGGCATCGGTGAGCAGTGTCATCCACTGGGCACCCCATGCGAGGGCATAGCCAAGTTCCTGATATATGAATGCGCCTGCGTTGGCAAGAATGTCGGAGTCGACGGTCAGGCAGCGCAATGCCGGCACGGGGGCAACTACGTCGAGAAGTTCGCAAGCCTTGGCGGCAATTGCGGCAGCGTCGACACCTTCTACGCCATGACGGAACTGACGGCGAAGGGGATTGTAGTCAATCGAGCCACGGAAAGTGTCTTTTGCACCGGCGGCTTCGACAGCGGCAACAAGAGCTTTGGCAACCTCTACCACCTTGCCGGGACAACATGTAAGGTTTATTTCAACCTTGTCGAGGGCTATGCCGTTTAGAAGAGTGGCAACATCCTCGGGAGCGGCAACTTTGAAGCCCAGCGAGGTCACACCCTTGGTAAGCACGTCGAGAGCCATCTTGTTGGCTTCCTCGGCGGTTTCGGCAATGATGTCCTGGCGGGTGAGCCAGTCATTGTCGGTGCGTGTACCGCGCACGTAGGGATACTGACCGGGGAGTGAATCGGTAGTTTTGAAATCGGCGATATCCTCGGCACGATATACGGGCTGTACGTCAAAGCCTTCGTTGGTTCGCCATACCAGTTTTTTATTGAAGTCGGCCCCTTTGAGGTCGGCCTCCACTTTGGCGCGCCACTCGGCGTAGCTCACCTCGGGAAACTGGTCGAATAATCTTTCTTTATTTTCTGCCATAAATAATTGATATATCGATATATGATATTAATTGCTACAGTATATGATTTAAGGTGTTGCGGCAGCAATAACCTTTTCAAAGCACAAAAATAATGACTTTTGCACAATTGTCAAAATTTAAGCACAAAATAAAAATAGCAATTATATCAAATTACGACATAACCTAACGTAAATTAATTTCATTTATCGTTTTTTAGAGGCCAGCCATTACTTGTTTTCTTATCTCTTTTCTTGCTAAGCATTTAGCTCATCCATGTTATGACAATCAAACATCAGTCTATTACTGTCCATTTTCCCGACGAACGGCCACCCTCACGTTTTAGACGACCTAACTCTTTAAGTTTCTTGATTCGTCCTAAAATCGCGGTTTCTTTTATTCCAAGTTTAGCCTCAAGTTCATTATATGTTATTCGAGGGTTGTCTCGCATCAATTCCAAAACTTCGTTAAGGGTTTCCTTTAACTCTTTCCTCGGTTTTTCGTTCTCTTTCCTCGGTTTTTCGTTCCCTTTCCTCGGTTTTTCGTTCCCTTTCCTCGGTTTTTCGCTCCCTTTCCTCGGTTTTTCGCTTAGTTCATTATTTGCTATATTTTCCACTACAAGAAAAGCGGTGCCGAGGTGGAGCTTGAAGTCTGCCTCTCCATTGCCGTTGGTGCGAAGTTCATCCTGGACGGCCTGAACACCACGGCTATATCGGTTCACGAATCCAAGTACCTTAATGCCTTCGGCCACAACACCGTTGCGGTAATCGTTGACATAGGGGAAGTTTTCGGGAGTGGCTTTGCCATAGAGACCTCCTGGATTCATTATTTCGATACGGTCGTCATACTGATAAAACTGCACCGGTCCATTGCCTTCGTAATCTCTATGGCAGATGGCGTTCATCAATAGCTCACGAGTAGCCCAGTGTGGATAATCGACAACCATTTCTTCACGTAGCGCCGACACCGGCACTGGGCGACGATTCGTGATAGTAGTATCCACGAATGTATCAAGTTGAGAGAGAATCTTAACCAGATTGCCGGCAAATTTATATTCGCTTTTGATTTCTCCGGCACGGTCTATACCACTAAAACGCACATATTGCACATAACTACCTGGCAAGAATTGTTCAGGACGCTTACCAAACATTATAATACCTGCAAAGGTAGGGCAATTATAACGCATATTAAAATAGCCAAGAGCTTGCATTTGTTGCTCAACGCTACGAGTATCGATTCTTAAAACTTCGTCGGGGAAAGCCTTAGGTAAATAAATTTGTCGGAATGCCGCAACATCAATATCATCAATAGTCGAGTCAAAACATGGCAAAGCATCGAAAGTCAACATTCGGCTTGTTCGTTTTTCAAGTAATATTTTTTCATCAGCCTCACTTGCAATACATTTACGCGGGCCAGTACGCACCCATATGCGTCCTTCATATCGTACAGGAGTAAATTGACATGGCTGCACTACAACTACTGCTATATCACCTTCGGGAAGTGGCACTTTCTCAACGGTCATACTCACCTGAGGCTGAAGTTTCCCATCAGTTTTTATACCACCAAGATTTTGCAAAATCTGGTCAGTGATTTTGACAGTACCATTCACTTTCCCTGTTTTATCGTCTGCTCCTATTATCAGATAACCAGGAAGATTATGATTAGGTAAATCGTTGGCAAACGCACAAATTGCCTGACCGAATTTATCAGTGTTCGTAGTTGAAATCGTCCGTTCTATACGGTCGCTTTCTATATCTGAAAGTAATTTTCTAATTTCTTCGGATGTAATCATGGTTGCATATCAACGATTATCAATGTTTATGCTTAGTCGGCGCAGGCGATGGGTTTGTAGTGGTGCTGGTGGGTGCACTCGGTAAGGGCGTGGTCTACAATTACATGGCGGTTGGCAAGGGCATCGATTTTCGAAATCTGATGGCTGACGAGCAGCACGGTGCTCTTGTCGGCTATATGCGACAGTATGCGGTATAGCTGCTCTTCGAAATGCCGGTCGAGATAGCTGAGAGGCTCGTCGAGAATCAGCACATGCGGCCTGGCAACAATGGCGCGGCCCAACAAGGCTCGCTGCAACTGGCCGCCCGACAGGCGACCAATGGGACGCGAGGCGAGGTCGGCAAGTTCTACGAGCTTGAGCGCCTCCTCTACCCTGCTTTGTTTTTCTGCCTTGTCGAGATTTTTTACCGACAGGAGTCCCGAGGCGATTACCTCGCCGACAGTAATCGGAAAATGTGAATCCACGCTGTTTTTCTGCGGCAGATAGCCGGGTCGGAAAGCGTCGCGAGTCATTTCTTTGCCTTGCTCGTCGTAATAAACTATCTTCCCCTTGCCCGGAGTGAGCAGCCCGAGTATCAGGCGCAGGAGGGTGGTTTTGCCGCCGCCATTGGGCCCGGTTATGGCAAGGAAGTCTCCCCGGTCTACGGTAAAGTTTACGTCGTCGAGTATGACCCGGCTGTCGCGCACGAAGCTCACCTCGCACAGCGACAACAGGGGTTTTACGCCACTATGATGCGTGCACGCGCCGCAACGGCATAGGTCGTTATGGCCTGGCGATTTCATCGGCTATAAGTATTAATTGTCCGCGCCAATCATAGTCGAGAGGATTGACCGGCACGAGTCGCGAACCTATGCTCTCGCTCAACACCTCGGCCTGGCGCGAGTCGATGCCGGGCTGAAAAAAGAACACCGTCACGCTGTCGGCACGGGCATGGTCGATAGCCTCGGCAAGTTCTTTCGCCGAGAGCTCCTTTCCCTCGGCTCCGAGGCTTAGCTGTTCAAGTTCATATTCTCTTGCGAAATAACTCAACGATGGATGCCACACGGCGAATGTGCGGTGAGGGGCATTGGCGAGTCGTGCCGCGAGTTCACTGTCAAGGCTGTCGAGCGATGCTGTAAACCGGGCAAACCGAGTATTGACCACATCGGCACTATCGGGATATTTGACACAAAGGGCCTTGGCCATGTTACGGGCCATGGCCCGGACACCTTCGACCGAACTCCAGTAATGGGGGTCGGCATCGAGATGACCGTGACCGTCACCGTCATGGTGATGACCGTGACCGTGTGTGCCATATAGCAGCTTCACACCTTCCGAAGTATCTACAAAATCGTAATCATCGCCGAGCGACTGCCGCAAGCGTTGCTCAAAAGGCAGCACCCCTGTGGCAAAATACATGTCGGCTTCGTCAACAGCGACACGCTGCGCTGTTGACGGGTCGAAAGTTTCGGGGTCGGCACCACGGCCAAGCACAGTTGTCACGGCAAACGACGGTCCGGCAAGCTGCTCGAGCACCTGTCGCTGTGGCTCGATGCTGACGGCAAGCAATTTCTGTCCTGACGGCTGGCGATGGGCGCATGCCGCGACGACAAGCATCGCGGCAGCACCGACCATATATTTAGCAATCCGCATCGGCAAGCAGTTTTTCGGCCATCGAAGCCGCAGCCTGGCGACCGTCGCCCATGGCGAGAATCACAGTCGCGCCGCCACGCACGATGTCGCCACCGGCATAAATTACGGGTATTGACGACTGATGATTCTGGTCAACGGCTATGGTGCCGCGCTCGGTCACTTCGAGTCCGTCGATATTATTGGGGATAAGCGGGTTGGGCGACACACCCACGCTCACAATCGCGAGGTCGATTTCGATTTCGTCAATCGCGCCCGGTATGGGCACCGGCTTGCGACGGCCCGAGGCATCGGGTTCGCCTAATTCCATGCGCTGCACGCGCACGGCACGTACTCGTCCGCGCTCGTCGGCAAGATATTCAACCGGGTTTGCCAGGGTCATAAATTCTACGCCCTCTTGCTTGGCATGTTCGATTTCCTCGCGACGCGCAGGCATCTCGGCCTCGCTGCGGCGATAGATAATCATGGCCTTTTCGGCACCCATGCGACGCGCCGTGCGTACCGAATCCATTGCGGTATTGCCGCCACCGACGACAGCCACACGCTTCCCAATCGGGGCCGGGGTGTCGCAACCGGGGCGGCCGGCGCCCATCAGGTTGATGCGCGTAAGATATTCGTTGCTCGACAGCACTCCGCAATAGTTCTCGCCGGGTATGCCCATAAAACGAGGCAGGCCGGCACCCGAAGCCACGAAAACGCCTTTGAAGCCCTGGCAGAGCAAGTCGTCGTACGACAGGGTCTTGCCTATGACCGTATCGGTATGGAAGCGCACACCGGCGCGTCGCAGATTGGCCAACTCGGCATCTACTATGCTGTTGGGAAGGCGGAACTCGGGTATGCCGTACTTCAGCACGCCTCCGATTTCGTGAAGGGCCTCGAACACATCGACCTCGAAGCCTCGACGGGCCATCTCGCCGGCAAACGAAAGCCCGGCAGGGCCCGAACCAGCCACGGCCACACGGATACCGTTCGACGCAGGCTTGTCGTCGCCCTCCTCGCTACCCCGCGCAATCTCGGCGTCGGCGGCAAAACGCTCGAGATAGCCGATAGCCACGGGAGCCTTTTTCATCTTATTATATATACAGCGGCTCTCGCACTGCTTCTCCTGCGGGCACACGCGGCCGCACACCGCCGGTAGTGCGCTCGTCAGCTTGAGTATGGCTGCAGCCTCGGGCAGGTCGCCGCGCTGTATATTCTTTATGAAGTCGGGTATGTGTATGCCTACCGGGCAGCCCTCGACACATGTCGGGTTCGGGCAGTCGAGGCAGCGCGTAGCCTCTAACCGAGCCTGCTCGAGGCTGAGGCCCTGGTTTACTTCCTCGTTACATGTCACGCGGTAATCACCATCGAGCATGGGCATCTGGGCACGTGGTATGTCGGCACGCTCCTTGGCCGTCATGGCTTTGCGCAAGTCCTCGCGCCACGCTGTGTCACGACCTTCTATATCTTTTTGATTCATCGTCTTATGCCTTTATGTGTTAATGTCTACAGGCTTATTGATAAGCCTTCATACGCATCATCATCTCGTCGAAATCAACCTGGTGTGCGTCAAATTCGGGGCCGTCGACACACACAAAGCGTGTCTTGCCGCCGACATTGACACGACAGGCACCGCACATGCCGGTGCCGTCGACCATGATGGTATTGAGCGACACGATGGTGGGAACATTGTATTTCTTTGTCAAAAGGGCCACAAACTTCATCATTATTGCAGGGCCTATGGCAACGACCTCGGCGACGTGTTCACGGTTTATCACCTGCTCTACGCCCGCAGTCACGAGTCCCTTTTGCCCGGCACTGCCGTCGTCAGTCATGATTATGACCTCGTCGGACCAGCGGCGCACCTCGTCTTCGAGAATAATCAAGTCTCTGTTGCGTGCGGCAAGCACGCTCACCACCCTGTTACCGGCCTGTTTCATAGCCTTGATAATCGGCAGCAGCGGAGCCACACCGACACCGCCGCCGCAACATACCACCGTGCCCTCGCGCAAGCCGATATCGGTCGCGCGGCCGAGGGGCCCGACAAGGTCAGTAAGTTCGTCGCCGGCCTCGAGGGCGCAAATCTTGCGCGTAGACTCGCCGACAGCCTGCACGACCAATGTCACTGTACCCTTCTCTATATCGGCATCAGCAATCGTAAGAGGTATCCGTTCGCCGCCGGCACCGCAACGAACTATCACGAAATGGCCCGGCTTGCGGGCCTTGGCCACATCTGGTGCCGAAACCACGAGTTTCACGACATTTGCCGAGAAATATTCCTTTTCCAGTATCCGATTCATCGCACTTTGATTTAAGTGTACAAAATTAAGCAAAAAAACGATATATTTTTGTAATTTTGCACAAATTATCACTTTGATATCCGACCAATGGAAAAAGTTCTCGAAGTCTGCTGCGCCGATATTGCCAGTGTCAGAGCCGCCGCCCTGGCCAATGCCCCGAGGATTGAGCTATGCTCTGTTCTCGGTGTAGGTGGTGTAACACCGTCTGCCGGAACTCTCGCAATCGCACGGGAGATTTACAGCGGCGTTATAAACGTGCTCATACGCCATCGCGAAGGCGACTTCATTTACAACAATACCGAGAAAGAAATAATGCTTGCCGACATCGAAGCCGTCGCCGGTAAAGCCGACGGCGTGGTGGTCGGCGCACTTGATGCCGATGGTGATATCGACCTCGATTTCGCCTCGCAGGCTGTTTCCAAAGCCAAAAGCCTCGGCCTCAGCATCACATTTCACCGGGCCTTCGACGATTGCAAAGACCAATCGGAGGCCCTCGAACACCTCATAGCCCTCGGCTACGACCGCATACTCACATCGGGCGGTGCCGACAACGTGTGCGACGGCCTCGACAGCCTTGCGGCCCTCGTAAGGCAGGCCGACGGCCGCATCATAATACTCCCCGGCGGAGGTGTCAATGCCTCAAACGCCGCCATGGTGACAAACCGCTGCGGAGCCATAGAAATACACGGGTCATGCCGCAAAGACTCGCAGTCATCCGACCCCGCTATCATCACATCCATCATCAAAAGTATAAACCATGCTTAGACGACTCTATATATCAATCTCCATCCTCTTGACCACGGTATCGGCCGGTGCCATTACCTTAGAGCAGGCCGTAGACACCCTCTATGCGCGTATGTCGCTCCCCGACTCGCTCGACTATCCGCGCAGCTTCTTTGTCAAGAATGCCCGCATGTCATTGTTGGCAATAGATAACATGCCATGGGGCAAGACAATCAGCGACACCCTCTTTTATGATTTCGTGCTACCGGTGCGAACCAACAACGAACGACTCGATTCATGCCGCACGGTCTTCTACAACGAGCTTGCTCCGCGTGTCAGCGGCATGAGCATAGGCGAGGCCGCCCTCGAGGTAAACCACTGGGCACACGAAAAAGTGACCTACCGGCCCTCCGACGGGCGCACATCGTCGCCACTGGCCACAGTCCGCACCACATGGGGCCGCTGCGGCGAGGAAAGTGCCTTCGTGGTCGCAGCAATGCGTTCGGTGGCCATACCGGCACGACAGGTCTATACGCCGCGCTGGGCGCATACCGACGACAACCACGCATGGGTCGAGGTATATGTCGACGGCAAATGGCAGTTTCTCGGCGGCTGCGAACCCGAACCGCGACTCAACATGGCATGGTTCAACGCCCCGGCCTCACGAGGCATGCTGATGAGTTCGCGTACCGACGGCCGCTATGGCGGCGACGAGGAGATATTGTTTTCATCGCCGTACTTCACACTTGTCAATGTAACCCCGACCTATGCCCCAACCGTCAAGGCCAAGGTCAGGGCATTGAACGACGACGGCACTCCGGCCACGGGGGCAAAAATAATGTACTGCCTCTACAATTACGCCGAGTTTTACCCCGTGGCAACGCGCACAGCCGACAGTTGCGGCGTAGCCGAAGTCACCGTCGGGCGAGGCGACATGGTCGTCTGGGCCACCGACGGGCGCCGTTTCGGCATCGAAAAAATGACTGCCGGCAAGGACAGCGTCTTCACCATCGCCCTAAACCACTCGATGGGTGATAATTTCGCAGTCGATTTCGACCTCATACCGCCGCCACAGTCTGCCGACCTGCCACACGCAAGTGCCGAGGAGACCGCGACAAACGATATGCGCAAAGCCCGCGAAGACTCTATCCGCAACGCCACGATGGCAACGATGTTCGATACCGACAAGGCACGTGATTTTGCCGACCGCTACGGCTACGATGCCGACCTCATGGCAAAGCTGCTGCCAATGGCATACGGCAACCACGCCACTATATGCCGCTTCCTCACCTACGCGGCCAAGCTGTCGCCCAAGCGTGCCACCGACCTACTCTCGGCACTCTCGGAAAAAGATTTGCGCGACGTGACATACGATGTCCTCACAGACAATTTCCTCCACACGCGCATGACAGGCGACACCGTGCTATACGCCAGGTATGTACTAAACCCTCGCGTTGCCAACGAAGAACTATACCCCTACAAAAAATATTTCGACAACGCACTGAGCATCGCCCAAAAAGACAAATTCCGCGCCGACCCGGCCGCCCTGCTGCAATATATCAACGACAATATCACAATCTCGGACCGACGCAACCCACGCCACTTGCGCATAAGCCAGGTGTCGGCATGGCGCTACAAGCGCGATATCGACGCTGCGTCGCGCGACATATTATTCGTGGCCATGGCGCGTTCGTGCGGCATACCAGCGCGTATCGACCCCGTGACGCAAAATCTCGAATATTCCACCGACAACCGCACATGGACTGCCGCGACGACTGCCACGCAAAAAGACAATCCTGCGGCAAAGATAGACCTGAGGCTGCGGTATATAAACAAAGGCACCTGCGTCGACGACCCGAAGTATTATGCCAACTTCGCCCTGTCGCGCATTACCGACGGCGTGCCCGAGCAACTGGCTTATGATGACTTCACCCCTTGGAGCAAGACCTTTAAAAGCGGCACCATGATAGACCCGGGATACTACATGCTCGTCAGCGGCCAGCGACTTGCCAACGGCGGCGTGCTGGCAAGGGCCGTATTCTTCGAGGCCGCGAAACCGACCGTACCCGTGCCGCTGACAATCCGAAGCGACAACGAGCAAGTGCAGGTTATCGGCAGCTTCAACTCAGAGAACATATACCATGACATAAATAGCGACAGCGACCGCAGCCTGCTATCGACTACCGGGCGCGGGTACTACGTACTCGGCTTTGTGAGCCCTGCCCACGAACCGACCTCTCATGCCCTCAACGACCTGTCGGCCGTTGCCGAAGAATTTGACCGCCAGGGCGTGAAACTCATGCTGATATTTGCCGACAAGTCACGCGCCGACCGCTTCGACAAAGCCGTCTTCGGCAAGCTGCCGGCAAACACCGTCATCGGTTACGACGTAGACGGCAATATAGCGCGCGACCTTGCGGAAAACATGAAGGCCAACACCAATGACACACCGGTATTTATAATCGCCGACACCTTCAACCGCGTGGTCTATCTCAACCAAGGATACACAATACACCTGGGCGACAAAATCGTAAACATCCTAAAAAGGCTCTGACAAGCGCGACGAACACTCAGCTAAAGAGCAGTGTTATAATATAGCCGGGCAATGACGCCCGGCTATATTTGCAATATGCTCGAGGGATTACGGAGACAGATACGGCTCTTGTCGGCCAACACGCGGTTTCGCGGACGCTTAGCACGTGTGAGGCGGCGCTACGACGGCGTGGTCGAGGGTGTCGCATCCACGCTGTCAATCGTGGTGTTCGTACTCTCGATTGCATGCCTGACCTCTATGCTGGTCTATGTAGGATATGACAGCGGCAGCATAGACCGCAAGGTACTCATGCATGTCATACATATCTCGCAGGGCGTATTTATCGGCACAATCTTGTTTAATGTCTTGTTCAGGCTTCGCAAACTTCTGCACGACAGCCTCTTTGTGCGCCGCATAGCCGACATACTCGTGCTGCTCACACTCATACCCGTGATATTTCCACATGGTAGCGGCCCCACCGACGAGGCCCTGCACTTCCTGCATAGTCGCGGCTTCCAGTTTACAGGACTCGCCTTATATTGCATAGCCGAGTTAAGCTATGGTGCGATGCAGCTATTGGGTCGGCGCACCAACCCTTCGCTCATACTCTCGGCAAGCTTTCTTTTCTTTATCCTAATCGGCTCGTTGGTGCTCATGCTGCCCCGATGTACCGTGGGGTCTATCCGATATATCGACGCCCTCTTCATGGCCTCGAGCGCAGTAAGCATGACAGGACTGTCGACTATCGACGCAAGTGCGACCTTCACGCCCCTTGGATGGCTTGTAATCGGCATACTGATGCAAATCGGGGCCCTCGGGGTGTTGACGTTTACAAGTTTCTTCGCATTGTTTTTCAGCGGCAACGGGTCAATCTACAACCAGTTGCTCATGCGCGACTTCATATACTCGAAAAGCATGGGTTCGCTAATGCCGGTAATCCTATATATACTCGGGTTCACGCTGTGTATCGAGTGCGCCGGGGCGGTGGCCATATACTTTACCATACCCGACGACCTTTGCAGCGATTTCGAGCACAAACTCGCTTTCGCGGCCTTCCACTCGCTGTCGGCATTTTGCAACGGCGGCTTCACTACCCTGCCCGACGGTTTCGCCGACCCCAGACTGTATAATGGCAACCAGGTGTTCTATATCGTGGTCAGCGTACTCATCATTGCCGGCGGCATCGGGTTTCCCAATCTCGTAAATTTCAAGGATGCATTCGTAGAATACATACGCCGTTTCAAGGCATGGGTTGCCGGGCGAAGGTATTCGCACCCCGTGCATGTCTACGACCTCAACACACGCCTGGTATTGATACTTACGGTCATTCTTTTTGTAGGAGGCGCAGTGGGGTTCTATTTGTTCGAATACAATAATTCCATGTCGGGCCTTACGACAGGCAAGCGCATAGTGCAGTCAATTTTTTGCTCGGCCACGGTGCGCACGGCAGGCTTCGCCACCTCGGCTCCCGGCGACTGGCTCGGCGTGACATTCCTGATGGCGATGATGCTGATGTGGATAGGATGCTCGTCGCAGTCGATGGGCGGAGGTATCAAAATCAACACCTTTGCCGTTATGATGCTAAATCTCAGGTCGATAGTCTGGGGCCAAAAAGGAGTGTCGGTTTTCGGCCGTTCGATAGCCCTCTCGTCGGTACGCCGTGCCAACGCCGTAATCTGCTTCTCAATCCTCGCAATTGTCATGTACTCTGGGGCTATCATGCTGATGCAACCAGAACTGCCGGCAGGGGCCGTGGCCTTCGAATGTTTTTCGGCTATAACGACCGTGGGCATGTCGCTGGGCATCACCGACCAACTGTCAGACCTGTCTAAAATCGCCATAGCGACGGCAATGTTTCTTGGCCGTGTGGGCATCATTTCGGTGCTTTGCGGACTTATAGGCAACCGACCCGACCGCTCGGCCATGCTGCCGTCCGACGACATTATTATCAACTAAACACCAAAACTATTATGAAATATCTGATAATCGGCCTTGGAATTTACGGAGCCAACCTCGCACGCGACCTTACCGAGATGGGCCACGAAGTAATCGGTGCCGATGACTGCCAGTCAAATATCGAATCGCTCAAGAACTATATATCTACCGTCTACCTCATCGACTCTACCGAAGAAAACCAGCTTGCCGTGTTGCCGCTGCTCAATGTCGACCTGGTAATTGTGACTATCGGCGAAAATTTCGGAGCAAGCATCAAAACCGTGGCTTTGCTAAAGAAAGCCGGGGTAAAGCACATCTACGCACGCGCCATCGACACCCTCCACGAGGCTATTTTGCAGAGTTTCGAAATCGACCGAATCATCACCCCCGAGCAACGTGCCGCCGAAGACCTCACCCACGAACTCGAGTTAGGCACGGAAGTGACCACCCTCAAGGTAGATGCCGACAACGTCGTGGTAAATTTTGCCGTGCAAGATTACATCCTCGGGCTCACCTATGCCGACCTGTCAACTAAACTGGCCCACGACTACGGCCTGGCGCTTGTTGCTGTAAGCCGCCCCACCGAGACCACCAACATACTCGGCATAAAACGCCTGACCCTAAAACTCCTCGCCGACAAAGCGACTGCCACCGCCACTCACGGCGACATAATCACAATCTTCGGCAACCGCAAGAAAATCATCGACTTCTGCAAGGGATAAAAATTTTGAAATCTTAGTGCAGCCTCTTGCGTAATTTGTTGAAATGTCGTAATTTTGTATTATAAAAAGAAACAACTATGGCAATGACAATCAACTCGTCACCCGTGCTCACAGGTGAATCAGCGCGGGCTTTTATCGAAGAAGCCGAGCGCAACAGCCAACTGCCAACTCCGAGACTAACGGAGGAGGAAGAAGAACAACTGCGAGAATTCGAACGCAAATCTCGAGAATTCTTTCAGCGAATTTTCGGCAAAAACAATGGATAGGTCTACAATTTTTGATTTATCCAAAGAAGCATTTAGACTACCCTATAACCATCAGGTAGCCTCTTATTGCGATGCTTTCTTATGCAAAGATGAAGACCTTGACGATTTCTTTGCAAATGTGGCTCCATATTATAACACCGAATTGTTAGGCAAAACTTATGCCTGGGTAAGCACATCAAACCCACGGCACATATTTGGTATGATTACGTTGGCTAACGATAGTGTCAAATTAAAACTTATCTCATCTTCAGCATTAAATCGCCTTCAACGTGGCGTTGTCAATATAAAGCGCGGAATAAATTTCCCGGCTGTTCTCATAGGAAGATTAGGCGTTTCTGCTGATGATAGAGGGAAAGGACTCAACATTGGTAGCCAAATACTTGATTTTGTTAAGAAATGGTTCCGTTCATCAGACAACAAAACCGGTTGTCGTTTTATTGTGGTGGATGCCTATAATAATGAGAAAACTTTAGGTTTCTATCATAACACATGACATTTTTATGTCGGTTTGGCCGCCTCATTTTTAACATTTGCCCAAAAGTCATGAAGGAGGTTGACGTAGCCATATCGGAAAATACTCATGCGCTGTACATTCCTGCTTTTCATCATCGGAATAGGCAATGACTCGATTTTGAGAAGGCCGTCTATGAATACGGCGGCGAATGCAATCATCAGCAGGACGAGCATGTTCTCAAAACGCCTTTCTCCGAGATGTGTGTCCTCCATGTTGAACCCGGCAGACTTCATTGCGCGGAAGGCGGTCTCCAAGGTCCATCGTTTACGATATAGAGCCTCTGTGTAGTCACATTCCAATGGAGATGCGAGGATGATGAGTGATTCCTCTCCGTTGCGGCCTGTCCGGCGGGTGGCATAAATCCGCACCCTTGTGTTCTTGCGCGTCAGCCACACATCCCTCAGCACGACTGACTCACCGGGTCTCAGCGACGAGAGCACCTCGCGGAGCTTGCGTCCCTTTTTCTGGCCTTCCTTTCTCAGATACAGATTCTCACGCAGCCTAAGGCTGTGGCGTATGTGGTTTATCTGTAGCCATTTGATGAAATTGGAATTGCCGAACTCCCGGTCGGCGAGCAGGCATTCTATCCTCTCGCGGCCAATCAGGGAGACCACCCTCTCCATTATCTCGATTTCTTCTACGAAACTGGTGATGTCGTGTCCCGGAAGAAAAGAGAAGCATATCGGAAGCGAAATCCCGTTGAAACAGATTCCAACGGCAAGGACATAGTACTTGAATCTGCCGAGCTGCCACGATGTGCCGTCCATGCTCA
>CECA01059130.1_pt1 | contig 103254 bp, 90 predicted proteins | sample 557351 | NCBI WGS metagenome assembly CECA01 (sample SAMEA3182051, study PRJEB8094) | gut metagenome | biome: human; feature: gut; material: Stool; isolation source: human stools | place: Canada | collected 2012-03-07 | reverse complement strand
ACAGCGAACGCAGCCTGAAAAACAAGGTTTCCGGTGTTTATCTGACGAAGGATATGACCGTGTATGCAGGCTGGCGCGTGACCACAGTCCCGCAGACCGGCGACAGCAGCGTGTTAGGCTTGTGGGGGTTCTCCCTCTGTACATCTCTTGCCGGATGCCTTGCACTGACCACATGGCAGATCAGGCGGCGGCGTGAGGAACAATCGCTGTAAAGCATCGAAAAGTAAACAGGCTCACCTTTAGGGGCGCGGGGCAAATAGCCCCGCGCCCCTTTTCGATTTCATTCGTCAGGAAAGGCGGTTGCTCTTTTGAACAACCGCTTTTCGCCATATCTATCCGATTTGAGCAGAAAGGAAATCAGTCTATGACAAAAGAGTACGGGAGGTGTCGCTGATGCGGCTTGCCGCCGCACAAATCGCATAACCGGACCAATACGGAATGAAAGCAGTTTTCTGCACCCGCCTGCCCTTTCTGCTGTTTCATTGCGCCTATTGAGCACCTATGAAGGTTTTGGAGCCTTTATAGGTGCTTTTTGTCATCCACGGCACTTCTTCGCCGTGGGCTGCCGCTCCCCGCCGCCCTTCGTTCTGGAAGGAATATCCACCCGAACAGAACGAAAGGAGCGCAGCATGAGCCGCGAAAAAAATGTTTTTGAGAAGTTTCCGAAAAAATGGCCAAAAGGGGTGTTTGCAAGACGAGTATGCCAATATGCAGAAAGGGACTCTATCGGTCTGATAACGCCCCTTTTGCTCGATTATTCAGTTGTAACCTGTTTGCCCGCCGTCCATAAACGCGATGATTTAAGGCTTTTCGCTTGTTTTCTTATCTCACCGCGCTTAATGGGTGGTGTTTTTTTCGGCGGAACAGGCACGCATCCCCGGGCAGGACCGCCTGGGGGTGTGTTTTATTGCTTTCGCGCGGTGATATAGTCGTCGCCGGGGCGCCAATAGGGACAGGATCGGGTATCGGCGGCCAGGAAACGGGCCAGCTCGTCCTCGTCCAGATCCATGTCACAGATATAATCGTCATAGTCCTCGTCATAGACATACCACACGCAGGTCTCACACTTGCCCATCATACGTCCTCCACCAGCCGGTGGCTGTCGAATTTGCAGAAGCGGTAGTAGATGAGCGTAGCCACGCTGCACACGAACCAGCCGGCGGGGTAGCTCATGGCGATGGGGATGATCTCGTTGGAGACATAGTTGGCCACGATGTAGAGGTATATCTGGCGGAAGACCACGAAGGAGCCCAGCATGATCCACATGGGCACCTGGCTGTTGCCCGCGCCGCGGAGGGCGGCGGAGTAGATCTGGTTGATGCAGAAGAAGAAATAGAAGGGTGACAGCAGCCGCAGCAGCAACGCGCCATAGGACACCACCTCGGCCTTCCTGTTGAAGAACGCCGTCAGGTCCGGGGCCAACAGCAGCACCGGCACCAGCAGCACCGCCGTCACCGCGAAGGACAGGTACAGCGCCGTGCGGACGCCCTTCTTGGCCCGGGCCGTGTCGCCCACGCCCAGGTTCTGGCCCACGAAGGTGGTGCCGGCCATGGCGATGGACTGGACCGGCAGGATCACCAGCTGGTCCACCTTGGTATAGGCCGTCCAGCCGGACATACAATCCGGGCCGAAATAGTTGATATAGCCCTGGACGAACACGTTGGAGAAAGCGGTGATGGCCATTTGCAGGGCGGCGGGTATACCCACGGACACGATCTGGCGGAGAACGGACCAGGTCATACGCAGGGCGCGGAGCTCCACGCGGATACAGCCGGCGGTGCACATGAGCACCCAGATGGTCAGCGCGGCGGACACCGCCTGAGCGATGATGGTGGCGTAGGCCACGCCCTCCACGCCCATACCGAATTTCAGCACGAAGAGCAGGTCCAATCCCGTGTTCAGCACGGCGGACACCAGCAGAAAGTAGAAGGGGCGGCGGGAATCGCCCACGGCGCGAAGGATACCGGAGCCCATGTTGTAGAGCAGCAGTCCCATGACGCCGGCGAAGTAGATGGTCAGATAGGTGGTCTGCTCCGGTGCCACCTCGGCGGGGGTCTTCATCAGGCGGAGCATCAGGGGCGTCATGGCGATGCCGGCGGCGGTGAAGACCGCGCCCATCAGCAGCGTCAGCACCAGGGAAGTGTGGACCGCCTGGCGGACCTTATCCTCGCGGCCGGCACCGTAATACTGGCTGATGACCACGCCGGCACCGCTGGACAATCCCAGGAAAAAGCCGATAAGCGTGTTGATAATAGGGGTGACGGTACCCACGGCGGAAAAGGCCTCGTTGCTGACGTAGTTGCCCACCACCCAGGTATCCACCATATTGTAGAGCTGCTGAAAAAGATTGCCCACCATCAGGGGCAGGGCAAAGTTGATCAGATGCTTTGTGATGCTGCCCTTCGTCATGTCCACGTCATAACGGGCGGCGCGGTGGTGGGTGTGGAAGTGCAGATGCAGATGGCTGGAATGGCGCATGGAGGCTCTCCTTGTAACATACTTCTTTACAGGAATTTTACCATAACGCCGGCCGTGGCGCAACAGGGAGAATGCCGGTTTTTCGGCGCGGACAGTGCCGCAGAATGGGAGGGAATGGACGGAGGAAGCGCGCTATTCCGGGAATTCCGTCCGGTCCGCCGGACGCATGATGGATACCTCATAGGCAGTGCGGTCGGTGGTGACGCCGTTCTCCGTTTTGGAGTAGACACGGCTCTGGACCCGCCCCTCGGCGGTGAGCCGGGCACCGGTGTGCAGCAGGGCCACCTGCTGGGCCACGGCGCCCCAGGCGATGCAGGGCAGATAGTCGGCGCGGCCGTAGCGGCGGTTCACCGCCAGGATCATGTCGCATATCTCGCGGCCAAGGGGCGTACGGCGGAGGGCGGGCTGCTTGCACAGCACGCCGCTGAGGAAAATGCGGTTCAGCGGTTCGCCGGCGTCATGGGTCAGCGTCTGGGCGAAGGTGGAGATGACCAAACGGCTGCCCTGGCCGCTTTTGTTGTTGAAGGAACGCAGCTGGCCGGTGATATGTACGCCGTCGCCGGGAGACACCGGCGTCAGCAGCAGAAGCGGCCGGGGGACGATGACGGGCAGCTTGTCCGCCTGACCGGACAGGCGCAGGACGGACAGGGTAAAGCGGTAGAACGCACAGCCGTGGTTCACATGGGACAGCAACGGCGCGTCCTCGGCCACGCCCCGCAGCTCCACGCGGTTGTAATTCAGCTCCATAGTACACCTCGTTTGTTGAGATGTCACAGCCTATGTGGGGCGGGGCTGGAATATGCCCCCTTTTCAAAGCGTTCAAAGTATGGCATAATACAGCAAAAGGAGTGATGACCATGCGTTATAAGGGAAAGGTATACCGACCGCCCAGCGAGGCGTACAGCCTGATCGTGCAGGTGACCTACGGGTGCAGCCACAACAGGTGCGCCTTCTGTGATATGTACGACGACAAGCACTTTGCCATGCGGCCCATGGACGAGATCCGGGAGGACTTCGAGCTGGCACGGCGGGTATACCGCCGGGTGGAACGGGTCTTTCTGGCGGATGGGGACGCACTGATGCGGAGGACCGGCGACCTGGTGGAGATATTGGGGCTGGTCTATGGGCTGTTTCCGGAGTGCCAGCGGGTAACATGCTACGCCTCCCCCACCAGCCTGCAGATCAAATCCGAGGACGAGCTGCGCCTGCTGCGGAGCAAGGGCCTACAGATGGTGTATATGGGATTGGAGTCCGGGTGCGACGCGGTGCTGGAGAAGATGCAGAAGGGCCACACGGCGGCGGAGATCGTGGCCGCAGGGCAGAAGGCCCGGCGGTGCGGGCTGGCGCTGTCGGTGACGGCCATCTCCGGGCTGGGGAGCGTGGCACACTGGCGGGAGCACGCCGCGGACACGGCCAGAGCCGTCAGCGAAATGAAGCCGGACTATCTGGGACTGCTGACGCTGATGGTGGAGCCGGGAACGCCGCTGGAGGCCTGGGTGCGGGAGGGCAGCTTTACGCTGCTCAGCCCCCTGGAGGTACTGAAGGAAACAGAGCTGTTTTTACAGCACATGGACAGCGAAGGAACCGTGTTCCGCGCCAACCATGCCAGCAACTATCTGACGCTGAAGGGCACACTGAACGGCGACCGGAAGGCGCTGCTGGCGCAGATCGCCGCGGCGCTGGACGGTCGCCGGGACCTGAAGCCGGAGTTTTTGCGGGCGCTGTAGCGCACACGCGCATTCAAAAGGGCTTCCCACAGGGAAGCCCTTTTGCTGTCCAGTCAGCTCCGTGATCTGCGGAAAGGGGGCGGACTTGACAGGGTGGGTGGTTTTGTATATAATAAGCGGGATTTATCTTAAAAAGGAGGATATGGGGCGATATGGATACCGACAGCGGCGACCATCCCGGGAACTTGCCGGGCTGCCATCTGTTTTTTGCGGCATATCTGCGCCGCCTGACGCGGGGCAGACGTGCTTTTTTGCGCCTTTAGACCAGTGTGGATCACAGAAACAGATGACAGAAAAAGGAGCTATTGATCGTGTCAACGACTACATATATCATTATTATGGCGGTATGCCTGCTGCTGTCCGCCTATTTCTCGGCCACGGAGACGGCGTTCTCCTCGGCCAATGTCACGCGGCTGAAAATGCTGGCGGAAAAAGGCAACAGCCGTGCCGCGCTGGCGTGCCGGCTGCTGGAGCGCTATGACAAGCTGCTGTCCACCATTCTCATCGGCAACAACATCGTGAACATTGCCATGGCATCCCTGGCCACGGCACTGTTCGTCAAAAGCTTCGGCGATGCCGGCGCTACGCTGTCCACCATCGTGGTAACGGTGGTGGTGCTGATCTTCGGTGAGATCTCCCCCAAGAGCATCGCCAAGGACTGCGCCGAGAGCTGGGCTATGACGGCTGCGCCGTTTCTGCGGTGCCTGATCTGGCTGCTGATGCCGCTGAACGCGCTGTTTTCCCTGTGGAAAAAGCTGCTGGCCAGGATGTTCCATCTGGATGGGGACAACAAAATGTCCCCGGAGGAGCTGCTGATGCTGGTGAACGAGGTGCAGCAGGAGGGCAGCATCGACAAGGACGAGGGCGACCTGCTGAAGAACGCCATCGGCTTTTCCGAGCAGGAGGCGCAGGACATCCTCATCCATCGGGTGGACCTGGCGGCACTGCCGGTGGACGCCACCAAGGAAGAGGTGGCGGACCTGTTCACCCAGACAAAGTATTCCCGGTTGCTGATCTATCGGGAAGACATCGACCACATCATCGGCACCATACACCAGAAGGACTTTTATGTGGGCTGCAGCGTAACGGACAAGCCGCTGGAAGAGATACTCTCCCCGGTCATGTTCGTGCTGGAAAACGAGCCAATCAGCCTGCTGCTGAAAAAATTGCAGCTGGCCAAGACCCAGATGGCCGTGGTGGTGGATGAGTACGGCGGCACCTGCGGCATCGTGACCATGGAGGACATTCTGGAGGAGCTGGTGGGCGAGATCTGGGACGAGCACGACGAGGAGGAGGTCTTTATCCGCAAGGTGGACAAGGACACCTATCTGGTGGACGCGGCCATGGATTTTGACGATTTTGCCGAGTTCTTCCATCTGAACGAGGAGACGGAGATGACGTCCGTCAGCGGCTGGGTGATGGAGCAGTGCGACCGGGTTCCTGAGGTAGGCGACCGGTTCAGCTGCCAGGATCTGGACGTGCTGGTGACGCGGGTGGACAATCACCGCACTTGCGAGATCAAGGTGGTCCGGCGGGAAGCGTCCGGCGGCGAGATCACCGACGAGACATAAGCAGAAGCACCCGGAGGCATAAGCCTCCGGGTGCTTATTTTTTCCTGTGAGGAACCTCCCCTAAGGTGAGTCCAATACTACCATACCACCATCCGCCCGCCAATGCAAGAAGAACTTTCGCTTCTGCAACAATTTCTCTCTAATTCTATATATTATATGATAATTCCGATGAAATATCTGCGTTTTGCACCGTTGACAGCGGAGGTGTGGGGGTGTACCATCGGAGCATATTTTTTACAGGGGAGATGGCGGGATGAAGTATATTTTTGTGACCGGCGGCGTGGTGTCCGGGCTGGGAAAGGGCATCTGCGCGGCATCGCTGGGCCGGCTGCTGAAGCAGTGCGGTCTGCGGGTGCGAAACCAGAAATTTGATCCGTACCTGAATGTAGACCCGGGAACTATGAGCCCTTACCAGCACGGCGAGGTGTTCGTCACCGACGACGGCGCGGAGACGGATCTGGACCTGGGACACTATGAGCGCTTCGTGGATGAGGCGCTGACCGGCGACAGCTCCGTTTCCTCCGGAAAGATCTTTTGGTCGGTGCTGAACCGGGAACGGCAGGGCGGCTATCTGGGTGGCACGGTGCAGATCATCCCCCATGTGATCGACGAGATCAAGCGGCGGTTGTACGCCATGGATGACGGACAGACGGACGTGGTCATCGCGGAGATCGGCGGCACGGTGGGTGACATCGAGAGCCAGCCGTATCTGGAGGCCATCCGCCAGGTGGCGGCGGAGCAGGGACGGGAAAACGTGCTGTATATCCACGTGCCGCTGGTGGTCTCCATCCCCGGCAGCGGCGAGCTGAAGAGCAAGCCCACACAGCACTCCGTGAAGGAGCTGCTGAGCGTGGGAATCCAGCCGGATATCCTGGTGTGCCGCACCGACAGCCCGCTGCCGGAGGACATGCGGAAGAAGATCGCACTGTTCTGCAATGTCAGTGAGGACTGCGTCATCCCCAACCTGACGGCGTCCACCCTGTATGAGGTGCCCCTGCTGCTGGAGCGGGAGGGGCTGTGCCGGGTGGTGTGCCGCAAGCTGGGACTGGGCGCCGGCGAGCCGGATATGCGGCACTGGCAAGAGCTGGTGACGCAGATACACGCGGCGGAGCAGCGTCATGTGACCATCGCGCTGGTGGGCAAATACACGGAGCTGCACGACGCCTATCTCAGCGTAGCGGAGTCGCTGTTCCACGCGGGAACCGCCTGCGGCGCACAGGTGGACATCCAGTGGGTGGACTCACAGCACCTGACGGCGGAAAACCTCACGGAAACGCTCTGCGGGTGCAGCGGCATATTGGTGCCCGGCGGCTTCGGTGACCGGGGCATTGAGGGGATGATCCTGGCGGCACAGTACGCGCGGGAGAAGGGTATCCCCTATCTGGGCATCTGCCTGGGGATGCAGATCGCGGTCATCGAATTTGCGCGGCACACAGCCGGGTGGGCGGATGCCCACAGCGCAGAGTTCAGCGCCGTGACGGCACATCCGGTCATCGACCTGATGCCGGACCAGGTGGGCGTGACCGCCAAGGGCGGCACCATGCGGCTGGGCAAGTATCCCTGTGTGCTGGCGGAGGGAACAAAGGCCCGGGAGGCCTACGGCCAGCGGGAGATATGGGAACGCCACCGTCACCGGTATGAGTGCAGCAACGTGTTCCGGCCGGAGCTGGAGGCCGTGGGCCTGCGGGTGGCGGGTACGTCGCCGGATGGCCGTTTGGTCGAGATGGTGGAGATAGCGGACCATCCGTGGTTCGTGGGCTGCCAGTTCCACCCGGAGTTCAAGAGCCGGCCGGACCGGCCCCACCCCCTGTTCCGCGGCTTTGTGGCGGCGGCGCTGGAAAGAGAATAAGCGAAAAGGAAGTTTTTCGACAAGCTGAAAAGGCCGCCCCGGAGGGCGGCCTTTTTCATTGGTTTTTCGCGGGTGCGTCAGGACTTGATGTTGGCGGCGGTCTGGGGATCCAGATAGTACTTGCCGTCGCCGCCCAGATAGTAGATGTTCTGGATAAAGCCGTGGAGGTCGTACTCCACCTTCGTGTCTGGCTCGGCCAGCACATCGCCGTACATCTGCGCGGGATCGATATCCTCCCGGCTGTTGATCTCCTCCTCGGTCAGATCACCGCCCTTTTCAACGGTGCGGTTCAAGTTGGCGTCGTAGTAGACCACGGAGTAGTCCTGCATCCACACGGGAACATAGACCACCTTTGTGACGGTCTGTCCGTCCCCCTCGGGCTGAGAGACATCCTCCACCGATGGAACGTCATCCGCATCGGTGGGCAGGGTCTGGACGCCGCAGGCGGCCAGCGCCGTAAGCAGGGCCAGCAGCGCCGCGATCACAGCATACTTTTTCATATTCATTCGCTCCTTTCGCTTCGATACACGCTCTCCGCCATAGACAGCAGTTCGCTCTGTGTCTCGCCGCCGGTGAGCAGGAAGAAGCAGTTGGCCTGCTCATCCACCCATACCAGCGCCGATGCGCCTGCCGGTACAGCCACATAGTGGAACGGCGCCGTGTCCTCCCCGCGGTAGAACCACAGGCCATAGCCGCGGCGTGCCGGGGAAGCGCTCTGCCCCGCAGGGGCGAAGCGATACAGCTGCGCGGAGATACCATGCACTGTCACCGGCGCCGCATCATAACCCTCCGGCATTCCTTCTTCCCCCATAGGACGCTGCCCCGTCTCGGTATTGTATATCCCACCGGTGCTTCCGTCCCGGAGTTCCGCGCGGATCTGTGCACTGCCGGTCAGGGGCACGGCTTCAAACAGTATATCCCCCTGCGCGGACGTCCAGCGCATCACCCGGACACCATTCCTCTTTTCATCGTTATAGCCTCCGGTAAAGTCGCCTGTCAGTGTATAACCCGCCGGGGCCGTAGGCGTATAGTCTCCCGGTGTCGGCTCCTCCGCTGACGGCGTAATGTCGTAAAGCGTGGTCACGCTGGTCACTCGCAGGAACCAGCGGCTGACCGCCGCGCGGGCGGTGGGACTGGCCGCCAGCACCGCGCCAAAGGTCAGCAGTGCCGTCAGAGCGGCCGCCGCCGCGCGTCGGCCCCATCGTCGGACCGCCTGCCGGCGGGTCACACAGCGCGTCAGCGCCGTCATGTCCGCCTGAAAGGCCGGGGAAAATCCATCCTCCGGCGCCGGCAGCGCCGCCGCCAGCTGCACCGCCAGTCGGCGCGCGCCGCAGCACAGCGCTTCATCATTGAGCAGAATGCTCATACAGATATGCCCTCCTTTTCCAGTTCTGTACGCAGGGCGGCCTTGGCCCGCTGCAGAAGCTTCTGGGCCGCGGCAAAGGACAGCTCCAGCAGGGCTGCCGTCTCACGGGTGCTGTAGCCGCAGCCGTAGCGCAGCAGCAGCGCCTCGCGGCAGCGGGGCGGCAAGCGCCCCATAGCGTCGGCCACCGGGTCGCCGCAAGGCGGCGGCGTGACCAGAACGGTGTTCTCGTCAAAGGGCACGCCGTCACGGCGGGCCTGCTGCCGCAGGCAGTCGATACACTTACGCTCCGTGACCACCACCAGATACGCCTCCAGCTGGGGGCGGGGCAGGCGGCACAGCCGCGGAAAGTGCTCCGCCAGCGCCAGAAACGCCTGGTGCACTGCGTCCTCGGCCTCCGCGCCGCCGCAGAGCTTCCGGCGGGCCAACGCCAGCAGACGGCCCCGGCAGGCGGTGTATATGTCCTCGAACTGCCGGGCCTGCCGGGGATCCTCTATGGTCTGGGTATAGAGCAGCATAGGCCCTCCTCTCTTCTGCGCTGCGGCTGTGTGCGGACGGCAGTGTGTCTCCGTCCTGCGCCTTCACTCTATAAACGGCGCAGCGGAGCGAATACGGACAACGAGATCGAAAAAACTTGTCCTCCTATGGAAAAAGAACGCCGGGGCGTCCTTTTCGGGTAAGACTGTTCATACATATACAGAAGGCGATGCCGGCTACACCATGACGAACATATTATAATGCTTCATCAGGCGGATATCCTCCTTGGATATCTTCAGCTCCTGGACCAGCGCCTTGTCGATGGAAAGCGGTGTTTTGCTGAGAAGGCGCTTGGCGGCGGAGGGCATCAGCGGTCGGCAGGAGATGCCATAGGTCAGCACCCACTTCCGGTCGTCGTCCATGTAGGGCTGGGGAATGCCGATCTGGTATTTGTCCATGGGCATATCGTCATTCTGGAACAGCATGGCGCTGAACGCCTCGTAGTGGGTCAGGGTGCCGTGGTAGGTGCTCTCACAGACCCGGTAGTGGGCCAGGTCCTTGATGTTCATGTACATGAGCACCTCGGCCGTGCTGCTCTCCTCCGTGGGGAATATATCGATCACGGTGCACTGGGCGCGGTTGACCCGGCCGTCGAAGAAGTACATATATAATTGGGAGACCTCTCGGAAAAAGGCGGGCACCTCCGCGTTGTACTCCTGGTCAATATCCGGTGTATTGCGGTACAGCAGATCATAGATGCTGACCTTCAGGGCGTTGGCGATGTCGTAAAGCGTGGCAATATCCACGGAGATCTGTCCGTTCTCGTACTTGGAGATGGCCGAACGGGTCTTGTAGATAGCCTGAGCCAGCTCGTCCATCGACATACCCCGGCTTTTGCGGGCGTAGCGGATGCGGCTGCCGACTTCTCTTGTGATATTTTCTCTTGCAGTGTCCATAGGTGATTTCCTCAAAATCAATTCAGGCTCATTTTTGCGCTGATTTTTAACGATTATAGCAAAATACGTCGAATATGTCAACAAACGTTCCGCTCAGGAAACATAATTTGCACAAATTGTTCCGCAGGGGGAACAGGCGGCAAATTGCCACCCGGTCCATTTTCCGTTATAATGGCAACTAAGGTAAACCTTACGTACGCAAAACTGTACAAAATCACAATAATACTACGTTGAAATTGGAGAGGTGTACAAAATGAAGGTCAAAGCTGATACGTTGTTTTATGGCGGCAAGATCTACACGATGGAAGCGCCGGGCGTCTGCAAAGAGGCGGTGGTGCTGAAGGACGGCAAATTTGCCTATGTGGGCACAAAGGAAGAGGCGCTGGAGCGCTTTGACTGTGCAAAGTGCATTGATCTGCAGGGCAAAACTGTGCTGCCCGGCATGGGCGACTCCCACCTGCACTTCTTCGCTTTCTGCCAGACTTATACCACGGTGGACCTGGGCGGCGCCACCTCCCGCGCCGAGGCACTGCAGCTGCTGCGTGACCGCGCGGCGGAGACGCCCAAGGGCGAGTGGATCAAGGGCTCCAACTTTGACCAGTCCAAGTGGAAGGACTGCGAGGACCGGCTGCCCACCCGTCTGGACCTGGACGAGGCCAGCACCGATCACCCCATCGTCATCAAGCGCGTGTGCCTGCACACGGCGGTGGCCAACACCATGGCGCTGGAGAAGGCCAACATCACCAACGGCTACGTGTACGGCCCCGGCGGCCTGGTGGAGCTGGATGCCGACGGCAATCCCAACGGCATTTTCCGTGAGCAAGCCTCCAAAATTTATGATAACCTGATCCCCGACCCGTTCCTGGTGCCCGCCACCCGCGAGAAGTGCATGAAGAAGGGTCTGGCGCTGGCCTCCAGCCTGGGCGTGACCATGATGCACACCTACGCCGCGGAGATCTGGCACTATGACGAGGACTTCGCCGACTATGTGGCCCGCAGCGACCGCGGCGAGCTGCCGGTGCGTATGGCCGTGTGCCTGGACTATATGTTCGACCCGGAAAACCTGACACCCGAGCAGCGGAATGATCCCTATCGTGCCGCACGGATGGGCAGCTTCAAGAGCTTCTCTGATGGCTCCCTGGGCTCCCGTTCCGCCAAGCTGTACACCGACTACGCGGACGATCCCGGCAACACCGGCATTCTGGTCATCAGCCCCGAGGACCTGGCCAAGAGAATGTACAAGGCATACCGCCACGGCTTGCAGCCCGCCACCCACTGCATCGGCGACAAGGCGCTGGAGGTCACTCTGGACGCGGTGGAGTACTGCCTTGAGCAGGGGCTGAAGGATGGCATGACGCCGGAGGAGCAGGCCAAGCGTCTCCCCTTCCGCATCATCCACGCCCAGATGGCCACGCCGGAGCTGATCGAGCGCATGAAGAAGCTGCCTCTCGTACTGGATATCCAGCCCACGTTCCTGATGACCGACCTGCACTGGATCGAGGAGCGCGTGGGCAAGGAACGCGCCGTGCTGAGCTATCCCTGGAAGACGTATCTGGACGCGGGACTGATCATGGCCGGTGGCTCCGATGCACCGGTGGAGAGCTTCAATCCCTGGATCGGCATCTACGCCACCGTGACCCGTCAGGATATGGACGGCTATCCCGTGGGCGGCTATCACCCCAACGAGAAGGTATCCGTGTATGACGCGGTGTGTATGTACAGCAAGAACGTGGCCTACGCCAACGGCGATCAGGACCTGATGGGAACCATCGAGGCCGGCAAGTTCGCCGACATGGTGATCATCGACCGCGACATCTTCCACATCCCCGAAAACGACATCAAGGACATCCAGGTGCTGAACACCTATATGGCCGGCGTTGAGAGATATCACCGCGACTGATACGCGCAGCATAACAAAGGAGCTAAGACATGAAATTAAATTCTTTTGACAAGGTCAAGCAGTTGACGGAAGAGATGGTCGCCATCCCCAGCATCAACAAGGAGCCGGGCGGCGAGAGCGCCGTGGCCCGCTATATACAGGACTTCTATATGTCCCTGCCCTACTTCCAGGCACATCCCGAGCAGGTCAAGTGCTTCCAGACCAAGAACGACTTTGTGGTGCGGCACAGCACGCTGGCCTATGTGAAGGGCACCAAGGGCAATTCCAACCGCACGGTCATCCTCATCGGCCACATCGACACCGTGGGCGTGGACGATTTCGGCACCATCCGCGAGTACGCGTTCCGCTGCGAGGAGCTGCCCGCCAAGCTGCGCGAGACGTTCGTGCTGCCCCAGGAGGTCATTGACGATATCGAGTCCGGCGAGTATCTGTTCGGCCGCGGCGCGCTGGATATGAAGTCCGGTGTGGCAGGCCATATGTACCTGATCCAGTACTTCTCTGAGCATCCCGAGGAGCTGGATGGCAACCTGCTGGCTATCGGCGAGTGCGACGAGGAGGACAACTCCAAGGGCATCATCACCGCCCTGGACCTGCTGGAGGAGCTGAAGGAGAAGGAGCACTTCGAGTATGTGGCGTGCATCAACGCGGACTACTCTACCAACTACGCTCCCGGCGACGAGAACCGCTACATCTACTACGGCAGCATTGGCAAGCTGCTGCCCTGCTTCGCCGTGTTCGGTAAGGAGGCCCATGTGGGCCAGGCCTTCAGCGCGCTGGACCCCAACCTGGTGCTGGCCAACATCACGCGCAAGATGTCCCTGAACACTGACCTGTGCGACATCGCCCAGGGTGAGGTGGCCATTCCGCCCATTTCCCTGAAGCAGATGGACACCAAGGGCCCCTACACCGTGCAGACGGCGCTGACGGCCTTCGGCTACTATAACTTCTTCACCCACGGCTGGAGTCCTTCCATCGTGCTGGAAAAGAGCAAGCAGATGGCCGTGGAGGCCTTCGACGAGACGGTGGAGTACCTGAATGCCCAGTACAAGCGCTTCTGCGAGCTGAGCAAGGTGGACTTCCATCAGCTGCCCTGGAAGACCCGTGTCTACACCTGGAACGAGTTCTATAACGAGCTGGCCGCCGTGCACGGCGAGGCCTTCAAGAAAGCCATTCACGAGTTCACCGTGAAGCTGCATGAGGACGATCCTGAGCTGGATCTGCGGCTGTTCGGCCTGCGTGTGGTGCAGGAGGCATGGAAGTGGTCTGAGGACAAGTCCCCCGCCGTGGTGGTGTTCTTCGGCTCCATCTTCAGTGCCCGTATCGAGATGACCGGCCGCACGGCCAAGGAAAAGGCACTGCTGGACGCGGTGGAGAGCGCTATCGAGGTGGTGCGGCCCGAGGCCCAGCGCCAGATCAAGACCCGTATGTTCTACCCCTACATCTCCGACTCCAGCTTTATGGCCGTGTGCGATGACACCCTGGCTATCCAGGCGCTGGAGACGAACATGCCCCAGTACGGCGTGAAATACACGCACCCGGTGGATAAGATCCGTCAGATCGACGTCCCCGTTGTCAATATCGGTACCTTCGGCCGCGACGGACATATGCTCACCGAGCGCGTGGATATGCGGCAGACGTTCCAGAATGTTCCCAACATCACCTATGAAGCGGTGAAGCGTCTGCTGAGCTGAGTTATCCCCCCTACGCTGAGAGACCCTGTCAAAACGCACAAAACGCACCAAGCACAAAACGCAAAACGCACAAGCGCAATCACAGAGAAAATCACCTATTGTTTCGCGTGAAAGGAGAAAAGTATGGTTATACTGCAAGCTATTCAAGATTTCGGTAACTGGTTCTGGGGCATTCCCATTTTGATCCTCATCGGCGGCGGCGGTCTGTTCCTGACCATCTATCTGGGCTTCCCCCAGATCCGCCACTTCGGCTACGCCATGAGCCAGACCTTCGGCAAGATGTTCGCCAAGAAGGAAGAGGGCAAGGTCCGTCCCATCTCCGCCGCATTCGCGGCCCTGGCCTGCGCCGTCGGCGCTTCCAACATCGTCGGCGTGCCCGTGGCTATCGCCCTGGGCGGCCCCGGCGCTGTGTTCTGGATCTGGATCCTGGCTATCCTCGGCATGTGCACCAAGTACTGCGAGGTCGCGATGGGCATCAAGTACCGTCGTAAGAACGACGTGGGCGAGTGGGTCGGTGGCCCCGCCTACTACCTGCGCGGTCTGGGCAAGAAGATCGGCGTCGTGTTCGGCGTCGGCTACGCCTTCTTCTTCATGATCGAGCTGGTCCCCTCCCTGGCCTCTCAGGGCGTTTCCGCTGCTGAGCAGTTCAACGTCTTCGGCGCAAACCAGACCGTCACCGGCATCATCATCGCCGTTCTGGTGGGCGTTATCCTGGCCGGCGGCTTCAAGCGCGTGTCCAGCGTCACCGACATCCTGGTGCCCGTGATGGCCTGCCTGTACGTGCTGGGCGCTCTGATCATCATCTTCGCCAACGTGGGCGAGATCCCCGCTGTTTTTGGCATGATCTTCCAGGATGCCTTCACCGGCCGCGCCGCTGTGGGCGGCTTCGCCGGCGCCACCATCATGGCTGCTATCCGTTGGGGCGCTGCCCGCGGCGTGTACTCCAATGAGGCGGGCGTAGGCTCCACCATCGCCGGTCACTGCACCGCCGATACGGATCACCCCATCCGTCAGGCCCAGTTCGGTATCTTCGAAGTCTTCATGGATACCATCGTTATCTGCACCATCACCGCCCTGGCTGTTCTGGCCTCCGGCGTGTGGACCCAGGAGGGTCTGAGCTCCGGCCAGCTGGCCCTGGCTGCTTTCCAGTCCGTGTTCGGCAGCTTCGGTGCTATCTTCGTTGCCGTGACGGTGTTCCTGTTCGTGTTCTCCACGATCATTTCCGCCGGCTTCTTCGGCCAGATCCAGGCTGAGATCCTGTTCGGCCGTAAGTTCTCCAAGATCTGGGTGTTTATGTATCCCCTGTTCATCGGCATCGCCTGCGCGTTCTCCAACGTGACCACCATGTACATGATCACCGACGGCTTCATGGCTATTATCGTCATCCTGAACATGATCGGCCTGCTGCTGATGTGCAAGCAGGTGAAGGACCTGCAGAAGGAGTACTACAACACTCCCGGTATGTACTACCTGGCTGACAAGGCCGCCAAGGAAGCCAAGAAGGCTGCCAAGTAACGGCTGACACAGCATAACACAGTGATAACGTAATTCCCCTGTACTGACATTCCCCGCGTTTTGTGCGTTTACCCCCCCCTGGACCTCTCAGCGAAGGGTGCTGGTCCCCTCCAGCACCGGGGCCCGGTCCGGCCTTGTGCCGGGCCGGGCTTCCGGCATTTCAGGGGGCCTGTCCCACCCCACGATAAAAGGGAACGACCGCCGAATGGGCGGTCGTTCCCTTTTGTGCGGCGGGTGCTTGTTTAACCAAAGGTGCCTTTTTATACACATCACTATCCGGCGGATCGCACCGTTATTCCTCTGCGGGCAGCGTCACGGTAAATGTGGAGCCATTTCCAGGGCGGGAGAACACCGTCACCCTCCCGCCGCACAGCGTTACCACCCGGCGGACAATGGAGAGGCCCAGGCCGTTGCCCCGGTCATCCGGGTATGGCGCAGCCCGGTAGAACCTGTCGAAAATGTGCCGCTGTGTCTCCTCGTCCATACCGATACCCGTATCGGAGACAGACACGGTGACCTCTCTCTCACCCCGCCGCAGTACCACGGTGATCTGCCCGCCGGCGGGCGTGAACCGGATAGCGTTAGAGAGCAGGTTAGACCAGATGTGCTCCACCAGCTCCTCATTGCCGTAATAGTCCACCGGATCCAGGTCTCCCTCCACGGTCAGGCTCTTTTTCAGCCACTCCCTCTCCTGCTGGCGCACACACCGGCGGAGCTGTTCATCCAGGCTGTACAGCGTCTTGTCGGACACGATCTCGGTGTTTTCGTACCGGGCCAGCTCCAGAACGTGGGTGCTCATGGCAGCCAGTCGTTCGGACTGCTGCACCACGGTGTCCGTATAGGTCTGCCGCTGCTCCGATGTCAGGTCGTCGTTTTGCAGCAGCTTGGCAAATCCCCGGATGGAGATAAGCGGCGTTTTGAACTCGTGGGAAAAGGTATTCACAAAGTCCATCCGCAGCAGCGCCACGCTGGACAGTTCCTCCGCCATTTTATTAAAGCTGCGGATATATTCCGCCACCTCGCCCCGGGCGCCCCGCATATCCACCCGCACGGTATAATCGCCCTCCGCCACCGACTGCGTGGCCTGCATCAACCGTGACAGCGGCGCCAGATACCCACGGAAAATGAATATGGCCAGCAGTACGCCCAGGATGGCGCTGACCGAAAGGATGAGGATGGGCCACAGCAGCGTATAGCTGGCGTCCTCCAGATGCACCAGCCGCTGCACCAGTGTAAATATCCCCAACGCCATCCCCACATACACCGCCACCAGCCCCAGCACCAGCAGGAACATGGTGCCCAGCAGCCGGACAGGCGGCTTTTCTTTTTTCACCTTATTTCTGGCCATTGCCGTCCTCCCGGGGCATCCCCATATAGCCAAATCCCCGAATCGTCCGCAGCTCGAAATCCGGGTTGTCCCGGAATTTCTCTCGCAGTCGGGAGATGTAAACCTCCACAGTGTGCTCGTCCACATCACTGTCCAGATCCCATATGTCGTCGATAAGCTGCCGTTTTGTGAAAAGCGTCCGGGGGTAAGACAGCAGCTTATACAGCAACAAAAACTCCTTAGCGGACAGCTGCCACGTACTCTGCGGAGTGATGACCTGCAGGGAGCCGCGGTCCAGCACCGTGGTGCCCACCGTCAAGCGTCGGTCTGCCCGGCTGCAATACCGCCGCAGCAGGGCCTCGATACGCCAAAGCATCTCCTCCTCGTCCACTGGCTTGACCATATAGTCATCCGTCCCCGCCCGGAACCCCCGGCGCTTGTCCTCCTGGGTCACGCGGGCCGTCACCATCAGCACCGGCAGATCGCAGTTCCCCTCCCGCAGCGTCTGGGTGAAGGTGATGCCGTCCATCCGTGGCATTGTGATGTCCACCACCGCCAGATCGCACTGGTAGTGTTCCATCACCTCCAGCGCCTCCACACCATCCCGCGCAGGGCACGGCTCGTACCCGGCACGCCGCAGCACCTCGCACATCAGAAATCTGGCGTTGTCATCGTCCTCGGCCACCAAAATGCGGAACATGGCTATCCCTCCCTTGTGTTTTTTTGGATTTTATCACACCTGTTCTCAAAAATCGAGATTTTTTGAGCTTACGTTGAGGTTTCTTCGGTATACTGCCGTTACCATAGGAAAAATAGGAGGAACACCCCATGCCCAGACCTGTCTGCATCACCTACGACAGCACCTGTGACCTGACGCCCCAGCTGCTGGAGCGCTTCCATATCCGCACCATACCCCTGACTATCCAGAGTGGCGGGCGTGTCTTCCCTGATGACGGAAACTACACCTCGGCGGAGCTGTACACCGATTACCGCCGGAACGGCAGCCTGCCCAAAACGACAGCGGTCAGTCCAGAGGCGTTCAAGGCATTTTTCTCCCCGCTTTTGGCGGAGGGCTATGACATCGTCCACATCGACATCAGCTCGGAGCTGTCCTGCACCTGCCAGAACGCGGTGCTGGCGGCACAGGAGCTGACGGACCAGGGACAGATCCACGTGGTGGACAGCCGCCAGCTCTCCACCGGCGGCGGGCTGCTGGCACTACAGGGGGCCAAGCTACGGGACAGCGGTATGGCGGCGGCGGACATCGCCGCGGAGCTGCGCCGCCTGGCACCCTGCAGCGACACCAGCTTCGTACTGGACACGCTGGAGTATATGTGGAAGGGCGGCCGCTGCAGCGGCGTGACGGCGCTGGGCGCCAATATGCTGAAGCTGAAGCCCTGTCTTGAAATGCGGGAGGGCAAGCTGGCAGTCTGCAAAAAGTACCGCGGCGCCATGGAAAAGGTGTACCGCCAGTATATCACCGAACGGCTGGCGGATAAGACAGTTGTGGCTGATCACGCTTTCATCACCCACTCCGGCGAGGTGGCGGAGAACACCCTACAGGAACTGACGAAGCTGGTACGGGAACTGGCACCCTTCCAGGAGGTATTCGTCACTCAGGCTGGCTGCACTGTGTCCTCACACTGCGGCCCCGGCACCCTGGGCGTGCTGTTCCTGCGGCAGCCGGAGCAATAACAAGCTGCACATCAGTTGTGCACCCATGTCCGTACCAGGTCGGGCACCCATCCGAACACACGGCGGCACTCTGTCCTGCATTCTTGTTCGGTACAGTCCGGATGTGCGGCCAGATAGGCCAGCAGGTACGCCCGTACATTCTCTCGAAGATTTTTCCGGGCGAACCGGAAATCATACTTGGGAATTGCGTCCAGCGCAAATGAGGTCAGCGGGGCGTCGCTGTAACAGGGCTTGGCCAAGTTCACACGGGTCGTGTGGCAGATGGTGTGACGGGCGCTCGCAGGGTGGAGTATGTCCTCCAGATGCTCGAAGTCCGCTTTCGTTTTGCCGGTGCTCAACAACACGCGCGGAAGCTGTGTCTGTGTCAGAAAGTGCCCGTTGGCGAGAGTAGCCTTCAGCAGAAAGGACAGGCAGAGATCCTCCGAATTTGATAAGCAGATATCCACACCGCCGTAGCCTCGCTCATGGAAATACAGCTGTCCAAACCGGTTTTTTTGCTTGCGGCTGCGATGGGTATTGTAGTCGGGGAAATGCGTTTCGTCATAGCAATAGGCCTCTACCCATAGCGGCTCAATGGTCACGCCAAAGACCTCGATGCGGTAATCATTGATAAGCTTATCGCCCAGCATTTGCAGAATATGTACCGGTTCATCATAAGCGGCATTTTTTAAATTGCTGACCAAGGTCCACAAGTCGGCAGCGCGGTCCATACACTCAGTCCTTTCCGGGGCGTTTCAAAAAGTATATCACTTGGATGGCGTTCGTACAAGTTCCATAGGAAGAACTTTGCGTAAGGGCACACATTCGCTACGTTAGTTCTGCAAAATGGCGTGGATGTGAAAACCGCCAGCAGTATGCTACGTCGCTACGACGCGGGCTTCACCCTGCGCACCTACACCCACGCCACCCGGCAGAAGCAGGACAAAGCCGCGCAGACCATATTCGCCGCGTAGTCACGCACCCCACCCGCAACCAGCCGGAAATCAAGGACACGAAAACAGGCGGCAGTACCCGCGCTATTTTTCTGTTAACCGCTGCGCTTCCATATCTCTGCTTGGATGGCAAAAAATTTTCTGTTCGGCGATGACAAGCCTCTATCCTATACGCAGGTGCGGCGTATGTGCAACTGAATAAAATGGGACTTGGAGTTTGAAGAAAATATAACCCCTATCCGTTTCCGCACGACCGTCCTCACAGACGTGTATGAGCAAATGGGCGATATAAATTTGGCCCAAAAAGAGGCGGGACATACGACCCCCGCAATGACCCTGAAATACTACGACGTCAAGGGATGCAAGACCTCCGGAGATGCGGCAATCGCAATAGAGCGTGTGTATACTGCCAGTTGATTGCCAGTTAGAAAGGCAAAAACCCGTAATCCATTGTGCTGCAATGGATTACGGGTTTTCCAACTGCCAAAAAGCTGGTCGTTTAGTTGGAAAAACGCCGATTTTCAGTAACGAGGTCTTTTTTGAAGCCTCAAAAGCGCGGCAAAAAACCGTAAAGATATAGCAAAATCCGCCAAAATCTTTCGATTTAGGCGGAAATTGTTGGAGGTGACACCCGGATTTGAATCGCCGCGGGGCGGTCTTGCGTCGTGTTGACCGATGCCGGGAAGTGTTGGAAATACAGGGCTTGCAGGAAATCATGTTGTTAAATGCTGCCAAGTTGTATTATCAGATTTTGAAGCCATAAGGCTAAAAATAAGGCTAAATTTTGTGGCCGCGCGGAATGTACCTGTGCCTTTAGCTCAGAAAACGCGGTGGACGGATGACTCACCCTTACCGAAAAGCCGTGGATGCTTTTGCGTTATACCCATTCATACCGAGGAAGGACCTCCAATCCCTTGTGCTACAAGGAATTGGAGGTCCTTCTTGTGATAGTGCGTTTTAGTATATGCCGGGATATTTTGCACAGATGTCGGAAAGCCGAGCAAAACACTTGCTGACAGAGACGGTTTTCTTCAAATTGAATGATTTTTCAACGTATGCTAAAATATCTGTAACCTTTCTGCGTTTTTTGCGAGTAGATAGATGATGGATATTTCCCTTAAAGGAAAGGAGCAAGGTATGAACGATGATAAAATAGTCGATCTTTATTGGATAAGGTCGGAAGACGCCATTACCGAGACATCAATCAAATATGGGAAATATTGTTACGGCATTGCCTACAACATTCTCGCGGATGCAGAGGATGCAGAGGAGAGTGTCAACGATACATACTTTGACGCATGGAATACTATGCCTCCGCACCGCCCGTCCGCGTTATCTGCGTTTTTGGGAAAACTGACCCGCCGCATCTCTATCGACCGGTGGAGAAAGCGTAGCGCAGCAAAGCGAGGCGGTGAGCTCGCCGCTGCTTTGGATGAGCTAAACGAATGCGTTCCCTCCCATGAAAACGTTGAACAGGATGTCCTTGCCGCTGATCTGGAAAAGAGGATCAACACATTTGTCAACGATCTACCCACCGCAGAGCGGCGTGTGTTTCTCTGTCGGTACTGGTATCTGGATTCTATTTCCGCGATATGCGAGCAGTTTGGCTATTCTCAAAGTAAAGTAAAGGTCATGCTTCATCGGACTCGTAAGGCACTGCATAATTGTCTGGTAAGTGAGGAGTATGTGTTATGAACAGCAATCAACTGATAGATGCCATCGGCGCGGTGAATGATGCCGCTGTATTGGACGCAAAAGCTTTTCACTATAGGGGAGATGCTGCTGCGAGACCGCGATTCAGAAAAATGACAGTTGGTGTTGCCGCTGTGCTGGCCGTCCTTCTGTGCATTGTCGCCGTCGCCTTTGCAGTGGATCAGGAGTTCCGTGCAGCAGTCCTGTCCTTCTTTCATATCTCCGCAGAGGATCATGTGGAACGCGTTCCGGTAGAGGATCAACCCCTCACAGGCGATGACGCGGCTGGGAAAAATATCACCGTCACAAGAGTGCGTGTTCCCAACAACGGTCACGCCGCAAATGGGTTATTTGCGATCTGCTCCGATGAGATCGAGTACAAACAAGGGAGTCACTACGATTTGTATAAGCAGGAGGGCGGTGAGCTGGTCAAACTCGAGCTGCAAAGCACCCGCAGAGACTTTTCGTACAACGGAACGGCTTACGGTGTATATCTGGAGTGGGCGGAGGATAAAGAGGGGCGCTGTGCTCTCGGCTATGTGGAGCTTCCCGACAGCGTGACGGGTCAATATGCGGTGCTGCAATTTGTACCCGGCACGGGCGAAAAGCTACTCCTGCTTCTGGATGGTAAATATCCCGTTATCATCGACCTGTATGAGGATGGCGTGCAGGAGCTGATTCCCGCCGCAGTAATGGATGAACTGCCGTTCCTCAAAGCTGTTCATATAACGCGTGATGGTAAATACCTCCTTTTGAATGCAGGAAGGTATTACTGTGCAGCGATCGGTACGGAACCGCTCACCTGCCTTGATGAACTGTGCGGTGCGGCACTGACTGGGTGCAGCTACATCGGTGAAGGCATCTTTTCCTGCCATTCGCTGACCGGCGGCGCGGTGGATGAGGCAGACCTTGCGACGTATGTACGTGGAGAGACACCTGCATCGCCGATAGACTTCGGCATGATTACAACGTGGAACGTTGACGTCCAGCGGCAGGCGGTCGGCGTCGTTGGCAGCACGGCGGCCACGGCGTTCACAAACCCTGATGCCCTCTGGCATGGCACCGAACGAACGGAGCCATTTTCACCCGGACTGGTATATGTGCCGCACGATGAAGGTGCATATATGCTGGAGGTGGACGGAGAACGCCATATCTATGTCGTTGATCTGCGAAGCGGAGAGCGGAATATGATAGAGGGAGCTTTATGGCCCGATGTAGATTGGCCATATGCGGAACTTGTGGGTAGCCCGGAGGGCGATAAGGTTGCACTTATCCAGCGAGCCCCTGCAAACGGCAACCTGTGCCACCTGTCCGTCATAGATTTCAAAAAGATGCGGCTCTTCGCAATAGAACGCGATACGAAAGAAGTCGGAAATGAGCATTATGCGGACTGGTTTGATAACGACACCATCATGGTGGACAACAATGTAACCGATGAGACGGGGCACAACACCGGCGACAGCTGGTATTATCTATACAGGATCTATTAGTGGATAGAAAGGAGGAAAATTCGTCGACCTATAAGCTGGCGTATGAGTTAATTTCTACCGATGGTAGAATCGCCTATGTTGATGCTGCGAATGGGGCGGTAGTCAATTATGACTATTGATTTGGGTGTTATGAACCGGGAGATTTAGTTGCCCTGAGAGTTTGGCACTGAAAGGAAAATAGCACGGAGTTTGATTTCAAAAGAATAAAAGCACAGGCGCGGGTCAACCGCACCTGTGCTTTTATAATAACAGATTTGCTGTATATTCATTGTGAGCAATACTGTTTCAGTGGTTTAATGGTATCCGGGCAACGGGAAATGATGTTGTCAACACTTTCGTACATATATGCATACAAGTGTTGATAACCACAACATATTGTGGTATATAAGAATTATTCAGTTGTTTGTGCACCATTTGTAGGTCTGCGATCTGCATCGCACACGTTGTTAAGTTTGTACTTGAGGAGCATCATGCTCCCGTCTGAGATCAGGGCCACTGCGCCCTTATATTTCAATGACTATGCTGCGAGAAATTCTCTCGCGGCAGTTTCCACCTGTACGCCGCTTTGCCGCCATGCTATGATGTGCCTGTACTTAAGGCATCAAGCATTTAGGTCGGAGCAGAGCAGGCACGGGTGGAAAGCATTATTAGCAGCTTTTCGCTCTGATTAAGAACCCGAAGTATGTCAAAATGTGCCTCCCGGAAAACGGGCGGCCATCAAAATTGAACAATACTGCAAACGCAGGAAGGATCGTATGAAGCCGAAATGGCGGGAAGATTCTTCCTGCGTTTTTGCTTACTATTTTTGTCGCGGCACTTGCCACCGCCGCGGTACCGCAGGAAAAGAAAACGCGCCGAAGTTGCTTCGGCACAGGTCAAGAAAAGAAGTTTTGTAAAAGCCGTTGAGATGGCACGGCACGACAGCCATCAAGGGAGAGGCAAGCTCCCGCCCTGTATGCCGCAGTCAGAGTGCGGCGCCGGTCATACGGAGTATCGCGCATCCCCCGATCCGTCACCGGGCGGATCACAGGACACCGGCGGAGCCTTCCGCAGCCGTGTTCAGCGGCCTGGTGTCCGCCACCGCTCCACCGGAGCAGGGCATCTTTGCCCCATGTGGCAGCGTACTGACCTGGCACAAGTAAAGAGAGACAGACATACAAGCAAGCCGCGGAAAACACGCAATACCAAGGCTTTCCGCCTGCGGCAGTCTACCCTTTCTGCGGAGATACGCCGGAAACGGCTCTCTCTGCCAACGGGTGAAGTGCGCCCATCTGAACACAATTTTGAATATAAGGAGCTTTCTCTATATGACCACAAAAGGCATTTACCACACCCTCGTTACCCAGTTGGACAAGCTGGCTCGCCACAACCGACAGGGCAGCTTCCGCACGAAGGATCGCTACTACGAGGCGGTCAAGCGGTTCTGCGCCTACCTCGCCGCCCACTACCATCTCCAAAAGCTGGAGAACATCAGCGGCAAGCATCTGGTGAGCTACGTTCTTTATTTGCAGGAGCAGGGCAAGTCCGCCAGCACCATCAAGACCGACCTCTCCGCCATTCGCTTCTTCCATGACAAGATGTCCTGCCCCAAATACACGCTGCCGGATAACGGCGCATTAGGCGTCGCGCTGGAACGCCGCCGATTCGGACAGCAGGATCGCACATGGACAAATTCGGAGTTCGGCAAGCTGATCGGCCGCGCCATGGCGGAGGAGCGGGAGGACTACATCCTTGCCTTGTATCTGGCCCGCTACGCCGGTCTGCGTATCCACGAGTGCTTCCGTATGGACACCGCCGCGGCGGAGCGTGCGCTGCGTGAGAACGCCCTCACCGTAAAAGGCAAGGGCGGCAAGGTGCGTATTGTCCCCATCGAGGACGACCGTATCACGATGATGCTGCAACGGCTGCTGGAGAAAACCGAACGCGGCCACAAGCTGTTGGTGCAAGATGGCGTTCCCACTGACCGGGCCATCAACGGCATGTAGCAGTTCATCCTCCGCCACCGTGACACCATCTGTGACCCTACCGTACCGGGCAGGCGCATTACCTTTCACGGACTGCGACATACCTACGCCGCCGAAAAGTACACGTCCCTCGTCAGCGGCGGCATGACACCCTTGGACGCCCATTTCACTGTGTCCCGCCTACTGGGACACGAGCGTCCCGATGTGACGGACATCTATCTGGCGTCCGTGAAGGGAGGTACTGCCCGTGGAGAATAAGTACCGTGATCTAAGAGACCTCCCCATGATCCTGCGGGTGGAGGACTTGATGCCCCTCCTCGGCATTGGACGCAACACCGCCTACGAGCTGATCCGCAGCGGACAGATACGAAGCGTTCGCATCGGTAGGCAGATTCGTATTCCAAGAGAGGCCCTGCTGGAGTTTCTGCGGAAGTAAACCTTTTCGTCGCGGAAATAAAACTTGCACAACAGCCGCGCGGGATATATCATGGAGGTGGTACATTCCGCGCGGCGGAAAGGAGCGTATATGCCGCGTACAAAAACAGGGAAAGGAGCCGGCGGCGCCGGTTCTATCAGAAAAATCACAACAACAAGGAACGGAAAAACCTACACCTACTGGCAAGGTCGCTACACGGAGGGCTTCGACCCCAGCACGGGCAAGCAGATCCAGCGCAGCATCACCGGAAAGACGCAGAAGGAAGTAGCGCAGAAGCTGAAGCAGGTAACGCTGGATATTGACAACGGTGTGTATCATGCGCCGTGCAAACTGACATTGGCACAATGGCTTGAACTTTGGACAAAGACCTACTTGGGCGGTGTGAAGCCCAGAACGGCGCACATTTACAAGTCGGACATCAGACTGCATATCCTGCCAGCGTTGGGTGCGGTACGGTTGGAGGCGCTGAACGCACCGATGATACAGGCCTTTTACAATGCCATGGGGGAGCCGTCCGAACAGAATCCGAAAGGTCTTTCCGCAAAAACAGTGAAGAATGTCCACGGCGTTCTCCACAAGGCACTCCAGCAAGCGGTATTGATCGGCTATCTGCGATATAACCCTGCTGATGCCTGCATCCTGCCGCGGATAGAGCGCAAGAAGATCAAGCCCTTTGATGACGCGCAGATCACCGCGTTTTTGACCGCTATACAGGGAAACCGATTTGAAACACTGTTTATCCTGACACTGTTCACCGGTATGCGTGAGGGCGAGGTACTGGATCTGACGTGGGACTGCATTGACTTTCATGCAGGTATCATCTCTGTGGAAAAGCAAATGCAGCTGCATCAGGACAAGGGGAGCAAGGGCTATGAGTTGGTTTCTCCGAAGAATGGCCGAAGCCGTACCATCGCCGCGGCACAGACTGTCCTTGCCCGGTTGCAGCAGCAGCGCCGATGGCAAATGCAGCAGAAGCTTCTGTTGGGTAGTGACTGGCAAAATCCGGAGGGTCTGGTCTTTACCAACGAGTTCGGTGCACACCTGACGAAGCCAACAGTCTACCGCGAGTACAAGCGCATCGTTGCAGCCATCGGTTGTCCCAACGCCCGTTTCCATGATTTACGGCACTCCTACGCTGTCGCCGCGATCCGCGCCGGAGATGACATCAAGACTGTGCAGGGTAATCTGGGTCACGCCACCGCTGCTTTCACGCTGGACGTATACGGCCATGTGACTGACCAGATGAAGCGCGAAAGTGCCGACCGCATGGAGCGTTTTATCCGCACAGTTTCCGCCGGTTGACCCCATAAGGCTAAAAGCAAGGCTAAAACCGGCTTTTGGGCATGAAAAAACTCCCGAAACACAGGCGTTTCGGGAGTTTTGGCTGGAGGTGACACCCGGATTTGAACCGGGGAATGAGGGTTTTGCAGACCCTTGCCTTACCACTTGGCTATGTCACCGTGTCAGCGAAAATCATTATACTATATACCGTCGGCCCTTGTCAAGAGTGAAATGCCCGTTGAAACGGGATTTCTTTCATTGCTTTTTGTGTTACTTCACGGTCGTCTTTGCTGCAGCCTCAGAAAAAATGCAAAAAGAAATAGAACAAATGTTGCAATGCATGAAAGGGTGTGTTATAATAGAGCCGGAAGAACAGCGGACGCGGCGCACATACAAAAAACGGACCTGCGCCGACACGGGGCGCATGAAAGGGGCATGGCTATGGCGAAGATGACCAGAATGCAGCAGAAGATCTACGACTACATCGCCCAGGCACTGCGGGAGCAGGGGTATCCCCCCTCGGTGCGGGAGATCGGCGAGGCGGTGGGACTGAAATCGCCGTCCACGGTGCATTTCCACCTGAAGCATATGGAGGAGCTGGGCGTGCTGACCAAGGGGGCCGGCAAGGGCCGGGCCCTGACGCTGGCGCAGCCCATGCAGGGGGAAATGCCTGACGGCGCGCCGGTACAGGAGGAGGCGGCACCGGCGGCGGACCGCATCCCCGTGGTGGGCACCGTGGCCGCGGGCAGCCCCATATTGGCGGAGGAGTGCATTGAGGACTATCTGACCTTCGACACCGGCGGACGCGAGGGGGAGTACTTTGCCCTGCGGGTGCGGGGCGAGTCCATGCTGAACGCGGGCATCCTGCCGGACGACCTGGTGGTGGTGCACCGCCAGCCCACGGCGCACAACGGCGAGATCGTGGTGGCGCTGCTGGGGGACGAGGCCACGGTGAAGCGGCTGAGCCGCCGGAACGGCGAGGTGTGGCTGCTGCCGGAGAACGAGAACTACCGGCCCATCGACGGCCGCGAGGCCACGCTGCTGGGCAAGGTCACCGCCGTGGTGCGGGAGTATAACTGAACACAAAAAGAGACGGCACTGCCGTCTCTTTTGGGCGTCAGGGGGTGTTTTGCACGATTTCCATTACCGGAAATGGCAAAAAAACGGAATTTACCATAAAATGGCTGGACAAACGATGTGACTGTGCTATAATCTGACTATCCGCAGAGGTACCTCTGCATTAACGTTTTAACTGACATTAAAACGAGGGGGACTGCGGAAATATGACCTGAAAAGGAGTAGAGGACATGAAAAAGTGGGTAGCAACTGTTTTAGCGCTGGTCATGGCGCTGAGCGTCACCACGATGGCGTGGGCGGAGGGAAACTGGACAGGCTCCGGTACGGAGGCTGACCCGTATGTGATCACGACCGAGGCGGGGCTGAATAAGCTGGCCACGGACGTGAACAACGGTACAGTGTACTGCGACACTTATTTTAAGCTGGGCGCGAGCATCACTGTGACGGACTGGACGCCCATCGGACAGAAGGGCAGCGACAACAAGTTTGCCGGTACCTTTGACGGCAACGGCCAGACGGTGACTATCAATGGCATCAATAGTGGTCTCGGTTCCGCTTTCGACGGCTACGCCGGTTTCTTCGGCGCGGTTAAGGGCGCGACTATCAAGAACCTGACGGTGGCCGGCACTATCAGCGGGTCTGATGTTGCGGGTGTGGTCGCACGATTGGACGGTGCAAGCAAAGTTATCAACTGCATCAATAAAGCGAATGTAACAGGTACCAGCAAGGCAGCGGGTATTACCGTTAAAATTGATGGCACCAATGTGGTCATTGATGACTGTACGAACGATGGCGAGATTAAAAGCAATACAGTAAACGGGGCTGCCGGTATTGTGGTATATGCCCAGGGGGCGAATTTTACCATTAACGGCTGTACGAACAAAGGGAACATCAGCGGCCCATTTGTCGGAGGTGTTGTGTTCAATGTCAGTGACAGCGGCAGTGGTATCGTCAAAAACTGCGTGAATAATGGTTCGGTCCATTCGACAAATCCGGGACAGAATATTATGACCGCGGGTATTGTGTCGGTGAACTCGAAAGGGCATGAACTGAAGATTGTGAATTGCAGCAATACGGGCGTGATTGAGGGTGAGAACTGCTCTGCTATTTGCTACAGTGAGTATACTAATGATGCGTCCGCGCCGAATACCAACAGCGGCGAGATAAAGGCTACCGTGAGCCGGACTATTTCTGAAAGTACGGCTGTACTCAACGGTGATATGAGCATTGGTCTGACGATTCATCCCTATGCAGCGGTCACGATAAACAGCGGGAATTACAGCGGCAGTATTGAAAGTAAGGGCAGTTTGACCGTGGCCGGTGGCACGTTCAGCAATGGTGGAAACTTCTACAGCAGTGGTACGCTGGTCATCAACAACGGTACGTTCGCACGAGGCGTTTCTGTGCAGACCGGTACCGCGACCATCAATGATGGAGATTTCAAAACGGATGTGAGTTGCGCCGGTAATGGCAAATTGACCATCAATGGTGGTAAGTTTGCCGGTGAGATACACGCCAGCGATACGAGCACAGTGAACATCAACGGCGGTGAGTTTATTTTCAATACGAATACCAACGAAGTGATTGACATCAAAGATGGTGCAGAGGTGACCATCTCTAATGGCGTGTTTGCACAGGAAAACACAAATCGGTTCTGCCCCAACAATAAGAACAGACTGACTGTTACCGGAGGTACGTTCGTGTCTGATGCCATGGTGACGGCGTTGATGGGTGAGACTATCAATGCGCCGCAGGCTACCGTGGTCGATGGGAACAAGACCATGATCGCGGTGGGCAGCGCGGCTATTGCCGATGCGGCAAACAGCGGCAAGAAGGTCACTATCACCAAGGGCGGCGAGATCACCGGCATTAACGCGAATGTCAAGATCACCGTTGCCGATGGTGTGGATGATGTGACGGTCAACGGGAAAAAGGTGTCGTCCGGCGAGTACACCGTACCGGAGGAGCAGAAGCCGTCCAACAACTACTACTATTATTCTCCCTCCACCATTACTACCGATACCACCAAGGGTTCTCCCAAGACCTTCGACGCGGGCGTGGGCATCTACGCCGTGACAGCGGTGCTGTCCGTGACCGGCATGGCGTGGACCGCTAAAAAGCGCGAGAACTGAGTTTCTCCCGCGGCGGTCCTACCCCACCGCCGCATGAGAATAAAGAAGAAAGACCGGCGAGAGCCGGTCTTTCTTTTTTTTGGGGGTGATGCTGGGGGCTGTCAGATGACGTGGTATTCCTTCAGGAGCTTTTCGATATCGGTGTTTTCGATCTTGCCCAGCAGCTTCTTGACGGCCAGCTTTTCCATCAGGCCCAGCTCCATGTCGGTGGCCTTCTTGCCGTCCCGCAGCTTCACGGTGGCGTTCAGCAGGTCGCGGACGTCATAGACGCTGCCCCAGACCTCGGGCACGCCGCGGTCCACGTTCAGCAGGGTGTAGACGGCCTCCATGCCGGTCCGCATGGAATACTCGGTGGTGAAGATGGTGTCGCGGGGCGTCTCGGCAAACTGACCGAGGAAGGCGAAGTTCACGCTGCCGTCGGGCACCACATTGGGCCGGTCGCCGTAGGCGCGGGGCATGAAGAACGCATCGATATAGGGCATCATCACGGGTACGGTGTTGGCGCTGTTGGACGCCAGATCCTCGATCTGATCCTCGGGCACGCCGATGTGGTACAGCCACTCCATGCAGATCTCCTTGCCGGTGCACGCCCGCATGGGCTTTTTCACATAGTCGCCGGGCTTGTCGGTGAACAGGGAGTACACCCACACCAGGCAGTGGTCCTTGGGCTGGTCGCGGAACTGGGGCTGGCGGTTGATGGTCCAGCTCATCAGCCAGGAGGAGTCCTTGACGGTGACGATGCCGCCGGTGACCACATGGCCGGTGAAGGGGTCGCGCTTGCAGATGTTCTTGATATAGGGGATGATCTTCTGGTCCAAAGTCTCCACGGTGGCGCTCATCCAGTTGGTCTGCTCGGGGTCATGGCAGAACTTGTCGGGATGGCCGAAGGCAGGGTCCTGCGCGGCGATCTTGCGCCACATATCCCAGCCGCCGCCGGGCTTCAGCTCGGTGTTGTAGGCGGCGGGCTTATCCTGACTGCCCATGGAGGAGTTCTCCACGCAGCCGCCGTTGGTGATGAACACCAGATCGTTCTCCGTCAGGTCGATGGCGCCGGGCTCGTTGTTCTCGATGACATCGATGCGCTTGGCCAGCTTGTGGGCGGGATCGGAGCAGTCGAACTCCACGTTGGTGACCTGCACGCCGTAATGGAACCGGACGTTGTGGCTCTCCAGATACTTCACCATGGGCAGGATCATGGACTCATACTGGTTGTACTTGGTGAAGCGCAGGGCGGTGAAGTCGGGCAGGCCGCCGATGTGGTGGATATAGCGCTGGATATACAGCTTCATCTCCAGCGCGCTGTGCCAGTTCTCAAAGGCGAACATGGTGCGCCAGTACAGCCAGAAATTGGAGTTCAGCACCTCGTCATCGAAGAAGTCGGTGATTTTCTTGTCCTGCAGGTCCTCGTTGGGGGTGAAGAACAGCTTCATGATCTCCATGGCGCCCTTGTCGGAGATGTCGAATTTGCCGTCGGTATGGGCGTCCTGACCGCGGTCAACGGTGGCGCGGCACAGGGAGTAGTTGGGGTCCTCCTTGTTGAGCCAGTAGTACTCGTCCAGAACGCTGACACCCTCCGTTTCGATAGAGGGGATGGAACGGAACAGGTCCCACATGACCTCGAAATGGTTGTCCATCTCGCGGCCGCCGCGCATGACGTAGCCCAGATTCTCAAACTTATAGCCGTCGCAGGCGCCGCCGGGCAGGCTGCCCTTTTCCAGAATGTGGATGTGCTCGCCCTTCATCTGGCCGTCGCGGACCAGATAGCAGGCGGCGGTCAGGGCCGCCAGACCGCTGCCCACGATATAGGCGGATTTGCTGTCCACGCCCTCGGGCTTTTTGGGACGGGCAAAGGCTTCATAGTTACCGCTGGAATAATACATAAATAAACTCCTTTCAAGTATCCACTGTATGTTTTCCTTTGATGATGAAAGCATACATCTGAATGAATATTTGTTCAATAAGCAGAAAAACCCCGGTGATAAGTTTTTTATCACCGGGGCGGCAGGTGTTCAGTTTTTTATCATTTGGCCTCGTTTGATAAGGGCTTGTCGGTACGCAGACGCGCCAGCGCGGCGTCGACGCTGCCGTGGATGACCTGGTCCAGCTGTTCCACGATCAGGTGGGGATCGCCCTTCATGTCGGATCTGATCCAGTCCAGCATCAGGCCTACGAACATATACTTGTACAGCGTGGCGATGAAAGCCTTATCCTCCGGCCGGACGGACATTCCCCGGGCCTGCTCCTCCACCACGCCCTCCAGCAGGTCGTAGGTCAGCTTGTAGAGATAGTTCTCCACCTGCTCGCGGCTGACGGAGCGATAGACGTTGAGAATAAAGGGCTTGTTCTCCTGCACGGCCTCGAAAATCTGCAAAAGGCCCTGCTGCCACGTCTCATAGGTCTTTTTGCCCGCCAGAGCGCGGCTGGCGTCCTCCTGACAGCTCCACTCCACCAGATCATAGATGTCCTTGAAGTGATAGTAAAACGTCATGCGGTTGATGCCGCAGTCGTCGGTGATGTCGCTGACAGTGATCTTGTGCAGGGGCTTTTCCAGCAGCAGCTTTTTCAGCGACGCTTCCAGTGCCCGCTTGGTGACTTGTGACATGGCATACGCTCCTTTTATGCGTCCAGCCGGACGGACCAGCCGCCCAGGGGGGAGAGGGGGGCCGTCTCTGTGGGGGACAGACCCTGCACCACGCCCTCGGTGGTGACAACGGATACGGACTTAAAGCAGATGGGGGCGAAGGGGGCGGTGTCCAGCAGCTGCTGCCACAGGGCCACCAGGTTCGCGTCAGCGCCATTGGATCGATAGGCCTGCAGCAGCCGGTCGGTAGTCTCATCGGACCAGCCGCCGTAGTTGAGGCTGCCCTCGGTGGACAACAGGGCCGTCAGGTCCCAGTCGGCGGTCAGGCGGCATTCACCGTAATAGAGATCAAAGTTGCCGCTTTCCAGCCGGGTGAGGAACGTGTCCCAGGGAACAGCCTCCACGGTGACGGTCAGGCGTGCGGTATTGAGGTACATGGCGATCTCCTGGGCGGCGGAGACCTTGAAGCTGCTCTCCTCGTTGACCAGAAGCGTCAGCGTCAGGGGTGTCTCATCCTCCGCCTGTTCGCCAAGGGCGGCGTTCAGCAGGCGGTTATAGGCCGCGGTGTCGTAAGGCGTTTCCAGCGCGGTATCGTAGCCTGCGTAGGCGGGGGAGGCAGGCAGCTGGGTCGCCGTGCCCTGCCCCAGCAGGCAGGAGGAAACCAGCGTTTCGCGGTCGATGCCGGCGCTGAGGGCCCGGCGCAGGGCCGGGTCGGACAGAGCCTCCCGCCGGGTGTTCATGCCCAGAAACTGCATGACGGGGGTGGCTGCCTCGGCATAGTCGCCGGCGCCGGAGACACCGGTGCTGTTGCTGCCGGTGAGATCCAGCGTCAGCAGCTGGACCTCACGGGAAGTGAAGGCGTACAGGGCGGAGTCCTGGTCCTTGCAGTGCTGCAGGCGGATGGTGGACAGCGGCAGAACGCTGCTGTCCTGCCACCAGCGGTTGTTGGTTGTCAGATAGGCGCCCGCATCATCCTTGGCAAACAGATAGGGGCCGCTGCCCGTGGGGGCGGTGCGGTTCTCGGTGCCTGCTTTGATGATGGGGATGTCCAGGCGGCTGGGAAGGGTGGCCAGAGAAGAGGACAGGGCGACGACCACCGCGTCCTCCCGGACGTACACGGAGGTCACGTCCCGCAGCCGGGCGGCATAGCGCTCAGAGCTGCGGGCGCGCTCCAGCGTGGCGGCCACGTCCGCCGCCGTGACGGCGGAGCCGTCAGAGAAGGCTGCGTTGGCCTTGATGCGGATGGTCCAGGTGCGCTGGGCGGAATCATACGTCCAGCTGTCCGCCAGGACGGCCTGGGGCCGGAACTGCTCGTCCAGGGCGAACAGCCCCTGGTACATGAGGGACTCTACGGTCTGCTGCATAGTGTCCGTGGTGCGGACGGGGTCGAGGGTGCCGCCGGCGATATAGGGCAGGGTAAAGGCGGTCAGCGGCTCCGGCTCCGGTTCCTCGTTTTCATTCTGGTAGAAGTCGGACAGCTCTCCCAGGGGATCCTCGGTGACCTCCCAGTCGGCGCAGCCGGCGGCCAGCAGCATGGTCAGCGCCAGCAGCAGGCACAGCAGTGCACGTTTCATAGCGTATCCTCCCGCAGAGCGATCAGCGCGGCCTGCTCGCCCCGGCGCAGGCCCATCTTCCGGTGGCTCCAGTACAGGTCCGGGCGGCAGGCGGTGCAGTGATCGCAGATGTCGATGTGTGTCACCCCGGCCTTTTGCAGCCACAGGGCGTTGACGGCTTTCAGGTCGATGTGCCACTTGCTGCCGTTCCATGCCATGAACGGCTCCGCCGCCACACCCAGTGCGGCCCGCAGGGCCTCCGGTACGTCGCCGTCCGTCTCGAAGCAGCACGGCCCGATGGCCGGCCCGATGGCGGCGCGGAGGTCTGCCGGGTCGCAACCGTAATCCTCGGCCATGACCCGTACCGTCTCCGCGGCGATGCCGGCGGCGGTGCCCCGCCAGCCGGCGTGGGCCGCGCCGATGACCCGGCGCACCGGGTCGTGGAGCAGCAGTACGTTGCAGTCGGCGGAAAAGACGATCAGAGGAATGCCCGGCACGTCCGTCACCAGGGCGTCGGCGCTGTCGTAGTCCTGCGGCTGCCACAGGCCCTTGCCGCAGTCCACCGCCGTGACGCGGCGCACATCGCTGCGGTGAACCTGACGGCTGAGTACCGCCCGCTGCACATCCGTGTCCAGCGCGGTGCACAGACGGCGGAAGTTCTCCTGTACGTTGGCAAGGTCGTCGCCCCGGCGGTCATCCAGGTTCAGACTGTCCCAGGGTGCGGGGGAGACACCGCCCTTTCGGGTGGAAAAGCCGTGGGTGATGGCGTTGTTTTCCAGCACATCAGAGGCCAGATAGACCAGGTCGTTTTTTGTGTGGATGTGGAACATAGTGTCTCCTTCCGGAGGGGAACGGGGCGTCGGGGACGCCGCCCCCTGCATAAGATGGGACGGGCGGCGGCTGAAGCCGCCGCCCGTCATTTTGCAATGCCTCGCAGAGTTTGCGTCCGCAGACGCAAATAAAATCAAATCTATTTTCGGCGGCGGCGTGTACGCCGCCGAAAATTCCTCTCGGCCTGCAAACGTGCGCGTGCGCGTCTCTGGCGCGCACGTCGTGTGCCGCAGCAGGCCTCAGCCTACTCAAACGGTAGCCCAACGGAGCGGGTGCCGTTTGAAATTACTTTAGGAGTGATATTCTTTACAGGTGCATTTCTTCCACTTCAGCCCGCTGCCGCAAGGGCACAGGTCGTTGCGGCCGACCTTGACCACCTTGGTGGGGCGCTTCTTCACGGTGCCGTCGCCGCCCACGTTCTCGGTCATGCCGCTGGCCACGCGCTCGCGCTTGACTTCCTCGTTCTGGCGCAGGCGGACGGAGTACAGACGGCGCACCGTCTCCTCCTTCATGGCGTCGATCATCTCCTCGAACATCTCCAGGGACTCCTTCTTGTAGGCGTCCACCGGGTTGGTCTGGGCGTAGGCCCGCAGACGGATTCCCTGGCGCAGGTCCTGCATGGCGTCGATATGGTCCATCCAGTATTCGTCCACCACCCGCAGCAGCACCACACGCTCCAGCTCACGCATGACGGGCGGAGTGATCTCCTGCTCCTTTTTCTCATAGAAGTCGGCGGCGGCCCTGGTGAACATTTCGATGAAATCGTCCTCGGTAAGGGTGGGGAGCTGGCTCTCGTCGATCTTCACGGTGTACTTGGTGAAGTACACACCCTCCAAGCCGCGGAGAAGCTCTTTGCACTGGACCATGTCCAGGTGCTCCTGGCCCATGAAGGCGCTGCGGACCTGGTGGCCGATGGCGCTCTCCATCATGCCCATGATGATGCCCTTGACGTCCATGCCGTCCAGCACCTGCTTGCGCTGGCCGTAGATGATCTCGCGCTGCTTGTTCATCACGTCGTCGTACTCCAGCACGGACTTACGGGCCTGGAAGTTGCGGCTTTCCACCGTGGTCTGGGCCTGCTCGATGGCGCGGGAGAGCATCTTGTTCTCGATGGGGGTGTCCTCGTCGATGTTCATGCGCTCCATCATACCGGTGACGCGGTCGCCGCCGAACAGGCGCATGAGGTCGTCCTCCAGGGAGATGTAGAAGCGGGTCTCACCGGGATCGCCCTGACGGCCGGCACGGCCGCGGAGCTGGTTGTCGATACGGCGGGAGTCATGGCGCTCCGTGCCGATGATGAACAGGCCGCCGGCGGCGCGGACCTTGTCGGCCTCGCCGGCGATCTCTGCCTTGTGCTGGGCCAGCTTCTCGGCAAACAGCCTGCGGGCATCCAGAATCTCCTGGTTATCCGTTTCGGCGTAGCCGGTGGCCTCGGCGATGAGCTCGTCGGTGAGCCCGGCCTTGCGGAGGTCGTTCTTGGCCATGTACTCGGCGTTGCCGCCCAGCATGATATCGGTACCACGACCGGCCATGTTGGTGGCCACGGTGACGGCACCGAACTGGCCCGCCTGGGCCACGATCTCGGCCTCGCGCTCATGGTTTTTGGCGTTCAGCAGGTTATGCTTGATGCCCTCGCGGGTCAGCATCTTGCCCAGCAGCTCGTTCTTCTCGATGGACACGGTGCCCACCAGCACCGGCTGGCCCTTGGCGTGGCACGCCTTTACCTGCTGGATCACGGCGCGGTACTTGCCGTTCTCGGTCTTGTACACGCTGTCCTCGTTGTCGATACGGGCGATGGGGCGGTTGGTGGGGATCTCGATGATGTCCAGCGCGTAAATGGTGGCGAATTCCTCCTCCTCCGTCAGCGCCGTACCGGTCATGCCGGACAGCTTGCGGTAGAGGCGGAAGTAATTTTGGAACGTGATGGTGGCAAGCGTCTTGCTCTCGCGCTGGACGGACAGGTGCTCCTTGGCCTCGATGGCCTGATGCAGACCCTCGGAGTACCGGCGGCCGAACATCAGGCGGCCGGTGAACTCGTCCACGATGACCACCTCGCCGTCCTTGACCACATAGTCCACGTCGCGCTTCATGATGCCGTGGGCCTTGATGGCCTGGTTGATGTGGTGGGCGATGGTGCTGTTTTCCGGGTCGGACAGGTTGTCCAGATGGAAGAACTCCTCCGCCTTCTTCACGCCCCGGGCAGTGAGGGTGACGCTGCGGGCTTTCTCGTCTACCACATAGTCGGCGTCGATGTCGGTGGCTTCCTCCTCCTTGTCGTCTGTCTCCACCACCACAAATTTCTTCAGCCGGGCGGCGAACATCTCGGCCATATCGTACAGCTGGGTGGACTTCTCGCCCATACCGGAGATGATCAGGGGGGTACGGGCCTCATCGATCAGAATGGAGTCCACCTCGTCCACGATGGCGAAAGCGTGGCCCCGCTGGACCTGCTCGTTGGCGTACAGGGCCATATTGTCACGCAGGTAGTCGAAGCCCATCTCGTTATTGGTACCGTAGGTGATGTCCGCCTGATAGGCCTTCTGGCGTTCCTCCTTTTTCATGTCGTGGATGATCAGACCCACGGTAAGGCCCATGAAGCGGTGGACCTTGCCCATCCACTCGGAGTCACGCTTGGCCAGGTAGTCGTTGACGGTGACGATGTGAACGCCCTCACCGGTCAGCGCGTTCAGATAGGCAGGCAGGGTGGCCACCAGCGTTTTGCCCTCGCCGGTCTTCATCTCGGCGATGCGGCCCTGGTGCAGCACGATGCCGCCCACCAGCTGGACGGGATAGGGGCGCATACCCAGCACGCGGTCCGCGGCCTCCCGCACGGCGGCAAAGGCCTCCGGCAGGATGTCGTCCAGCGTCTCACCGTTGGCCAGACGCTCCTTGAACTCCGGGGTCTTGGCCTGAAGCTCGGCGTCGGTCAGCTGCCTGTACTCGTCCTCCAGGGCGGTGATCTTGTCCACGATGGGGTAGATGCTCTTCAGCTCCCGCTGGCTGTAGGTGCCGAAGACCTTGGTAAACAGTCCCATATATTCTGTATCCTTTCTAAGTAAAAAGATAATCGTACATAATTATACCAGTAGAGTATACCACACTCTTTTGTCTAATGCAAAAAGATTTTCTGTGAACAGTTATCGGTCAGTCGTGCCGCTTTGCGGTTGTGCAGCGCGGAAAAGTGTGGTATACTGACGGTACTATCAAAGAGAAGGAGTTTTCGCCATGAAGCTGCGTTTTTACGGCGCTGACCGGTGCGTTACCGGCAGCTGCCATTGTCTGGAGGTCAACGGCAAGCATATCCTGGTGGACTGCGGCCTGCAGCAGGGCCGGGACGAGATCGACAACACCGCGCTGCCCTTTCACCCCGGCAGCATTGATGTGGTGCTGGTGACCCACGCCCATATCGACCACTCCGGCCGCATCCCCATGCTCATCAAAAACGGCTTTCAGGGTAAGATCATTACCACCCGCCTGACCGCCGATCTGCTGGACATTATGCTCCAGGACTCCGCCCATATCCAGGAGCAGGACGCGGAGTACCAGAACCGCAAGAACAAGCGCGCCGGACGGCCGGAGGTGGAGCCGATCTACACCGTGGCCGATGCCCTGCGGGTGCGGGAGTTTATCCAGACCTGCGAGTACGGCGAGGAGGTCCCGGTGGTGGAGGGCGTCACCGCCCGGTTCATCGATGCTGGCCACCTGCTGGGCAGCGCCAGCATCAAGCTCACTTGCCATGAGGGCGATGAAACGCGCACCGTGGTGTTCTCCGGCGATATCGGCAACGTGGATCAGCCCATTATCCGCGACCCCCAGTTCTTCGACAGCGCGGACTATGTGCTCACCGAGTCCACCTACGGCGACCGCAACCACACCGAGGTGTGGAGCTATACCGGCCAGCTGGCGGAGATCATCGACGAAACGCTGGGCAAGGGCGGCAACGTGGTCATCCCCTCCTTCGCCGTGGGCCGAACCCAGGAGCTGCTGTATTTCATCCGCGAGATCAAGGACAAAAATCTGGTCACGTCCGTCAAGGACTTCCCGGTGTATGTGGACAGCCCGCTGGCCAAGAAGGCCACCACCATCTTCTGCGGCGATCTGCGGGGCTATCTGGACGAGGACGCTCTGGCGCTGGTGCAGGACGGCACCCATATGTTCAGCTTCCCCGGCCTGCACCTGACCGAGACGGTAGACGAGTCCAAGCTGCTGAACGTGGACAAGACCCCCAAGGTCATTATCTCCGCCTCAGGTATGTGCGACGCGGGCCGTATCCGCCACCATCTGAAGTATAACCTCTGGCGCGCCGACAGTGCCGTGGTGTTCGTGGGCTTCCAGTCCCCGGGCACCCTGGGCCGCAACCTGCTGGACGGGGTCGACAGCGTCAAGCTCTTCGGCGAGGATGTGGCCGTCCGGGCCAAGATCGTCAATTTCCCCGGACTCAGCTCTCACGCCGACCATGACCATCTGGTGGACTGGATCAAGCACTTTGATCCGGCGAAGACTACCCATGTGTTCGTGGTCCACGGTGACCGCGAGGTGGCACCCGTCTACGCCGAGACGGTAAAGGGGCTGGGCTTTGCAGCCCACGCGCCCCAGTATACCGAGGAGTATGACCTGATCGCCGACAAGCAGCTTGCCCCCGGCTACCTGCCGGAGCGCAAGACCCGCGCCTACGAGGGGGCGCCCAAGGCCACGGCGGCGTACCAGAAGCTGGTCCAGCTGGGCGATATGCTCATCGGCCTCATCCGCCGCAGCAAGGGCCGGGACAACAAGACGCTGGCCGCCTTTGCCGACGCCATCGGCAAGGTCATCAGCAAGTTCGAGTTCTGAGCCGTGCCGGAGAAGAACAAGACCTACCGCGCCCGCATCGAGGGGTATACCTCCGAGGGCTTGGGCGTGGCCCGCATCGACGGGCAGGTGGTGTTCGTCCACCGGGCGCTGCGGGGCGAGGACTGTGATGTGCTCATCCTGAAGGTACTGAAAAACGCCGCCTTCGGCAAGGCGGTGCGGGTATACGCGCCCTCGCCCCACCGGGTGGAGCCGGACTGCCCGTACTATGGGCGGTGCGGCGGCTGCGACTTCCGCCACATGGACAGGGAAGAGGAGCTGGAGGCCAAGCGCCAGCGGGTGCAGGACGCCCTGCGCCGCATTGGCGGCAGCGATGTGACGGTGGAGGGTATCCTCTCCGGTGCGCCGCTGCACTACCGCAACAAGAGCCAGTACCCCGTATCCGCCGATGGGCAGGTGGGGTTCTACAAGGCCCGCAGCCATCAGGTGGTCCCGGTGGACTGCTGCCGGATACAGAAGCCCCAGGCCGACGCGGCAGCGGAGGCCCTGCGGCGGTACATCCGGGAGTGCGGCGTGCCCTGTTACGATGAAAGGACCCGGCGGGGTCTGGTGCGGCACCTGTATGTCCGCACGAACAGCGCGGGGCAGTCATTGGTCTGCGTGCTGGTCAACGGGAGGAAGCTGCCCCGCGAGGACACGCTGGTGTCGTTTATGCGGCAGGCGCTGCCGAATGCCGTGGGCGTGGTGCTGGGCGTGAACACCCAGCCCACCGGGGCTGTACTGGGCAGTGAATACCGCACCCTGTGGGGCGCGGACGTGCTGGAGGATATCCTGTGCGGCCTGTCCTTCCGGCTGAGCGTGCCGTCCTTTTATCAGGTGAACCATGACATGGCGGAGGTGCTGTACGATACCGCTGTGGACTTCGCGGGACTGACCGGGAACGAGACGGTGCTGGACCTGTACTGCGGCGCGGGCACCATCACCCAGGTGATGGCCCGGCGGGCGGCGAGGGTCATCGGCGCGGAGATCGTGCCGGAGGCCATTGCCGACGCCAAAGAAAACGCAAAACGCAACGGCATCGGAAATGTGGAGTTTCTCTGCGGCGACGCGGCGGCGGCCGCGGCGGATTTCGCCGCAAAGGGCCTGCGGCCGGATGTGCTGTGCGTGGACCCGCCCCGCAAGGGGCTCAGCCCGGAGGTGGTCGCCGCAGCGGCATCGATGGCGCCGCAGCGCATTGTCTACGTCTCCTGTGATCCGGCGACCCTGGCCCGGGATGTGAAGCTGTTTGCACAGGCGGGCTATGCCGCCGTCCGCGCCGCGGCTGTGGATATGTTCCCCGGTACGGCGAATGTGGAGACGGTCGCGCGGCTGGAACGCTGTGTATAACAAAAGAAAACCCGCCCGTGGGGTCTTCCCACGGGCGAGTTTTTCGTTAGAATACAAAGATCCACCGGCAAAACCGGTGGAAAACCCATTGACAATATGAAAAAAAATTGGTATAATGACTTGCTTTATATTGGGAAAGTGGCGGCATAGCCCCACTTTCATCTATGTGCAGTATACCATCTCCGCCGGCAAAGCACAAGGGGTTGTGGTCAAAATGAACCAACAGGCCCGTGCGTATCGCGACGGAGCGCCCCCGCGGCCGCACAGGTCAGCGGCTGCGGGAGGGAAATAAGAACAGAAAGGCGTGATCGTAGAGATGGCGAAAGACAAGTACTACGGCAAGACCCTGCGAAAGAACTTTGCCCGCCACGAGGAAGTCATGGCAATGCCCAACCTGCTGGAGATCCAGAAGAAGTCCTATCAGTGGTTCCTGGATACCGGCCTGCGCGAGGTGTTTGCCGATGTGGCCTCCATCGTGGACTATGCCGGTAATCTGGAACTGAGCTTCATTGATTACAGCATGGACGAAAAGCCCAAGTACGACGTGGAGGAGTGCAAGGCGCGCGACGCCACGTATGCCGCCCCCATGAAAGTGCTGGTGCGCCTGCACAACAAGGAGACCGGCGAGATCAAGGAGAACGAGATCTTCATGGGCGACTTCCCCCTGATGACCCACGGCGGCACCTTTGTCATCAACGGCGCCGAGCGCGTGGTGGTCAGCCAGATCGTCCGTTCCCCCGGCATCTATTACGGCAAGGAGATCGATCTGAAGACCGATCTGCCGCTGCTGACCAGCACCGTCATCCCTTACCGCGGCGCATGGCTGGAGTACGAGACCGACACCAGCGAGGTATTCTGGGTCCGTATCGACAAGAACCGCAAGCTGCCCATCACCTGCCTGATCCGCGCCCTGGGCCTGAAGACCGACGCGGAGATCCTGGAGCGCTTCGGCGATGACCGCCGTATCGTGGCTACCCTGGAAAAGGATACTTGCAAGACCTATGAAGAGGCCATGCTGGAGATCTACCGCAAGCTCCGCCCCGGTGAGCCCCCCACGCTGGACTCCGCCGAGACGCTGCTGCAAAACCTGTTCTTCGACCCGCGCCGCTATGACCTGAGCACCGTGGGCCGGTACAAATTCAACAAGAAGCTGACCTTCTGGACCCGCGCCAAGGGCCAGAAGCTGGCCATGCCCGTGGCCGATCCCGCCACCGGCGAGATCCTGTTCGAGGACGGCCATGTGCTCACCGCCGACGACTGCACCCTGATGGACACCGTGGGCGTGCCTGAGGTCAGCGTCACGCTGGACAGCGGCGACACCATCCGCATCTTTACCAACAAGATGTGCGATATGCGCCACTATGTGGACTTTGATCCCCGTGAGCTCTGCGGCATCAAGGAGCGCGTGCGCTTTGATGTGCTGCAGGAGCTGCTGGGCAAGTACAGCGGCGACGAGCTGGTGAAGCAGTGCCGCCTCCACGCCGACGACCTGGTGCCCAAGCACATCATCGTGGACGACATCTTCGCGTCCATCAACTACATGAACGCCCTGGCCCACGGTCTGGTGACCAAGGACGATATCGACCATCTGGGCAACCGCCGTCTGCGCTGCGTGGGCGAGCTGCTGCAAAACCAGTTCCGCATCGGCTTCAGCCGCATGGAGCGCGTCATCCGTGAGCGCATGACCATCCAGGATCTGGATATCGTTACTCCCCAGAGCCTGATCAACATCCGGCCTGTCACCGCGGCCATCAAGGAGTTCTTCGGCTCCAGCCCCCTGAGCCAGTTCATGGACCAGACCAACCCCCTGGCCGAGCTGACCCACAAGCGGCGTCTGTCCGCCCTGGGCCCCGGCGGTCTGAGCCGTGAGCGCGCCAACATGGAGGTCCGCGACGTCCACTATTCCCACTACGGCCGTATGTGCCCCATCGAGACCCCTGAAGGTCCCAACATCGGCCTTATTTCCTATCTGGCCACGTATGCCCGTATCAACGAGTACGGCTTTATCGAGGCGCCCTTCCGCGCTGTGGATCACGAGACAGGTCACGTCTCCGACGATATCACCTATATGACCGCCGACGTGGAGGACCAGTTTGTGGTGGGCCAGGCTGCCGAGCCGGTGGACAAGAACGGCTGCCTGACCAACGAGCGTATCACCTGCCGCCACCGCGACGAGATCGTGGAGGTCCCCCGCAGCGGTGTGGACTATATCGATGTCTCTCCCCGTATGATGGTGTCCATCGCCACGGCGATGATCCCCTTCCTGCCCAACGACGACGCCAACCGCGCCCTGATGGGCGCCAACATGCAGCGTCAGGCTGTGCCGCTGCTGAAGCCGGAGGCCCCCATCGTGGGTACCGGTATGGAGCACAAGATCTGCCTGGACTCCGAGGTGGCTGTGCTGGCCGAGGGCGACGGTGTCGTCATCAAGGTGGATGCCACCAACGTCTCTGTCAAGTATGACAGCGGCGAGACGAAGGACTATAAGCTCATCAAGTTCCTGCGCTCCAACCACGGCACCTGTATCAATCAGAAGCCTATCGTCTCTGTGGGCGAGCGTGTCCACGGCGGCGACGATCCCACCGTCCTGGCCGACGGTCCCGCCACCGATCAGGGCGAGATCGCCCTGGGCCGCAACATCCTGGTGGGCTTCATGACCTGGGAGGGCTACAACTACGAGGACGCCGTCCTGCTGAACGAGCGCCTTGTCAAGGAGGACGTCTACACCTCCATTCATATCGAGGAATACGAGATCGATGCCCGCGACACCAAGCTGGGGCCGGAGGAGATCACCCGCGATATCTCCAACGTGGGCGAGGACGCGCTGAAGGACCTGGATGAGCGTGGTATCATCCGCATCGGCGCCGAGGTCCACGCCGGCGACATCCTGGTGGGTAAGGTCACGCCCAAGGGCGAGACGGATCTGACCGCCGAGGAGCGCCTGCTGCGCGCCATTTTCGGCGAGAAGGCCCGCGAGGTCCGCGACACCTCTCTGAAGGTGCCCCACGGCGAAAGCGGCATCGTGGTGGACGCCAAGGTGTTCACCCGCGAGAACGGCGATGAGCTGAGCCCGGGCGTCAACGAGGTCGTCCGTGTCTACATCGCCCAGCGCCGCAAGATCCAGGTGGGCGACAAGATGGCCGGCCGTCACGGCAACAAGGGCGTCGTTTCCCGCGTGCTGCCCCAGGAGGATATGCCCTTCCTGCCCGATGGTACCCCGCTGGATATCGTGCTGAACCCCCTGGGCGTGCCCAGCCGTATGAATATCGGTCAGGTGCTGGAGGTCCATCTGGGCTACGCGGCCAAGACTCTGGGCTGGAAGGTGGCTACGCCCATCTTCGACGGCGCCACCGACAAGGACATTGCGGAGGCCCTGGAGCTGGCCGGCCTGGATCCCGAGGGCAAGAGCTGGCTGTATGACGGCCGTACCGGCGAGCGCTTTGACAACAAGGTCACCGTGGGCTATGTCTACTTCCTGAAGCTGCACCACCTGGTGGATGATAAGATCCACGCCCGTTCCACCGGCCCCTACTCCCTGGTCACCCAGCAGCCTCTGGGCGGCAAGGCGCAGTTCGGCGGCCAGCGCTTCGGCGAGATGGAAGTCTGGGCGCTGGAGGCCTATGGCGCCAGTTACACCCTGCAGGAGATCCTGACCGTCAAGTCCGACGATGTGACCGGCCGTGTCCGCACCTACGAGTCTATCGTCAAGGGCCACAACGTGCCCACGCCCGGTGTGCCGGAGTCCTTCAAGGTGCTGGTCAAGGAGCTGCAGTCCCTGTGCCTGGATATCCAGGTGCTGGATGCCGACGGCAACCAGATCGAGCTGAAGGAGGACGAGGACGCCCTGGATACCTTCAACCTGGCCCGTATGGATGCCGACAACGAAAGACAGAACCGCTACGCCGACGAGGATGAGCTGGCGGATGCGGGCTTTGACTACGTCGCCGACGAGGAAGTGGACGCTTCCTATGACGACGAAGGCGACGAGTTTTAAGGAAAGGGAGGAGCTGAATTATGAGTTACGCAACCTTTGATGCCATCAAGATCGGCATTGCTTCTCCGGAAATGATCCGCGAGTGGTCCTACGGCGAGGTAAAGAAGCCCGAGACCATCAACTACCGTACTCTGAAGCCCGAGCGCGACGGCCTGTTCTGTGAGCGCATTTTCGGGCCGACGAAGGACTGGGAGTGCCACTGCGGTAAGTATAAGAAGATCCGCTATAAGGGCAAGATCTGCGACCGCTGCGGCGTGGAAGTCACCCGTGCCAAGGTCCGCCGCGAGCGTATGGGCCACATTGAGCTGGCTACCCCCGTCAGTCACATCTGGTACTTCAAGGGTATCCCCTCCCGCATGGGCCTGCTGCTGGACATCAGCCCCCGTATCCTGGAGAAGGTGCTGTACTTCGCCGCCTATATCGTCACCGATCCCGGCGAGACGCCTCTGGCCCAGAACCAGATCCTCTCCGAGAAGGAATACCGCGATATGCGCGAGAAGTACGAGGACGACTTCCGCGCCGGCATGGGCGCCGAGGCCGTGAAGGAGCTGCTGCAGCAGATCGACCTGGAGCAGCTGAGCGAGCAGCTGCACACCGAGCTGAAGACCACCTCCGGCCAGAAAAAGGCCCGCATCGTCAAGCGCCTTGAGGTGGTGGACGCCTTCCGCCTGTCCGGCAACAAGCCGGAGTGGATGGTCATCGATGTGCTGCCCGTCATCCCCCCGGAGATCCGTCCCATGGTGCAGCTGGACGGCGGCCGTTTCGCCACCAGCGACCTGAACGACCTGTACCGCCGGGTCATCAACCGCAACAACCGCCTGAAGCGCCTGATGGAGCTGAAGGCCCCCGATATCATCGTCCGCAACGAGAAGCGTATGCTTCAGGAGGCGGTGGACGCCCTGATCGACAACGGCCGCCGCGGCCGCCCTGTCACCGGCGCCAACAACCGCGCCCTCAAGTCCCTGAGCGATATGCTCAAGGGCAAGCAGGGCCGTTTCCGCCAGAACCTGCTGGGCAAGCGCGTGGACTACTCCGGCCGAAGCGTTATCGTGGTCGGTCCCGAGCTGAAGATCTACCAGTGCGGCGTGCCCAAGGAGATGGCTGTGGAGCTGTTCCGCCCCTTCATTATGAAGAAGCTGGTGGAGGATGGCAGCGCCAACAACATCAAGTCCGCCAAGAAGATGGTGGACAAGGGCCGCACCGAGGTGTGGGACGCTTTGGACGAGATCATCAAGGACCACCCCGTCATGCTGAACCGCGCGCCTACGCTGCACCGCTTGGGCATCCAGGCCTTTGAGCCGGTGCTGGTGGAGGGCCGCGCCCTGAAGCTGCATCCCCTGAACTGCACGGCCTTCAACGCCGACTTCGACGGCGACCAGATGGCCATCCACGTTCCTCTGTCCGCCGAAGCACAGGCCGAGGCGCGTCTGCTGATGCTGTCCGCCAACAACCTGCTGCGCCCCCAGGACGGCGGCCCCGTCACCGTGCCTACGCAGGATATGGTGCTGGGCTCCTACTACCTGACCTTCGAGCGCTTCGAAAACGGCTGCTGCCAGATGACCAACGACGAGTACTGGCCCGAGGGCGTGGACTTCGCCCTAGCCGGCAAGACCTACGATGAGCTTACCGAAGAGGAGAAAGCCTCCGTCCACATGAACATCTACCGCGATGAGGACGAGGCGCTGATGGCCTACAACGAGCACATCATCGGTATCCACCAGCCCATCTGGGTCCGCGTGACCAAGGAGCTGAACGGTGTGAAGGTCAGTCATGTGGTCCGCGCCACCGCCGGCCGCATCATCTTCAACCGCAACATCCCCCAGGACCTGGGCTTTGTCAAGCGCTTCAACGAGGACGGTACACCCTCCGACAAGTTCTTTGACTACGAGATCACCGAGACCTGCGGCAAGAAGCTGCTGGGCAAGATCGTCGACAAGACCATCAAGCAGTATGGCTTCACCATCGCTGCCGAGGTGCTGGACAATATCAAGGCCACCGGCTACAAGTACTCTACCCGCGGCTCCATCACCATCTCCATCGCGGATATGACGGTGCCCAAGGCCAAGTACGAGCTGATCGCCGAGACGGAGCAGCGCGTGGTGGAGATCGAGGATCAGTACAACATGGGCTTCATCACCGACGAGGAGCGCTACAAGCTGGTGGTCCGCGAGTGGGAAAAGACCACCGCCGACGTTACTGACGCCCTGACCGCCAACATGAACAAGTACAACCCCATCTTCATGATGGCGGACTCCGGCGCCCGTGGTTCCATGAAGCAGATCCGTCAGCTGACCGGTATGCGCGGCCTGATGGCCAACACCGCCGGTAAGACCATCGAGATCCCCATCAAGGCCAACTTCCGTGAGGGCCTGTCCGTGCTGGAGTACTTCACCTCCAGCCGAGGCGCCCGTAAGGGTCTGGCCGATACGGCCCTCCGTACCGCCGACTCCGGCTATCTGACCCGCCGCATGGTGGATGTCTGCCAGGATGTCATCATCCGCGAGGCCGACTGCGGTGTGGAAAAGGGCATCGTGGTGTCTGAGATCAGCGAGGGCGGTCAGGTCATCGAGAAGTTCTCCGAGCGCATCAAGGGCCGCTTCCCGGTCCGCGATATCCTCAAGCCCGGCACCGACGAGGTACTCATCTCCAAGGATCACATGATGACCGAGGACGACGCCGCGCTGATGGAGTCCTTTGATATCCACTCCGCCGAGATCCGCACCGTGCTTACCTGCCGTGCCCACAGCGGTATCTGCGCCAAGTGCTACGGTATGAACCTGGCCACCAGCAAGCCCGTCGGCCCCGGCGAGGCGGTCGGCATCATTGCCGCCCAGTCCATCGGCGAGCCCGGTACCCAGCTGACCATGCGTACCTTCCACACCGGCGGCGTGGCCGGCGGCGACATCACCCAGGGTCTTCCCCGAGTGGAGGAGCTGTTCGAGGCCCGCAAGCCCAAGAAGATGGCCACCATCGCCGAGATCGGCGGCAAGGTCCGCTTCGAGGAGGCTACCAAGGGCAGCCTGCTGAATATCATCATCACCGCCGATGACGGCGATACCCGCACCTACGCGGTGCCCCACACCGGCCTGCTGGTGCAGGACGGCGAGGTCATCGAGAAGGGCCGTCAGCTGCAGGACGGCGCACTGAACCCCCACGATGTGCTGCGTATCCGCGGCGCCTCCGCGGTCCACAACTACCTGATCCAGGAGGTCCTGAAGGTCTACCGTCAGCAGGGCGTGGATATCAACGATAAGCACATCGAGGTCATCGTGCGCCAGATGATGCGTAAGGTCCGCGTGGAGGATGCCAACGACGCCGAGGGGCTGCTCTCCGGCGCTATGGCCGACGTGATGGAGGTGGAGGACGCCAACGCAGCGGTCCGCGCCCGTATCGCCGCCGGCGAGAAGCGTGAGGACGGCGAGGAGCTGCAGGAGGCCACCTACACCCAGCTGCTGATGGGTATCACCAAGGCCTCTCTGGCAACAGACTCCTTCCTGTCCGCCGCCTCGTTCCAGGAGACCACCAAGGTCCTGACCGAGGCCGCCATCAAGGGCAAGGTGGACCACCTGGTGGGCCTGAAGGAGAACGTCATCATCGGCAAGCTCATTCCCGCCGGCGCCGGCCTGACCGCCTATCGCCAGCTGGCGGAGGAGATGGTCCCCGAGACCGAGGCTGAGAAGAAGGACGAGGCCGAGGCCATGCACACGGAGGTCCCCACACCTGTGGAGGCGCCGGCGGACATGGACGAGGCGGAGCTTCCTGAGAGCGACGGTCCCGAGACGAACACCGGCGACGCGCTGTAAGCCGAAACCGAACATCTGAAAGAGGAGGCCCTCCGGCCTCCTCTTTTCATCGGACGCCGGAAGCGCATCCGGGGTAGCTTTTCGTGATATCTTCTGAAATTATCCGTGGAATTTCAGTGGAATTCACAAACTTTCCCGCGAAACACACTTGACGCTTCCGCGCAGCTATGCTATAATTTCAAATTGCGCGGGAATTGCCCGCGGGATTTGTTATGCGACGACAGGAGGAGAGCGCCTGTGCCCGGAGAACTGACCGCCAAGGGAAAAGTCGTGGGCTTGAAGCAGACCCGTCGTGCCCTTGTCCAGGGTGCTGCCGCCCACGTCTATCTGGCCTGTGACGCCGATCCCCGGCTCACCGATCCCCTGCGCGCCCTGTGCGCGGAAAAGGCCATCCCCTGTGACAGCAGCATGACGCTGCGGCAGCTGGGTACTGCCTGCGGTATCGCCGTGCCTGCCGCCGCCGTGGCCGTTCTGAACGGCTGAATAACGTTCCATCCGGAATAGATACCCTCTGTTCCGTGGAAAAATAGAGGGACATACGTCCCACAAATCTTACGAAAGGAGAAACCAAATGCCTACTTTTAACCAGCTGGTCAAGCAGGGCCGGAAGAAGAGCACCTACAAGTCCAATTCTCCCGCTATGCAGAAGGGCCTGAATACGCTGAAGAACAAGGAGACCGACCTGAGCTCTCCCCAGAAGCGTGGCGTCTGCACCGCCGTCAGAACTGCGACCCCCAAGAAGCCCAACTCCGCGCTCCGTAAGATCGCCCGTGTGCGTCTGACCAACGGCTACGAAGTCACCGCCTACATCCCCGGCGTGGGTCACTCCCTACAGGAGCACTCCGTCGTGATGATCCGCGGCGGCCGTGTCAAGGACCTGCCCGGCGTCCGTTACCACATCATCCGTGGTACGCTGGATACCCAGGGTGTGTCCGGCCGTATGCAGGCCCGTTCCAAGTACGGCGCAAAGCGCCCCAAGAGCAAGTAAAACTTGCAGCATGAGCTTTGCCGAAAAGGTTTCTTATATACTATATATAAAAATACCTCTTTGGCAGGCCGTACAACAGCCTTCGCGAGCTGTTGAGTACCTGTGAAATCATATTTTTATGAAGGAGGGAAGCATAGTGCCCAGAAGAGGTAATGTTCCCAAGAGAGAGATCTTGCCCGATCCTATGTACAACTCCGTGCTGGTGACCAAGCTGGTCAACAGCATCATGTTGGACGGTAAAAAGGGCGTCGCCCAGAAGGTCGTTTACGGTGCCTTTGACATCATCAAGGACAAGACCGAGAAGGATCCTCTGGAAGTGTTCACCCAGGCGATGGAAAACATCATGCCCAGCCTGGAAGTCAAGGCCCGCCGTGTGGGCGGTGCCACCTATCAGGTCCCCATGGAGGTTCGTCCCGCCCGTCGTCAGACCCTGGGTCTGCGCTGGCTGACCAACTACTCCCGCGCCCGCGGTGAGCGTACCATGGCCGAGCGTCTGGCCGGCGAGATCATGGACGCCGCCAACAACACCGGCTCTGCCGTGAAGAAGCGCGAGGACACCCACAAGATGGCGGAGTCCAACAAGGCTTTCGCCCACTTCCGCTGGTAATCATACCAACGACACAAGAAGGAGAACGGTATGCCGAGAAAGGTTACACTGGAAAACACAAGAAATATCGGCATCATGGCACACATCGATGCAGGCAAGACCACGACCACAGAGCGTATTCTGTACTACACGGGCGTGAACTACAAGCTGGGTGAGACGCACGAGGGTACCGCTACCATGGACTGGATGGAGCAGGAGCAGGAGCGTGGTATCACCATCACCTCCGCCGCGACCACCTGCTACTGGAAGGGCTCCAAGGATCAGTTCCCCCAGACGCGTATCAACATCATTGACACCCCGGGCCACGTGGACTTCACTGTTGAGGTGGAACGTTCTCTGCGTGTGCTGGACGGGTCTGTCACCGTCATGTGTGCCAAGGGCGGTGTGGAACCCCAGTCCGAGACTGTGTGGCGTCAGGCCGATCACTACCATGTCCCCCGGATGATCTACGTCAACAAGATGGACATCACCGGCGCGGATTTCTATCATGTGCTGGACATGGTGCATGACCGGCTGAAGGCCAACGCCGTCCCCATCCAGCTGCCCATCGGGAAGGAGGATACCTTCAAGGGTATCATCGACCTGGTGGAGATGGATGCCGATATCTATTACGATCAGTTGGGCAAGGATATGCGCGTGGAGCCTATCCCCGAGGATATGGTCGACCTTGCCAACGAGTACCGCGAGAAGCTGCTGGATGCGGTCTCCATGTTCGATGATGAGATCATGGAGCTGTATCTGGAGGGGAAGGAGATCCCCACCGCCAAGATCCGCGCCGCCATCCGCCAGGCCACCTGTGCTGTGGAGATGGTGCCCGTGACCTGCGGTTCCAGCTATCGCAACAAGGGCGTACAGAAGCTGCTGGACGCCATCGTGGACTATATGCCCGCCCCCACCGACGTGCCGGCCATCAAGGGTGTCAACCCCAAGACCGACGAGGAAGAGGAGCGCAAGTCCTCCGATGACGAGCCGTTTGCAGCCCTGGCGTTCAAGATCATGACCGACCCCTATGTGGGCCGCCTGAGCTTCTTCCGTGTCTACTCCGGCACGCTGACCACCGGTTCCTCGGTCCTCAATGCCACCAAGGGCAAGCGCGAGCGTATGGGCCGCATCCTGCAGATGCACGCCAACCACCGCGAGGATATCGAGTCCGTCTACTCCGGCGATATTGCCGCCGTGGTGGGTCTGAAGAATACCACCACCGGCGATACCCTGTGTGATGAGAAGCATCCCATCATCCTGGAGTCCATGGAGTTCCCGGAGCCTGTGATCCGCGTGGCCATCGAGCCGAAGACCAAGGCCGGTCAGGAGAAGATGAGCGTCGCTTTGGCCAAGCTGGCCGAGGAGGACCCCACCTTCCGCACCTATACCGATGAGGAGACGGGCCAGACCATCATCGCCGGTATGGGCGAGCTGCACCTGGAGATCATCGTGGACCGCCTGCTGCGCGAGTTCAAGGTGGAGGCCAATGTGGGCGCGCCCCAGGTGGCGTACAAGGAGACCATCCGCAAGGCTGTGGATCAGGATACCAAGTATGCCCGCCAGTCCGGCGGTAAGGGCCAGTACGGTCATGTGAAGATCCACGTGGAGCCCAACGAGTCCGGTAAGGGCTACGAGTTTGTCAACGCCGTGGTGGGCGGCGCCATCCCCAAGGAGTATATCCCCGCTATCGATGCCGGTATCCAGGGCGCCATGCTCTCCGGTACCGTGGCCGGCTATCCCGTGGTGGATGTCAAGGTCACCCTGTTTGACGGTTCCTATCACGAGGTGGACTCCTCCGAGATGGCGTTCAAGATCGCCGGTTCCATGGCCTTCAAAGAGGCTATGCGTAAGGCGGATCCCACGCTGCTGGAGCCCATTATGAAGGTCTGTGTCATCGTCCCCGACGAGTACATGGGCGATGTGATCGGCGACCTGAATGCCCGGCGCGGACAGATCCAGGGCTATGAGATGCGTTCCGGCGCACAGCAGATCGACGCGTTCGTGCCGCTGGCCGAGATGTTCGGCTATGCCACCGACCTGCGTTCCCGCACCCAGGGCCGTGGTCAGTACACCATGGAGCCCAGCCACTATATCGAGCTGCCCAAGGGCCTGCAGGAGAAGCTGATCGCCAAGCGCACCGGCCGGGAAAATTTCTAAAACCGTATTTTACGATTGATTTTCCCACCAAAATACTGTAAAATGGCAGTGTTAGATTGTAACGCTGCCCCACACACGATACAAAAATGTTAAGGAGGATCATTTCAAATGGCTAAGCAGAAATTTGAGAGAACTAAGCCCCACGTTAACATCGGCACCATCGGTCACATCGACCATGGTAAGACCACCCTGACCGCCGCTATCACCAAGTATCTGGCTCTGCAGGGCGGTGCTGAGTACACCGATTACGCTTCCATCGATAAGGCTCCCGAAGAGCGCGAGCGTGGTATTACCATCAACACCGCTCACGTCGAGTACGAGACCGCCAAGCGTCACTATGCGCACGTTGACTGCCCGGGCCACGCCGACTATATCAAGAACATGATCACCGGTGCTGCCCAGATGGACGGCGCTATCCTGGTCATCGCCGCCTCCGACGGCCCCATGGCTCAGACTCGTGAGCACCTGCTGCTGGCCCGTCAGGTGAACGTGCCCTCCGTGCTGGTCTTCCTGAACAAGTGCGATCAGGTCGACGACGAGGAGCTGCTGGAGCTGGTCGAGATGGAAGTCCGCGAGCTGCTGGACTTCTACGGCTTCCCCGGCGACGAGACCCCCATCATCCGTGGCTCTGCTCTGAACGCTCTGGTTTCCGAGTCCACCGATCCCAACGCTCCCGAGTATGCCTGCATCAAGGAGCTGATGGACGCTGTTGACGAGTGGATCCCCACCCCCGACCGCAAGGAGGATATGCCCTTCCTGATGCCCGTCGAGGACGTGTTCACCATCTCCGGCCGTGGTACCGTGGCTACCGGCCGTGTGGAGCGTGGTAAGCTGAACCTGAACGAGAAGGTCGAGATCGTCGGTCTGTCCGATGAGAAGCGCGAGACCACCGTTACCGGTATCGAGATGTTCCACAAGCTGCTGGATTACGCTGAGGCCGGCGATAACATCGGCGCCCTGCTGCGTGGTGTTGCCAAGACCGAGATCGAGCGCGGCCAGGTCCTGTCCAAGCCCGGTTCCATTCATCCCCACACCAAGTTCGTTGGCCAGGTCTACGTTCTGACCAAGGACGAGGGCGGCCGTCACACCCCCTTCTTCAATAACTATCGTCCCCAGTTCTACTTCCGTACCACCGACGTGACCGGCGTCATCACCCTGCCCGAGGGCACCGAGATGTGCATGCCCGGCGATAACGTCGACATGAAGGTCGAGCTGATCACCCCCATCGCTATCGAGAACGGTCTGCGTTTCGCTATCCGTGAGGGTGGCCGTACCGTGGGTTCCGGCGTCGTCATCGAGATCGACGAGTAATCTGACCCCACAGGGACAAAGCCAATTAAAAAGAGGAAGCCGTAAGGCTTCCTCTTTTTTTGTCAATGTTCGAAAAACAATTTGTATAATTCTGACGAGATATGTCAAAATGTATTCTGATTTGCGCTCTATACCGCGGGATATGTCAGTCCGTGCTGGAAGCCGCCCTTCCCGGTGGCTACAACGTCCCCGCCGATAAGCGTATCACCGCACAGGTACAGGTTGGCCTGCACGCCCCCATCCATTCCGGGATAGTTGGTGATGCGGAATGTGTAGCGCCGTATCGGCTGTCCCGCAAAGTCTGCAAAGGGGAGGCCCTGTTCGGTCTGCATGGCGGCGTAGTCGCCCCAGGTGTCGCCCAGGGTCTGGGGAAGCTGAAGGTCCAGCGTCTCGATCGGATCAGGCTCCACCTGCCAGCCCAACTGCTGTAAATAGTCTGCCATTTCTGCGGTGTCGGCAAGTGTAATGGTATTTTCCTTGTCAGAGAAGCACCCGGCTAACACCACGGTTACGGCAGCGATCACCATAAATGACACCGCCATAACGGCAATGCGCCGTTTGGATATATGTAATATCATCATATTCATCACCTCATAATTACCTATTTTCAATCTGATGAGAATATGCTATCATAGGGTAAAAATCCGAAAGGAGGCGGCCTATGGAGCGTCTCGACAAGCTGCTGGCGGGCACTGGGAAGTGGTCCCGCCGGGAGGTGAAAGCGTTGGTACGGCAGGGCCTGGTGCGTGTTGACGGCCGGCTGGCCGCCTCCGCCGAGGACAAGCTGGACCCGGCCGCGGCCATCATCACCGTGGCCGGCGAGACCATCGCGCTTCACCGCTTCACCTATGTTTTGCTGCACAAGCCCGCCGGCCTCCTCACCGCCACCGAGGACAGAAAGCAGCCCACGGTCCTGGACCTTTTGCCGCCGGAGCTGCGCCGTATTGGTCTTGCTCCGGTGGGGCGGCTGGACAAGGACACGGAGGGCTTGCTGTTGTTGACCAACGACGGCGAGCTGGCCCACCGGCTGCTGAGCCCTAAATACCACGTGGAAAAACGCTACCTCGCCCGGGTGGACGGTGAGCTCTCAGCGGCAGATACGGAGGTATTTGCCCGCGGGATGACGCTGGGGGACGGGCTGGAATGCCTGCCTGCCGGGCTGGAGCTCCTGCCCGGTCATGCGTGCATCGTAACGCTGCGGGAGGGGAAATTCCACCAGGTGAAACGGATGCTGGCAGCCCGCGGCGCGCCGGTGCTGTATCTGAAGCGGCTGTCCATGGGACCGCTGGTGTTGGAGGATTCTCTGGCCGCCGGAGCGTACCGTTTGCTGCGCGCGGAGGAGATATTAGCGTTATACCGTGCATGTGGTCTGTGATTTTTTTGACATAACCGCAAAAAACGCAACAAGTTTTTTGTGGAAAAGAGAAAAAAACGCTTGCAAAATCGTGATTATGACGATATAATAGGAGAGACGACTGAGCAGATTGCACAAAGTACCGTCGCGGGATTTGCGGGAGGATCACGTTATGTCCGGCAGAATTTTTCAGAACTCTGTACTCCAATTTAAAGAGACCACCGACCGTACCATCGGCGTGATCGATGCCGAGGGCACTGTTATCGCTTGCAGTGAGCTGACGGCCATTGGCAAGCGATGGAGCAAATATGTGGAGCCTATCGTTTCGGCGGACGGCACCTGCGTGGCGCTGGAGGGCAAGTGCTTCAAAGCGCTGCCCAGCTGGGGCAACACCTTTGACTATGCCGTGTTCGCCACCGGCGATGACAGCATGAGCCGCACGGTGTGCTCTATGGCCGCCGTGGCGCTGAACGCCGCCAAAAACTACTATGAGGAGAAGCACGACAAGGGCTCCTTCATCAAGAACATCATTTCCGATAACATCCTCATCAGTGACATCTATATGCGGGCCAAGGAGCTGCACGTGGATGCCGAGGTGGCCCGCGGCGTGTTCGTGGTGCGCCCGGTGGACGATCGGCTGGACACCGTGCCCGTGGATGTGGTGCAGGGCTTGTTCCCCGACCGGCAGAACGACTTTGTACTGAGCGTAGGTGAGCACGACGTGGCGCTGATCCACCAGATGGGGGAGGATGCCACCGCCAAGGATATGGAGGAGGTGGCTCTCCGCATCGAGGAGGCCCTGCGCGCCGATGGAGAGAGCCGCGTGTTCGTGGGCATCGGCACCCTGGCCCTGCATCTGCGTGACCTGGCCAAGAGCTACAAAGAGGCCCAGATCGCCATCGAGGTCGGCAAGGTGTTCGATACGGAGCGCTACGTCATCAACTACGAAAATCTGGGTATTGGCCGGCTGATCTATCAGCTGCCCACAACCCTGTGCGAGATGTTCCTGCAGGAGGTGTTCAAGAAGAACCCCATCGATGCACTGGACCAGGAGACGCTGTTCACCATCTACAAGTTCTTTGAGAACAACCTGAACGTATCTGAGACGGCGCGTAAGCTGTTTGTCCACCGGAACACGCTGGTCTATCGTCTGGAGAAGATCAAGAAGCTGACCGGCCTGGATCTGCGGGAGTTCGATGACGCCATCACCTTCAAGGTCGCCCTGATGGTCAAGAAGTATCTGACCAGCCGCGGCATCGACGCATAAGTACATATACAGAAAAAAGAGCGCCCTGGGGCGCTCTTTTTGCGCGATGCCGCAGAAGCCTCCTTTTTTAGGAACTTTTGGGGTGGGAGGACCGTCTAAAGAACAAGCAATGCGCGGCGGGGCAAATTCAAAATATTTTCATATCTTTCCTGTTGCCATTTTGTAACTATTTATATATAATGGTATTTGTGGTCGTATTTGGCCACAATATGTTGCATTTTGACGGACAGGAGCGCTGCTATGATTCGTTTGATAGACGCAGAGAAGGTATACGACAACGGGACGCGCGCGTTAAAGGGCGTTTCCTTTACCGTGGACGACGGAGAATTCGTCTTTCTGGTGGGGCCCTCCGGCTCCGGTAAGTCCACCATCATCAAGCTGATGACCGGTGAGGTGGTGCCCACCGCCGGCCGCGTGATGGTCAACGGCTTTTCCATGAGCCGCATCGCTGAAAAACAGATCCCCTATATGCGCCGGACGATCGGCGTGATCTTCCAGGACTTCCGCCTGATCGGCAATAAGACCGTGCGGGACAACCTGGCGCTGGCCATGCGGGCGGTGGGGGCGTCTCCGCGGGAGCTGAAGAACCGCATTCCCTATGTGCTGGAGCTGGTGGGGCTGGCGGACAAGGAGAACAGCTATCCCGACCAGCTTTCCGGCGGTGAGCAGCAGCGTGTGGCCATTGCCCGGGCACTGGTGAATAACCCCAGCACCATCGTGGCGGACGAGCCCACCGGCAACCTGGATCCGGGCCGGTCGCTGGAGATCATGACGCTGCTGGAGCGCATCAACGCCCTGGGGACCACGGTGATCGTGGTGACCCACGAGAGGGGCCTGGTCAACCACTTCAACAAGCGGATCATCCTGCTGAACGACGGGCAGGTCATCGGCGACGGCCTGGGCAGCTACGAGGTGTGATATGAAGCACGATTTTAAATTTTTTGTCAAAGAAGGCGCAGGAAATATGTTCTCCCACGGGTTCATGTCCTTCGCCGCCATCGGCGTTACCGTGGCGTGCCTGCTCATTATGGGCACATTCACGCTGGTGGCCTACAATGCCAACGAAAACCTGGCGGACCTGCAGCAGGAGAACGCCATCGTGGCCTTCGTGGACGAGACGCTGGAGGAGAGCGAGGCTCGGGCCCTGCAAACGCAGATCGAGAGCACGGAGAACGTGGCCGATTGTACCTTCGTCTCACGGACGGAGGCCCGGGACGCCTACGTGGAGAAGTACGATGACGGCGGTGTGTACGGCGACCTGGACGCCACGGTGTTCCGCCATCGGTTTGTGATACGCGTCACGGATCCGAACCGAATCATGGAGACAAGGACCGCAGTGGACAATATCCCCGGCATTGCCAAGGCCCGCGCTGACGAGGCTGTGGCCAACGGCTTTACCACAGTCCGCAACGTGGCCGGCGTCATCTCCGTCGCGCTGATCGCCATACTGCTGCTGGTGTCGGTGTTCATCATCAGCAACACCATCAAGCTGACGACATTTGACCGGCGGGACGAGATCGCCATCATGAAGATGGTGGGCGCCACCAACGGGTTCATCCGCTGGCCCTTTGTGTATGAGGGACTGCTGCTGGGCCTGTTCAGCGCGGTGATCGCCTTTGGCCTGCAATGGGGGCTGTATGCCGCCGTGGCGCAGGGAATTGCCAACTCCGACAGCCTGCAGATACTGAACGTGGTGCCGTTTACAAGAATATGGCAGTTTGTGGCCCTGGTGTTCCTGGGCACGGGTATTCTGGTGGGTGTGGGCGGCAGCCTGACCGCCATACGCCGGTTCCTCCGGGTATAAAGAAAGGAGCGCTTGCATGAAGAAACCGAAACGTATTCTGTGCGCCGTGCTGGCACTGCTGATGCTGCTGGGTGCGGCCGCCGCCGTGTCCGTCCGACCGGCTTATGCGACCAAGACCGAGGCTGAGTTGGAGGAGGAGCAGCGCAAGGCGGCACAGGTGGCCGCATTGGAACAGAAAAAGAAGGAGCAGCAGGAAAAGCTGAAGGAACTGGAGAAGCAGATCGCCGAGGCCAAGGCCAAGAAGAACAACGTGATGGCCACCAAGAATTTGCTGGACCAGCGGAACCAGCTGCTGCTGGAGCAGATCGACGATACCCAGAATCAGATCAACGACGCCGCGGCGCAGATCGCCCGGTATGAGCTGCTGGAGGAGGAGCAGTACACACTGTTCTGCCAGCAGGTCCGTGAGGAGGAAGAGCGCGGCAGCCTGAGCTATCTGTCGGTGCTGTTCAAGGCCACCAGCATGGCCGACCTGCTGAACCGCATGGAGTTCGTCAACGAGGTGGCGGAGTACAACAAGAGCATTATCTCCGCCCTGCAGGAGACGCGGGAGAACATCAAGGCCGAGAAGGCGGAGATGGAGGCCAAGGAGACCCAGCTGAGTGAGCAGCAGGACGAGCTGCAGGGCAAGCTGGACGAGACCACCAAGCTGATGAACGAGTATGCCGCCGACCAGAAAGCGTTGGAGCAGCTGCATGACGCGGAGGCAAAGGCGGCTGATGAGATCGACGCGCAGCTCGAGCAGCTGATTGCCGACTCCGACGTGGTGCCCAGCAACGAGGGCTTTATCTGGCCCGTCAGCACCAGTAAAAAGATCAGCTCGCCCGTCGGCTCCCGCGTGGCCCCCGGCGGCTTCGGCAGCACCAACCACAAGGGTGTGGATATCTGCAACGTGTCCTATACCAGCAGCGTATATGCCGTCAAGAGCGGTAAGGTGATCCTCACCAATACCAGCGGTTGGGGCGGCGGTTACGGCAACTATGTGGTCATTGACCACGGCGGCGGCCTGACTACCCTGTACGCCCATTTGAGCGTGGTGAAGGTGTCACAGGGCCAGACTGTCTCGCAGGGTACCGTGATCGGCGTCACCGGAAACACCGGTGCCTCCACCGGCCCGCATCTGCATTATGAGGTCCGCACCACCACCGTGGTCAACGGTGTGAGCAAGATCGTGTACCAGAACCCGCTGAACTACCTGGCGGGCTACATCAAAGCCTGGTAAATAATGACATATTGAAAATGCTGTTCCATAGAATGGAACAGCATTTTTTTTGCATACCGCCGGGGGAGAAGGGAAACCGCATGATCGTTTACATGGCGCAGGACCAAAAGACAGTGCTTTCCCGCATAACGGTGGAGGGTCTGCCACTCCATTATCTTTCTGTGGGGAGGGGCTATTTCGCCCGCCGCCGTGCTCTGCGCTGCCTGCGTCAGCTGTATGACTCCGGTGTCCGCCGCTGTATCTGCGCCGATGTTTACCTCCTCTCACTGGCGAAACAGGTAGACATAACATCATACCCCGTCCTGCCGCTGCGCCTCGCCCTGCTGGGCAGCCTGCTGGATATTCTCTGCCCCGGCGGTCTGCAAAACGCCGCCGCGGTGCTGCGCTGCGGCCCCGGCGGAGAGGAGACGGCCCGGGCGGCGCTGACGGTGCTGGCCCGGCGGGCGCGGTATGTGCGGCTGGACATGGAGGACCCTGCGGCGCTGGCGGCGGAGCTGCTGTACCGCTGGGGGATCGCCGCCGGAGACGGGGGCCGGCGGGCGGCGCTGACGGTGGTGTGCGGCGATGTGCGGGAGGATACGAAGGGCCCGGCGATATATCTGACGGAGGACTGCGGGGCGCGGCAGACGCCGGTATGGACATCGCCCCGGGCGGCGGCGCTGGCGGTGCCGGTGACGGAGCCTCTGGCCGCGGTGCTGACGGCGGCCGGAAAATGGCAGATATCCGACATTCATATCACAGACTTGCTTGACATACGCACGGAAAGTCACTATAATGCAACGTGACATATTGTTTATAGCCCTAAAAGGGTATCCTTATGGATAGAAAGGGAAGTGTGCAGCATGGCAAAGGAATTCAAAATGAGCCAGGCTCGGTATGACGAGCTGAAACAGGAACTGGATTACAGCAAGACCACCCGTGCCGACGAGGTGGCGGAGCTGATCAAGGAGGCCCGCGGCTTTGGCGACCTCAGCGAGAACAGCGAATATGACGAGGCGAAAAACGAGCAGGGCAAGCTCTACTCCCGCATTGCCGAGTTGGAGGACATTTTGCTCCATGCCGTGATCGTGGATGAGTCCGAGATGGACTCCGACAAGATATCCATCGGCTGTACCGTCACCGTTACCAATCTGGATATGCGAAAGCAGCTGCCCGCCTATAAGATCGTCGGCTCTCAGGAGGCCGACGTGATGAGCCGCGCCATCAGCGAGGACTCACCCTTTGGCAAGGCGCTGATGGGCCGCAAGGCGGGCGATGAAGTGACCGTGGAGGCGCCCAAGGGTGTGATCCACTACCGTATCGACAGTATTGAAAGATAAACACCGCCGGCAACGGCGGTACGGATAGACGAAGGAGGCTGCATTATGGCAGACGAGACCAACCGCAACGTGAACGAACAGCCCCAGGCCCAGGACATGGGCGAGCTGCTGCGCATCCGCCGCGACAAGCTGAAGGTGCTGCAGGACGAGGGACGCGATCCCTTTACCATCACCAGGTTTGATGTGACCCACCACACACAGGATATCAAGGATAACTTTGACGCCATGGAGGGGCAGGCTGTGTCCGTGGCAGGCCGCCTGATGAGCAAGCGCGGTATGGGCAAGGTGTCCTTCTGCGACCTGCAGGACAAGACCGGCCGTATCCAGATCTACGCCCGTAAGGACGAGATGGACGAGGACAACTATAACCACTTTAAGAAGTACGATATCGGCGACATCGTGGGCGTCAAGGGCGAGGTGTTCCGCACCCAGCGGGGCGAGATGTCCGTCCGTGCACACGACATCACGCTGCTGAGCAAGTCCCTGCGGCCCCTGCCGGAGAAGTTCCACGGCCTGACCGATAAGGAGATCCGCTACCGCCAGCGGTATGTGGATCTGATCATGAACCCGGAGAGCAAGCGGAACTTCGAGATCCGCAGCCAGTTCGTGGCGTTCCTGCGCCGCTATCTGGACGGTCTGGGCTTTATGGAGGTGGAGACGCCCGTCCTCAGCCCTATCGCCGGCGGCGCCAACGCCCGGCCCTTCATCACCCACCACAACGCGCAGGACATCGACATGTACATGCGCATCGCCACCGAGCTGCACCTGAAGCGGCTGATCGTGGGCGGCCTGGAGCGTGTGTACGAGGTGGGCCGTATCTTCCGCAACGAGGGCATGGACACCAAGCACAACCCCGAGTTCACTACCTGTGAGCTTTACCAGGCGTACACCAACCTGGACGGCATGATGGATATCCTGGAGGGCATCCTCTCCGGTGCCGCCAAGGAGATCCTGGGTACCTACCATGTGCAGTGGCTGGGTCACGACATCGACCTGACCCCCTCCTGGCAGCGCGTCACCATGGCCGACGCGGTGAAGAACGTCACCGGCGCGGACTTCATGGCCTGCATCGGCGATGCCGACAAGGGTGTGGAGCTGGCCAAGAGCGTGGGCGTGGACATGGACGGCGTGGCCCATACCTGGGGCAACGCCCTGTATGAGACCTTTGACCAGAAGGTGGAGGAGACGCTGATCCAGCCTACCTTTATCACCATGTACCCCGTGGAGGTCAGCCCGCTGGCCAAGCGCAGCCCCACTCAGCCCGAGCTGACAGAGCGCTACGAGATGTTCATCTGCGGCTGCGAGATGGGCAACGCCTTCTCCGAGCTGAACGACCCCATCGACCAGTACGAGCGCTTCAAGGCGCAGGCCGCCAAGCGCGCCAACGGCGACGAGGAGGCCGACATGATGGACGAGGACTTCGTCATGGCGTTGGAGTACGGTATGCCCCCCACCGGCGGCCTGGGCTTCGGCATCGACCGCTGCGCCATGATGCTCTGCGGCACCGACTCCATCCGCGACGTGATCCTGTTCCCGACAATGAAGCCGCTGGACAACTGAAATGGCTGAGAACGCCCCTGCGCCAAAGCGGCGCGGGGGTGTTTTTTCTGTCCCCCACTTGCCAAATGCCGCACCGGATAGTATACTTAGCACATAACATCCCGTCGCGGTGCGTACAGTAGCACAGGCGCGAAGGAGGAGACTATGTACACCATCAACGACCTTTATGATCTGACACATACACTGGCGGGGGACTACCTGGCCCGCTTTACCTATCCCTGGGAGGCGCTCTCCGACCTGGCGGACTGCATTCGTGCGCTGGGCGCACAGCTGGACAGCGAGTATCTGCCCTTTGGCCCGGAGGTGTGGGTGCACCGGACGGCGCACGTCGCGCCCACGGCGTCCATCACCGGACCGTGCATCATCGGCCCGGAGGCGGAGGTGCGCCACTGCGCCTTTATCCGGGGCAGCGCGCTGGTGGGCGCCCACTGCGTGGTGGGCAACTCCGTGGAGCTGAAGAACGTTATCCTGTTCGACAACGTGCAGACGCCCCACTACAACTATGTGGGCGACAGTATCCTCGGCTATAAGGCCCACATGGGCGCCGGCTCCATCACCTCCAACGTGAAGTCCGACAAGACCCATGTGGTGGTCACAGACGGTGCGGAGCGGATCGACACCGGACGCAAGAAGGTGGGCGCCATGTTGGGCGACGGCGTGGAGGTGGGCTGCAACAGTGTGCTGAACCCCGGAAGCGTCATCGGACGGGGCAGCCGGGTATATCCGCTGTCCTCGGTGCGGGGCACCGTGCCGGCGGCGAGCATCTACAAGCGCAGCGGCGACATTGCCGCCCAGCGCTGACAGGGAGGAAGAAAAATGGGCAAGTATTTCGGCACGGACGGCTTCCGGGGCGAGGCCAATGTGACCCTGACGGCGGACCACGCCTATCAGGTGGGCCGCTTTTTGGGCTGGTACTGCGGTGAATGCAAGCGCCGCGGCGGTGACAGCGAGCCGGCAAAGGTGGTCATCGGTAAGGACACCCGCCGCAGCAGCTATATGTTTGAGTATGCCCTGGCCTCCGGGCTGGTGGCCTCCGGTGCGGACGCCTATCTGCTGCACGTGACCACCACGCCCTCTGTGTCCTATGTGGCGCGGACGGAGGGCTTCGACTGCGGCATTATGATCTCCGCCAGCCACAATCCGTTCTATGACAACGGCATTAAGCTGATCGGGCGGTCCGGCGAGAAAATGGACGAGGACACCATCGCCCTGATCGAGGACTACCTGGACGGGAAGCTCAGCGTGTTCGGCCAGACCTGGGAGACGCTGCCCCTGGCGCAGCGGGACCATATCGGCCGCACGGTGGACTGGTCCGCGGGGCGCAACCGCTACGTGGGCTACCTCATCTCCCTGGGGATGTTCTCCTTCAAGGGGAAAAAGGTGGGGCTGGACTGTGCCAATGGCAGCGCCTGGATGATCGCCAGAAGCGTTTTTGACGCACTGGGTGCCACGACCTACGTCATGGGCGATGAGCCAGACGGCTTCAACATCAACAACGGCGTGGGCTCCACTCATATCGAGGCCCTGCAGCGCTTCGTGGTGGAGAAAGGCCTGGACGTGGGCTTTGCCTACGACGGCGACGCGGATCGGTGCCTGGCGGTGGACGAAAAGGGCCAGATCATCACCGGTGACCATATCCTGTATATCTGCGGCCGCCATATGAAGGAGCTGGGCGAGCTGCCCCACAACACGGTGGTGACCACGGTCATGTCCAACTTCGGGCTGTACCGGGCCTTTGACCGGCTGGGGATCCGCTATGCCAAAACCGCTGTGGGCGACAAGTACGTATACGAGTATATGAGCAAAAACGGCTGCGCCCTGGGCGGCGAGCAGTCGGGGCATATCATCTTCTCCAAGTACGCCTCCACCGGCGACGGCATCTTGACCAGCCTGAAGCTGATGGAGGTCATGCTGGAGCGCAAGCAGCCCATGAGCAAGCTCACCGAGGGACTGACCATCTATCCCCAGGTGCTGGAGAATGTGCGGGTGCAGGACAAGGCTGCCGCCCGTCAGGACCCGGCCGTGCAGAAGGCTGTGGACGACGTGGCCCGCCGTCTGGGCGATACGGGCCGTATTCTGGTGCGTGAATCCGGTACGGAGCCGGTGCTCCGCGTAATGGTGGAGGCGCCGGAGGATGCTATCTGCCGGGAGTGTGTGGCACAGGTGGCGGAGATCCTCCGGACGCAGGGACACACAGTTTGAGTTGTGAATAAGGGAACGCGGTACGGCGTTCCCTTATTTTTTGTTGACATTCGCAGAGGATACCTATATTATAAAGAATATTCTGAGAGGGGAGGGGCACCGTTATGACAGAGCGCATCACCAGCCGGCGCAATCCGCTGCTGGAACAGGTCCGCAAGCTGGATACGGCGGCGCTCCGGCGGAAGGCCGGGGGGTTTTTGTGCGACAGCCCCAAGCTGGTGGGCGAGGCGGTGCAGCACGGCGTGTCCGTGCAGTGTGTCATCGCCGCGGACGGTGTGGCCTTCCCGGAGGGGCTGCCGGAGAATGTGCGGCGGGTGACGGTGCCGGCGGATGTGATGGCGTCCATTTCGCCCATGCCCACGCCCCAGGGAATGCTGGCCCTGTGTGCCCTGCCGGATATGGCGGCGCCTGCGCGCCTGTCACCGGGCCGCTATGTGGTGCTGGACGGTGTGCAGGACCCGGGCAACGTGGGGGCGGTGCTGCGGACGGCGGACGCCTTCGGCTGCACCGGTGCGCTGCTGCTGCCGGGCTGCGCCGATCCCTATGGGCCAAAGACGCTGCGCGCCGCCATGGGCGCGGTGTTCCGCCTGCCGCTGTACGCGGTGGGGCTGGAGGCCCTGCCAGGCTTGTTGGCAGACGCAGGGCTGCCGCTGTACGGCACGGCCCTGCGCCACGACACGGTGGACGTGCGGCAGCGGGATCTGCGCCGCTGTGCGCTGGTCATCGGCAGCGAAGGCCGGGGCATCAGCGCGGAGGTGCTGGCGCTGTGCCGCGAGACGCTGCGTATCCCCATGTCGCCCCACTGTGAGTCGCTGAACGCCGCGGCGGCGGCGGCGGTGCTGCTGTGGGAGGCCTATCGCACGGAGGAGGGGAACTGAGATGGCGGCTTTGAAGTATTGGGTGTGGCTGACCACACTGCCGGGCCTGGGGGAACGGGCGAAATTACAGCTGCTGGCACATTTCGGCTCGCCGGAGGAGATCTATTTTGCCCCGGAGGGCGAGCTGCTGCTGGCAGAGGGCATTACGAAACTACAGGCCGCCCTGCTGGCGGACAAATCGCTGGACCGGGCGGAGAAGGTGCTGGAGGACTGTGCCAAAGACGGCCAGTTCCTGCTGACCATGGACGACGCGGGATACCCCGCGCGGCTGCGGAACATCTACGACCCGCCCCTGCTGCTGTACGGCAAGGGCAGCCTTCCCCTGTTCGATGATGAGGTGGCCGTCACGGTGGTGGGCACCCGGGACTGCACGCCCTATGGCGTGCGCGCGGCGTCACAGCTGGGCTATGAGCTGGCCAGGCAGGGGGCGCTGCTGGTGTCCGGCATGGCTAAGGGCATCGACGGCGAGGCGCTGAAGGGCGCCCTGCGCGCCGGCGGCTTTACCGCCGCGGTGCTGGGCGGCGGTGCGGACGTGGTGTATCCGGCGGCCAACCGCCGGCTGTATGAGGACATCGCCGCCACCGGCGTCATCCTGTCGGAGTACCCGCCCGGGACGGAGCCCAAGGGCGACCACTTCCCGGTGCGGAACCGATTGCTCAGTGCGCTGAGTCTTGCCACCGTGGTGGTGGAGGCCCCGGAGAAAAGCGGCGCGCTCATCACCGCCGCCACGGCGCTGGAGCAGGGCCGCGAGGTCTTTGCCGTGCCGGGCCCCTTCGACGCGCCCAAGAGCCGGGGCTGCAACGCGCTGATACGCGAGGGCGCGGGCCTGGTGTGCGAGGCCTGGGACGTGCTGAGCTTTTATGAGAGCCGCTTCCCCCATAAGCTGCGGCCTCTGCGGGCCACGATCCCGCCTCTGCCCAAGGGCGCGGAGCCGGAGAGCGACGCGCCTGCCATTCCGGTGCAGGAGACGCCCGCGCCCACCACGCCGGTACTGCCGGTGCTGGATATTTCACAGGACACCGCCGGACTCACCGACGATCAGATCGCGGTGCTGTCCGTTCTGCAAGCGGATATACCCACCCTTACCGATGACGCGGCACTGCTGGCCGAGCTGCCGGTGCGCCGTGTGCTGTCGGCGCTGACGGTGCTGGAGATCGACGGCTACGTCTGCCGTCAGGGAGCGCGGAGCTTCCTGCGGACGGTGGAACTCAAAAAGGAGTAAGTAACAATATGGCAGCAAAGAAAAACCTGGTCATCGTGGAGTCCCCGGCCAAGGCCAAGACCATTGGCAAATATCTGGGGCCGGACTATGTGGTCAAGGCCAGCATGGGTCACCTGCGTGACCTGCCCAAGAGCACCCTGGGCGTGGACGTGGAGGGTGACTTTACCCCCAACTACCGGCCCATCAAGGGCAAAGAGGATATCATCAAGGACCTGAAGACCACGGCGGACAAGAGCAAGACCGTGTACCTGGCCACCGACCCGGACCGCGAGGGCGAGGCCATCAGCTGGCATCTGCAGCACCTGCTGGACCTGCCGGATGACAAGGCCCGGCGCGTGACGTTCAACGAGATCACCAAGAAGGTGGTGCAGGAGTCCATCCAGCACCCCCGCGCCATCGACCAGGACCTGGTGGACGCCCAGCAGGCCCGCCGTGTGCTGGACCGCATCGTGGGCTATCAGCTCTCTCCTCTGCTGTGGAAGAAGATCCGCCGCGGCCTGTCCGCCGGCCGTGTGCAGTCGGTGGCGATCCGGCTGGTGGCCCAGCGTGAGCAGGAGATCGCGGCCTTCGTGCCCCAGGAGTACTGGACGTTGGACGTGCACCTGCAAAACCACGCCGCCGCGTCCTTTATCGCCCACTACTACGGTGTGGACGGCAAGAAATACGAGCCTAAGGACGAGGCGGATACCCAGCGCATCGTGGAGGAGCTGAAAAAAGAGGCCTTCGCGGTCAAGACCGTGAAGCGTACCGACAAGCAGCGCAGCCCCACGCCGCCCTTTACCACCTCCAGCTTACAGCAGGAGGCCTCCCGCAAGCTGAATATGACGCCCCGTCGGACCATGGCCATTGCCCAGCAGCTGTATGAGGGCGTGGACATCACCGGCGAGGGCACCGTGGGTCTGATCACCTATATGCGTACCGACTCGCTGCGTATCTCCGACGAGGCCCAGGCCCAGGCCCGCGAGCTGATACAGTCCCGCTACGGCGCGGCCTATTGCCCCGACGTGCCCCGGAAGTACAAGACCAAGGCCGGGGCCCAGGACGCCCACGAGGCCATCCGTCCCTCCGACCCGGCGCTGACGCCGGAGCAGGTGAAGGGCGACCTGACGCCGGAGCAGTACCGCCTCTACCGACTGATCTGGAGCCGCTTCCTGGCCAGCCAGATGGCCAACGCCGTGTATGACAGCATCTCCGTGGAGATCGCCGCCGGTGCCCATGCCCTGCGGTGCTCCGCCAGCAACCTGAAATTCGCCGGCTATACCGCCGTATATGAGGAGAGCCGGGACGACGACAAGGAGGAGAAGGACTCTCCCCTGCCGCCGCTGGAGGAGGGCGAGCAGGTGACGGCGGTGGGCTTTGCGCCCCTGCAGCATTTCACCCAGCCCCCGGCCCGCTATACCGATGCCACCCTTATCCGCACCATGGAGGAGAACGGCATCGGCCGCCCCTCCACCTATGCGCCCACCGTGTCCACTATTCTGGACCGCGAGTACGTCATCAAGGAGGGCAAGTACCTGCGCCTGACACCGTTGGGCGGCGTGGTCAACGACCTGATGTGCCAGCGGTTCCCGGACATCGTGGATGTAAAGTTCACCGCCCGCATGGAGCAGAAGCTGGACGATGTGGAGGCCGGCCAGGTCAAGTGGAAGGACCTGATCCGCCAGTTCTATGTGCCGTTCCATGAGAACCTGGAAAAGGTCGAGAAGGACATGGAGGGCGTGTACCTGAAGGTGCCCGACGAGGTCACGGAGGAGAAGTGCGACCTGTGCGGCCGCAACATGGTGGTCAAGTCCGGTCGGTTCGGCCGGTTCCTGGCCTGCCCCGGCTACCCGGAGTGTAAGTTCACCAAGCCTCTGGTGGTGGAAATGCCCGGCCGCTGCCCCAAGTGCGGCGGACGCATCCTGAAAAAGACCAGCCGCAACGGCTATACCTACTACGGCTGCGATAAGTTCCCCACCTGCGATTTTATGACCTGGGACGTGCCGGTAAAGGACGACTGCCCTGTGTGCGGCAAGACCATGTTCAAGAAGGCCGGTAAGGGCTTCAACAAGCCCTTCTGCGCCAATCCCGAGTGCCCGAACTTCCTGCCGGAGGACAAGCGCGGCTATCGCCGCCGCAAGACCGATGACGCCGCGGCGTCTGCCGAGGACAGTGCGCCGGCCGCGGAGGAAAAGCCTGCGGCGCAGCCCGAGACGAAAAAGTCCGCTGCGAAAAAGACCACGGCGGCCAAGAAGCCGGCTGCTGCCAAGAAGACCACGGCGGCCAAGAAGCCTGCCGCGGCCAAGAAGACGACCACAAAAAAGACTACGACCAAGAAAGCGGAAGAATAAATGGAAAGCGTAACTGTGATCGGCGCGGGCCTGGCCGGGTCCGAATGTGCCTGGCAGCTGGCCCAACGGGGCATTCCCGTGGTGCTGCGGGAGATGAAGCCGGAGAAGAAGACCCCCGCCCATGTGACCGGCTATTTTGCGGAGCTGTGCTGCTCCAATTCCCTGCGGGGTGCGGGGCTGGAGAACGCCGTGGGCCTGCTGAAGGAGGAGCTGCGGCGGCTGGACAGTCTGATCCTCCGCTGCGCGGACGCCACGGCGGTGCCCGCCGGCGGCGCGCTGGCGGTGGACCGGGAGGGCTTTGCCCGCATGGTCACCGAGTCTGTGCTGGGCCACCCCAATATCACCGTGGTCCCCGGCGAGGTGACCGCTATACCGGAGGGGAATGTGGTCATCGCCAGCGGCCCGCTGACCTCTGACGCGCTGGCGGACGCCATTGCGGAAAAGCTGGGTGGCGGCCATACGCTGAACTTCTTTGACGCGGCGGCCCCGCTGGTGACCTTCGACAGCGTGGACATGGACAGTGCGTATTTCGCCTCCCGCTACGATAAGGGCACCCCGGACTACATCAACTGCCCCATGACCAAAGAGGAATATCAGGCCTTCTGGGCGGAGCTGGTGAAGGCGGAGGAGGCCGAGGTCCACGGCTTTGAGGACAGCGGCGTGTTCGAGGGCTGTATGCCGGTGGAGGTCATGGCCCGCCGGGGCGAGGACACCCTGCGCTTCGGCCCCCTGAAGCCCCGCGGCCTGGTGGATCCCAAGACCGGCCGTGAGCCCTACGCCGTGGTGCAGCTGCGGCGTGACAACGCTGACGGCACCATCTACAATCTGGTGGGCTTCCAGACCCACCTGAAATGGGGCGAGCAGAAGCGGGTGTTCTCCATGATCCCCGCCCTGCATGACGCCCAGTACCTGCGCTACGGCGTCATGCACCGCAACACCTATCTGGACTCGCCCCGGCTGCTGGACCGGTACTACCGGCTCAAGAGCGACCCCCGTATCGCCTTCGCCGGTCAGATGACCGGCGTGGAGGGCTATGTGGAGTCCTGCGCCAGCGGTTTTCTGGCGGGTATAGAGTTGGCCCGGCGGCTGAAAGGACAGGCGCCCCTCGACTTTCCCCGAGAGACGGCCATCGGCGCCCTGGGCCTGTATGTCAGTAACGAGAGCGTGGCGGACTTCCAGCCCATGAACGTGAACTTCGGCATTATCCCGCCGCTGGACCACCGGGTCAAGGGTAAGCGCAACAAAAATGCCGAGCTGAGCCAGCGGTCGCTGGCCATTCTGGATACCATCAAAGAGGAGGTGCTCTCTCTGTGAAGATCATTATTGACGCCATGGGCGGTGACAACGCCCCGCTGGAGATCGTCAAGGGCGCGCTCAGTGCCCATGACCGCTTTGGCTGTGACATCGTCCTCGCCGGAGACGAGGCGGCCATCCGGGCCGCGGCGGCCCGGTGCGGCGCGGCAACGCTGCCGCAGGGTGTGACCCTCCGCCCCACCACGGAGACGGTGGAGATGTGTGATGATCCCGCCACCGTGTTCCGCCGGAAGAAGGATACCTCCATGGGCGCGGCGTTGACCATGCTGCGCGATGGAGAGGGCGACGCCGTGGTGTCCGCCGGCTCCACCGGTGCGCTGCTGACCGGTGCGACGCTGATCACCAAGCGTATCCATGGCATACGCCGCGCGGCCATGGCGCCGGTCATCCCCACCACCACCGGCAGCGCCGTGCTTATCGACTGTGGCGCCAACGCCGAGTGTACCCCGGAGTATCTGCTCCAGTTCGCCTATCTGGGCAATTTCTATGCCCAGCGGGTGCTGGGGGTGGCGACGCCCCGCGTGGGCCTGCTGAATATCGGCGCGGAGGACAGCAAGGGCACCGATCTGCAAAAGCAGACCCTGGCGCTGCTGCGTGCGGCGGACGCCCGGGGCGATCTGCACTTCATCGGCAATATCGAGGCCAAGGACGCCATCAAGGGCGGCTGTGACGTGATCGTTACCGACGGTTTCTCCGGCAACGTGATGCTCAAGTCCATTGAGGGCGTGGGCTCCTTCGCCGGCAGCGCCCTGAAGGGGATGTTCAAAAAGAACCTGCTGACGAAGCTTGCCGCCCTGCTGGTGATGCCGGGGCTGAACGCCTTTAAAGCGCGGCTGGACCCCAACAAGGTGGGCGGCACGGCCTTCATCGGCATCTCCAGGCCGGTCATCAAGGCCCACGGTGGCTCCAACGCCGAGGCCATCGAGAACGCGGTGGGGCAGGCCATTCAGGTGGCCGAAAGCGGTATTACCGAGGCCATCGCGGCGCACATAGACAAAATGCAGCTTCCCACCGTATAAATTTACCAAAAAGGTATTGACACTGTCACACGATTGCCGTATTATTTTCGGAGATAACAAGCAAAGAAGGAGGAATACCCTTGACTATGGAAGAGATCTTCAAGACGATGCAGGATCTGATCGCCGAGCAGTTCGCTATCGATGCCGACGAGATCAGCATGGACAGCTCTTTCGTGGACGACCTGGGTGCCGATTCTGTGGATCTGGTGGAATTGGTCATGGCGATGGAAGAGGAGTTTGACATCGGCGAGATCGACGAAGAAGACCTGGCCGGCCTCAAGACCGTCGGCGACTGCGTCCGCTATCTCAACAGCAAGCTGGGCTGATCCGACTATAACGACAGAAAATACGGCCCGGCAGGGCCGTATTTTTTCAGGAGGTTCCTATGGAAGAACTGGAAAAAAAGCTGGGCTACACCTTCCGCGACCCGGAGCTGCTCCGTGCCGCCCTGTACCACAGCTCCTACGCCAACGAGCACCGCAGCGAGGGCATACGCAGCAACGAGCGCTTGGAATTCCTGGGCGACGCCGTGCTGGGCTTTGTGTCCGCCGAGCATCTGTTCAAAAAGCACCCGGAGCTGCCGGAGGGCGACCTGACCCGCATCCGCGCCGCCCTGGTGTGTGAGGAGAGCCTGCACGAGGTGGCCCAGTCCCTGGACCTGGGCAGTCACCTGCTGCTGGGCAAGGGCGAGGAGCAGGGCGGCGGCCGCCGCCGGCCCTCCATACTGGCCGACGCCACCGAGTCGGTATTTGCCGCCGTGTATCTGGACGGCGGGATGGACGCCGCCAGCGACCTCATCCACCGCGTCCTGCTGGACAAGGAACGTGAGGAGGTGGTGGAGGAGCGCCGCCGGGACTATAAGACGGAGCTGCAGGAGTTGGTCCAGCGCAGAAGCGGCCAGGTGCTGCACTATGAACTGACCGGTACCTCTGGCCCCGACCACGCCAAGCAGTTCACCTTCCGGGTGACGCTGAACGGCAGAGAGCTTGGCCAGGGCACCGGCCGCAGTAAAAAGGAGGCGGAGCAGTCCGCCGCCCGCAGCGCCCTGGCGCAGTGGAACGAGCAATAAGCAAAAAGAGAACGCCCGCCGGGATTACCACCGGCGGGCGTATTTTTCAGAAGGTGAAGGTATATCCGTCCCGCAGCAGCAGTATCTGCTGGGTGTCTTTTTCCGCATCACTGAGATGGATCGTGGACTGATGTCCGTCCGCCGAATCCCGCAGCCAAACGGCAGGCATGGTGGGATCGCCGCAGTAGGCCGTGGTGTACATGATGGCCACTGCGTTGCCGATGTCGCTGCCCTCCTGCTGTGCGTATGCGTCAAACAGCCCGGATAGGCTTTCCCCGCTGTAGCGGATGCTGCTCCGGCGCGCGTCCGTGCCGCTTTGCGTCACCGGCCCATAGACAAAGTCACAGGCATAATATACGCCGTCCTGCTTGACGTAATTGAAAACGTGTTCGCTTTCCAGCCAGAATACATAGACGTAACCGACCTCGTCATAGTCGCCGTTCAACAGCGCACCGAACAGCGCCGACGTACCCACGCAGGCACCGCTGTTCAGCTGATACCGCAGCGCCGCCCCTATGCCGGCGTCATCCGGAGCAAAGCTGTAGCCCCGCGCTTCCAAAAACTGCGCGGCGTCGGCCACCGTGGAGATTTTTTCACAGGCCTCCGCAAAGGAGATCCCCGCATCCGCAAGCGCCTGTATCTCTTCGTCAGTGTACTCCCGCTGCTTAAAGGCCTTCCGCTGTTCCTGCTCCTCTTTGCTCAGAACGGGGTACGCGTTTGCCGTGTAGGCGGACGTACTGAAGCCGCACACTGTCCGCAGCGTATCCGCCAGCTTCTGTGCATCCGCGTTCACATAGTTCTCGCCGGAGAGGACGAGCCAGCAGTCGCCGCGTATCTCAAACGGGTCAAATGCATAATACAGTCCGTCCTGCGCTATGGCGGCATAGGCGCAATAATTGCTGCTGGAATACAGATCGATGCGCCCGCTTTCCTCATAGTCCCCTGCCAGCAGATACAGCAGCGCGTCCACCCAGCCGCGGGGCTGGTTGCTGCCGCGCAGCAGCGTGGTCTCCACGTCCTGACTGTCGATATCCTCGCTGTCCTGCTGCCGTGCCTTCAGCAGCCGCAGCGCGTCCGGCACGGTGCTCACAGTCGCCGCCATCTCCGCGGTGTCCCCGCCGTCCAACAGCGCCGTGATCTCCTCCCCGGTCAGCTGCGGTTCGCCGAATACTGCCGGATAGCACACGCCGTCCACGCGGTAACATTCCACGCCGTTGGAGGTCACTGCTTTGGCGCTGGCGCCGCACCCAGCCAGCGCCGCCAGCGTCAGCAGGCACAGCACCAGCGCAACACATCTCTTTCGCATGATATTCTCTCCCTTTTTCGTGTTTTTACCATCATAGCACACGGAGTACGGCATGGCAAGCAAAAAGCACCGCCCTCGGCGGTGCTTTTTTGTGCTTATTACGGCTGGTAGTGGTGCGCGTCCTGCAATACCATCTCCTTGACCTTCATCAGCCGTGTGGTGTTGCCGCGCTCGTTCTCGTCCAGCTTCATGGTGATATAGCGGATGTTCTGCTCCGTCTCCGGGATCATCACATACTCCAGCGCGTTGACCCGCCGGCGGGTCTTTTCGATATCCTGGGCCAGCAGCTGCATGGTCTTTTCCACCTGCGCCAGCTCCAGCATATCGGCGAATACCGCCTGCATCTTCTCCAGCGCCGCGTCCAGCTCGCCGCTGGTCTGGGCGAAGCCGTAGGGCAGCAGCGCGTCGTCGCCGCTGTCGGTCTGGAAGGTGAACACCGGCACGTTCACGCTCATGATGTTCCGGGTGGACACCTCCAGCGACACGCTGCGCCGCGGGCAGGACAGGGCCTCCTCCAGCACTTCCGGCCCCATCAGGGCGGCGGCCACGGTGAAGGCGGCGTTGGCCTCCTTCAACCCCTGCTCCACCTTGGCGCGGAGCGCGCGGTTGCGCCGCACCACGTCCATAAACTGCTTCATCAGCTCGTCCCGCTTGTCTTTCAGCAGCTTGTGGCCCCGGCGTGCGGTCTTCAGCCGGCCCTTCAGCCGGGTCAGCTCCATCCGGGTGGGATTGACAGTCTTTCCCGCCATGGCGCTCACTCCTTCACCGGCAGATACTTGTTCAGCATCTCCGGCTTGATGCGCTTCAGCTCACTGCGGGGCAGCATACGCAGCAGCTCCCAGCCCAGGTCCAGTGTTTGCTCTATGGTGCGGTTCTCGTCGAACCCCTGCGAGACGTAGCGCTTCTCGAACTCGTCGGCGAACTTGGCGTACAGCAGGTCCGTGGGACTCAGGGCAGCCTCGCCCAGAATGGTCATCAGCTCCTTGGCCTCCTTACCGCTGGCGTAGGCGGCGAACAGCTGGTTCATGGTGGGCGCGTGATCCTCCCGGGTCTTGCCGGCGCCCACGCCCTTGTCCTTCAGACGGGACAGAGAGGGCAGCACGTCCACCGGCGGCAGGATGTTCTTGCGGTACAGGTCGCGGCTCAGAATGATCTGCCCCTCGGTGATGTAGCCGGTCAGGTCGGGGATGGGGTGGGTCTTGTCGTCCTCCGGCATGGTCAGGATGGGGATCATGGTGATGGAGCCCTTGCACCCCAGCTTGCGGCCGGCGCGCTCGTACATACTGGCCAGGTCGGTGTACAGATAGCCGGGATAGCCGCGGCGTCCGGGGACCTCCTTCTTGGCGGCGGAGACCTCACGCAGCGCCTCGGCGTAGTTGGTGATATCCGTCAGGATCACCAGCACGTGCATATCCTTCTCAAAGGCCAGATACTCCGCGGCGGTCAGCGCCATACGGGGCGTGGCGATACGCTCCACGGCGGGGTCATTGGCCAGGTTGGTGAACAGCACCGTGCGCTCGATGGCACCGGTGCGCTGGAACTCCCGCACAAAGAACTCCGACTCCTCAAAGGTGATGCCGATAGCGGCGAACACCACGGCGAAGTTGGAGCTGTCGTCCAGCACCCTGGCCTGTCGGGCGATCTGCGCCGCCAGATTGGCGTGGGGCAGACCGGAGCAGGAGAAAATGGGCAGCTTCTGGCCGCGGACCAGCGTGTTCAGTCCGTCGATGGTGCTGATGCCGGTCTGAATGAACTCGTTGGGATAGTCACGGGCCGCCGGGTTCATGGGCAGGCCGTTGATGTCCCGGTATTCCTCCGCCAGCAGGGCGGGGCCGCCGTCGATGGGCTCGCCCATGCCGTTGAACACGCGCCCCAGCATATCGGCGGATACGCCCAGCTGCAAGGGGTGGCCCAGGAAGCGGATGGTGGCATCCCGCAGGTTGATGCCGGCGGAGGAGTCGAACAGCTGGACCACAGCGCGGTCGCCGTTGACCTCCAGCACCTTGCAGCGGCGGACCTCGCCGCTGTGCAGTTGGATCTCCGCCAGCTCGTCATAGGTGACGCCCTCCACATGGTCCACCACCATCAGGGGACCGGACACCTCGTGGATGGTACGGTATTCCTTCATCATTCCTCTTCACCAGCCTTTCGGATCAGCTCGGCGATCTCGCGCTCCATATCAGCGCGGACGGCGGCGTAGTTGGCGGCGTATTCCTCTGCGGCGGCGTACTTGGCCCAGCCCAGCTTCTCCCGGGCGGGGATGGCGTACAGCGCGGATGGGGCCACGGCCTTGTCCACAGCGCCGCGGCACAGGGACTCGTAGTGCAGGATCAGCCCCAGCAGCTGCATCTGCCGGTCAAAGCTGGAGTAGGAGTCCACGTCCATAAAGGCATTCTGCTGCAGGAAGTCTTCTCGCAGCATCCGGGCGATCTCCAACGTCAGCTGGTCGTTGGCGGAAAGGGAATCCTTGCCCACCAGCTGGACGATCTCGTTCAGCTCGTTTTCCTCCTGCAAAAGGTGCATGGCGCGGTTGCGGTTCCGGATGAAGTCCTCGCCCATGTTCTCGTTGAACCAGGGCGTCACCGCATCCAGATACAGGGAGTAGGAGTTCAGCCAGTTGATGGCCGGGAAGTGGCGGCGATAGGCCAGCGAGGCGTCCAGCGACCAGAAGACCTTGACGATACGCATGGTGGCCTGTGCCACCGGCTCACTCAGGTCGCCGCCGGGAGGCGACACCGCGCCCACGGCGGTCAGGGAGCCGGTGCGCTCGTCGCTGGCCAGGCACTGCACCACGCCGGCGCGCTCATAGAACTGCGCCAGACGGGAGGCCAGATAGGCGGGATATCCCTCCTCGCCGGGCATTTCCTCCAACCGGCCGGACATCTCGCGCAGGGCCTCGGCCCAGCGGGAGGTGGAGTCGGCGATGACGGCCACATCGTAGCCCATGTCGCGGAAATACTCCGCGATGGTGATGCCGGTGTAGACCGATGCCTCACGGGCGGCCACAGGCATATCCGAGGTGTTGGCGATCAGCACCGTGCGCTTCATCAGGCTCTCGCCGGTGCGGGGGTCGGTCAGCTCCGGAAACTCCCGCAGTACGTCGGTCATCTCGTTGCCGCGCTCGCCGCAGCCGATATAGACCACGATGTCCACGTCGGCCCACTTGGCCAGCTGGTGCTGCACCACGGTCTTGCCGGAGCCGAAGGGCCCGGGCACGGCGGCGGTGCCGCCCTTGGCGATGGGGAACATGGTGTCGATGACACGCTGGCCGGACTGCAAAGGCTTTACCGGCGGGAATTTCTTTTTATAGGGGCGGCCCACGCGGACGGGCCACTTCTGCACCATGGTCAGCTCACGTACCTCACCGTTGGCCAGCTTCACCCGGGCGATGGGCTGGGTGATGTTGTACTGTCCGGCCTCGGCCAGCCACGCCACCGTGCCCTCGGCGCCCTTGGGCACCATGATCTTGTGCAGCACGGACTCCGTCTCCGGCACGGTGCCCAGAATGTCGCCCACAGCCACGGTGTCGCCCACAGCGGCGGTGGGGGTAAAGTCCCACAGCCTGTCGCGGTCCAGCGGCGGCACCTGAATGCCGCGGGTGATGTTGCTGCCCACCCGGCGGACGATCTCCTCCAGCGGACGCTGGATGCCGTCATAGATATTCTCGATCAGGCCGGGGCCCAGCTCTACGCTCAGCGGTGCGCCGGTGGTGACCACATCAGCGCCGGGACCAAGACCGGACGTCTCCTCATACACCTGTATGGAGGCCCGGTCGCCGGTCATATTCAGGATCTCTCCGATCAGCTGCTGGGGACCTACGCGCACCACGTCCGCCATGTTGGCGTCCGCCATGCCGTCCGCCACCACCAGCGGGCCGGAGACTTTGATGATCTTACCCATTCTCTTGCTCCTTTCAGGAAATGTCCGCGCCCACGGCGCGTTCCACCGCGTCGTGCAGGGCGGCCCCGGCGATGCCCAGCGAACCGGTCTTGCCGGGGATGAGGATAACGGCGGGCAGGGGTGCGTCTTTATACCGGGCGATCTCGGCGGTCAGCTGCTGCGCCAACTGCTCGGTGATATAGATGACGGCGTAGTCCTCCTGCGCCAGGCGGTGCAGCGTTCTGCGCCCCGTGTCGGTATCCTCGGTGGGGAACACGTCCAGCCCCAGCGCACGGAAGCCCAGCACGCTGTCCCGGTCCCCAATAACGGCGATCTTATACATATTGCTCACGCAGCCTTTCCCGGAGCGCCTCCGCCGGCACACCGGCCATCCGGCCGGACAGCACGGTACGCACCGCCGTCCACTCCGCTTCCTTTGCCGCCAGATAGCCCAGCGCCACCTCTACGCCGAAGGGTACCCGGCGTGCCGCGCCGGCGGCGCGGAGCACCGCGTCGTCGCAGGCCTTTTCAAAGGCGGTCAGGCTGCCGCCCTTGGCGGCCTCGTCTCCCAGCTCCGCCTCCCGGGCGAAGGCCGTGCCCCGCCACAGCGCGGCAGCGCCGCTGCCGCTTCCGGCGCGGATCGCCTCCGGCGTCACGCTGCCGCCGGGGAACAGCACCTCCCGCAGGAAGCCGGCGTCCAGCCCCAGCCGCTGGGTGCGGATGAGTGAGCGCAGGTTCGCCGCGTCGATCATGGCGCGGACATAGTCCTGCAAATAGGGTATGTGGCTGTCCGCCGCCAGCTTTTCCAGCCGCGCGAAGTAGGCCCGATCCAGGATGCAGTCGCTGCTGCGGGCGCTGCCCGTCTCGGCCAGCACCCGCTGGGCCTCATCGGCCGCGGCGGCCATGTCGGCGGGCAGAAAGTCCCAGCCGCCGTTTTCGGCGTGCTTTTTCCGCATCGTCTCTGCCGGTACGGTCCCGGCGTCGATCAGCAGACGCTCCGCGTCCTGCGGTGCTTTCAGCAGCGTTTTGATGTTGTGGTAGTCGTATTTCAGCCGGAACACGTCCAGCACCTCCGCCTCCGGCATAAAGCGGGAAACGTCGGCGAACACCGCCTCGCGCTGCGCGCTCAGCGCCGCCTGCAGGGACGGCTCATCGTGTACGGGCGCGTAGCCCCACTCGCTCAGTAGCTGGGCGCACGCCTCGACGGAGGGTGCCGTCAGCAGCTGCTCCAGCCGCTGTGCCGTCAGCAGCCGGCGCTCCATGGCGCGTATGCGGGCGGACAGGAACAAATAGTCCGTGTCCTTTCTCCGTTTTGTCAAAGGGACGCCCCCTTTCAGTCAAACAGCACGGCGGCCACGGCGGAGGAGTCCTCCTGCCGTGCCCGGCGCAGCAGCTCGGCAAAGCCGCAGTTGATCTCCATGCGGCCCCGCTGCAGTACCACGCCGCCGCCCGTCTCCCGGGTGTCGGCAGCCAGGGTGAAGCCCGCGCCGGGCTTTTTGCCGTTGGCGGCGTCCACCACCGCCTGACCCACCGTGTCCCGGTCGGCGGCGGAGAACACCAGCGCCTCGCCGCCCTGTCCGTTTTCCGCGGCCAGCGATGCCAGCAGGTCGATATACTCCGGGCGCGGCAGCTTCAGCAGCGCGTCGGCGGCGCGGGCGAAGGCCTCGTCCAGCATCCGCTGCTTCTCCGCCAGTACCCGCTGGCGGCAGGCCAGACGGCTGCCGCCCTCCAGGCGCTCCACCTGCTCGCGCTCCAGCACCTTGCAGCGGGCCTCGCCCTCGCGGAGCAGCTTGTCCGCATCGGCGCGGTACCGGGCCAGAATGGCCTCGGCCTCCGCCGCCGCCTGGGCGGCGATGTCGGCGCATTCGGCCTGTGTGTCGGCCTCCATGCGCGCGATGATCTTCTCGATACCGTTCATAGGCGCACCCGCCTTACTTCATGATGTTCAGGGAGATCATAATGGTCGCCACCAGAGACAGGATGGCGTAGAACTCCACGATGCCGCAGTAGATGATGCCCTTGGTAGCGGCCTCCGGGTGCTTGGCCACGATGTTGATGGACGCGGCGGCCACGCGGCCCTGGAAGATGGCGCTCAGCCAGCCGCCCAGCATGATGGGCAGGCAGGCGGCGAAGAAGGACATCCCCTGGGTCAGGGAGACATCCAGCACGCTGCCGCTGAGCAGGCCGGTCTGGCCCAGCACCAGGAACAGCGCCACAAAGCCGTACAGGCCCTGGGTGCCGGGCAGTACCTGCAGGATCAGGCACTTGGTGGACTTATCGGGATACTCGCTGGTCAATCCGGCGGCGGCCTCACCCACCATACCGGTGCCCTTGGCGGAGCCGATGCAGCACAGGCCGGCGGTCAGCGCCGCGCCCAGGATGGCGAAACCCAGTCCGCCCACAGATTCAAGAAAAGCTAACATGATTTAGTATCCTCCTTAATGATCTCTACGTGTTTGGCCCGGACGCGCAGGGGACGGTAGGCCTTGCCGCCGTCCTTGTAGAAGCGTCCGAAAAATTCCAGAAATTGCAGGCGCATATCGTGGACGTAGCAGCCCAGCAGGTTCAGCGCCAGGTTCAGCATATTGCCGACGAATGCGATGATGATGAAGGTGACCACGTTGCCGGTGGTGGCGCCCAGCATATTGAACACCTGGGCCAGCACCGCGCCGGACAGCATCAGCGCCATCAGCCGGACGTAGGACAGGATATCGCTGAAGAAACCCGTCACACCGTTGTACACCGCCGCCACGAAGCCCGTCACCTTGCCGAAGCCCTTTTTGCCCCGGCCCGCGCCGTATACCAGCATAAGAACGCCCGCGATCAGCACCACCGGCACGCCGGATACACTGCCGATGCCAAGCACCGCAAGACCCGTGCCCGCCAGAATGATCCACCAGGTGATCTCGTCAAACAGGGCATCCATAAAGCAGCCCTTTTTGCATTTTTCCACCACGCTGACGGTCATGCCGGTGAACACCTGCAAGGCGCCCAGGATCAGCGAGCCCACCATGATGGCCATGGTGTCGTCCAGGGGTGAGAACAGCGCCGGCAGGGCAAAGGTGCTCTCCGGATCAAAGAACTTGAAGAGCTGCGGCAGGAAGTCGCCGAAGAAGCTGCCGGTCATGGCGCCGAAGACCACGGTGGTCACGCCGCACCAAAAGATCATCTCCATAAAGCTGCGGTCGTCCGGCCGTTTTTTCTTCAGGAACAGCCATGAGCCGAGGAGCATCAGCAGCCCGTAGCCGATGTCCGCCATCATCATGCCGAAAAACAGGATGAAGAACGGTGCCATCACCGGGTTGGGGTCCACGCCGTCGTAGGCCGGCAGGGAGTACTGCTCGGTGATGCAGTTCATGGACCGCGCCACCGCGTTGTCCTCCAGCAGCACCGGCACCTCCGGTATCTGCTCCGTCGTGGGATCGGACAGGGTGTAGTCGCAGTCCGCCGTGTCCAGATACGCCGTCAGCCTTGCCGTCTTTTTCTCCGGCACCCAGCCGTCGAATGCCACGATGCACCCGTCGGTCAGCAGTCTGCGGCGGTTTTCCTCCCGCTGCAGGCGGGAGGCCAGCCGGTCGGCGCACAGATACAGCTCCGGCAGCCGTTCCGCCAGCTCATCCAGCTGCTTTCGCAGGGTCTCCTGCTGCCTCTTGACCTCTGCCAGCCGGTCTGTGTCCCGCTGCCGGTTTTCCTCCGGCGTGCCGGTGCGGCCCTTCAGGGGTGAGGCTGCGAAGCCCCGGCCCCGCAGCAGCTCCAGCACCGGTGCCGTCGCTGCCTTGTGGGTGATGAGCAGCACGCACTGCTGCTGCCGGTCGGCGGAGAGCAGATGCAGCTCGCTCTCCGGATATTCGTTTTGTACCTGCCCACACAGCTCGTCCCAGGGGACGAAGGGCGGCAGTACGCCCAGGGTCACGTCGCAGCAGCGTGTCTCCGTCAGCTCCAGGGGCAGGTCCAGACTCAGCCAGGGCCCCAGGGTGATCCGGTCGGTCTCCAGCTGGGCGGCCAGCGCCGTCAGCTGCTGTAATTGTCCCGTCGCCTCGTTGACCTGGCGGGCCAGCGCCAGCCCGTCGGCCAGCCCCGTCTCGCTCAGGTATTCCGCCTCGCCGATGGCGGGGCGGGGCGCCAGCAGCGGCGCTTTCTTGGGCGGCGCAGCCCGCCGCAGGGCGTCGATCGCCGTCTGTACCTGCCGCTGGCGGGCCAGGCAGTCCGCCGTCTCGCTGTCGCAGCGCCGCAGGCTCTCCGGCGCATCCGGCGCGTCCGGCTCACTGATTTCCACGCAGCCCATACGCTCCAGCTGCCGCAGCAGCGCGTCGTGGTCCCGCTCCAGCGCCAGCACCTGCAGGCGCTTCATTTTTGCAATGGGCATTTACCGCTTCACCACCTTTTCCACGATGGCGCGGACAGCCGTGTCCATGCGCTGCTCCGCCTGCTGTCGTATGGCTGTGCAGGTGCGCTCGGCGTCGCTTCGCAGGGCGGCGTCCGCCGCCTGTCCGGCTTCACCGGCCCGCTGCATGGCTTCGTTCTCCAGCACCTTCACGGCGTTCTGCGCCTCACGCACCAAACCGTCGCCGTCCCGGCGGGCCTGCTCGGCCAGCGCCCGGGCGGCACGCTGGGCCTCGGCCTTCTGCTCCAGAAGCCGCTGCTCCGCCGCCTGCAGCTGGTCTATTTTTTCACGGTACAGTTTACTCACCGCCTTTCTCTTGATACGAAACAGACAGGGGAAGACCCCGTTTCCGGAAGCCGTCCCCCTTTGAAGTATATTTTTCGCGGAGGAAACTCCCTTCGCCTGCCTCTGATCATACATATTTTATCATACCACAAAAGCACGGGGAACAACAACAGGCAGAATGGCAAAAATAACCGGTATCCTTTGTGCAGGGTGACAATAAGATGACAGACAGGTAAGAAATAAGTGGTGGCATTTTTTTGCCCGATGTGGTATACTCTTCCTATATTGGAACAGTATTCCCGTTTTGCGGGAGTGTATAATGACGTGAGGTGTGTCATGACCTATCTGAAAGCAATTCTGTTGGGACTGGTGCAGGGCATAGCGGAATTCCTGCCCATCTCCAGCTCCGGCCATCTGGCCATTGCCCGCAACCTGCTGAATATGGAGGGCGCGGGGAGCATCCCGGAGTTCTTCGACGTGCTGCTCCACCTGGGCACGCTCATTGCGGTGTTCGCCGCCTATTGGAGCGACATCCGTGACATGGTGGTGGAGTTCTTCCGGGGCATCGGCGATCTGGCGCACCGCAGCACCCCCACACCGGTGCCGCCCGCCCGCCGGCTCATCCTGCTGATCATCGTCGGCACGCTGCCGCTGTTTGCGGTGCTGCCCATCCGCAAGACAGTGCAGGGCCTGGGCGACAATATGTATTTCGTGGGCGCGGCGCTGATCTTCACCGGCTTTCTGCTGTTCCTGTGCGACCGGGTGCGCCGGGGCCGCAAGACCGAGCGCAGCGCCACCTGGCTGGACGCTCTGCTGGTGGGCGTGGGGCAGGCGGTGGCCACGCTGCCCGGCGTCTCCCGTTCCGGCATGACCATCACCGCCGGGTGCTTCGTGGGCTATGAGCGTCGCTTCGCCGTGCGCTTTTCCTTCCTGCTGAGCATCCCCGCCGTGCTGGGGGCCAATATCCTGTCCATCAAGGACGCGGTGCAGGCCGGCATCGTCGGCGCGGAGGTGCCCATGTACCTGGTAGGCGTGGCCGTGGCCGCCGTGACGGGCTATCTGTGCATCCGGCTTCTGAAGTATATCGCGGACAAGGGCCGTTTCGGTGCCTTCGCCTACTACTGCTGGGCGGCGGGCGTGCTGACCCTTGTTCTGCAGGGCATCAAGTGAGGTAGACTATGGCATCGACACAAAAGAAAGGAAACAGCCGCAAAAAAACGCCTGCCCCGCCGCCCCCGCCGGCGTATAACGCCGCGGCGCGTATAGCCGGCGGCATCGTCTGCGCCCTGCTGGCGCTGTGCGTGCTGGTGAGCTATTTCAACGTGGACGCCCTCCTCCTGGTGTGGATCGCCAGGGTGCTCAAGGGTGCGCTGGGCTACGGCTATTACCTGACGGCCCCGGTGCTGGCGGCCATCGCCGTCATCCAGCTGGGCCATCGGGGACGGCCCGTCGTCCTGCGTACCACCTGCGTGGCGCTGCTGCCCCTGCTGGTGGGCGTGCTGTGCCACCTGGCCCTGTGCCGCACAGCCTACACCCTCGGCCTGGACAGCGTCAAGACCCTCTGGGCCGACGGACAGGCCCTCAAGTGCGGCGGTGTGCTCTCCGGCGGTCTGGCCGTGGGCTGCGAGGCCCTGGTCAGCAAGGTGGTGTCCATCATCGTGTTCGTGGTGCTGCTGCTGGCCGCCCTGTTGGGTGCCCTGCACCTGACGCCCCAGGAGGCCGCGGCGCGCGTCCGCAGCTATGGAGAGAGCCTGCGCCGTGACGACGAGGACGCGGACGACGAAGCCCTCCCGGAGGATTTCACCCCCACCGCTGCGCCCGCCCCGGCAAAAAAGCCTGCCAAGGGCCGCAGGCGCCCCAATATCGACATCCCGCTGGACAGCGAGCGCGACGACACGGTCCTTCCGCCCGCCAGCTCCTTCTTCCCCCGCCGCAGCGACGATATCCGTACGCCGGACCAGGTGCTGCGGGGCGGCCCCGCCCCTGCGCCCCAGCCCCTCAGCGACGAGCCCGCACCGCCCGCCGCCCCGGCGGAGCCCCCTGCCCCGGCGGAGCCCCCTGCCCCGAAGAAGCCCCTCAGCGACAAGCAGAAAAAAGCCCAGCTGCAGCAGGAGGTGGAGAGCGCCGCCCAGGAGGTCAGCGACGCCATCGAGCAGGAGCTGGCCCAGGGGGAGGAGGCCTACCGCTACCCGCCCATCACCCTGCTGGAGCAGAACCGCGGCGGCAACTACACCGAGGTGGGCGCCGAGCTGCGGAACAACTCCAAGCGCCTGGCGGACACCCTGCGCTCCTTCGGCGTGGACGCCCGCGCCGGCGAGGTCATCCACGGCCCCTCCGTCACCCGCTACGAGTTCACCCTGGACCAGGGCGTCAAGCTCAGCAAGATCACGAACCTCCAGGACGATATCGCCCTGGCGCTGGGTGCCAGCGGCGTCCGCATCGCCCCGGTGCCCAACAAGATATCCGCCGTGGGCATCGAGGTCCCCAACCGCACTGTCACCGCCGTGCGGATCCGCGATGTCATTGAATCCCGCGAGTTCATCGACCATCCCTCCCCGGTGGCCTTTGCCGTGGGCAGGGATATCGGCGGCAGCAACATCGTGGGCAACATCGCCCGTCTGCCCCATGTACTCATCGCCGGCACCACCGGCTCCGGTAAATCCGTCTGCACCAACTCCCTCATCGTCAGCCTGCTCTACAAGTCCACGCCGGACGAGGTTCGTTTTATCATGGTGGACCCCAAGATGGTGGAGCTGGCGCCCTACAACGGTATCCCGCACCTGCTCATCCCCGTGGTCACCGACCCCAAAAAGGCCGCCGGCGCCCTGCAATGGGCGGTGTTCGAGATGATGAAGCGCTACAAGATGTTCTCTGAAAAGGGCGTCAAGGACCTGGCGGGCTATAACGCCCTGTCCGAGACGGACGAGGATGTGAAAAAGCTGCCCACCGTGGTGGTGGTCATCGACGAGCTGGCCGACCTGATGCTGGTGGCGGCCAAGGAGGTGGAGGAGTCCATCTGCCGTGTGGCCCAGATGGGCCGTGCCGCCGGTATGCACCTGGTCATCGCCACCCAGCGTCCCTCGGCGGACGTGATCACCGGTCTGATGAAGGCCAATATCCCCAGCCGCATCGCCTTCGCCGTGGCCAGCTCCATGGAGTCCCGCATCATTCTGGACACCACCGGCGCGGAGAAGCTGGTGGGCAAGGGCGATATGCTCTACTTCCCTCTGGGCGACACCAAGCCCACCCGTGTTCAGGGCTGCTTCATCACCCCGGAGGAGATCGACCGTGTGGTGAAGTTCGTCAAGGACGAGGCCGGCGAGGCCCACTACGACCAGGACGTGATCGAGAAGATCCAGCAGGCGGTGGACGCCAAGGCCGACAAGGGCGGCAAGGTCCCCTCCGGCGACGTGTCCGACGACGGCGACGATGCCGACGAGCTGCTCTCCGCCGCCGTAGAGGTGGTGCTGGAGACGGGTCAGGCCTCCGTGTCCATGCTCCAGCGCCGTCTGAAGCTGGGCTACTCCCGCGCCGCCCGCCTGGTGGACCAGATGGAGGAGCGCGGCTATGTGGGCCCCTTCGAGGGAAGTAAGCCCCGCCAGCTGCTCATCACCCGCGAGAAGTGGCAGGAGCTGCAAATGGCCAAGGGCGCATCTCCGGCGGAGGCGGACAAGCCCGCCGACCGTTACGGCAGCATCCACGACGTGTTCGAGAGCCACGACGCACTTGAATAATAAATATCCCCCGGCCGAAGGCCGGGGGATATTTTCTTGCTTACACCGTGCCGGTGACGGTCAGCACCGCCGTGCCGGGGGTGGTGCTGTACGCACCGGTGGCGGTGTCCTGAGTGAAGGTGGCCGCGGGCACCGTGACCACGCCGGCCGCCGTGGCGAATACGCCGGTAGCCGCGTCATAGGTGTACTGGGTGGGGGCGGTCAGCGCCGTGCCGTTCAGCGTCACCGTCAGGTCCGTCAGCCGCGGGTCGAAGGTGTCGGTGATAACGATGGCCGCCGCGGCGTCCGCCGCCGTGTTGCCGGTGTTCTGGATGGTGAAGGTGTACGTCAGGCGGCTGTTCTCCGTCACCGTGGTGGGGGAGAGGGACTTGTTGATGGTCAGTGCCGGCGCCGCCTCCGGTGCCACCGTCTCCGTGGCGGTAACGGGGTTTGCCAGCCCCGCGCCGGTGACGGACGCGCTGTTGGTGACGGTGCCCTCCGCCGTCGGCGGCGCGAAGGCCGTGGGCGCGGCCTCATAGGCGATAACGGCATTGCCGCCCGCCGGCACGGTGATGCCGGTGAACGTCAGCGGCGGCCCGGCGGTGACGGCGGGTGCCGCCTGCAGAACGCCGTTCTGATAGTACCGCACAGACCCGGCGGTGTAGGACAGGGGATACACCGTCCCGGCGTTGAAGGCGTAGCCGCCCAGATCGTCGGTAATGGTCAGCCCCGTCAGCGGTGCGGTGCCGCTGTTGACCAGAGAGAGGATATACGTCACGCGGCCGTCGGTGCCGTAGGTGGGCACCACGGCGGTCTTGGCGGCGGTCAGCGTCTCCGTCAGCTCGCCCACCGTCACGTTGGAGGTGGTGGTCTGGCCGTTATAGGTCAGCGTTGCCTGGTTGGTGAAAGTTGCCATGATAGGACCTCCTGTGTTTAATTTCGCGGGTCGTGCCCGCAGTCCAGTGTATGCGCCGCGGTCCCCGGCGGTCCGTACTTGCCAAGCGGCGGCCCGTCGGGTATAATAGAAGCAGAAATACGCGGCGGCCCGGACCGCCCGGATACAGGAGGGTGTGATAGAAGCATGGAACTGAAAAAATTGCCCCATATCGAGATCGAGGTGGCGCCCCTGCCGGGCAAAAAGCTGCCGGCGGCGGTAAATACCCTGCGTAAGCTGGATGTAAAAAAGGTAGGCCTCATCGCCGGCGGTACGGCGGCGGTGCTGACCGTGGTCTCCGTGGCCGGCCGCTACGGTATCTACCGCGGCGCGGTGGCGGCGGAGCTGAAGCGCCAGCTGGCGCCGCTGCACCGCAAGCTGGACCAGCTCCAGGCGGAGAACCGTATGCTCCGTGCCGAACTGGAGCAGCTGAAAAAAGAAAAGACCGACGAAAACTGAAAAAAAGGAAGCACCCGTCAGGGTGCTTCCTTTTTGCCATTGTCACAGCGCCGCGGTGACCTCCCGCAGCCATTGCCGGACCTCCGTCGGCACCAGCGGGGCGATCTGTGCATACACCTGCCTGTGATAGCCGTTCAGCCAGTCCCGTTCCGATGCCGTCAGCAGCGCCGGGTCCAGGGCGTCCCGGTCGAAGGGCGCCAGCGTCAGCGTCTCAAAGCGCAGAAAGCCCGCCGCCTCCGCCGGCTGCACCAGCAGCAGGTTCTCGTGCCGTATGCCGAAGCGTCCGGCGGCGTAGTATCCCGGCTCATCGGAGATGACCATGCCCGTCTCCAGTGCCGGGTGTGCCAGCCCCTCCGCAATGCGCCAGCGGAAGGAGGGCGGCGCCTCGTGTACGCAGAGCACGCACCCTACGCCGTGCCCGGTGCCGTGGTCATAGTCCAGGCCCTCCCGCCACAGCGGGCCCCGGGCCAGTGCGTCCAGATTTTCCCCCATGACCCCCTGGGGGAATTGTGCCATGGCCAGCTGTATGTGGCCCTGCAGCACCTGTGTGGACCTCCGGCGTTCCTCGTCCGTGATGGGGCCCAGCGCTATGGTGCGGGTCACGTCCGTCGTGCCCCGGGCGTAGTGTCCGCCGCTGTCCACCAGCAGCAGTCCCTGCGCCTTCAGCGGCACGTCCGTCTCCGGTGCGGGGGCGTAGTGGACCACGGCAGCGTGGGGGCCATAGGCGGCGATGGTCTCGAAGCTGTCCTCCAGAAAATCCGCCTGCTCTGCCCGATACCGGCGCAGCAGCGCTGCGGCGGACAGCTCGGTGTACGCCTCCGGCCGTGATTTCATCTCATACAGGAAGCGGCACAGCGCCGCGCCGTCCTGCAAGTGCGCCTGCCGGAAGCCCGTCTGTTCGCTCCCGGCCTTTACCGCCTTGCGGCGGGCGGCGGGGCTGGGCGTGTCCGTCCACGCCGTGTGGGCCAGACATTCCGCGATGCGGCTGTTGGCCGTGGCGCTGTCCGCCAGCACCCGCGCGCCCTCCGGCAGCGCCCGCAGCGCGTCGTAGATATCCCCGTAGGGCCGCAGCGCTACGCTGTCTGCCGCCAGCGCGGCGCGTATCTCCGGCGCGAAGCTCTCTGCCTGGGCATATAGCGCGGCGCTGTCCGTGCCCACCAGCAAAAAGCCCAGGAATACCGGCGTGCATGCCACGTCGCCGCCCCGCAGCTCCAGTGCCCAGGCCACGTCCGTCAGATCGGTCAGCAGCAGCCATTCCGCCTTCTGCGCCGCCATGTCCTGCCGCAGGGCCGTCAGCTTCTCCCGCCGCGTCACCCCACTGTCGAAGGCCCATACCGGCGCGGTGGACTGGTCGGGCCGGTCCGTCCAAACGCCCACCGCCGGGTCGAAGCCGCCGTCCAGCCGGATGTGCTTGTCCGCCAGCGCCTTTTCCAGCGTCCGGTGCAGCCGTGTGCTGACGGTCCGGCCGTCAAAGCCCAGGGCTCCGCTCTCCGGCAGCTGCTCCGCCAGGAATTGGGACAGCGTCGGCACGCCCGGCTGGCCGGCGCGCATCAGCTGTATGCCGCTGCCCTCCAGCTGCCGTTCCGCCTGCAAAAAGTATCGCCCGTCCGTCCACAGGTATGCGCCCTCCCGCAGCACCGCCAGCGTTCCCGCCGAGCCGGTGAACCCGGACAGGAACTCCCGGGCCTTGAAATGCGCCCCTACATACTCCGAGCCGTGAAAGTCGTCGGTGACGACGATGCAGCCCGCCAGCCCGCGCGCCTCCATATTCTGCCGCAGCGCGGCCAGCTTTTCCGTAACGGTCATGGTGCTCACCCTTTCTTACCATCGATTGACAAGGGCAAACACGCCTGACAGCGTGTCTTTCCGGCGCTTTTTGTCCTTTTCGTCTTGGCGGGCGCCAGCCCGCCTGCATCTCAAAAGCCAAAAATCACTCGAAAATACATCGCTGGCAGGTGCACAGCAGTTTTGTCGGAGCAGAAATGTGTCCAGACAAGAAAAGGCCCGCAGGTAATACTTGCCGTATTGCCAAGGGGTTTGACGCAGTATGGGCGCATTTCTGCCCGTCAAAACCGTGTCTGCCCTTGTCAATCGATGGTATGGAACAGTATAGCACACTTCCCGCAGAATTCCACCCCTGTCTGCGCAATTGTGCGCTCCGCCGCCCGAACATTCATATACCGCGTATAAACATATACCAAAGGTGTATATAATGCCGCGTAGAGGTGTATAAAACGTACACGATAGATATGTGAAAGAGAAAGGGAAAGAAAGGGGAATGTTCAATGAGAAAAGAACGGGAACGCCGTACCCTTGAGACGGCGGGAATGCTGTTTACTCTGCTTTTCGGCAACCTGCTGCACTTTGTCTACGACTGGACCGGTCAGGCCGGCTGGGCCGCGTATCTCTCCGCCGTCAACGAATCCACCTGGGAGCACATGAAGCTTTTGGCTGTTCCCTGGCTGGTGTGGACAGTCGTCACGATCGTCGTAAACCGTTGTGCCGCAAGCGCTTTGCCCAGGGCCATCGGCCTGCTCGCCGGCCTCGCCGCCATCCCGGCCCTGTTCTATACCTACACCGGGATCCTGGGAAAAAGCGTGGGCGTGGTCAACATCCTGATCTTTCAGGCCGCCGTGCTGCTGGCATATTTTGTCAGTGCCTCCCTGCAAAAGAGCGCCCGCCTCTCGTCCGTTCCTTTCCAGATATTGGGCATTCTGCTCCACCTGCTCGCCGCCCTCGCCTTCCTTTTTTTCACCTCCTCGCCGCCCGACCTTCCCCTGTTTGTGGACCCCACAAACGGCACCCGCGGCATACCGCCAAAAACGCTGTGATACCAACGGTTTGCAGCTGAAAGAAGACGGCGTTTCCCTCATGGAGAAGCGCCGCTTTTTTTGCGGAAATTTGCCTCTTGACAAAGCTGCATCTGTTGATATAATAAGCTTGTGATTACAAAAATGCACTTGCTTAGGAGGTGGCTGTGTGACCCGAAGAGAACGGCAGCTGCTGGAGTGGATACGGGAAAACCCGTGTATTTCCCAGCAGGAGCTGGCCGACAAGGCCGGTATTACGCGGTCCAGCGCCGCGGTCCACATTTCCAACCTGATGCGGAAGGGCTACATTGCCGGCCGCGGCTATCTGCTGCGTGAGGCGCCCTACATCGCCGTGGTTGGCGGCGTGAATATGGATATCGGCGCGGTGTCCGACGCGCCGCTGGTGGCCCGGGACTCCAACCCCGGCCGGGTGACCACCTCTCTGGGCGGCGTGGGACGGAACATTGCCCACAACCTCTGCCTGCTGGGTGAGCAGGTGTCCATGATCACCGTGCTGGGGCAGGACGGATTTGCCCAGTCTGTGCGGGAGAACGCGGCAGACATCGGCCTTGACCTGAGCCACAGCGCCACCATTCCCGGCGGCCGGACGGGCACCTATCTGTTTATCGACGGCTGCGACGGCGACATGGCCCTGGCCGTGAACGACATGGCCATCTATGAGCACATCACGCCGGAGTTCCTGCGGCAGCGGCTGGATTATATCAACCATGCCGACCTGGTGGTGGTGGAGACGAACCTGCCGGAGGCGTCTATCCAGTGGCTGTGCAGCCACTGTACCGCGCCTGTCCTGGCTGATCCGGTCAGCACCATCAAGGCGCCGAAGCTGCTGCCGGTGCTGGATAAGCTGACGGCGCTGAAGCCCAACCGCATGGAGGCAGAGCTGCTCAGCGGCGTGACCATCCGCGATGAGGCAGACGTTCAAAAGGCCGCGAAGGTCCTGCTGGACAAGGGCGTTCAGCAGGTGTATATCTCCCTGGGGAGCGATGGCCTGTACGCCGAGGACCAGGCGGGGCGGCACGTGCGCCTGCCCTGTCCGAAGGTGCAGGTGGTGAACGCCACCGGCGGCGGAGATGCCATGGCGGCGGCGCTGGCCGCGTGCATCGCCCACGGGAAACCCCTGGCGGAGTGCGCGCGGAAGGCCGCCGGGGCCGGCGCGCTGGCCTGTACGGCGGCGGAGACCATCCACCCCGGCATGAGCTGGGAGAATGTGGACTATATTTTGGACAATACAGGCATGAGCAAAAAAGCGTAAATAGAATTGCATGACATAAGGAGGTACAAGTTATGAACCGTTATCTGGACGTGGCCCCTGAGGTGCAGGAGGCTTTGAAGGCCGGCAAGCCCGTTGTGGCGCTGGAGAGCACCATCATCTCCCACGGTATGCCCTATCCCCAGAATGTGGAGACGGCACTGAACGTGGAGAAGATCATTCGTGACGGCGGCGCGGTGCCCGCCACCATCGCCATCATCGGCGGTCGGCTGAAGGCCGGATTGACCCCCGAGGAGATCGACTATCTGGGCAAGACCGGCGCCGGCGTCACCAAGGCCAGCCGCCGCGACCTGCCCATTCTGGTGGCGGAGGGCCGCGATGGCGCCACCACCGTGACCACCACCATGATGATCGCCGCTATGGCTGGCATCCAGGTGTTCGCCACCGGCGGCATCGGCGGCGTGCACCGCGGAGCCGAGACCACCATGGACATCTCCGCCGATCTGGAAGAGCTGGCCCATACCCCGGTGATGGTGGTGTGCGCCGGCGCCAAGTCCATCCTGGACCTGGGATTGACCCTGGAGTATCTGGAGACGCACGGTGTGCCGGTCATCGGCTATCAGACCGAGGAGCTGCCCGCGTTCTATACCCGCAAGTCCGGCTTTAAGGTGGACTACCGGCTGGACACCCCCAAGCAGCTGGCCGAGGCCTTCCATGTGAAGCGCGAGCTGGGGCTGGAGGGCGGTATGCTGGTGACGAACCCCATCCCCGAGCAGTACTCTATGGATGCCGACGTGATCAACAAGGCCATCAACGAGGCGGTGGAGGAGGCCAAGGAGCAGGGTATCCACGGCAAGGCCACCACGCCTTTCCTGCTGGCCAAGATCAAGGACATCACCGGCGGCAGCAGCCTGGATGCCAACATTCAGCTGGTGTATAACAACGCCAAGCTTGCCACGGCCACGGCCTGCGAGTTGGCCAAGCTGGCCAAATGAGCCAGCCGTCGCTGGGCTTTGTCGGCGGCGCGGACGGACCTGTGACGGTGTTTGCCTCCGGCGGCGGTACGGCACTGCTGGTCTATCTGGTACTTATCAATCTGGTGACATTTTTCGTGTATGGTGCGGACAAGCGTCGGGCCAGGCAGGGGAAATGGCGGGTGCCGGAAAAGACGCTGTTCCTGCTGCCGCTGTTGGGCGGCAGTGTCGGTGCGCTGCTGGGTATGCGGGTGTTTCACCACAAGACGAAGCACTGGTATTTCGTCTGGGGCGTGCCCGCCATACTGCTGGCACAGCTGGCACTGGCGGTCTGGTTACTGACGCGGTAAGGAGGACATACTATGCTGGTACGAAAAGCGGTTCCGGCGGATATCCCCGCTGTGACCGCCATTTACGAGGCGCTTCTGGATCGTGAGGAGCGCGGCGAGCTGTCCACCGGCTGGACCCGGGGCGTATACCCCACGGAGCAGACGGCTCTGGACGCGCTGGCTGCCGGCACACTGTATGTGCTGGAGGACGGGGGACGTGTTGCGGCCGCCGCCAAGCTGGACCAGAACCAGATGGCGCAATACAGCCAGTGTACCTGGCGGCACGACGCGCCGCCGGAGCAGGTGCTGGTGCTGCACACACTGGTGGTGGACCCCACTGTGAAGGGTAAGGGGTACGGCACGGCTTTTGTGGCCTTCTATGAGCAGTTGGCCCGGGAAACGGATCGGCCGTACCTGCGGATCGACACCAACGCCCGCAACACGCCCGCCCGGGCGCTGTACAAAAAGCTGGGCTACACCGAGGCGGGCATCGTGGCCGGGACCTTTAACGGCATCCCGAACGTGCAGCTGGTGTGCCTGGAGAAAAAAGTATAAAACAAAGGACAAGGAGGTGCCGGAGATGGCGTTGATCCATGTAAACGAGAGCGACTTCCGGGAGCAGGTCCTGGAAAACAGCGGCACGGTGCTGGTGGATTTCTGGGCCAACTGGTGCGGCCCCTGCCGTATGCTGGGCCCCGTGCTGGAGCAGCTGGCCGCTGACTGGCCGGATGTCACCGTGGCCAAGGTGGATGTGGACGAGAATATGTCCCTGGCCGCGGCCTACGGCGTGGAGAGCATCCCCATGCTGCTGGTGTTCAAGAACGGCCAACTGGTGAACAAGTCCATCGGTTTTGTCTCCCAGCCGGAGATCGAAAAGCTGCTTCAGTAAAAGTGTCTATGACGCAGTAAAAGCAGCGCCCTTGAGGGCGCTGCTTTTAGTATGCGCTTTTGCGGTCAGTCGGCAGAAATATAATCCAGTACACCCCACGAGCCGCCGATTTTTACCACATAGACGTCGATCTTTGTGCGTTCGATCTCGTCCTCGCCGGTGATTTTTGCCTTGGCGGTGACAACGCAGGCATCAGAAATGGAGTCGGTATCAAAGTTGATATCGCGTTCCAGAATCTTGACCCATACTGCACAATCCTCCAGTGCCTTCTTGACGGAGATGTCCTTCGTCCTTGTCACCTCCGTTGTGACCTTATACTCACCGTATTCGTCCTCAAGCTGTTCTTGGAAGCTGCTGTCAACAGCCTTGTAAAAATCGTTCCACGAGGAAATATCCGCAGAGTATTCATCGCTCATGGCTTCAAAGAATTCCTCCTCGCTGCCGTCGTATTCGGAGAGCCGGATAGCATTGAAGTCAAAAGCCCACAGGGACGTGGCGGTCTTGTCATCGGTGTAGAAGGCCTGTACATAGCGCTTGGCCACGGAGGACGGATTGTTGCGGCTCAGGAGGATCACGACCACAGCGATGACCACCGCAAGGGCGGCTGCGCCGATCAGAATAAATTTCAGCGGGGGTTTCTTGGCGGCGGCGACCTCCGTTTTCCCTGGGGCAGCGGTTTCTTCTGCTTTTTCGGGGGCGGCGACCTCCGGATCGCGGATGGGGATGTCCTCAGGCGCGGGAGTGGTGAAGTTGTTGTTCTCCATTTGTTTCTCCTCCTAATACTCAACTACGTTTGTAGTTTATAGTGACTATAAAAGTATAATATATTAAAGCGGGATTTGTCAAGCTAAACTATATTTGCAACTGCAAATTGCAAATGAGGTGAGTATATGACAGAGGAGATCAGGATCACAAAAAAGGCCGCCCGCAGAGGGGATGATGGCTATAAAGTTGTTTCCGTGCGGATGCGGGATGGCTTGATTGCGCGGCTGGATAAGCTGTCCGAGCAGACGAATCGCTCCCGGAATGAGCTTATCAACCTGCTGCTGGAGGCCGCCATCGATATTGTCAAGGTGGAGGAATAAGCTGGGGGAGGGAGAGACGAGGGGATGGGCTCTCCCTTCGGCAGCGCTTTGCGCTGCCACCTCCCTCAATGGGGGAGGCGAGGCGCGCTGCGCGCGCACATCTCATCCGCCCCTTCGGGGCACCTTCCCCTCAAGGGGAAGGTTTTGGGGGTGCGTGGGGGGATTGGCCTTGACAGCGGGGGGGTTCGCGGGTACAATGGGGCCAAAATGACGCCCGCGCAGGCGGGACGACCCAAGGAGGTAACGACTATGATGCATATCGGTCTGCTGGGCTTTGGCGTGGTAGGCGGCGGCGTGTGGGCGCTGTGCGCGCCGCGCGATGACCTGAATGTGAAGCGTGTGCTGCTCCGCAGTCCCAAAGAGGGCCTGCCGGAGGAGGTGGTCACCTTCAACGCCGATGACATCCTCAATGACCCGGAAATCGACACGGTGGTGGAGGTCATGGGCGGGCTGCACCCGGCCTATGAATATGTCTCCGCCGCGCTGGCGCGGGGCAAGAATGTGGTCACGGCCAACAAGGCACTGATCGCCGCCTATTACACGGAGCTCACGGCACTGGCCCGGGAGAAGGGCGCGGCCCTGCGCTGCACCGCTGCCGTGGGCGGCGGCATACCCTGGCTGACGAATTTGGAGCGCGTGAAGCGGCTGGATACCGTGTGCGCCGTGGGCGGTATTATGAACGGCACCACCAACTTTATCATGGACGCCATGCACAAGGCTCCGGTGGACTTCCCTGCCATTCTGAAGGAGGCCCAGGACCTGGGCTATGCCGAGGCAGATCCCTCCGCCGACATCGACGGCGACGATATCCGCCGCAAGCTGTGCATCTCCGCCAACATCGCCTTCGACGCGGCGCTGGAGGAGACAGCCATCCCCACCTTTGGCATCCGGACAGTGACGGCGGCGGATATTGCGGCCTTCCAGAGCCACGGCTTTGCCTGCAAGCTGCTGGCCAGGGCCGAAAGCACGGACAGCGGCGTGTGCGCCTATGTGGAGCCCACGCTGGTGGGTGCCGGCGATCTGGAGGCGGCGGTGCCCGCTAACTTCAACCTCATCACCTATGAGGCCGAGCAACTGGGCCGCCAGAGCTTCTACGGCCAGGGCGCGGGGCGCTTCCCCACGGCGGAGAACGTGGTGCAGGACTGCCTGACGGTGCTGTCCGGCAAGCGGGGGTTCTACACCGACAAGGCGGAGGCCATGCCGCTGACCAGCGGCGAGGCGCACCCCTACTACGTCCGCACCGGCGCGCCGGATGCGTTCCTGCGGGACCGCACGGCGGAGACATGGGACAACGGCGCGGTCGTCACCGGCGCGGTGGACGTGTACGAAATGCTGGCTTGGGCCAAGGCCCAGCGTGAGAAGGACCCCGGCGTGTTCATCGCCGGTATTCGATAAAAACGACGCAATGCGACGCAGTTCGACATCCTGCGGCAGTCTTTCACAAGGAGGATACATACCATGACCTATCAGGAGATCTTAGCCAACGCGCGGACCTGTATGGGACCCTACTGCAAGTCCTGTCCCGTGTGCAACGGCGTGGCCTGCAAGAACACCGTGCCCGGCCCCGGCGCCAAGGGTATCGGCACCGGCTTCATCCGCAACTATCAGAAGTGGCAGGAGCTGTGCGTCAACATGGACACCATCTGCGAGAACGTGCCCGTGGACACCAGCTATAATTTCTTCGGCAAGCAGGTGGCCCTGCCCGTGTTTGCCGCGCCGGTGGGCGCCATGCAGCTGCACTACGGCGACAAGTACGACGACCTGACCTATAACGACATTCTGGTGTCCGCCTGTGCCGGCGCGGGCATCGCCGCCTTTACCGGCGACGGCACCAATCCCGCCGTGATCCAGGCGGCGGCCGAGGCGCTGAAGAAGAACCACGGCTGCGGCGTGCCCACCATCAAACCCTGGAATATCGACCTGGTCCGCGAGAAAGCGGAGCTGGTGGGCGCGGCGGACCCCATTGCCGTGGCCATGGACATCGACGCGGCGGGCCTGCCCTTCCTGAAGAACCTGACCCCGCCCGCCGGCAGCAAGACCGTGGACGAGCTGAAGGAGATCGTGAAGCTGATGAACGGCAAGCCCTTCATTCTCAAGGGCATTATGACCGTAAACGGCGCGAAGAAGGCCCTGGAGGCCGGCGCCAGCGGCATCGTGGTCAGCAATCACGGCGGCCGCGTGCTGGACCAGTGCCCCGCCACGGCGGAGGTCCTGCCCGCCATCGTCGACGCGGTGGGCGGCAAGATGACTATTCTGGTGGACGGCGGTATCCGCACCGGCATGGACGTGTTCAAGGCCCTGGCCCTGGGCGCGGACGCGGTGCTCATCGGCCGCCCCTTCGTGAATATGGTCTACGGCGGCGGCGCCGAGGGCGTGCAGGTCTACGTGGACAAGCTGAAGGCCGAACTGGCCGATACCATGGCCATGTGCGGCGCCCATAAGCTCAGCGACATCAAGCGCTCCATGCTCTTCGGCTATTAAGGGGGTAGGGCAGGATATGAAGGCATTGCTCATCAACGGCAGCCCCCACGAGCACGGCTGCACCTACACCGCCCTGCGTGAGCTGGCCGACACGCTGGAGGCCGAGGGCATCGAGACGGAGATCATCCAGGCGGGCAAGACCGCCCATGCCTGCAACGCCTGCGCCAGCTGCAAAAAGATCCACCGCTGCGTGTACGACGATCTGGTCAACGAGACAGCGCCCAAGCTCGCCGCGGCGGACGCGCTGGTCATCGGCTCGCCGGTGTACTACGCCTCCCCCGCCGGCGGGGCCATCTCGTTTATGGACCGGCTGTTTTTCAGCACGCCCCACATCGACAAGACCATGAAGGTGGGCGCGTCGGTGGTGTCCTGCCGCCGTGGCGGCAACACCGCCACCTTCGACGCGCTGAACAAGTACTTCACCATCTGCGGTATGCCCGTGGCCAGCAGCCAGTACTGGAACATGGTCTACGGCAACACGCCGGAGGAGGTCCGCCAGGACAAGGAGGGCCTGCAGACCATGCGGACCCTGGGCCGCAACATGGCCTTTCTGATGAAGTCCATCGCCCTGGGCAAGGCGCAGCTGGGCCTGCCGGAGAAGGAGCCGGTGCAGCAGACAAATTTCCATCATTGACATGGATAGACCCCCGCGGCTGACGCCGCGGGGGTCGGTGTATATAAGCGGCAATGGGTTGGCTGACGCCGCGGGGGTCGGTGTATATAAGCGGCAATGGGTCGGCTGACGCCGCGCTGGTCGCTGCGTTTTCGTCGAATGTCGTTGACAAGTGGCGCTTTCTGGTGGTATACTACCACTGTTAAGTGAATAGGGTCCGGTGAAGTCGTGCGGCTGCCCGCTGCAAAGGCCAGGTCTGGTCAGGCGGCAGCCTAAAAGGAAATGGGTCAAAACCCACCGCGAACGGCACTGTGAGCGCAAGGATGCACCGAAACAGCGGGAGCTGTGTGACGAAAGTCAGCCATTGGGCGTGAGCCTGAGAAGGTAGGCGGCAGACGGGGAGCGAGAGCTCCGCGGCGCGAGGCAGAAGAATTGCACGTCGGAGGACCAGGCACAGCGGGCGTTTTCTCCGTGTGGCACCACAGGAAGGACCACGCTGTTTTTGCGATGCAGAAACGGCGTTTTTTCTTACCAAAACGCACCGCCTATCCCCGCGGAGGGATGGGCATTTCTGTTGCGGTCAAGTCGGGGCGGCGTCAGCCGTCTGCTTTCCATAGGGCGGGAGGGGTTTGCCGACCCCTTCCGCCCGTCTCTTTTCATGGCGAGCAGAGAGAACTGGGCGTATGATGCACAGACGGAAACGATCCTGGCTTCCAGTGCGGTGCGTGCTGTTGGCGGCACGCACCGCCTGCACATGGAGGCGGAATTCACCCCGCTGTACGACAGCTGCTGCATCTTGCGCCGAAACCTGTTGCGTTCCGGCGTGTCCGTCTGGTATAATCATGGTATCATTCTGCAAGGAGGTCGACCCATGCGAGATCTGAAGAACACCTGCCGCGTGGCGGTGGTGCAGGCCACCCCTGTGATGTTCCGCAAGGACAAATGTCTTGAGAAGGCCCTGCGGCTCATCGACGAGGCCGCCGGCGAGGGCGCGGAGCTCATTGTCTTTCCGGAGCTGTTCATCCCCGGCTACCCCTACGGCATGACCTTCGGCTTCACCGTGGGCAGCCGCAAGGCCGTGGGCCGCGAGGACTGGAAGATGTACTACGACAACTCCCTGCTGGCCGACGGGCCGGAGATGCGTAAGCTCCTCCGCCGCGCCAGGGAGCTGGGCGTCTATATCAGTATGGGCTATTCCGAGCGCGACGCCGTCACCGGTACGCTGTATAACGCTAACATGATGATCTCCCCGGAGGGCGAGGCCCTGAACCACCGCAAGCTCAAGCCCACCGGCAGCGAGCGCGTGGTCTGGGGCGATGCGGACCGGGATTACTTCCCTGTGATGGACACGCCCTGGGGCCCCATGGGCAATCTCATCTGCTGGGAGAGCTATATGCCCCTGGCCCGGGTGGCGCTGTACCAGAAGGGGATATCCCTGTACATCTCCCCCAATACCAACGACAATCCGGAGTGGCAGGACACCATCCGCCACATTGCCATCGAGGGTCACTGCTACTTCATCAACGCCGATCTGGTCTTCCGCCGCAGCGACTATCCCCAGACCGTCAGCGGCACCGCCGAGATCGCGGCCCTGCCGGACATCGCCTGCCGGGGCGGCAGCTGCGTCATCGACCCCTTCGGCCACGAGGCCTCCGTCACCGTCTGGGACAAGGAGGACATCATCTACGCCGACCTGGATATGCAGAAGGTCCCCGCCAGCCGTATGGAGCTGGACTGCGTGGGCCACTACGCCCGTCCCGATGTGCTGGAGCTGCGCGTCAACGAGAAATAAAAAGAAAACGCCCTCCCGCCGGGAGGGCGTTTTTGCGTTACAGCTCTCGCACGACGCGCTCTACCAGCGCACAGAGCTTCTGGCTGCTCTCGTTGGCGATACGCAGCACCTCCTGATGGGAGTGCTTCTCCCTGGCGATGCCGGTGGCCATGTTGGTGATGCAGGCGATGCCCAGCACCGCCATGCCCAGATAGTTGGCGGCGATGACCTCCGGTACGGTGGACATACCGATGGCGTCAGCGCCCAGGTGCTCATAGGCCCGTATCTCCGCTGCCGTCTCATAGCACGGACCGGGGAAGATAGCGTACACACCCTCCTTGCACGCGAAGCCCAGCGCCCCGGCGGCCTGATGGGCCTTCTCCCGCAGGCGGTGGGGATAGGCCTCCGTCATATCAGGGAAGCGGGGGCCAAAGCGCTCGTCGTTGGGACCAATGAGGGAGTTGGCGCCCAGCATATTGATGTGGTCCGACAGCAGCATCAGGTCGCCGGGGGCGAATTCCCTGTTGATGCCGCCGCAGGCGTTGGTGACGATGAGGGTCTTTACCCCCAGCAGCGCCAGCACATACACCGGATAGGTGACCTCCTTCATGCTGAAGCCCTCGTAGTAGTGAAACCGCCCCTGAAGCGCCGCCGCCACCTGACTGCCCAGCCGCCCGATGACCAGATTGCCCGCGTGGCCCGCCACGGTGGAGCAGGGGAAGTGGGGGATATCCCCGTAGGGGATGACGGTCTTGTCCGTCATGGCGTCCACCAGACCACCCAGCCCGCTGCCCAGAATGATGCCCACTGTGGGTGTCTGGGGGATGTGCGCCCGGATGTATGCGGCGGAGGCGCTGACCTTATCGTAAAACTGTTCCATAAACTGTCCTCCTGCATGGGATGTTGTGCCTATTGTATCACGGCGGGCGGCACTGCGCCAGAGAAATCGCATATTTTGTGAACAAACATCGTGACTTCTGTGAACATTAGCACTCTCCTATTGACAGTGCTAAAATCGGCGTTATAATAAAGCCGAACCTTGAGGGAGGGAAGCGGAAGCGAACCTCCGAGGGGCGATGAAATGTATACAAATCAGTGGTGACAGCCATGTGCCGGCGGCGTGAGCCGTAGCGCGTGGAGAGCTTCGAATGGAGGAATGACATATGTTGCCCAGCATTTTTGGTGAGAATTTGTTTGATGATTTCTTTGGCGATCCCTTCGGCATGATGCCCCGCGGCCGTGACCCGCTGTACGGCAAGCACGCCAAGAACCTGATGCGTACCGATGTCCGCGAGACGGAGGATACCTATGAGCTGGACGTGGATCTGCCGGGCTTCAAGAAGGATGAGGTCACGCTGGAGCTGAAGGACGGCGTGCTGACCATTCAGGCGGTCAAGGGCCTGGACAAGGACGAGACGGATAAGAAGGGCAAGTACATCCGTCAGGAGCGTTACGCCGGCGCGTGCAGCCGCAGCTTCTATGTGGGCGATGCGGTGGAGCCGGAGGATGTCAGCGCCAGGTTTGAGGATGGCATCCTGACCATCTCCGTGCCCAAGAATGTGAAGAAGCAGCTGCCCAAGAACAGCGCCATCTCCATTCAGTAACAGGAGCGAAACGCCCCGGCACCTTTCGGTGCCGGGGCGTTTTTGCATGGCAGGGGAGGGGGGATATTTTTCTTGCCTTTCTCCTATATATGCGCTATACTGAGCCCAACCTGACCCATAGGAGGATGTACATGGACCCGATTTTTGATATTGAATTGCAGGACTGCCCCATCTGCCGCGGTGTGGGCGCCATGCAGGATGAGCAGGGCTGGTCCGTCTCCGTGGCCTGCATGGACTGCGGGGCCGAGACGGCGCACGCCGAGTACCGAACGCCCGAGGAACGTCTGGAGTCCGCGCGCCGCGTGGCGCTGCTGTGGAACATGGGCAAGGTCGTGCATACCGGCGCCAGCGATTGAACGGCTGCACATGACATGAAAGGGCCGCCCCGAACGGGGCGGCCCTTTTCCGCTTATTGTGCTACCGGCGCGTCCAGCCAGTAGATGACGTAGCATTCCTGCATCTCTCCCATATAGAAGAAAATGTTTTCGCCCATCTCGATGTGTTCACCGAAGGTCAGATCCGGCACGAACAGCCGGCCGCTGGTGCGCTTCGGCCCCTTGATGGTGAAGCCCTCCGCTGTGGGGTGCCGCCGCAGCTCGTTGGCGGCGTCCGCCAGACCGGGGAAGTGCAGCGTCCGTTCCAGCTCCGTCAGCTGTGTTTCGCCGTTGATATAGACCAGGTGATTTTCGTCCTTGAACCAGTTGATATGCATGGTGGTGTCCTCCTTGCGGTCGTCCATATCAGTGTATCATATTTGGCGCGGCTTGTCACCCCCTATCGCCTCCGTATACCCGACCGGCAGGAGCGAAGCGGGGGGCATATGCGTTCTCCGGCGGCGGTGCGTCATCTGCGTGCCACGCGCGTACCGCCGGCATACCGCGTGTGTGCCATGCGCGTATCACCCGCGTATCACCCGCATATCACCTACGTATCGCCTATGTAGCACGTTATCCCCATCGCCGCCACCATGGCTGACCCCTATGTGCTGGTCATCAGCGCTTCCAACCCCAACTACTCCAACCTGGAGGAGTTTGTGGAGTACGCCAAGGCCAACCCCGGTGTTGTGAAGATGGCTGACTCCGGCGTGGGTGCTGCCCCCAACGTTGCCGCCAAGGCGTTTGAGAAGTATTTTGACATCTCCTTCGATTTCTATACCTATGACGGCGCTCCCGAGTGTGTCACCGCTGTTGAGACCAACGAAGTGGATGCTACTTTCCTGCAGCCTACGCCCGCTACCGCCTCTGTCAAGGCCGGTACCCTGTCCATGATCGGCGTCCTCAGCGATGAGCGTCTGGCCAGCTTCCCCGATACCCCCACCATCATGGAGACCTTCGGTGAGGAGTACAACCTGGTCATGAAGGGCTTTGTGGCGCTGTCCGCCCCCGCCGGCACCCCCGATGATGTGGTCGCCGCCCTGCGCGATCTGATGGGTAAGGCTGTTGAGAGCGACGAGTACAAGACCCAGATCGAGTCCCTGGGTATGCAGTACATCACCCTGTACGGCGATGAGCTGAACACGTTCATCAACGAGCAGATGGCTTTCTATAAAGATATCTGCGCCGACATCGATATCAACGGCTGATTTGGCTGCGGTATACTTCATCGCGTAAAATAAGAAGAGGTGCCTGCCGCATATATGTTCGGTAGGTACCTCCTTGTTTTACGGAGAGAGGATCCCCTATGTTCTGGAGGTCATTTGCATGAAAAAATACAACTATATCGTATCCGTGGTGATGCTGCTGTTATCCGGATATATCTTTTATGAATCCAGTGGTTATACCATTGGATCTTCGGCGCAGAAAAACCCCGCGGTATGGCCCTGCATTCTGGCCGGTGCGCTGACGATGCAGGGTATCGTTTTCGGGCCGTCCCTGTTCACCGAGGAACCCGGCAAGGCTTACATCGTGTTCATTGCTCTGTTTGTTGCCAATATCCTGATGGGTATTTGCGGTTTCTCGATGATTCGTGTTTTCGGCAAGGTCATCGATGTACCCAGCAAATATCTGGTGCCTGTCATCATGACGTTCTGCATTACAGGCACCTTCGCATTGAACCACTATCTGGAGGAAGTTTTCCTGATGCTCATCATGGGTGTGATCGGCTTTGTCCTGATCAAGCTGGACTTTGCTATGCCGCCTATCATTCTGGGCCTGGTCCTTGGATCCATGGCAGAGAAAAATGCCCGCCGCAGTATTGACCTGCTGGGGTCCTCCGAGACGATCTGGCAGCATCCCATTGCCATTATCTTCATCGTGCTGGCTATTGCGTCTTTGGTGTCCCCCGCGATCAGCGCGGCGATCAAGAAGCGCAAGGCCGCCAAGGCTGCGGCTGCTGAGGAGAACTGAAGACAAATGGCGCAGCTTTCCTGTTCCGTTTATACCGGCAGGCCCGGGACGGTCATCCGTCCCGGGCC
>CECA01049474.1_pt1 | contig 124280 bp, 112 predicted proteins | sample 557351 | NCBI WGS metagenome assembly CECA01 (sample SAMEA3182051, study PRJEB8094) | gut metagenome | biome: human; feature: gut; material: Stool; isolation source: human stools | place: Canada | collected 2012-03-07 | reverse complement strand
AGAATCATTGAACTGAATGGTACTCCTGACATCAAGATTATCACGGGCATTCGTCGATCCGGTAAGTCCAAGCTGATGCAGGCGTATATTGAGTATCTGAAAAGCCATTTTGAAAATATCAATATTATCTTCATTGACTTCATGGATTTGGCGTATGAAGAAATCAAGGAATACCATGCCTTACACGCTTATGTGGAAGAACATTATCAGGAAAGTAAAACGAACTACCTGTTTGTAGACGAGGTTCAGATGTGTCCCAAGTTTGAGTTGGCAATCAACAGCCTGTACTCTAAGGGAAAATATGACATCTATGTAACCGGCTCCAATGCTTTCCTGTTGAGTGCGGATCTGGCAACTCTGTTTACCGGACGCTATATTGAAATTCATGTGTTTCCTTTCAGCTTCCGGGAATATTGCCAATATTATGATGATGTTAGTGATAAAGATAAGCTCTTTGATGATTACGCTATCAAGGGCGGTTTAGCAGGTTCTTACGCTTACAGAACCGAAAAAGACAGAACAAACTATATCAAAGAGGTCTACGAAACGATTGTTACAAGGGATTTGGTGCAAAAATATGCGCTCCCGGACTCTTTGGTTTTACAACGTCTGAGCGAGTTCCTTATGGATAATATCAGCAACCTGACGTCTCCTAATAGGGTCAGTCAGCTGCTGACAGCAAATGAGACTCCAACCAATCATGTAACCGTCGGCAAGTACATTAAGTATTTGTGCAATGCTTTTGTATTTTATGATATTAAGAGATACGACATCCGAGGCAAGAAATACCTTGAAAGCTCTGAAAAGTTCTATTTGTGTGACAGTGGTATTCGATATGCAATACTGGGAAGCAGAAATATGGATTACGGCAGAGTATATGAAAATATTGTTTGCATTGAATTTCTTCGCCGTGGATACGATGTCTATGTCGGCAAGCTCTATCAAAAGGAGATCGACTTTGTTGCTCAGAGAGGCAGCGAGAAGATTTATATTCAGGTCAGCGACAACATTTCCGGGCAGGAAACATTTGAGAGAGAATGTTCTCCTCTGCTTCAGATCCGAGATGCTTATCCGAAAATGATTATTGCCAGAACCAAACATCCAAAATATAGTTATGAAGGAATCGAAATCCATGATATAGCCGATTGGTTGCTACAAGAATAAACAAGGCGAAATATCTCCGTCATTCTCTTTTGAAATGATGGAGATATTTTTATGTTGATGGAGATTCAGGGACAGAAAACTGTGTCAGGTTGCAAAAATCCTTTGCCTGTGGCTGAACATAGTGTAACGCATACAGCTGAAACTCAATAACATATTCCCAAAATTATAAGATATAACTGATAAAATGCATATTTCTGTAAATTTCGACAGTTACGAACACAAATTTCAGAAGGAGAATGCGCAATGAAATCCTCCGTTGCCCCAACGGAACAGGCAGAAACGGTGACCTTTTTATCGTTTTGTGACTTGTGCAGCATAATAAAAAGGAATTATAATCAAGAAGGAAAAAACGCTTTTTTCGAGCGATAGAAAGGAAAAAATATGGAATATTCGGCAATTCTTCATGATATGGATAAAAGATTCTGCTATGCAATCGATAAGGATTTATTTGTGATACGTGTGCAGGTAAAAAAAGATGATATAAAAGAGATCATTCTTCATTATGAGGACAAGTACATACCATTGGGATGGAAGGATACACGAAAGACGATTTCGATGAAGAAGGTTGCCACATCACAGTTTCATGATTATTATGAGGCACAGCTTCAGATGCATTTAATATGCCTCCGTTATTATTTTGAATTTACGGATATGCAGGGAGAAAAGGTATATTACGGCAACTATGAGTTTAGCAGGGAATGCATTACAAACAGGGACAGAATGTTCGACTGTCCGCAAAACCTTCGTGAGGAAGAAATGTTTGAGGTGCCGGAGTGGGCAGCAAACAAGGTCGTGTATCAGATTTTTCCATCTCGCTTTGCAGCATCACAGCCAATAGACAAGGAACTGTGGTATAAAGCACCCATCACATCTAAGGATAATCTGCATGGTGATCTCAGAGGAATTATGGATCATTTGGATCATATTCAGAAGCTGGGAATAGATGTTATGTATTTAACACCTATTTTTAAATCGGATTCCAGCCATAAATATGATACCACTGATTATTATCAGATTGATCCTTCCTTCGGAACAACAGAGGATCTTAAGGAGCTGGTGCAAAAAGCGCATGAGTGTGGAATGAAAGTAGTGATGGATGCGGTATTCAACCATACAGGAAGAAATTTTTTTGCATTTAAGGATATTATAGAAAAAGAAGAAAAATCCAGATATCTGGACTGGTATTTTATCGAGAGATTTCCACTGAAGGGTGAAAAAGGAGAAACTCCTAACTTCAAATGTTTTGGTTATTATGATGGAATGCCAAAGTTAAATCTGAAAAATCCGGAGGTGGAAAAATTCGTTACAGATGTTGCATGTTATTGGATTAAGGAATGCGATATCGATGGATGGAGAATGGATGTAGGTGACGAAATCAGTCATTTCTTCTGGAAGCGATTTAGAAAGGCTGTTAAGGCAGTAAAAAAGGATCTGCTGATCATTGGAGAAATCTGGCATTATGCAGGAGATTTTCTTGAGGGAGATGAATGGGATACGGTCATGAATTATCCATTTTACCTGAATCTCATAGATCTGCTTGCAGATGAAAAAATCAATGTCAGCCAGTTTATACAGAATCTTGGATATTTGAAGGGGCGCTTAAACAAAAAATGCTATCCTCTAATGTGGAATCTGATCGACAGCCATGATACAGCAAGATTTCTACATCTATGTGATGATAATAAGAAAAAGCAGCATTTGGCTGCAGCTTTTCAATTGTTATTACCGGGAATGCCCATGATTTATTACGGAGATGAATTCGCGATGCCCGGAGCAAATGATCCGGATTGCAGACGTGGCATGTACTGGGATGAAGAATACCAGGATAAAGAGATGTTTGAATGGTATAAGCAGCTGCTGAAGGTGCGAAAAAACCATGCATGTATCGTAGAGGGTGAACCGATGGAACTAGCTGCAAGGGACGAGGAAGAGACGATCGTCCTGACCAGAAAAAATGGAGAAGAGACACTCGCTTTGATCTTCAACTGCAGCAGCAGCGCAAGAATGTTTAATGAGTATGCGCAAAAATATGATTTACTTAGAGAGAATCCCTTTGATGGAAAAATAGAGGGACTTGATGCCGCTGTAATAGTACTCTAAGAATAATAAGATGAGAAGAGTATAGAAACAAATTAAAATATATCGTTGGAGAAAATGTTATTATGAAGAAAAAAATAAATTATGCAGAAATAATGAAGGAGACAGGGATCCTGACTGTGGCGGTGGCCATCATCGCGGCAGCAGTCTACTTTTTCCTGGTGCCAAGTCACGCGTCGGTCAGCAGTATTTCCGGTCTCGGCATCGTGCTGTCTAATTTTATACCACTTCCGCTATCGGTCATTACGATGATCCTGAATGTGGTGCTTCTGCTCATTGGCTTTGCCACCTGTGGGAAAGAGTTCGGGGTCAAGACAGTGTATACCAGTGTGATGCTGCCGGTATTCTTAGGGATTTTTGAGTTCCTGTTTCCGAACTTTGGATCACTGACGGACAGTCAGGAACTGGATGTACTGTGCTATATTCTGGTGGTCAGCGTGGGACTCAGCATTCTGTTCAACCGGAATGCATCTTCCGGAGGACTGGATATTGTGGCGAAGATCATGAATAAATATCTCCATATGGAACTGGGTAAGGCTATGTCTCTCTCCGGTATGTGTGTGGCACTGTCCGCAGCACTGGTATATGATAAGAAAACGGTGGTGCTGAGTATCCTGGGTACCTATTTCAACGGAATCATTCTGGATCATTTTATTTTTGACAATAATATCAAGCGACGTGTCTGCATTATTACGAAGAAAGAGGAAGAACTGCGCCAGTTTATTACAAGAGATCTGCACAGCGGTGCCACGATCTATGAAGCCATCGGTGCCTATCATTTTGAAAAACACAACGAGATCATCACCATTGTGGACAAAAGTGAGTACCAGAAATTAATGAAATTCATCAATGAACTGGACCCCAAGGCGTTTATTACCGTATATAATGTATCGAGTATGAAGTATCAGCCGAAGACCGGGGCCGTTTGACCCTGACTTTGATGCCTACGGATTGTTCCGTGCTACGCACTCTCACAATCCGCCCCTCTATTCGCATATCGTGGGATTATCATCCCACTTTTATGCTCATATCGGGGCGGGTCATAAGGTCTTTCACCCACTTATGAGCAAGCTCATGTGGGCTTAGACCTTTTGACCCTGGCATCTTAATAATATGGTTATGGAGAAATGCGAAATGAAAAAGGTACGGAATATCGCAGTGATCGTTTTATCTGTCATATGTGTTGGAATTCTGGTTTTTTTGTTGTGGAATTTAAGAAGTACAGAGGAGTCTGCACAGGAAATAATACCGGAAGTTCAGCCGGAGCCTATGTCGGAACAGAGTGTATCGGATTCTGATGTGAGCGGCAACGGTGCGGAGAACAGTGCAGATCCTACGGAATTGCCGGAGACAGAAGAAAGCGAACCGGTGGAAACGGAAGATCCTGTAGAGCAGAGGGCAGAAGAACTCCTGGCAGGAATGACCTTAGAGGAAAAAGTCGGACAGATGTTCATCGCCCGGTGCCCGGAGACGGATGCAGCATCCAAAGTGACGCAGTATCATCTCGGCGGATATATCTTATTTGCCCGGGATTTTACCGGGAAAACAAAAGAGGAAGTAACAGCAGCCATTCAAAGCTATCAGAATGCTGCAAAAGTGCCCCTGCTGATTGGTGTGGATGAGGAAGGCGGTACGGTAAACCGTGTCAGCAAAAATGCGAACTTGCGGGAAACGCCTTTTGCCTCTCCTCAGGAACTGTATGCGCAGGGCGGATGGGATCTTATTCGGAGCGACACACAGGAAAAATGTCAATTACTGCAGAGCCTGGGAATTAATCTGAATTTTGCTCCGGTATGCGATGTATCACAGGATCCGCAGGATTTTATTTATGCCCGCAGTTTCGGGCAGGATGCGGAACAGACGACGGAGTATGTGAGGACCGTCGTGCAGACCATGTCGCAGGAACAGATGGGAAGTGTATTAAAGCATTTCCCGGGATATGGCAATAACTCGGACACGCACACAGGGATCGCTTATGATGAACGTCCCATAGAGAGGTTTGTAAATTCTGATTTTCTGCCGTTTCAGGCAGGCATCGACGCAGGGGCGGATATGGTGCTGGTAGCCCACAATGTTGTCTCCTGCATGGATGATCAGGTACCGGCATCTATTTCTCTACCGGTACATAATATTTTGCGTAATGAATTAGGGTTTGACGGCGTGATCATTACCGATGATCTGGTCATGGAAGGAGTACGGCAGTTCGCCGGGGATGCGGAGATTGCCGTCCGGGCGGTACAGGCAGGAAACGATATGCTGTGCTGCACCGATTTTGAAGTACAGGTACCCGCAGTCATCAAGGCGGTCGAAACCGGTGAGATTACCGAGGAACGCCTCAACGAATCGGTCCTGCGTATTTTGAAAATGAAAATAGAGCTGGGCATCATTGCGGATACTGCGGATGCTCAGGACTAGAGAAGGCTCCGCAGTACATCCTCGGGCCGGGGAGTGTGCTGAGGATATTTTTCTCTCAACGGACCGGCAGCTCCGTCCATAATATAGGGATGTCCCACGATATCCAGCATGGATACATCGTTATAATTGTCACCGAAGGCCATGACATCCGCGAGGTCAAAGCCAAGAATTTTACAAATGGATTGCACACCGATGCCTTTGTTGGCAAGGGTGGTATCGATCCAGTAAGGTCCCGCCACCGCACAGTTCGCCTGCTCCCAGCGGGGGACGAAGCGGTCAGCATAAGCCGCTACGCCTTCATGGAGATATACGGAGACCTTTACGATGTCTTCCGGAATTTCGGAGGGATCCTGAATGACCTGATAGTTGTTGCCAATAAACTTTATTCTGTCCAGCATTCCCAGCCCACGTTCCATCAGATAAGCCGTATTCTGTCCGGAGAGCATGACTTCGCCCTGCCCGTCACTCCGGCTCCACAGATCTTCTGCAATCTCTTCCGCCAGGGCACGGGGCATGGGATTTTTCGCAATGCACAGCTCGTCCTTGTAGATCACGCCACCGTTTTCACATAAGAAAATACAGCAATCCGCCACCGGAGCGAACAGCTTCCGCAGACTGGTATACTGTCTTCCAGACGCCGGGCAAAACAGGATCCCCCGGTCATGAAGTGCCCGGATCTGGTCAAAAATCTCGCCTTCCAATTCTTTTTTTCCATATTGTAAAAGTGTACCATCGAGGTCACTGCAGACTAATCTGATTCCCATAGTCGGAATTCCTTTCTCTCAGAATGATAATTTTAAATAGTATATCATAAATTATACATGAATACTTATTTTTATTTAATAGCTGTTTTTCTTGATTACTACAAGATATGTTGAAAAAAATGCGGAAAGGAGAAAGAAAATGTTTAAGCGAAAAATAAAAAGATTGCTAATGATATCCAAAACGAGTAAGATAGTAAGCAAGATAATAAGCAAGATGGAGTGACATAAATGGGAAAATATGAACCGCCATATACGATCTCAAATAAAATGTTGGAGCTTGTTTCTTCTATATCTGAAAAAGTAGGTAAAATAAGCAGTCATAGGGAATTGGAGGCAAGACCGCATTTAAGGAAAAACAATCGAATCCGATCCATTCATTCTTCCTTAAAAATAGAAGCAAATTCCTTGTCTCTGGCTGAAGTGAGAGACGTCATCAATGGTCATCTTGTATTGGGAGATCAAAAGGAAATACAAGAGGTGAAAAATGCATATGCTGCATATGAAAAAATCTCGGAAATAAATCCCAAAAGCATGTCAGATCTGAAAAAAATCCATGGAATAATGACCTATAGAACAGTAGGTGAATCCGGTGTATTCAGAAAAGGGGAAGAGGGTGTCTTTTCAGGAGATAGGTGTATTTTTGTGGCACCGCCGCCAAATATGGTAAATGAACTGATGAAGGATTTATTCTCATGGGTTAAAAACAGTGAAGGGACAATACATCCGCTTATTATGTCAGCTGTTTTTCATTATGAATTTGTGTTTATACATCCTTTTGCAGACGGAAATGGAAGAATGGCCAGATTATGGCATATGGTAATGCTATACCGGTGGAGAAATGTGTTTGAATATATTCCGTTGGAAAGCCAGATTGAAAGATTTCAGGCAGAATATTATGATGCAATAGCACAATGTCATGTGAATGGAAATTCAGATGTTTTTATAGAATTTATGTTGAGTATGATAGATCAGGCATTAGATGAAGTTATCCTACAGGTAAATAAGACAAATGAAAGTATGTCAGAATATGTAAAACGAATGCTGGAAGTAATGGAGTACGATGTTCCCTATACCGCTAATGCGATCATGGAGGCACTGCATCTGAAATCCAAGGAAACATTTCGAAAAAATTATATCAAGCCTGCCATAGAGTTGGGATTAGTAAAAATGACATTGCCGGAAAAGCCAAATAGTAAAAATCAGAGATATGTAAAACAATAATTCTTGATCTAAAGCTGGCTTTAGGTGTTACAATGTCTTCAGAGTGATTTTCAGCATTTTAAAAAGAAAAGGTGCCGATACCGAAAAGCATGGTGTCGGCACTTTTTGGGGTTTACTTTGCCAGATTCGTTAGATATGATAAAGATAGAAAATGTATTTACCGGCTATAGGGGAGGGCGTATGCACAAAAGAAAACTTCACAATAAAATAAGCAGCGGATTACTGGTATTGATCGTGGCATTTTCTCTGACAGGCTGCGGCAGCAGTAGGGACGCTTTGGAAATTTCTGATACCGAATCTGCTCAGGCAGAAGGAATCAGTCAGGAAACCGCTACAGCCACTCCAGCCACCTCACAGACAATCCCGGAGACGACAACGGAACCTGAGCCGGAGAAACTTACCTGCCAGACCGGACTATATCAGGAGAAAACCCTGGCGGATCAAGTCTCGGTGGATGCTGCCCGGGAACTGCCGGAAGGAGAGTATGGTGTGCTGTCATACTCCTATGATGAGACAGTCAGTGTCTGGGGCAACGGTGCAGAAGATTGCCTGGTGATTCATGACGGCGACGAGGAATACCGGGTGGAGATCCCCTGGCAAAACATGTATTCGGCACCACCTGCGGTAGAGGCCGCAGATTATGATGGGGATGGCGACAAGGAGTACTATATTTCTACCATACAGGGGACAGGAACCGGGGTCCATGTGGAAGGACTGTATTATGTAGATGTACAGAAAGGAACTCCGAAGGTCTCCGAATATACAAATGTGGTTGAAGATTTTGAAAGCAGGATCCTTGCGGCGGATACGTTAGACGAGAAGTTTCACACACTTCATGTGGATTTCCTGGATAAAAACGGGGAGTCAGATCCTGAGGAAAGTATAGATCTGAGTCTGGATTCCCTGCTACGGGAATATGAAGGAAATACTTATATGGGTACCGTTCTGGGAGACCAGATCCGGTTTGATTTCCGAGGAGGAACCCCTTTTGCAAGCGTAGTGGTGGGTATACAGCTGTATCAGATAGCAATTCCGCTATATGATTCCAGCTTTCGTGTAACGGCACCGGTGTCAATGCAAGAGAATGGGAAATTTTCTCTGGGCGATTTTTCGGTAAGGACCAACCCTTATGACGTGAACGTGGAGAACGCAGACGGGGAAGAACAGAATATGACAGAGGTCTATACCGGATATTATGATCTGACCCATAACGGTTACAAGGAAAAGATTGTAACGAAGGTCTATCTGGAGGAAGAAAACGAAAATCTTACAGAAGCATTGTATAAGGCCGGAAACTGGGGAACGGTAGAGGCCTACGAATATCTGGGAGATGGACAATATGGAATCATTCCTCTGTGGTCGCAGGAATTCGCCATTGCCCATGCGGGGAACGTACAGATATTCCTCACACAAAAGGATGGCTACGATTATCTGGTAACGACAAGCCTTTGGTCGGGGCAGGGTGTCTGTTATTATGATTATAATGTACTGTCTCCATTGGACTATTCTTTTGACAGATATCATAATGAGCTGAAAGGCGCAGAGCATTACGATCCGCAGTTTTTCACAGGGCTGGAAAGCTGGATGAAGGAGGATTCCCTCCTGCTTGCTGCAACGGATATTGACATGCCGCAGGGGCAGGAAGCCATTCTGACGACCGATGAAGAGGTACACTATGCCAGAGAATATTTAACGGTAAAGAAAGAACAACAGCAACGGATAGAGGAAATAGAGTAAGAACAGGATCAGTATTTCCAGAGAGATACAAAAGTGATAAAATAGGATCAATAAGGATTTTTTCAGTATAAACTTTTCACGCGCAAATTGTGCCTGCACAGTGTACGGAAGTACAGGTTTAAAGGACCGGAAGGCTTGCATGCTACGGAAAGACAAGAGGGTTAAAGAGATGAACGAAATGATCAGAAAAAGAAATGAACAACTGGCAAAAACAGTCATCAAGGGATTACAGTCCCGCAACATGTCAGGTTATTACGCAGAGGATAAAGAAGCTGCGCTGAAGCAGGCACTGGAGCTGATCCCGGAGGGAAGCACCATTGCCATGGGCGGATGCATGAGCGCCGGAGAGATCGGACTGATCTCCGCTCTGGAAGCAGGCAATTACCACTATATCGACCGCTCTAAGATGGATGCCAGAGCAGGACTGATGGCAGCTTACGATGCGGATATCTTCCTCTCCAGTGCCAACGCCATCACCAGCGATGGGGTCATGGTCAATATCGACGGCAATTCCAACCGTGTCTCCTGCATAGCCCAGGGACCGAGGAAAGTAATCTTCATCGTCGGCATGAACAAGGTCTGCGCAGACTTAGACAGTGCCATGAAGCGTGCGAGAAACGTGGCTGCACCTATCAATGCCCAGAGATTTGACATCAAGACTCCCTGCAAAGAAACCGGAAAATGCTTCGACTGCAAATCTCCGGATACCATCTGCTGTCAGTTCCTGATCACAAGATATTCCAGACATACGGACAGAATTCATGTGATTCTTGTAAATGACACCATCGGATATTAAACAGCAAAGGGGAAAGAACATGGCATTGGAATTACAAAAAGGAAGACCTGCAGATACGACCGGCAGACTGGACAAAGAGATCCGTACCTATGACCTGCTGGACAGGCTCGGGGTGGAATATGACCGTGTGGATCACGCTCCGGCGATGACCATGGAGGACTGTAAGGAAGTGGATGAGATCCTGGAGTCCATGGTCTGTAAGAATCTGTTTCTGTGCAACCGTCAGGAGACGGCCTTTTATCTGCTGATGATCCCGGATACCAAGGTGTTCCATACCAAGGATCTGTCGGCACAGATCGGCTCGGCGAGGCTTTCTTTTTCCAAGCCGGAATACATGGAGAAATTCCTGGATATCACCCCCGGCTCTGTCAGTGTACTCGGTCTGATGAACGATAAGGAACATCAGGTGAAGCTGTTGATCGATGAAGAGGTGCTGGACAGCGAATATTTCGGATGCCACCCCTGCATCAATACCTCCAGCCTCCGCATGCGGACGGCGGATCTGATCGAAAAGGTGCTTCCCGCCATGGAACATGATTTTGTAAAAGTAAAGCTGTAAAAAGTAATAATATAAGCAGATCTGCCCGCCGCCGGAATCCCGGCAGCGAGGATCTGTAAGCCTGGTTTTGCATGGCTCTGAATAGTTACAAGATATTAAAATACCTGTTCGCACTCTTCACACATCAGCAGGAAGGCGCCGACCCCGTGCAGGTCGTTGGCGGATACGGGACGGTGGATATAGTGGTCATAATCACCGACACCGGTTCCGATGCAGACATTACCGATAATGAGGTCATCGCCTTCCCAGGTCAGGGAGCGGATCACACCCTCATAACCCTTGTGGGCATATTCCAGATAAGATGCATCCAGCAGACCTTTGCGGATCGCTTTGCACAGAGCCGCTACATACAGGCAGCTGCAGGAATTCTCCAGCCAGTTGGCGGGATCATCGCCCCGGTTGACTACCTGATACCATCTGCCGTCTTCAGACTGGAATGCGAGCAGAGACTTTAATAGATCCACTGCCATTTTTTCCAGTTTTGCTCTGTCCGGATGATCGGCGGGAATGAAATCCAGTTCGTCCAGGAGGGCTACAGGCACCCATCCCATGGCTCTGCCCCAGAATTCGGGGGAGCAGCCGGTCTCTTTGTCAGCCCATTCTACTTTCCTGTCATAAGACCATGCATGATATAGAAGACCGGTCTTGGGGTCACGGGTATGTTTCTGCATGGTCAGAGCCTGGAAGATAACCTCATCAAAATATTCGGGGTGATCAAATTCTGCGCCATACTGTGCCCGCAGGGGACCTTCCATGTACAGACCATCCAGCCACATTTCTTCCGGCAGATCAGCCTTGTGGAAATAGCCGCCCTCGGGAGCGGTGGGATAACGATCAATGGCAGCCATCAGAGAGTCCAGGGCTTTCTTATATCTGGCATCACCGGTACAATGATAGAGGGGATATAACAGAATACCCGGCTGCATATCGTCGAACTGCCCCATATCAGCCTGTTTGATCACACCGTCTTCGGTGATGACGGCATCCACCCAGGATTTGATGTAATCAAAATATTTTTCCTCTTTGCAAAGTTCATAGCTTTTGTACATTCCGGACAGGAATACTCCCTGATGATAATGGAATCTTCCTTCGGGCGGAAGCTTGGGGGCTTCCCATTTGCGCATCATGGTATCCATGGATGCTTTTGCATAGTCTAAAGGTCTTTTCTCCATAAGTTATCTCCTTCCCATATACTTCACATGGCACAAGATTTATTATATAATCCCATTATAATCTTTTATTTTTAAGATTGTTTAACATATCTTGCGGTAATAAAAAGCAATCGAATGAATCTTGCCGGAATGATTCCGGGAAAGGAAAACTATGCTTCGTACGATTTTTGACCCTTATTCCGATCTGTTTCTGGAATACATAGAGACAACCAAAAAAAATGATATGCAGACCAATCATTATCACGATACTTACGAACTTTTTTTTGTGGTGAAGGGGATACGATACATCTTCCTGGATGGTGTCTGTCATGTGCTGAATCCGGGAGACATTATCCTGATCAAACCCTACCAGACCCATTATATGCAGAGTCTGTCCTCGGATTTCTATGCCCGGTATGTCTTGAATTTTGCACCGGATTATCTGGATGGAATGTTGAAACCTGCGGAGAAGCAGCGGTTCCTGGAGGTTCTGCAGAATGATATTCTGCATCTGACAACGGAACAGTCCGGAGAACTGGTAGAGGTCTTCGAACGGCTGCGGAAATATTATAACCGCCACGATGCTGTGGCCGAGAAATTAAAGCAAAACTATTGTCTGGAACTGCTGCTACTGTGCAGAGACTACTATACGAGGCAGGAGCGGACACAGATGCCGGAGCTCTCCGCAGCTCCCAGACAGGAGATTCTGGATGCCATCGCCTATATCAATGCCCATTATGCGGAAAAAATAGATCTGGAGACCATCGCATCCCAGATCCATTTAAGTAAATACTATTTTTGCCGTATTTTCCGCGAGGTGACCGGAGCCACCGTTCTGGAATACCTTACCAATGTCCGGCTGACCAGAGCCGGAAGACTTCTGGTGGAATCTTCTCTGGCGATCCAGGAGATCGCGCAGAAGACCGGATTTGCGTCATTGGTGCATTTTTCCAGAACCTACCGAAATGCTTATGGTGTCAGTCCCAGTGATACCAGACGCCGGCGAAAGGCGTAGAAGCTACTGAATCCCACAGGCGAGACATGCTGACATTTGTGACGCAAAAAGTCAAATCATCCACAAATTGATTTCTCGTTGAGAGTCTTATATAATAAAGTCGAGGTCAAAGGCCCCCGGCTTTGATGCCTACGTGCTACGCACTCCCACAATCCTACCCTCTATTCGCATATCGGGGTGGGTCATATAACAGAAATGGTTTATACCGTAAAAAATGTATGGTAAGAATACGAAAGAGAGAAGAAAATGGTACTACAGATATTAACATATACACATCATACAACGACAATGCTGTTTGGAATCTTCCTGTCGGCATTTTTTCTGGGAGTGAAGCAGGATAAGAAAAATATATTGCAATTGTTGTCATTGGCGGTTGTTTCAGGAATTCTATATGTTCTGTGTGTACTTCTCTTTGGAACAGAAACAGTAGATCAGATTTATCCACTGATCGTGCATGCCCCATTGTTATTTGTACTGGTTTTGCATTATAAATTCCGTATTCTTCCTTCCCTGATTTCTATTTTCACGGCATATCTATGTTGTCAGTGCAGTAACTGGATGGGACTGTTTGCTTTGGCTCTGACAGGACAGGAATGGTGCTATTATGTCTGTCGTATTCTGGTGACGGTGGGAGCTTTCATCCTTTTATGCCGGTATGTATGCCAGACCACAGCCATGCTGTTTGCCAAAACGGACCGGGAACTTCTGATCATTGGAAGCCTGCCGATCATTTATTACATTTTTGACTATGCCACGACCAAATTTTCCAGTCTGTTGTATTCCGGCAATAAGGCGGTGCCGGAGTTCCTGGGCTTTGCCATGTGTCTGACGTATCTGCTCTTTTTACTGGTATATTTCCGGGAGTACGAGATGAAGAACAAGGCAGAGCAGTACAATGAACTGATCCAGATGCAGCTGAATTCATTCCAGACAGAAATGACCAATACGAGAAAAAGCGAGAAAAAGATGTCCATTTTACGGCATGATACGAGGCATCATCTGTCGGTGCTGCGAACACTGATCCAACAGGGAGAAACCGACAAGGCGCTGGAATATTTGAATGAGGTCAGCCAGACTTATGATGATACAGTGATCAAGACCTATTGTAGAAATGAGATGGTGAATTCCGTACTGTCCATCTATAATATGCGGTTTGAGGAGCAGAGGATCCGATGGGAGATACAGGTCAGCATTGGAGAGAAACTTCCCTGCTCTGAAATGATGTTCTGTGCGATCCTGTCAAACGTACTGGAAAATGCCATGCATGCCGTACAGGAACTGCCGCAGGAAAAGCGGCTGATACAGCTGGCTCTGTCCGAAAAGTCAGGACATCTTCTTCTGATGGCGAAAAATACTGTGCAGAATGCCCCGGTATTTATTGACGGTGTCCCGGTGACGGAGCGCTCCGGGCATGGACTGGGGGCCAGAAGCATCGTATATTATGTAGAAAAGCTGAACGGACAATACCAGTTCTTTATGGAGAACGGGGATTTTGTGGTCATGATCATCTTGTAAAATCAATAAAATGTTTTTAAGGCTCTTTCTGTCAGAGAAAGAGCTTTTCTTGTGGATGTATTGGGAAATTAATGCTATTATTAGGATAAAAGATACAGAAATATAGATATAACAGGAAGGGAGCAAACAGATATATGAAATATACATTGGATTATGAGAAATATGCGGAACTGGCAAGACGTGTGGCGGCGGAGGGAAGCGTACTGCTTCGAAATGAAGACGGTGTGCTGCCTCTGCAAAAAGGGCAGAGGGTGTCGATCTTCGGCAGAACCCAGTTCGAGCATTATAAGAGCGGTACGGGTTCCGGAGGTATGGTCAATGCTCCATATGTGACCAATATTACAGACAGTCTCAAGGAAGACGGCACCGTACAGGTGAATGAGGTACTGGAGGCACAGTACCGGGAATGGCTGAAGGATCATCCTTTTGATATAGGAGAGGGATGGGCTATGGAGCCCTGGAACCAGGAAGAAATGCCCGTCAGCGAAGAACTGGCGAGACAGGCGGCGGAACAGTCGGATCTGGCGATTGTGGTTCTCGGCCGAACCGCAGGAGAAGACAAGGATAATAGTGCTGCGGAAGGCAGTTATCTGCTGACAGCTGCGGAGGAAGAAATTCTTCGTAATGTCTGCAATGCATTTGCCAGGACGATCGTTGTGCTGAATGTGGGTAATATCATGGATATGAAGTGGGTCGACCGGTATCAGCCACAGGCTGTGCTCTATGTATGGCAGGGCGGCCAGGAGGGCGGCAGAGCTACAGTAGATGTCCTGACAGGAAAAGTGAATCCCGGTGGTAAGCTCAGCGATACTATTGCGGAAGATATTGAGGATTATCCTTCCACGGAGAATTTCGGGGATCCGGTGGAGAATTTTTATACCGAGGACATCTATGTAGGTTATCGCTATTTTGAGACCTTTGCCAGAGACAAGGTAAAATATCCCTTTGGCTTTGGACTGTCCTATACCCGGTTCCAGACAGAGAGCATGGGACTGGCAGTGCAGGGTACCGAGGCAACTGTCATTGAGAAAGTGACAAATGTTGGCGGTATGTCCGGCAGAGAGACCATACAGGTCTATGTGGAGGCTCCTCAGGGAAGGCTGGGAAAGCCGCTGCGTCAGCTGGCAGCTTATGCCAAGACGGAAGAACTGAAGCCCGGAGCAAGTGAAGAACTGATCCTGAAAGCAGAACTGACGGAGCTTGCGTCCTATGATGACAGTGGTGTCACTGGACATAAATCCTGCTATGTATTGGAAGCAGGAGACTATATCTTCTATGTCGGTACCGATGTGCGGAGTGCAAAAGAAGTCGGCAAAGTGACGTTATCGGAGCTGCAGGTCGTACAAACCGTTACGGAAGCACTGGCTCCGGTGCAGGCATTTAAGCGCCTGAGACCGTTTTTCTTCGGAGAGAATGACCATGCCATCGCCAACTGGGAGGATGTGCCCTTACGGACCATAGATCTGGCGGAACGTATTTTGCGGGAAAGACCCACCCAGAGCGAATATGTGGGAGATCAGGGCTGGAAACTGGCGGATGTTTACGACAAAAAAATCACGCCGGAGCAGTTTCTGACACAGCTGTCAGACGAAGATCTGATCTGTATGACCCGCGGAGAAGGCATGTGTTCCCCGAAAGTTACCCCCGGAACAGCAGCAGCTTTCGGCGGTGTGACGGATGGACTGCAGCAATTCGGTATTCCGGTGGCCTGCTGTTCCGATGGTCCTTCCGGCATCCGTATGGACTGCGGTACCATGGCCTATGCACTGCCGAACGGTACGTTGCTGGCATGTACCTTTGATCCGGAGTTGGTGGAAGAACTGTATGAGATGGAGGGCATGGAGCTTCGCAAGAACAAGATTGATTCCCTCTTAGGCCCCGGCATCAATATTCACAGAAATCCGTTGAACGGACGTAACTTTGAGTATTTTTCCGAGGATCCGTACCTCACCGGTACCATGGCGGCGGCACAGCTGAAAGGCATGGGAAAATATGGAGTTACCGGAACCATCAAGCATTTTGCATGTAATAATCAGGAATTCAAACGGCATGATGCCAATGCTATTGTATCCGAGAGGGCGTTGCGGGAGATCTATCTGAAGGGATTTGAGATCGCCGTAAAACAGGGCGGAGCCTACAGCATCATGTCCACCTATGGCCCGGTGAACGGACTGTGGACCGCAGGCAGCTATGATCTTCTGACAACCATTCTCCGTAAGGAATGGGGCTATCAGGGTATTGTCATGACCGACTGGTGGGCAAAGATCAATGAGGAAGGTGAGCCAGGCTCCGGGAAACAGACGATTCCCATGGTACGGGCGCAGAATGATATTTACATGGTGACCGCAGACGCAGCATCCAATTCTAATAAGGACAACACTGCGGAAGGACTGGCAGACGGCAGGCTGACCAGAGCGCAGCTTATGCGGAATGCTGCAAACATCTGCTGCTTCCTGTTACGTTCTGTTGCCATGGAGAGGCTGCTTGGCAGAGAGGAAGAGGAGTGTACGGAGCTTCACAGTCCGATAAGCACAGAGGGAGCCGGAGACAGCGGACAGGTGCTGGCCCGGATGGAACTGCCGGAGCCGAAGACCGGAGAGGAGATCGAACTTCCACTGGAAAAGCTGATCACCAAGAAGGGCACCGGTGCGGTATATCAGCTGCGGTTCCCTAAGGTCGGACGATATGAACTGGTATTCCGGATGAGTTCCACGTTGGGCCCGCTGGCGCAGCTGCCGATTTCCGTGTTCCTGAATAATACATTACAGCAGACTGTGACCATCAACGGCACAGAGGGCAAGGCTGTGGAACAGTCCGTGACTCTTGCAATCCGACAGGACGGCGAGAAGTACATGAAGTTGTATTTCGGAGAAAGCGGCATTGACATGAACCGGATGTTCTTACGTTATGTGGGAAAGAACGATATCGAAAGCTTTCGAAATGAATAAAACAATATAAGCAATAAAAAGGCTCCGAAAGATCGGTATGCAGGCAGGATCTTCCGGAGTTTTTTATGCGTCGCAATTTGTAAAAAACCTTAACGGAATATTTATGCATAGAAACCAAAAGAAGAATTGACTTATGCCGATATTTCGGATAGAATCTACTCTTGTATGTTCTAAAGAAAAATTAGCAAGGAGGCAGGGAAAGTGGTAGCACAAATACTTGCAGTAATCATATTTCTGGCGATGTTTGTACTGATCGTCCTGGAAGTATGGGAGAGACACATTATCACATTAGGCTGCGGCCTGCTGACACTGGTACTGGTATTCGGACTGGGAATGCACAGTATGAGCGCAGTGTTGGAGACTTTGAACTTAGGCAGCTTTTTCACAAGTCATTTCTGGTACACGGCGGGACAGTCTGCAGAGGCTTCCAGTGGTATCAACTGGGAGACCATCGTGTTCGTAGCAGGAATGATGATCATGGTAGAGGGAATGGCCCGGGTGGGATTCTTCCGCTGGCTGTGCATGCGCCTTGCCAAGATGGTCAAGTATAAGGTTGTACCGCTGTTTGTCACCTTTATGGTATTATCCGGTATTCTGGCAATGTTCATTGACAGTATTACCGTAATCCTGTTCCTGGCAGCCGTTACCATTGAATTGTCACAACTGTTGAAATTCAATCCGGTGCCTATGATTCTGGCAGAAGTGTTCTGTGCGAATCTGGGAGGATCCGCTACCATGTGCGGAGATCCCCCCAATATCATCATCGGTACTTCCCTGGGATATTCCTTCACGGATTTCCTGACCAATACCGGTGTGATCGCAGGCGTTTCCCTGGTTGTGGTCGTACTGTATTTCTATCTGGTATTCCACAAGGAACTGCGTGCCAGTGAGGCAGCTGCAGCAGGCAGCAACCAGACCTACCCGGATCCTTCCGAAGCCATTACCGATAAAAAAGGATTTATTATCAGCACTATTATTTTCCTGTGTGCGGTAGTTCTGCTGGTGACCCACGCACAAACCGGTCTGACCGTATCCTGTATTGGTGTATTCATTTCTATCGTGACTTTAATTGCAGCAGGCAAGGACGCACTGAAACTGATCAAACAGATCGATTACAAGACCCTGTTGTTCTTCATCGGACTGTTCATGGTAGTGGGCGGCCTGGAGCAGACCGGCATCCTGAAAGTTATGGCGAATTTCATCGGAGACATCAGCAACGGCAATCTGATGCTGATGATCGCTATTATCCTGTGGATCTCTGCGATTGCCAGCGCCTTCGTGGATAATATTCCTTTTGCGGCTACCATGATCCCTATTATCAGCAGTCTGTCCGCTACCCAGGGTGTGGAGCTGTCCATTCTGGCATGGGCACTGGCTATGGGAACCGATATTGGAGGAAGCGCAACTCCCATCGGAGCTTCTGCCAACGTAGTAGGTATCGCCACCGCAGCGAAAGCCGGTCATATGATTAAGTGGGGAAAATATTGCAAAGTTATGGCACCTGCGACTATAATAGTAGTAGGGATCTCTATGCTGATGATCTATGCAAGATATCTGTAAGATGTATTTGCAGAATACGAGTTTAAAAAATTTTGGAAATACATCCAGCCATAAGGAGGGCAGATCCATGAGTGAACAACTGATTATCTCCGTCAGCCGTGAATACGGCAGCGGCGGACATGAGATCGCACAGAAGCTGGCAGAGTATTACAAACTGCCGATGTACGATCACAACCTGTTAGATGAGGTGGCTGCAAGCATGAATGTAAGCAGCAAGGAGCTGGCTGAGTTCGACGAAAAGAGACGTAATAAATTCCTGTACCGCAGTGTAATGGGAATGAACAGCTCTCCAGCAGACAATGTGGCCAGAATGCAGTTCGATTACATTAAGAAAAAAGCAGAGGCAGGAGAATCCTTCGTGATCGTAGGACGTTGTTCCGAAATCGTGCTGAAGGACAATCCGCACCTGATCTCTATCTTCGTATTGGGAGACAGAGAGGCCAAGATCGAACGTGTTATGCGGATCTATGAGTTGGATGCCCGTCATGCGGAAGAGCGCATGATCGAGAAGGACCGTCGCAGAAAGTCTTACCACAATAGTCATTGTAAGGTAAAATGGGGCGATTCCCGTAATTACGATCTGTCTATCAACAGCAGCAAGCTGGGCGTAGAAGAGACGGTGGAATCTCTGAAAAATTACATAGACGCAAGAGTCGCTCATAAATAGAGCAGACATAAATCAACAAAAATGCAGAGACCATCTGAGGAAAGCATACGAAAGAAAATCGTGTAGTTGCCGCAGATGGTCTTTCTTGTTGTCGTTTCTTAAGAAATACCGGATAACATTTAAACAAATTTTAAGGATTTCTGTCGTGACGAATACAGCAGATTATGGTATTATCCTAGAAGATGAATAGGAATAAAAGCGTGCAAAATCAGGTACGTGGAAGTGAGGTACAGGATGAGCGATAAGGAAAGAGACTCCATTCAGGAGATGGAAGATATACAAAAGGGTCTGGAAGCCTTTTTACAACAGGAGATGCAGGAAATGCAGGCATCCGGGGCGGGAGCCCGCCGTAGTACGGGGCGCCCGGCGGCGAATGCGGGGACACACTCTGCGGAGCGTGAGGCAGCCCGCCCGGCTCCGCAGATGTATGATATGAGGGAAGATGACGAGGAAGAGGAGGAACTGGATGTGATCGGATCCGACAGAAGAGCAGGATCCCGTGAGGACTATGCAGAGGACTGGGATGATCCCACATACCGCAGGAGACAGGCAGCCCGCAGAGAGACGGCACGTAAGACTTCAGAGAGTCGTAACGGTGGCGGCCGTAGCAGTAACGCTGATCACCGCAGACAGGAGACCTCAGGCAGAACCCGCCGCAGCAGACGGGATGACTATGTAGAGGACTATGAGGACGATTATAACGATAGAAAACGCTCCGGAAGAAAATCCGGGAAGCGTGAGGAGATAGACACGAAAGCGGATAAAAGGAACAGAAAAGGAAATAAAAAGGGAGCCGGGAGCGGCAGAAAGAAGAAAAAGTCAGGACTCAAGCGTTTCCTGATCGCAGTGGCGCTGATCCTTGTATTCCTGGCAGCAGGATTGTATGTGCTGGTAGGAAAGGTCTACGGAGAGATGAACTATGAGAAGATCGAGTCGGTAGCGTCCTCTCCCATGAAGGAAGAAGGCGTGACCAATATTCTGCTGATCGGTAACGATTCCCGTGAAAACGGTGAAGACGGCAGATCAGATGCCATGATCCTGCTGTCCATCAGCAACAAGACGAAGAAGATCTACATGACATCCCTGCTCCGTGATATGTATGTGGACATTCCGGGACATAAGGGCAATCGTCTGAATGCGGCATATTCCTATGGTGGCGCAGAACTGCTGATGGAGACTATTGAGCAGAATTTCGATATTCATATTAGCCGCTATGTACTGGTGAACTTTGAAGCATTTGCCAATCTGGTGGATGCAGTGGGCGGTGTGGATCTTGAGCTGACCAGCAAGGAAGTGGAATATGTCAACGGCTATCTGGTGGAATACAACATTCTGCTGGGAAGACCGGAAGGTACCGACTATTTTGAAGATACTTCCGGCGGTATGGTACACCTGAACGGACCGCAGGCACTGGCGTATTGCAGAAACCGTTATATCGGTACGGATTTCGGCAGAACCGAGAGGCAGAGAAAGGTATTGGCAGAGGTGATCCACAAGCTTCCGCAGGGAATGCTGACCAATCCCCAGGAGCTGATCGATGGTCTGATGCCGAATCTGACCACGAATCTGACCCAGACAGAATGCTATCGGCTGAGCCTTATGGCACCTAAGGCCGTGACTTACGATATTATCCAGAACAGCATTCCACTGGAGGGCACCTATAAGGATGCGACCATCCGTAAGATGGCAGTGCTGGAAGTGGATTTCGAAGCCAACAAGAAATTCCTGCAGGAGAATCTGTACGGAGACGGAGACATCACTTCCACATCGGAGGCTTCTGCGGAATGATATTATAATTGGCGTATGAGAGTCAATGTGCCAGCAGGATTGACGAACGGCGAATGGGATCATGATAGTTGCGAAGCAACGGTAAGCACCAAAGATGCGGATCATGCTACGATAATGAGGGAGCAGCTTATGGGGTATCGAAAACAAAGGTTTGCAGCACTGTTCTGTGCAGCGGCAGTCATAATACTTGGTGGATGTGGCGATGATCTGACCCAGCAGGTCTACATTCCGGGAAGGGAAGATCTGGCGCAGCCTATCGGCGGTTACAATGCAACTACGCAGGCTGGGCAGACGGCAGAAGATTCTGCTACGGGGGCACAGACAGGGACGGCTTCCGGTGGAGAGAACGCAACAACATCGGGATCTTGCCATGACTCCGGTGATTTGACGGGTGAACGTTATACGATCACCATCTCCGCAGCAGGGGATGTAACGTTGGGAAATCATCAGGAACAAGACTACAGTGCCTCCTTCCGTCAGGCCTATGATCAGGCGGAGGACGAAGGTTATTTCTTTGAAAATGTGAGAGACATCTTTGCGGCGGACGATATGACCATCGTGAATCTGGAAGGGCCTCTGACCACATCGGAACAGATGCGGGAGGGACAGACCTACTGCATCAAAGGGGATCCAGCCTATGCTCATCTGCTGACGCTGGGGAGCATTGAGGTCGTCAGCTTCGCCAACAATCACCGCCTGGATTATGGCGAACAGGGAAGCCGGGATACTGTGGTGGCATTAGAGCAGGAAGGGATCATTTATGCTTATGATAAAAATGTGGGTATCTATGAGATCCCGGACAGTGCGGCAGCCCACGGCGGAGAGCGGAACCTGAAAATAGGAATAATCTCTGTCAATGAGGTAGAGTGGGGCGCACAGGCGGAAAAGCTGATCCAGAACAATATCGAGACCCTGCGGGAACAGAATGTGGACCTGATCCTGGCCTGTTGTCACTGGGGGATCGAGAAAGATACTTATCCGGAGAATTACCAACAGGTACTTGGCAGAAAATGCATTGACTGGGGTGTGGATCTGGTCATTGGTCATCATCCCCACGTCCTTCAGGGAATCGAAGAATATAAGGGCAGATATATCATCTATAGCCTGGCGAATTTCTGCTTCGGAGCGAACCGGAACCCGGCAGATAAGGATACCATGATCTTCCAGCAGACCTTTACATTCGAAAACGGACAGAAGGTGGAGGACCGGAATGCCAGGATCATTCCCTGCATGGTGAGTTCTGTGTCCACCCGGAATGATTTTAAGCCTACTCCGGCAGCAGGTGAGGATAAGAAGAGAATTTTGCAGCGTATGAATGAATACAGCCGGGATTTCGGTGTCGAATTTGATGAAAACGGCGGGATTCTCGTGAATTAGATGAGAGAGCGGCAACGCGGAAAGGAAACGGTCCGATCATGGAAAAAGCATTTAAACTGGATTTTGTCAATGATAAAACAGGAAGTCTGTATGTGAACTGCTGCGGATGCTCCCAGACGGCACCGCTGCACAGCTTCGGACCGGCCTCCAAGCCACATTACCTGATCCACTATGTCCTGAGTGGTAAGGGACATTTCCGGTTTCACGACAAGGAATACCGGCTGGAGGCGGGGTACGGTTTCCTGATCCAGCCCAATGAACTGGCTTTTTATCAGGCGGATGCGAAGGATCCCTGGAGTTATCTGTGGGTGGGATTTGCCGGAAGCCGGGCAGAAGAATACTTACACAGCATGGGACTGTCGGACCGGCATCCTATTTTTTCCTGTGATAAATCGGAGGAACTGTATTCCATTGTCCGGGATATGATGGAGCATAATACCTTTGGCATTGCGGATGATCTGCGCCGGAACGGACTGCTGGGAGTATTTCTGTCGGTGATCGCCGACAGCGCCGGTGTGGTGGCAAGGGAGGAAGAGGATAAGGGGAACCAGTATGTGAAAAAAGCGGTCTCCTTTATCCAGAGCAACTACTGTAACCCCATCAAGGTCACGGATGTGGCGGACTATGTGTGTATCAACCGCAGCTATTTATATACGCTGTTCCAGAACTATCTGGGGATGTCTCCCCAGCAGTTCCTTACTACCTTCCGTATTACCAAGGCGAGAGAACTTCTGGACTCCACGAATTATCCTATCGAGAGTATTGCATTGTCCTGCGGATACAGTGATGCCCTGGTATTTACCAAGGCCTTTCACGCCATGAAGGGAATGTCCCCTTCGAAGTACCGCAAGGAAAGCCACAAGGAGAGCACAAAAGAACAGCTCCAGGAGGTCGAGGGCCTGATCGCCCGGCTCCTGAAGCCATAGATGAAACTATAAAACCAAACAAGAAAGGGTGTCGCACAGCGGCACCCTTTTGTATTTGACTATTTCTTACTTTCCAGATTTTTCTCTACATATTCCAGAATATAGAAATTATCCTCCGGCATCTGGCAGCCTACGATGAACAGACCGTTATCATCGGAGCAGCGGATGATACGTCCTTCCAGCACATTGTGATCCGGGAGAGCGAAATCATGGATAGTGACAGTGATCGAGGCATTCTTGCTCTGGGTGAAGATATTGTCTGTCGCCAGGAAAGCAAAGCCGTTGGCACTGATATTATCCATGGTGGCCGCATATTCCGTATCAGAATTTTTGAACTTGATGGTGCAGGCATTGTCCAGATCCATACGGGGGTATTTACGGCGGTTATTGATCCTGGGTCTGGTATTAATGATGATTTTGAAGGCATGAGCACCCTTTTCAGGAGCGGGAGAGATGACTGCCTTGTCCCAACAATACAGGATGTTGCCTGCGGTGATCTGTAAGGTACAGGAAGCGGTATCTGTGAGTGCTAGCTCCTTCTGACAGGATACCAGCAGCCCCTCCGGAATCTGTTCGATCAGTTCTCCAAGGTATTCCGTATCTCCCTGGCCGGCTACTTTCAGATCGATCTTCATACCTGGCTGAATATCTTCGATACCCATGAAGCCGCCGATACCCAGATCACACATCATGTTCTCCATGACATCCTCGATGGTGTTGATATTGGAAGCGGTTTCTTCGTATTTACTGAGCATACGCTCACTGGTCTGGCTGGAGTGTGCAATACAGCCGGTGATAGTCTCCACGATGTTGGATACCTGTTCCATATTGGATACCAGCTGGGTATTGGAGCATTCGACTTCTTTAATTGCGTTATCAACTACCTGAATATGTCTGCCGAGCTGTGCGGAATCAGATGCGATCTGATTTACATTTTCACCGGTATGTGTTACCTTTTCCAGGGTAACCTGAATCAGCTTCAAGGTCTCTTCAATGGAAGCGGTCATCTTAGCGGAAGTAGCATCCAGACGGGACAGAGCTTCTCTGATCTGTCCGGAGGAAGCGTGGGTTTCAGTACTTAAGGTACGGATCTGATCAGCTACCACTGCGAAGCCCTTGCCTGCTTCACCGGCTCTGGCAGCTTCAATGGAAGCGTTTAAGGCCAGCAGGTTCGTCTGATTTGTAATTTTTTCGATGGTACCGGTCTCCTGCTTCACCATGCCAAATTCCTGCTGGAAATTCTGCAGGACATTTTCCAGCTCCGTAGAAAGCTCTGACATCGTGGTGGCAGTGCTTACCAAACTTTGCAGATCTTTTGCACTGACACTGGAATGGGATTCGGTTTTCCCGACCAGAGATACCATTTCGCTGATGAGTGCCACAACATTTTCCACCTGGGCACGGATGTCGGAAGTCATCTGTGTGGAAGAGGTCGTCCGATCCTGTAGCATATGGTTATTATCCGTCAATTCATTCATACCCAGCATGACCATATCGGAACCGTGCTTGTTCTCAGAAGCCAGTTCTCTGACAACGGTAATGCCGTCCAGAATGGTATTGCTGGATGTCTTGACCTGTTCTACGGTGGTCACCACTCTGTGAAGGTCGGCTTTGATACTGTCGGTCATGGCACCGTCGGACTCGTTCAGATGGCGGATGGACATGACATAGCAGATGTAACACAGGATGATACAGGACAGCTGCAGCTGGTAATTCTTCATATCGGAAGCACTGTTAAAGCCCAGCATGTAGCGGTAGACGGCAGCGCCCACAATGATCAGAGAGTTGACGATACCGCAGTTGATCATGAATTTCCGGTTCTTATACAGGACCAGTAAGCTTGTCACCGGAAGGATGTAAGTGAATGCGATGGGTGACGCTGTGGTACAGATTACAAAGGTATAGAAGATGCCGTAACCGATGACCAGATCGTAGCGGTAGAGCTCCGTTGCCCAGCCCTTTACACGTAACAGCACTTCGCCGAAGATCAGAGGCAGCCAGCACAATGCCAGGAAAATAAGGTAAGAAGTGGTGGGATATAATCCCCCGGACGCATCGGAGCCATAGTTGGCACTCAGTAAAACAGCAAAAACGATCCAGATCTTACGGGCTTTCCGATTAGCTTTTTCTTTGAAAACATTTTCGTCGTATGTCATGATACGTATCCTCCTTTACAGTCATCTCCGGTATGTTCAAAAAAATGAATCAAATGGTGGATCACTTCCCTGCTTTCCGGAAGATCCGGGTAAAAAGCGCTGAACGCATGGGTCAGGCGGGGATCCTTCGGGTAGTTGATCAGTTTATGGGGCATCTGATGTCTGCGCAGAGCCTTTTCAAAATTCAGAGTATAGCTCTGAAGATTATCGTTGTCACTGGTGATCAGGAGACTGGGTGGCAGGCTGGTCACGATGTCCGGGTGCTCCGGAGATACATAGGGGGCAAAAGCACTTTTTTTATAATGCCGGCCGTAGAGATATCTGGGGAGGAAAAGTCCGATCTGATCCAGGCGGTTCGTATAGAACATACCGCTGACCAGGCCAAGTGCCCGGACTGGCAGGTCAGAAGGGGTTACTCCGGCAGCCTGTGCCAGTGCAGTGCTTCGCTGCATGGCGATTCCGTAAGTCAGCAGACAGGCACCGCCGCTGTCACCGCAGGCATATATGTGGGAAATGTCACCGCCGTATTCCGTCAGATGATCCCGGATAAAATCCAGTGCCAGATGCAGGTCAGTTAGTTGGTCATAGAAGAGACAGTCCGGTATCAGCCGGTACTCAATGCTGAATACCAGATACCCCGCCTCACAAAGGGAGGCACAAAAGGGACGGTTGAATTCCTTGTTCCCTATGAGGAGGCCTCCGCCATGTACGTTGACGATGACCGGGAGAATCTCTCCGTCCCGTCCCCTGGGACGGTAGACATCCAGACGATGTGCCGGAACATGCTTCTCGTCATAGAAAATATCCGATTGTAGGAAAACATCTTCCGGAAGAGGATATTCTTTACCCCTGGAAGCGCAGCTTTGTTCGAATGCCGCCCGCTGCTTATAGAACATTTCACATATAAAGCTTTTCATGTGTACTCCTGATTCTGACTGTATATGTTTCAAAAAAGGAAAGTATTTGTCGAAAAATAGCGATATGCAGTCTTTAAAAGAATACCACAGAAATGAAAGGATTAAAATAGAAAAATGCAACATTCTATTATGGAATGTTGCATTTTGTCTTGCACTACATATTTCGGCTGACCATGTGAAAACTTTAGTCTTTTTTATAAAAATCGCTAATACGTTATTTCTATATCATTATAGCAATTATAAAGGCCGCATGTCATAGCTGTATGTCACGAAATACAGCATCTTTGTCATCCTGTTCAATCCCCAGATAATGTTTTGTGATCTGAAAAGAAGAATGATTGTAAATCTCCATCAGCAATGCGGGCGGAGTTCCCATTTTCCATGCATGGTAGCCGAAGGTCTTCCGCAGGGAATGGCACCGGATCACGTCTTCGATCCCTACGGCTTCAGCAGCCTTACGGACAATGCGGTAGGCCTGGTATCGGGAGAGCGGGGAATCAGCTTTTCTGGGACTGGGAAAGAGGTAGTCTGTGTCGGCTATGGAAGGCTGTGTTTTCCGGTAGGACAGTAATGTTTCCTGAAGTTCTCTGTTGATCAGGATTCTGGTTTCTTTTTCCGTTTTTTTCTCCGTGATCAGGAGATGGGTGTAAAAGCGGCTGTGTTCTGTGCAATAGACATCTCCCCAGGTGAGATGAAGGATGTCGTTGATGCGGAGAGCGGTGTTCAGACCGATCAGGATGAGAGTGTAATTCCTGGAGTTGGGCTGCTTGGTAAGGAAGTACTCCTTGAAATCGTGTAGAAGCTGTTTGCTGCGGATAGGTTGTGTCGTGCTCATAATGGCCTCCTTGATAGAATAAATGAATTAGGGAAATGCAACATTCCATAATAGAATGTTGCATCAGTGAGAAACAGCAGGCAAGGAAGGCTGAACAGAGCAAGGAGGTTATTATATGCTGCGTCTGACCGTTAGTCCGGAAGAATACCTGATGATCAATGACAATATCAAGATCGTGTTCCTGGGAGGAACTAAGAATCATCTTCGTATCATGATCGATGCACCGAGAGAGGTGAACATCGTGCGAAGCACGGTGCTGGAGAACCAGATCACAGATCCGGAGGAGAGAGCGAAGCTTCCCAAATATTATGCGGAAGAAGAGCACCCGGAGAAGTACCGCAAGAAGTCAAATGTGATCATCACAAAGGGAAATGCGGACAAATAATTTCATATGGTAATAACCGGAGGAAGAGCGGCTCTGTCAGGGCCCGACAGGGAAGCTCCTACTCCGGTTACTATAAAAACTAACAACAAGTATCTGGGAGAAAAGGATTTCTCAATAACAATACAGATACGCACACTGCCGCAAAAGGAATTGGGCAGTAATACAAGGAGGTAAATTATTATGGTAGTACAACACAATCTTACAGCTATGAACTCTAACAGAATGTTAGGTCTGACCACCGCTTCTCAGGCAAAATCCACCGAGAAACTGTCTTCCGGTTATAAGATCAACCGTGCAGCTGATGATGCAGCAGGCCTGTCCATCAGTGAGAAGATGAGAAAGCAGATCAGAGGTCTGACACAGGCTTCCCTGAATGCACAGGATGGTATCAGTGCAGTACAGACCGCTGAAGGTGCCCTGACCGAAGTACATGATATGCTGCAGAGAATGAATGAGCTGGCAGTTAAGGCTTCTAACGGAACTAACAGTGAAGATGACAGAAGCTATATCCAGAATGAAATTGATCAGTTAGTAACAGAAATTGATCGTGTGTCCACTACGACTAAGTTTAATGAAACTTATCTGTTACAGGGTAATGCAAGAGGTACTGTATCTGCTACTCCAGCGGATCAGACGGTTGATAGTAAATTAGCTGACGTGAAATTAAATGCTGCAGCAGGTTCTGAATTGGTAGCAGGAGATGTTGTTCTTGGTAAAGTAACAGCAGAAGTAGAGAATAATCAGGGTGGAGCTCTTATCGGCAATTTAAGTGGAAGTGTGCTGAATGCATTAAATGATGCTAAAGCTGGTAAAATTACCATTACCCAGCAGCAAGATGCTGGTAAGAATGTGGATCAGTATCAAGTTAAAGGTGGCGCAGACGGAACTACTGTTGTGGCCACTTTAACACAGGCACAGCTTAAAAAAATGGGTGTCAATATTACGGATGGAGGAGCTGGAGCTGCAGGTGAGATGGTGATTCAATTGAAATGGAATCAGACAGAGCAGAAGGATTTACAGGCAGGATTATCCATAGATGCAGCAGCCGATAAAGTTGCAGCTGATAAATTAAAGGCTTCGGGATTAAAAGTAGGAGACGAGGTAAAAGTCACAATTAAGGCTGAGCAGGATGCTACAACAGGGAATACTGTTACAAAATTGAAAGCTTATGATAATGCATATGTACCTGATGCATTAAATGTAAGTTTACATGTAGGAGCTGATTCATCTAACGATAATAAGATTGAGATGAGCATTGAATCCATGAGTTCAAAGAGCCTTGGACTGGTCGATGAAGATGGTAAGCTGCTGGTTGATGGAAAAGATAGTACCAATGCTGATAAGGCTATAGATACAATCGCTCAGGCTATCCAGAAGGTATCTACTCAGCGTTCCGCACTGGGTGCCGTTCAGAACCGTCTGGAGCACACCGTTAACAACCTCGACAACGTTGTAGAGAATACCACCAGCGCAGAGAGCCAGATCCGTGATACCGATATGGCTACTGAGATGGTTAAGTACTCCAACAACAACATCCTGTCTCAGGCAGGACAGGCTATGCTGGCTCAGGCGAACCAGTCCAACCAGGGCGTACTGTCTCTGTTACAGTAAGCTTAAGCTGAGATCAGGTTGTTTCCAAAGAGGAACGAACCATATCTGTAAGAGTTATGTAAGAACCAAAGGGCAGTCCATGACGGGCTGCCCTTTTTGGGTTCTTATAAGACCTTTTGATCATCCAAAGATTTCCTTTCCAATTCCTTCGAAAAATTATCATAGTAATCCATGGCTGCCTGTGTAGAAATAGAAAGCTCAGCATCATACTCAAAAAAGTTCATACCAATGTGCTCCTTTTACATAATTTTTTGTGCTTTTGAGAATTCATTTTCAAATTCCTTTGAAAATTTTTCGTAATAGTCAATGGCAGATTGTGTAGGGATTGATAGTAGAGTCTCTAACTTGTGGATTGCATCCTCTTTTGACAAGTTAAAGTCCTTACATGACCGAACAATTTCTTTTGCTCTGCCTTCCTCTACGCCATCCTTGTAAATAACTCTCTTTTCCGCCTCAGCATCATACTCAAAAAACACCATATCAATAACCTCCTTCTTATTCTCAAGCAAAAATTCTTTCAAAATATCCCTCCTGATACATACGTCCACGGCCTGAACGATGGCCTGCCGGTTTGGATACACCTTTGCCTGCTCACGGACTTCTGCGACAAACTGGGCGTACTCCTTTAAAATCTGGCAGGCATCCATCAGCTCAGAGTTGAACCCGAGATTGATATTGATTACCTGTACCTGTAATTCAAGCTGAGGAGTCTCTTCCTTATTCCGGTAGGCGCTGGACAGCTTCAGGGTGCTGTATTCCGGGAGAGGATCCGTCCCGTTATAAAACACTACGAAATGCGGAGTATCCAGCATCTGTAACTTGTTGGAATAAAGCAGGTCATCTGAGTTCATCTTTGAATATTCACTTGCCAGATACAGCAAAAAGCGATACGGCATATTGGGATTCAGGGTGGACTGGTGCTCAAAAAACCATAGATCAAAATCCACCACAAATGACAGGTCGTTCTGCAAGCTTAGGTAAACCGCATTTTCCAAAGTTGTAATATGCAGTAGCTCCGGATCTTCATAATGCGAGTGATTCAGCGCAGTGTACAGCGAGAGCAGCTTCTCCTTGTCATGAAATATTTTCCGGAACACCAGATCCTTATAATTCCGCTTTCCGGAAGCCGGTATTGCCACAGCCACATTCCCCGGCGCAGCAGCTATCGCATTCCCATACGAAATTTCTTCTGCAACAAAATTTTTCCAGAATCTCGACACAGTATTCATCAAATACTCCTCCGAGAAATAGTTGCCGGTTATATTATTTTGTTTTAACTCCATAAATCTCCTTTCTGTTGCAAAATAAATGTAAAAAAAAACAAATATTTTCCATATAAAATAAATAATAAGGGAAACTTTGACCACTGACGGGTCTATAAGAATTTTTGAAAGAAGAAAAATTACTTCTAATACCACCATACCATAGGGATTCCTTATTGGCAAGTCTGAAAAATGTTACAAAAAGGCTACAAAAAATCCAGAAAAATGTTCCAGAACGCTTCTAAAGTTTTACTTTCCCGGCATTTTGGGGTAAGATAAGCAGTATAGATTCCTAAGGACACAGAAAGAGAGGGTTACTATAATTATGAGATTTGAGGACATGCCTTACGAGAGAATAGATTTTGCCAAAGTGCAGGAAGAGATGGGAGAACTGATCCGGGAGCTGGATGCGGCGAAGAGCGGGGAGGAACAGTTCGAGGTGCATAAGAAATATTATGCGCTGACGGATCGTGTCATGACGCTGATGACCATTGCGAACATCCGCTTTGACATTGATACTTCCGACAAGTTTTATGAGGAAGAGCATAAATACTACGATGAGCAGGGGCCGATATTCAGCAATCTGGTGCTGGCTTATCAGAAGAAATTATATGAATCCCCCTACAGAGCTTATCTGGAGGAGAAGATCGGTCCGGTAGCGTTCAAGAATATGGAGCTGGCACAGAAGTCCATGAGCGAAGCGTTGATCCCGCTGATGCAGGAGGAGAATTCCCTGACTATGGAGTATGATAAGCTCATCGCCGGTGCGAAGATCGACTTCGACGGCAGGGAACTGAATCTGTCCCTGTTACGACCCTATCTGGTGAATTCCGACCGCAATGTCCGCAGACAGGCATGGGAGAAGATGAGCGCGTTTTTCCTGGAAAATGAGGAACAGCTGGATACCATCTACGATAAACTGGTGAAAAACCGTACCGCGCAGGCCAGAACCATGGGATATGAAAATTATCTGGAACTGGGCTATTACCGCATGAACCGCAACTGCTACGGCAAGGACGAGGTAGAAGCTTTCCGCAGGCAGATCAAGGAGTATTTCGTACCCTTTGCAGAGAAGCTGCATGACCGCAGAAGACAACGTCTGGGTCTGGAGAAGCTCAGTTATATCGATGAGCAGGTATATTTTAAGGACGGCAACCCGGCACCCACCGGAACCCCGGAAGAGATCATGGCAGCAGGACAGAAGATGTACCGTGAGCTGTCCCCGGAGACTGCGGAATTTTTTGATTTCATGATGGAGAACCAACTGTTTGACGTATTGGGCCGCAAGACCAAGAAAGCTGGCGGTTACATGACTTATCTGCCTCTGTACCATGCACCGTTTATCTTCGCTAACTTTAACGGTACCAGCGGAGATGTGGACGTCATTACGCATGAGTGTGGTCATGCGTTTCAGGGGTATCTCGCTGCACAGGATCCTATCAGAGAGCATGCGGATATCGGCATGGAGACTGCAGAGATCCATTCCATGTCCATGGAATTTTTCACGGAAAAGTGGATGAACCTGTTCTTCGGCGACAGAGCGCAGGATTACGTGGAAATGCATCTGGAGGATGCGGCTGCGTTTATTCCTTACGGCTGTATGGTGGATGAGTTCCAGCATATCGTCTATGAGCACCCGGAGCTGACCCCGGCCGAGAGAAAGCAGGCATGGAGCCGTCTGGAGCGGGAGTACAAGCCCCACCTGGATTACGAGGGAAATCCTTTCTTCGGACAGGGAGGCTTCTGGCAGAAGCAACTGCACATTTACGACTACCCTCTGTATTATATCGATTATTGTCTGGCACAGACCTGCGCACTACAGTACAAGGTGAAGATGGATGCCGATTTTACAGAGGCGTGGAAGAGCTATCTGAAGCTGTGCAGGCTGTCCGCCAGTGATTTTTACACTAATATGATCAAAGAAGTCGGACTGGACAGTCCTTTTGAGCCCGGATGTGTGAAAAATATCGTGGAAAAACTTGAAAAATATGTGAAATAGCTTTCTTTTTCCGCAGAAATACGGTAAAATAAGGAGTCATTGGGACTTAAGACACCAGGAAGGAGACATGTAAGCAATGTCTAAGAATGAAAAAGTTACAGAAAATAAAGAACAAACAGAACAGAAGGTCATGACCAAATATGACCGTAAGGTACAGAAGCGTAAAGAGGAGAAGGAAAAGGAGAAAAAGGAAGAGCGCATCAGCACGGCCATCGGCATCGTAGTGCTTGTGGCTCTGGTATGTCTGGTAGCATCTTTCCCCATCCGTACCTATCTGGCAACTCATGAGACCTATGTGGTGGTCAATGGAGAAGCTGTAAACAAGGTAGAGTTCGATTACCAATACAACCTGACCAAGAACAATTATATCACCCAGTACGGCAGCTATCTGACATACTTCGGACTGGATACCAGCAAGGATCTGTCCACCCAGATGTATTCCGATACTCTGACCTGGCAGGACTATTTTGAGCAGAATGCTGTAGAGAGCCTGAAGCAGAATAAGGCGCTGATGGCAGAAGCCAAAGCAGCCGGCTTCACCTACGATACCACGGATGAGTACAACACTTTCAAGGAGACCATCAAAACCTCCGCTGCATCCGCAGGCATCTCCGAGAAGGAATATGTACGTTCCATCTACGGAAGCTATGCAACCATGGGCCGTATCGAAGAATATGTGAAGAACGACATGGTAATGAACGCTTATTATCAGAAGCTGCAGGAGGACAATGCTCCCAGTGATGATGAGATCCAGAGCTATTATGAGGAAAATAAGGCAACCTACGATTCCGTAGACTACCGCCTGACCACGATCGAAGCTGATCTGCCCACCGAGCCTACCGAACTGGCAGATCCCGTAGAGGAGACTGCTGCCGATACCACAGGTACCACTGATGGAACCGCAGCTACTGACAGCACACAGGATACCGCTTACCAGCCTTCCGATGCTGAGATCGCCAAGGCCATGGAAGATGCCAAGGTACTGGCTGACGATGCGGAGCAGACCGTGGCAAAAGACGGCGAAGCACACGAGAATGAGAAGAAGTCTTCCGTGAACTACCTGATCTCCGACTGGCTGTTTGATGATGCCAGAAAGGCAGGAGACACCACCGTCATTACTAACGACAACAGCCATTGCTACTATGCCGTGGCATTTGAGAAGAGATATCTGGATGAGACTCCTTCCGCAGATGTACGTGTGATCATTCCCACCGAGGATAAGACCGGTGAAGAGATCCTGGAGGAGTGGAAGAGCGGTGCAGCTACCGAGGACAGCTTCGCAGAATTGTGCAAGAAGTATACACAGGATACTTCTGCAGTAGAAAACGGCGGTCTGTTCGAGCAGGTGACCAAGACCGGTATGACAGAGGAGCTGAGCAACTGGATCTTCGACAACAGCCGTCAGGCAGGAGATACCGTAGCCATCACTGTCAGTGACACCACCTATGTACTTTACTACATCGGACAGGATCAGCCCGAGTGGAAGATCAACATCAAGAATACGCTGGTATCCGATACAATGAGTCAGCATATGCAGGATATTACCGCAGATGTAACAGTAGAGGATCCCAAGGGTAAACTGAATTACCTGAAGGTGCAGGCAGAGGAATCCGCAGCCGCTGAGACCGCGACCGCAGAGACCCAGGAGATCACCGAGGAGCAGACTGCTGCTACCGAAGAGACCGCAACACAGGCACAGTAAAGCTTGCTCAGGAACAGAACATAGACAACAGACAAGTACCTGTTTCACTGCACAAGCAGAAGAGACAGGTACTGTTAGGTTATGAGCAAAAATAGTCGCAAAAGGGCGGGAAACATGATAATGTGACTCTGCCAGTTACGTGAGCTGAACAGAGAATAACTTTGAGAAAGGTATGAATAAACATGCAGGAAAAAGTTCTGGTACTGGATATTGACGGAACATTGACCAATTCAAAAAAAGAGATCACGGAAGCTACCAAACAGGGAATCTGGAATATTTTACAGCATGGTCACAAGGTGATCCTGGCTTCGGGTCGTCCCACCCCCGGCATGCGGAAATGCGAAGAGGAGCTGGAACTGAAAAAATACGGCGGATACCTACTGTCATTTAACGGAGCCCGTATCGTGGAGTGTAAGACAGGAGAAGTGGTCTATCAGAGAACACTGCCCCTGTCCATTGTGCCCGGATTGTACGAATTCGCCAAAGCGAATGGCTGCGGACTGATCACTTATCAGGGTCCCGGCATCATCTCTGCGTTCGAGCCGGATGACTATGTGCAGCTGGAAGCCAGAATCAACGGAATTCCTATAAAGGTCGTTGACAATTTCGTCGAATATGTGAATTTCGATATTAATAAATGCCTGATGACAGCACCGGAAGAGATCGCACCGGAGCTGGAGAAACAGCTGCAGGAAAAATACAGCGATGTGGCAAGCATCTACCGTTCCGAACCCTATTTCATCGAGATCATGCCGAAAGATGTGAACAAAGCCACTTCTTTGGATCATATGCTGGAAGGCATGGGACTGACCAGAGAGAATGCGATCTGCTGCGGGGACGGTTACAACGACATCTCCATGATCGAATATGCGGGAACCGGCGTAGCAATGGGGAATGCCCAGCCGGCGGTCAAGGATGCGGCGGACTATATCACCGGCACCAACGATGAAGACGGACTGGTGGAAGTCATCGATAAGTTCATCATGAACCCGGAGCAGGCATAGCCTTTCTTAGAAACAAACAATAGACACAAAGCAGTAACAAGCGAAAACTCACAGAGCAATGAGCGTATGTGATTTTTGCAAAAGAGGATATATATGATTCAGATACAAATACCTGAAAAAGCGAAATATATCATAGAAACCATACAGAATGCCGGATTTGAAGCCTATGTGGTAGGCGGCTGCGTGCGGGATTCCATTCTGGGCAGATGCCCGGAGGACTGGGATATCACCACCTCGGCGAGACCGGAGCAGGTGAAAACGCTGTTCCGTCGCACCATCGACACCGGAATCCAGCATGGCACCGTAACCGTCATGCTGGACAAGGAAGGCTTTGAGGTTACGACCTACCGTGTGGATGGAAAATACGAAGACAGTCGACATCCCAAAGAAGTGATGTTTACTCCGAACCTGGAGGAGGACCTGAAACGCCGGGATTTTACCATCAATGCCATGGCTTATAATGAAACGGAAGGCCTGATCGACATTTTCGGCGGATTAAAAGACATCGAGGCGAAGCTGATCCGATGCGTAGGCAACCCGGAAGAACGTTTTGGAGAAGATGCCCTGCGGATCATGCGGGCAATTCGTTTTTCAGCCCAGCTGGGCTACGAGATCCACGAAGATACTGAGGCGGCAATCCGGAAGCTGGCACCGACCCTGCAGAAGATCAGTGCGGAGCGGATTCAGGTGGAACTGACTAAACTGTTGGTGTCCCCTCATCCCGACACTCTCAGAGAAACTTATGACATGGGTGTCACCAAGGTGATCCTACCGGAATTCGATGCCATGATGGAGACACCGCAGAAGCACAAGCATCATAAATACAATGTGGGTGAGCATACATTACATGCACTTATGGAGATCGGGCCGGACAAGAATCTGCGTTATGCCATGCTGTTCCATGACATCGGCAAGCCGGCCACACTTACTGTGGATGAAGACGGAATCACTCATTTCTACGGACATCCGGAGGTGGGAGAAGAGATGGCGCGGAAGATTCTGCGGAGACTGCGATTTGATAATGATACCGTTGCGGTGGTCACCCGTCTGGTGAGATACCATGATTATGGCAATGATGTGATACCGGATCTGCGGATTGTCCGCCGGGCGGTGAATAAGATCGGGGAAGATATTTTCCCGTTGCTGTTCCCGGTGAAACGGGCAGATATTCTGGCACAGAGCGATTACCTGAGAACAGAAAAACTGGAGAATCTCGAACTCTGGAAGAAACTGTATCAGGAAATGCTGGAAAAGAAGCAGTGCGTCTCCCTGAAAACACTGGCGGTCACCGGCAGGGATCTGATCGACACCGGTATGAAACCGGGCAGAGAGCTGGGAGAGATGCTGCAACAGCTGCTGGAACTGGTATTGGAACATCCCGAGCAGAATACCAGAGAACAGCTGCTGGAAAAGGTAAAGGAACTGTCGGCAGACAAAGATTGAGCATACTTTACAGGCTTTCCTCATAAGATAGCGTAGGAACCGGAAAACGGTTAAGGACGTATCTTAGGAGGGATTGTAAGTGAATGACAGAGCAGTGGCACTGCTGGAGCAGTATGAGATAGAAGTATTGCGTACCCGAAAAGGAAGGGGAGCGATTCTGTGCGATACACAGCAGGGCTGCCTGATCTTCAAGGAATATACAGGACGCGAGGAACAGCTGCGTCTGCAGGAGCAGGTCCTGAAGCACCTGGAGGAACGGGGAACCGTTCCTGCGGAGCGATTGCTTGCCACAAAGGAAGGCGCGTTATCGGTGACAGACCGGGACGGTGTCAGATATATTCTGAAGACCTGGTGGGAAGGCCGAGAATGTAATATCCGTGACAGGGAAGAATGTATGGAAGCCATGCGGCTTCTGGCGAGACTGCACGGTGATCTGGAATTTACACCGGTATTTCCGGAGACGGAGGAGACTTCGGCACCGGTCATAGAGAGATATCTCCCCAGCCGGGACTATGAGAAGCATAACCGGGAGCTCAAGAGAGCCCGCAGGTTCTTGAAACAGCGCAGCCAGAAGACCTGGTTCGAGATCCGGTTGTCTGCAGTGATTGATCCTTTTTTAGAGGAAGCAAGACAACTGTGTGAAGAATGGAAAGAGATCGAGCTGGCTGCCTCCGATAGCGGAGAGGAAGTACCGCTGTGTTTCTGTCACGGAGATTACCAATATCATAATATTCTGCGGCAGGACCGTGGATTTTTCCTGGTAAACTTCGAAAAATGTCAGGCAGACGGGCCGGTGAGAGACCTGTATCTGCTGTTGCGAAAGCTTTTGGAAAAAAGTGAATGGGATGCCGAATGGGGCAGAGTGCTTCTGGCGGCTTATGAAAGTGTCAGACCGTTAAAGCCCTATGAGAGACAGGATCTGGTCTACCGCCTGTCCTATCCTGAGAAATTGTGGAAGATCGTAAACTTTTATTATAATTCCGGCAAGGCCTGGATCCCGGAGAAGAATCAGGAGAAACTGGACCGCCTGTTGGAACAGGAAGCGGCCAGAAAGAAATTCCTGAAACTGCTGCAAAGATAAAAGCCGGGCAATGAACGGCAGACAACGGAAGAGACGTTGCGGCAGGATCGCAACGTCAGGAGACAAAGGAGAAGCAAAAACGTTGAAAAGATTCGAAGACAAAAAGTATTCGAAAACGAAACAGACAGTGGTAATCCTTTTGCTTGTGACAGCAATGTCATTTACTGGATGCGGGCAGACAGAATCCTCCGGGACGGCGGCAACACCTGCGCCAACGGCACAGGCAGAGCGGATAGATACCGGCTTTGTTGTCACCAATCCGGACAGCTATGATTCCGCAGATACGGCGGTACTGGTGGATATCAATAATGTTGACAACACTGTCACACTGTTAAATCTGGATCTAGGCAAACGTTACACGCTGTCCATGGACGGAACAACGCGGTTCGCAGATAAATATGGAAAGGCAATTTCCCTGAGTCAGCTGCAGGAGGGGGACATCGTGGATGTGACTTTTTTGAAAAGTCAGAAGCATCTGACCTCCATGCAGCTGGCGCAGACAGCATGGCAGTATGAAGATGTGGAGCACTACGAGATGAATACCGTGCGAAATGAGGTGGCCATCGGGGAAGAAGTGTTCCAGTTGTCCAGGGATACCCAGTATTTTTCCCAGGGACACAGCATTGAAAAAATGGATCTGAATCCGGCGGATATCCTGACATTTCACGGCATTGACAGCACAGTGCTCAGCGTAACAGTGGAAAAAGGCCATGGATACCTCAGACTGGTCAATGATGAGAATTTTGTGGGTGGCTGGCTGGAAATCGGCCAGACACAGATCGTACGGATCACAGAGGACATGCTGGTGACTGTGCCGGAGGGAAGCTATCAGGTAGATATCAGCTATAACGGAGGTGGCGGCACGAAAAATGTCGTAATCAACCGCAACGAGGAAACAACACTGGATATCGGTGATCTGGAAGTGGCAGAGGCACAGTACGGTATGGTGCTGTTTTCCCTGAATCCTTCCGATGCAGAATTGTATATCGATGGAAGTCAGGTGGATGCTTCCCAGCCGGTCACGCTGGAATACGGTATTCATCAGATCATAGCGAAGGCGGACGGCTATAAGTCGCTCACACAGTATCTCAGGGTGGGACAGGAATCCGCAGGAGTGGATGTCCAGCTGGATAAGGCGGACTCCGACAGTGAAGACAGTACGGAAAGCAGCAGTTCTTCCAGCTCTTCCGCAACGGAATCTACCTCCACCGCAGATACGACTACGACCTATTACCGCGTGCATATTGATGCTCCGGAAAATGTGGAGGTATATCTGGACGGCAACTATGTGGGAATTTCCCCCTGCAGTTTTAAGAAGACCTCAGGAAGTCATGTGATCACCCTGCGAAAATCCGGTTATGAAACCAGAAGTTATACGGTACAGGTGGATGAAGAAGAAAAGGATGTATCCTACTCATTTGTAGACCTGACGGCCAGCTCTTCATCGACAGAATGATCCTTTCCGGGAGGGGAAGAAATGCCGTAAATATGCGGAAAAACCTTGACAAAAGGGATAAAAACAGATATATATATGTATAGACGTTTCAAAAGAACTATTTTCGAGCGTAAAATTAATAACGAAAACTCATTACAGGAGGAGTTCAATATGAACAAAACAGAATTAGTTGCAGCTATGGCTGATCAGGCAGGTCTTTCCAAGAAGGACGCAGAGAAGGCATTAAAGGCATTCACCGATGTTGTTGCTGAAGAGTTAAAGAAGGATGGTAAGGTTCAGTTAGTTGGCTTCGGTACTTTCGAAGTATCCAGCAGAGCAGCTAGAGAGGGTAGAAATCCTCAGAGCGGCGCACCTATGAAGATCGCTGCTTCCAAGGCTCCTAAGTTCAAGGCTGGTAAGGCATTAAAGGATATGCTGAACGCATAATAGAAGCTGAATTTTCAGAGACTCGATAGGACAACCTTTCGGGTCTCTTTTGTTTTTCAGAAACGGATGATCGTGAGGTTAAAAGCATGAGATTAGACAAATATTTGAAGGTATCCCGACTGATCAAGCGCCGTACTGTGGCTAATGAAGCCTGCGACAGCGGCAGAGTGCTGATCAATGATAAGCCGGCAAAGGCATCCGCCAATGTCAAAGAGGGAGATATCATTTCCATCTCTTTCGGCAACAAGGAAGTAAAAGTCGAGGTCCTGGATGTACAGGAGACCGTGAAAAAAGAAGAAGCCAAAGAACTTTTCCGTTATATATAATATCAGGTTCTCTATGTATAAATTTCCACATTTTCCCATACAATACATTGTAAGTCCGGTTCCGGAAGGAGCGGAGGATGGGAGGCTATGGAGAGAATGGAAGATTTAAACGCGACAGGACGTATGCATAAAGTGACCATGACCAACAGACGGACATGTACCGTGAATGGGGTAAATGACGTCCTTTCCTTTGATCTGCGGGAGATCCTGCTGGAGACGGAACAGGGGATGCTGATGATCCGTGGCAACGAGCTCCATGTGAACCGCCTGACATTAGACAAGGGGGAAGTGGATATTGACGGCCGGATCGACAGCCTTGTATATTCGGATACCGCAGCATCCGGAGAAAAACAGGAATCCTTCCTGGGCAGGCTGTTCCGCTGATGGATGAAAATGTTTTTCTGCTGCATTCCTTTCTGCTGGGTGTGGGGATCACTTTTCTGTATGATATTCTGCGGATCCTGCGAAGAGTGTTCGCTCACAGTACCAGCATGGTATCTCTGGAAGATCTGGCATTCTGGATCTACTGTGCGGGAAAGGTCTTTCTGCTGATGTTTCATGAAAGTAACGGGAACCTGCGATGGTTTGCCGTGCTGGGGGCATTGGCGGGAATGTACCTGTATCACAGGACAATCAGTCCCTTTTTTGTAAAGTATGTGGCACTGGGCCTGAATACTCTTCTGCACCCAATCCGGAAAGCCTTGCGGATAACGGGAAATTGGCTGAAAAAGCAGTTGACTATACTTAGGAAAATGCTTAAAATATTCATTAAAAGGAGATGCGCGTATGGCAAGAAGAAAAGCAGCCTACCGCAAGAGACACCAGAACCGGTTCAGTATGTTCCTGGTGACCCTGGTCGTGTTGATGATCATGGTGGTCGTTGCGGTGCGGAGCGTGGAATTACAACAGAAGATTGCGGGCTATGATACCCAGATTGCAAGCCTTGGCGCGCAGATCGAAGCAGAGCAGACCAGAGCGGAACAGATCGAGGAATTCGGTAAGTACACTCAGACGAAAGCTTATGTGGAAGAGGTGGCGAAGGATAAGCTGGGACTGGTATACGAAGGTGAGATCCTTTTTCAGGAAGACGATTAAGCAGGGAAACTGTTTCTCAACAGTGAACCTGCTTTTTTTGTCGCAAAAAATGAAGTCTCTCCCTCCCTCGATTTGACAAAAGGAAGAGGAAAACTGCCCTATAATCGTGAAAACAGAAAGGGGAGGATGCCATGATCATAGGGAAAAAGGAGCAGGAACGGCTGGAGAGAGAACAGTGTGCACAGATCTCACTGCTGTGCAGACAGAAACTGATGGGATATGCGGAGAGTTTTGAGGAACTGGGGAAGAGCTTTCGGCAGGAGATACAGATTACAGGAGAGGACAGGCAGAATATTCTGGAAAAATGTATGCTGTGGCAGAGCAGACAGATCATGGGAGACCATCTGCAGGAAGTGGCCCGGATCATGGAACGGGTGGCAGGAGAGGAACTGGGGTATTGTCCGCTGGAAGAGAAAAAGAGGAAAAGTCTGGTACAGGCGCTCAAGAGTGAAGGGATCACCGCCAGAGACCTCTGCTATGTGGAGAAGGACGGCAGCAGCTCCGGGACAGAAGCAGGGATCAGTATGACACTGTCCACCGAAAAAAGGCACTATAAGGCGGCACAGGTGGCGGACATGCTGACGGTATTATTGGGAAAAAAGCTGCAGGTCTCTTCAGGAAGCCCTTATCTCGTGGAGCAGGAGCCGCATTGTTTTCTGTTCACAGAGGAACCGAAATACATAGCACTGACGGGGGTGAGCCGGGCGGTAAAAGAAGGGGAGAAAGTCTCGGGGGATCAGTATGCCACCATGGAATCGGAAAAAGGGAAGCTGATCCTGCTGTTGTCTGATGGGACAGGCTCCGGGGAGGATGCCAGCCGGGGCAGCGGCAGAGTCATGGATCTCATGGAAAAAATGCTGGAGGCGGGCTTCGGGACCGAGGCATCTGTGAATCTCCTGAATTCCGCGTTGTATGCGCAAAATGAAGAGGACGATCATCCTACGATAGACCTTTGCAGCCTGGATCTGTATACCGGCGAATGTGAGATCTGCAAGGTGGGCGGTGTTGCCACGTTCTGGAAGACCTCCGGAAGGGTTCTCTGTGTCGGCGGCGAAAGCCTGCCGTTAGGTATTTTTCAAAAAGTGCAGATAGAACGACAGATGTGTCAGATCCGGCCGGGAGATCTGCTGGTCATGATGACGGACGGGGTTCTGGATATGATGGAAGACGGGGAAGAGCGCATGGCACAGGTGCTGGAAGGGTTGCAGGAACAGAACCCGCAGGAGATCGCAGAGAAAATATTGTCCTATGCCATCTGTGCCTCAGAAGGACGGATTCGGGACGATATGACGGTATTTGTGCTCTGCCTGTGGGAAAACACGTGATGCCGCCTTGATTTTTCCCCATAATTAGGATAGAGTTAAAACATGAATACATGGATGGATACGCGAGAAAAAGTATTTGCATATATCAGAGAGCATCACATGCTGCAGGCCGGCGACCGTGTGGTAGCCGGTGTTTCTGGAGGGGCAGACTCGGTTTGCCTCTTATTTTTGTTGCTGGAATGGCAGAAGGAAGTACCTACAGACATTGCCGTAGTGCATGTGGATCACGGCATTCGCACGGAGGCCGGAGAAGATGCCCGGTATGTGGAGCAGCTCTGCGAGGAGAGAGGAATCCCTTTTTTCCTGACCAGGGCAGAGGTAAGGAACAGAGCCCGCATGGAGAAAATCTCTGAGGAAGAAGCCGGGCGCAGAACGAGATATGAGGCATTTGAAAAGGCGGCAAAGGAGTGGGGAGCCACGAAGATCGCAGTGGCCCACAACAGCAATGACCGCAGCGAGACCCAGCTGTTCCATTTGTTCCGGGGCAGTGGAATCCGGGGACTGGCCAGCATTTTGCCTGTGAGAGATCGGATTATACGACCGCTCCTGTGTCTGGAACGGTGGGAGATCGAGAAGTTTTTACAACAGCGAGGAATTGTCTATTGCAAGGATGCCACCAATGAGGAGGATGACTACACCAGAAATCGTATTCGGCATCATATTTTGCCTTATGCGGAGCAGAATATTGTAAAGGGCTGTGTAGCGCATATGAATCAGACGGCGGAGCTGCTGGCGGAGACGGAGGACTATCTGGAACTGCAGACAAAAGAAGCAGCTGGCCGATGTATCCGGGCAACGGACGGTGACGGAGAGTCCGCAGAGACGGGGGACAGCCGGAACGCGGTGATCTGTATTGCTGTGGAGTCTTTTCTGTCGTTGCATCCTGTGATCCGTAAGCGCCTCTTGTATGAAGAAGTGAAGCAATTGTCTCCCGGGCAGAAAGACATCACTTACCAGCATATTCAGGAGCTGCTGACCTTGTTTACCAGGGAAGGCAACCGGCAGATCTGTCTTCCGTTCGGCATCCGGGGTAGACGGCAATATGAGGAAGTCCTGCTGACAGTAGAGAGGACAGACAGGGAGCTTTTGGAGAAGACGGAAGTGGCTGAGAAATATCAACCAACTCTGCAGCTTTCTCCCGGACAGACAGGGACAGTGGAATGTGAAGTGGGAACGGTGGAATACTGTGTGTGTGACCTGGCCGCTGCCCATGAAAAAAACCAAGAAGTTCCCACAAATCAGTATACGAAATGGTTTGATTATGATAAAATAAAAAAATGTCCGGTGATACGGACAAGAAAGCCGGGTGACTATCTGACCATTGCTGACGGCAGAGGCGGGATGATCCATAAATCGCTGAAAAGTTATCTGGTCGATCAAAAGATCCCACAGGCGGAACGCGACAGACTGCCGATCCTGGCAGAGGGAGAGCATGTACTGTGGGTCGTGGGATACCGTATCAGCGAATATTATAAAGTAAGGGAGAATACAAAACGTATTTTAAAGGTACAATTAATAAGAAAGGAGTTCGCTTAAAAGCGAAAAGACAAAAGAAAATGGCAGAGCATATCAGAGTACTGTTGACAGAAGAGGAAGTAGATAAGAGAATCCAGGAGATCGGTGAGCAGATCAGCAAGGATTATGCGGGTAAGCAGGTACACCTTGTATGTGTACTGAAGGGTGGCAGCTTTTTCATGTGTGAACTGGCAAAGCGTATCACTGTTCCCGTATCCCTGGACTTTATGTCCGTATCCAGCTATGGCAGCGATACCAAGTCCAGCGGTGTAGTCAAGATCGTGAAGGATCTGGACGAATCTCTGAAAGATAAGGAAGTTATTGTAGTAGAGGATATCGTGGACAGCGGAAGAACCCTGAGCTATCTGCTGGAGATGCTGAAGGACAGAGGTCCGGCTTCTTTACGTCTGTGCACCCTGTTGGACAAACCCGAGAGAAGAGTGATCGATGTCCATGTGGATTATACCGGATTTAATATTCCCGATGAGTTTGTAGTGGGCTATGGTCTGGATTATGATCAGAGATATCGTAATCTGCCTTACATCGGTGTGGTAGAATTCGATTAAGCGATACAAAGATGTAGGAGGCCCGTGAAGTTGAAACAAAACGGCAAAACAATCAATTCATATTTTATATTTATCATACTTCTGCTTCTGGTGATCTTCGGCCTCAACCTGTTGAACAACCGTACAGATGAATACACCAAGGCGGAGTTCATTGCGGATCTGGATGCCGGCAATGTATCGGAAGTCGTGGTGCAGCCCAACGGAGAAGCACCTACCGGATATCTGGAGATCCAGATGAAGAACGGTGCATCTCATAAGCTGTACGCAACGGACATTACAGAACTGGAGACCCTGGTACGTGAGTATGGGTTTGATCCGGTGGTCAATGACATTGAAAGGGAGAACTGGTTCCTGACCTATATGCTGCCGATGCTGGTCGTGCTGGCGGTGGGAATTTTCCTGTTCATGATGATGAATGCCCAACAAGCAGGCGGCGGTAACGGCAAGATGATGAACTTCGGCAAAAGCCGCGCCAAGATGACACTGGGTGACAAGAGTGTCACATTCGCTCAGGTAGCCGGTCTGAAAGAGGAAAAGGAAGAACTGGAGGAGATCGTTGATTTCCTGAAGGAGCCGGGAAAATACACCGGTGTCGGAGCCAGAATCCCCAAGGGTGTCCTGTTGGAGGGCCCTCCCGGAACCGGTAAGACCCTGTTGGCCAAGGCAGTGGCCGGAGAAGCCGGAGTACCGTTCTTCAGCATTTCCGGATCCGATTTCGTGGAAATGTTCGTTGGTGTGGGCGCTTCCCGTGTGCGTGACCTGTTTGAAGAAGCAAAGCATAATGCACCTTGTATCGTATTTATCGATGAGATCGATGCCGTGGCAAGACGGCGTGGTACCGGTATGGGCGGAGGACACGATGAGAGAGAGCAGACCCTGAACCAGTTACTGGTAGAAATGGACGGTTTCGGCGTCAATGAGGGCATTATCGTTATGGCGGCCACCAACCGTGTGGATATTCTGGATCCTGCAATCCTGCGTCCCGGTCGTTTCGACCGTAAGGTAGCGGTGGGAACCCCGGATATCGGTGGCAGAGAAGAGATTTTGAAAGTACATGCGAAGAACAAACCTCTGGGGGATGATGTGAATCTGCAGCAGATCGCTCAGACTACTGCAGGCTTCACCGGAGCGGATCTGGAGAACCTGCTGAACGAAGCAGCCATTATCGCGGCGAAGGAGAACCGCTCCTTTATCGCACAGAAGGATATCAAGAGAGCCTTTATCAAAGTGGGAATCGGTGCGGAGAAGAAGAGCCGTATCATTTCCGACAAGGAGAAGAAGATCACTGCATACCACGAAGCAGGCCATGCGATCCTGTTCCATGTACTTCCGGATGTGGGACCGGTCTATACCGTATCCATTATCCCGACCGGAGTGGGAGCCGCCGGTTACACCATGCCTCTGCCGGAAAAGGATGAGATGTTCGCCACCAAGAGCCGTATGCTCCAGGATATCATGGTATCTTTGGGCGGACGTATCGCAGAGGAGATCATCTTCGGAGATATTACCACCGGAGCATCCAGTGATATTAAGAAAGCCACCAAGACAGCCCGCCGTATGGTAACCCGTTACGGAATGTCTGATAATATCGGTGTCATCTGCTATGACGATGACGATGATGAAGTCTTCATCGGTAAGGATCTGGCACATGCCAAGGCGCACAGTGAGGAGATTTCCGGTGAGATCGATAAGGAAGTCAAGCACATCATAGATGACTGCTATACCAAAGCCAAGGATATTATCTTACAGCATGAGGATGTGCTGCATAGCTGTGCACAGCTGCTGTTGGAGAAGGAGAAGATCACCAGAGAAGAATTCGAGGGTCTTTTCGTATAGGAAAAGGTTTTCGCGGGAGTTTCGTGGAATTGGTAGTATTGTACAAACCGATTTTGTGAAAAATATACAAAAATGAATATTCACTTTTGTGATATTTGTGAATTTTGAGAATAGTCAAAAATAGGAGTGCATGCTATTATAATACTCGTAACCCCCCCAATACATTATATAGTTTTTTGCTATACCCCATAAGAAAGAAATACCTTCTCTAAAAAGGGCAGTCCTCCCAAGACTGTCCTTTTTACTGTCTAAAAATCGCTGAATAAAGAGGCGGGCAGTTGTCAGATGTAAGGAAAAAGGGTATAATAAATAGAGCTTTTGAGCTTGGGACATGTCATACTGCCGGAGCGCACAAGACAACAAAGCACTTTGGCAGAAGCAGTGTCATAATATAGATAGTAAGACATTAGTCTCAGAAAGGGTAGATACGATGGATCTGGAGCGATTACGTCGAACAGAATATAATCAGCAATACATTGCGGCCATGAGACCTGTATTTAACAGGAGAGCACTTTTTACAGATACCAGTGCGGAATATGTGATTCCGGAAGAGCCGGCCTGTTTTTCCGAAGTGACGATCCGCTTCCGGACCGCCAGAAATAATGTAGACAGAGTGTTCCTGGTATGCGGCGGACAGAAGCATCTTATGGTACGTGTGGAGAGCAAAAATGATTTTGACTATTATGCCTACGTAATGCGTCTGGATGATCAGAAGGTATCTTATTATTTTGAGGTGCAGACCGGTAGAATTACCGGCATCTTTGATATGCGGGGCCTGGTGCAGGAAGTTAATGAATATTATGATTTCATTATCATTCCCGGTTTCCACACCCCCGACTGGGCCAAGGGAGCGGTCATGTACCAGATCTATACGGATCGTTTCTGCAATGGAGATTCTTCCAATGATGTGTTGACCAATGAATATTGCTACATCGGAGAACCGGTACACCGCGTAGAGGACTGGGGACGTTATCCCGCACAGATGGATGTCCGTGAGTTCTACGGCGGAGACCTGCAGGGTGTGCTGGATAAGATGGACTACCTGCAGGATCTGGGAGTTGAGGTGATTTATTTTAATCCTCTGTTTGTCTCCCCTTCCAACCACAAATACGATATTCAGGATTATGATTATATTGATCCTCATATTGGAAAGATTGTCAGTGATGAAGGGGATCTGCTTCCCGACGGACAGCGGGAGAACCGTTTTGCTTCCCGTTACATCGACCGTGTGACTAACAAGGCGAATCTGGAAGCCAGCAACGAGCTGTTTGCTCAGGTGGTGGCAGAGGCACACCGCAGAGGCATGAGAGTCATTCTGGATGGCGTGTTCAATCACTGTGGTTCCTTTAATAAATGGATGGACAGAGAGCGCATCTATGAGAATGCGGAAGGATATGACAAGGGTGCCTATGTCAGTGCTGACAGCCCTTATCGGAATTACTTTGATTTCCACAATCAGGCAGCATGGCCCTATAACAATTCCTATGACGGATGGTGGGGACATGACACACTGCCGAAGCTGAACTATGAGGGATCCCAGGAACTGATGGACTATGTCCTTCATGTAGCGAAAAAATGGGTATCTCCGCCCTACAATGTGGATGGCTGGAGACTGGATGTGGCAGCAGACTTAGGCCACAGCCAGGAATTCAACCATCATTTCTGGCAGGAATTCCGGAAAGCGGTAAAAGAGGCCAATCCGGAAGCCATTATTCTGGCAGAGCATTACGGCAACACCAGAGACTGGTTACAGGGAAATGAATGGGATACTGTCATGAACTACGATGCGTTCATGGAGCCCGTGACCTGGTTCCTCACCGGTATGGAGAAGCACAGCGATGACTACAGAGAGGATCTGCTCGGCAATGCAGAGAGCTTCTGGGGAGCCATGCGGCATCATACCTCCAGTTTTTCCATGCCTAGCTGGCAGGTGGCTATGAATGAACTGTCCAACCATGATCATTCCCGTTTTCTGACGAGAACGAATCATAAGGTGGGACGTACCAATACACTGGGACCGCAGGCTGCGGAACAGGGTATCAATAAGGCAGTCTTCCGGGAAGGCGTTGTGATTCAGATGACATGGACGGGTGCTCCTACAATCTATTACGGAGATGAGGCCGGTGTCTGTGGTTTCACAGATCCTGACAACCGCAGAACGTATCCCTGGGGACATGAGGATCAGGTACTGCTGGCATTTCATAAGGATATTATCCGTCTGCGCCGGGAGAACGAGGAGCTGCGGACCGGTTCCTTGAAAATGCTGGAGAATGACTACAACTTTATTTCTTACGGACGTTTTAACCGCAAGGGGCAGTGTGCGATCCTGATCAACAATAATTATCATCCCATCACCAAAGAGATTCATGTGTGGGAGATCGGAACCCCTAAGACAGGTAAGATGAAAGTGATCCTGCAGTCCAGGGATGACGGGTATTGCATGGAAGGTGCGGAATATGAGATCAGGGCAGGCAAGGTTCTGATCGAGATGCCACAGACCTCGGCAACGATCCTGAAATACGTAGAAGAATAAATATATGTAACTATTCAGAACACCATTCGCAAAACCGCCTCTGCGAGGCTTCCTTTTTGCTCATGGTGGTTACTTCGCCCTATAAATAGTATCAAATGCTCTTACGAATGCAAGGATTCGACGCTCATTCGATACTATTTACATGGCTCTGAATAGTTACAAATACAAAAGACAGAGAGGATATTCGATGTTCACCATCATTATTACCCTGCTGTTGCCGCTGGTATCCATTGGAATCTGGCGGCAATCTATTTTAAAAAATAACAAAAAAAGCGGACAGTCTGTCACGATCGGGAAGGGAGAATATGTCCTTCGCTATCTCACCTGCCTGCTCTGTATGCTGGTCATTCCCTGGATCCTGTTGTCGCTGACCGGCAATGACGGCAATACGATCTTGAGAAAGCTGTTGGAATCCAGAGAATATGCAGTGAAAGTTCTATGTCTGGAGATCAGCATGATGCTGGTCTATGCCATTGCGGAATTGTTCGTGGAAGAAGCGAAAGCCGGAAAGCATGAGAAGATCCGGAGCGTCCTGAGCAAGATTACCGACAGCAAGGCGTGGAGCGTATTTCGCAAATACATAGGACCGGTGGCAGTACTGGCATTGACAGTGCTGGTGGTGTGTCTGAATTTCAGCATGATGTCCGACCGCGTACTGTGGGGGGATGAGGCGTTTTCTGCGAATACGGCCCACAAGGATGTGGATGGCATTTTGCAGGTATTGTATTACTGGGACAATCATCCGCCACTGTATTATTACTGGCTGAAATTATTCGGGACCCTGTTCGGATATAAGGTACCGGTATTCCATCTGGCCTCTCTGGTGCCCTTCGTGATTGGGATCGTACTGGCACTGACCGTTGTGCGGAAACATTTCGGACTGCTTCCGGCAACATTTTTTGTGATGATCTCCGGTCTGGGACAGGCGTGTCTGGAGTACAATCTGGAAGTCCGCATGTATGCGCTGGCTTTCCTGTGTGTAATGGGTTGCTTCTATTGTTCCTACAGAGTCATTGCTGACGGCAGCAGGAAGACCTGGGCAGGCATGGTGCTGTGGGCACTGGCAGCAGCGTATTCTCACTATTATGCACTGGTGGCTGTAGGCATTATGATGTTTTTCACCGGAGTGGCCGTATGGATCAAATACCGTGGGAAAACATGGATAAAGGGTGTTCTGGCCATCGTAGCATTTTTCATAGGTTATGCACCCTGGCTATATTTCTTCTATGCCGGCTTGAAAAATGTCAGCAGAGGCTGGTGGATGACAGAGATCCTGGGACTGGATCAGAGTCTGGAGATTGTTATGGGCGGCAGAGGGATGAATGGTATCGTATTCCCGCTGGTGATTCTGTTTCTGGTGGTGACCCTGGCAGTGGATTCTTCTGTATTCTCTGTGGAAAAAGACGGAGTACATATGCAGAAGCCTTCTGTGAGAAACTGGTCTGACAAGACATATGCCATGGCAGTGGGAGCCTGCACAATCCTTGGAACTTTGGCATTTGCTTATTTGTTAAGTGTTGTTATGGCACCGATGCTGGCACAGAGATATCTGTATCCGTTAAGCGCGGTGGCAATCGTCATGCTGGCGGTGGGCAGCAGCCGTGTGCTGGAACTGGCTGCAGAGCTGGAGAAGAAGTCCTGGAAGGGCCTGGAGGCTGTAAGCAGAATTGTGCTGGCGGTATTACTGGTAGTATTATTCGGCCTGGGAATTCAGAACTATCGGGAATGCTATGACAGCTATGAACAGCAGAAGGTGGAGACCGAAAAGACACTGGATCTGATCGGTACCCCCGATGAGGATGTAAATATGGTCACGAATGGTGTAAAACATCTGGGTTGGACCGTGCTGTATTATTACTATCCGGATAATGAAATCGTGAACGGAGATTACAACCAGGCGGATTCCGACAGGTTCTGGTATTTTACACCGACCGAACTTGGCACAGATGCCATCGCCGGATTGCAGCAGGATGGATATCAGGTGACCGATTATGGACTGATGCAACTGTCGCAGTATCCTTTCTATTTATATTATATTGAAGCAGTTCAGCCTGCGCCATTCGCAAAGTTGCGTTAGCACGCTTTTTCGTAACTTCGTGACTACTTTTGCTCATAGATTGGCGCTCTGCTCATAGGATGACAGAATTGACGCTTTGTGTGCGAGCACCCAATCGTCGCTTCTGTCATCCTATGGCTGAACTTTTACACTAAAATAATAAAAACATCTTGCAATTTGTGTGAACATATGCTACAATTTCACATTGTTAAGGCACTTTGCCTGACATGGATGGATTCCCGAGTGGCCAAAGGGGACAGACTGTAAATCTGCTGCAATTTGCTTCGGTGGTTCGAATCCACCTCCATCCATTCGCACGTCGCGGTTTGCGCGTTGCGATGCGTCCGCTGGTGTGGCGGAATAGGCAGACGCAAGGGACTTAAAATCCCTCGGGGGCAACCTCGTGCCGGTTCAAGTCCGGCCACCAGCATACTTAATTAGTGAGAGGAACACGGTAGAAATGCCGTGTTTCTCTTATTTTTTATTGTGAATGATAAAAAGAAGGAATATAATTGTATACAAATAACAGTAATATATTCTCAAGACGAAGGGGTGACAGTATGCTGACAAATACAATGAAAGAGGATTTGCCCCAAGGGGTAGTAGATCTTTTTTCGTATAGTATTTTGGCAATCATATTGTACGGATCTGTCGCCAGAAATGATAATACGGATGAGAGTGATATTGATATTGTAATTATCATAAAAAATGAAATGGATGATGCAACAAAGGAACAGTTCATTCATTGGTCAGCGGAATTAGATCTTCGATATGACAGAGTATTTTCTATCATTGATATTCAGGAAGAAAACATGGAGAAATGGCGAAATGTTTTGCCGTTTTATCAGAATATACAGAAGGAGGGGATAATTCTTTGGAAAGCAGAATAACAATTCCTTTTACACTTCATGGAATAGAAGAAAATCTCACCGTAGAATACACGCAAGGTACAGATCCCAGGGAAATTGGCTATGATGCCCTTCAGGGATTTCCGATAGACAAAATATGTTGCATAGGTTATCCGGTAATGCATGGTTACTTTGAACACATGAATGCGACCGGTTATCGGAGATCCTGTGGATTTATTCAATTCGTGGAAAGAATTGAAAATTATGGGGAAAACAGAGAGCTTTCCATAGATGTCAGTGATGAAAATCTGGGAAAAGGGAATCCATATTTTGCGTATGGTTATCCGGCAGAAATATTTGATGCTCCCTGTTGTAATTTGGCTGGGTGTAGACACTTGAAATGGACAGCTTATACCTATCTAGTAGATCTGCCCTCTCGAATGAATGGCAATAAACTGAAATTCCTGGGCGGATACTCATGGGGATATGAAGAGGATGAAAACGGTCCACAGAGATTACTACCGCTAGAGATATTGACGGAAAATGACTGGGAAAAGCATGCAACGGAAAAAGGAATATTAACGATATTCCCAATAAAAGGAGGCTGTACTGCTAAGTTATGAAGAATAGATATAAACAAAAACTGATATCCGTTATTGCAATTTTATGTTTGAGCTTAGTAAGCTGTAAAAGTAAAACAGAGCCAATTAATAATATTGCATCATGGACGCCAGATGATGGTTGGACAATAAATGAAATTGATATTAGAGATGATTATGCCAACTTCACACTATTATATCAAGACCGGGAAATAGCAAATGTGGAAATTTCAAAATTTGCAGAACCATCATGGATTGATCGGGAGACAACAGCAGATGAATTTGTGCAAGTATATTTAGGTCAGCATGCAGAACTAAAGAGCAGTAGTGAGCTACAATTAGGTAGGAAAGAAGAAAAAATCCGAAAACTTGCGGTTGCATGGGAATTAAGTGCTGCTGAGACTGAAAATGGAGCAGCTCTTCCAAAGGATGAAATATGGTATTTTGGATTTTCTAAGAATAAAGTTTTGTTTTGCGCAAAACTGTTGGATGAAAATGCGGAATTAGAATTTGAAACGATAATGAGAACGCTCAACTATTGAGATGTTTTATCTGTAGCGAATGTGGAACGGGAGGGAACAATATGAATTATTATATCAGTGATCTGCATTTGTTTCATGAAGCGGCAATACGTTTCGATGACCGTCCGTTCCGGGATCTGGAGGAAATGCACACCGAGATCGTAAAACGGTGGAATGAAAAGGTGAATAACGGCGATACCGTGTATATCCTGGGGGATGTGAGCATGCGCGGTAAGAACGAGGATCTAATCGCTCTGGTGGCAATCCTGAAGGGAAAAAAGGTCCTGATCCGTGGCAATCACGATGACGTGTCCGACCTCAGATACCGACAGCTTTTTTCGGAAGTCTGTGATTATAAGGAGATTCGGGACTCCATAGCCGGTAAAAGCTATGAGCTGGTATTATGCCATTACCCGATCTTTAGCTGGAAGCACATGAGCCGCGGCACCATTCTGCTCTACGGACACACCCACAACAGCCCGGAGGACGAATATTTTCAGAAATGTCTGGCAGGGATGAAGGATAACGACTGCCGCCATATTGGTGACAGCCCCATACGGGCCTGCAATGTCGGCTGTATGAAACCCTGGATGGATTACGAACCGAGAAGCCTGCAGGAGATCCTAAAGGAATCCTGATAAAGAAATAAGAGAATAAGAGAAGGAAAAGCCCGTCGATGAATAATAATCGATGGGCTTTTTGCGGCCAGAAAGCGCAGCCCTAGATATAGTGAATGATTACATGATTTCTTATGCTATGATTGCAGCATAAGGAAGGAGGCAGAAAACACATACAGTTACATCAGATGAGGGAATAGAAAATGACAATATTTGATTATCTGAAAAAGAATTGTGAAGTGGCGATATATACGGATGAATACGGGAATACCTATATGGAGACGAAGGAATGGGAGTATGAAAAAATTATTTCCGGAGCCATAGAAATCAGCAATAAAGCAGACGATGCTATTGTCTGGCTGATACCGAAAGAAGTTTATGAAAAGCATTCGGAAATTGAGATCGCTATTGCCGGGGATGAGTCAGTCAATCCCGTTCGAAATGTCCGCAGGCCCTATTACCGGATGAGAGGAGTACCCGTAACGGCAGAGCAGGCATTTGATATTATCCGAAGGACGGACAGATTTTTAAATTTTTACGTGAGTGCTGTTCGCAGCCATGAAGATTATATCGGATGTGTGAATTTTGAGAACTGTCTCATTCAGAAGAATCATTATCCCACGGGATATGGCTGGATCCGTGCGGATGGAACGATTGGGGCGAATGCGACTACGCAAAAATACCCCACGGTCAGGGAATTTATCGAAGAATGGTATAAACTGCTCTATGCATTTCCTTATCTGAATCTGATCATTGCGGTTACGGGGTGGAACGAAGGACCCTGGGGTGACGAAACGGTATCGGAGGAGGAATTCTGCAAAGAGGTTGCCGTGGGGATATATGTCCATGACAGGAAAATAGAGATCCTGAATCCGCCAAATACCATAGCAAAGTATAAGGGATATAATAAACGCTACGGAACACCGCCTGAGAAATTCGAGCGGGAGTATTACGAGAAGCATAAGTACGAGAGGTATAAGACCGAACAGGCGAATCCGGCGTATTTGAGAAAGTGCATCGAAGCCTATGGGCTGGATGCGGATAAAATCTTGAAAAGGGGATAAGAAAAATGAATAATCCATTTATTGATGTATTTTGTCCACATTGTGGAGAATTTGTGAACCCAATCTATGAAGGGGACTGCCCTAATTGCGGAGAATATATAGGATCTGACGACAATGAGGAATGGGATGACGGGAGTGATGGAGACGGATATTATTTTCATACCTGAACAAAAAAACAGCAGATCCCGCCAGATCTGCTGCTTTTTCTGTGTATATGAGCGTGAAAAACACACTTCTATCAGAATTTTTCAGCGAAGCTCTTGTAATACTCGTCAAAAAACTCGTTAACCTTTTCCATGATCTTCTTCATAATATTCACCCTTAACCTTTCCAAGACAAATGAACTGTTGACTTTGTTGTTACGCTTAAGGGGTCAGGCCTGACTTCCTTTTGATGATTATAATTTACCATATTGCGCTTATAATGTGAAATACATATAATAGAAGTATAATAATACCTAAAAGGTATAATAAAAGAAAATACAACATGTTACAAAATAGAAAGATTAAGCTGGTTTTTGGAAAAAGCATGGAAGGAGGATGCTGGAAAGATGGAATTGCGGCATATCCGGTATTTCAAGGCAGTGGCGGAGGAGAAAAGCTTCACGAAAGCCGCGGAGCAGATGGCGATCGCGCAGCCGCCCCTGAGCCGTCAGATCCAGGATCTGGAGGCGGAGCTGGGGACGACATTGTTCCTTCGCACACCCCATAAAGTGTCCCTGACAGAAGAGGGAGAGCTGTTCCTGCAGTATGCGAATCAGATCCTGGACCTGGTGAACCGGTCGGAGGAGGATGTCAGAGAACGCAAGGAAGGACTGCAGGGGACATTATACATTGCGTCGGTAGAGGGCTGCGGACCCAGACTTTTCGCGGAGTGGATCGCTGGATTTCAGCAGAGACATCCTCATGTACAGTACAATCTGTGGAACGGCAACACAGATGATGTGAATAACCGCGTAACGAAGGGATTGTGTGAGATTGCCATGATCACGGCCCCTTATAACACAGAGGAATTCCACGTGCTGCCGGTGTATGAAGAACCCTGGGTGGCAGTGATCCCCAAGGGACATGCATTGTATTCCTGGGAAAATGATCCGGTGAAGCCCTCGGAGTTGTTGCCCTATGATCTGTTGATTCCCTCCAGAGAATCCAGAAAAGGTGAAATCGATAAATGGTTCGATGGCACAGGGCATGCTCCGGTGATCCGGGGAAGGATCGCACATATGATGAATGCCTACGAACTGAGCCTCCACGGCGTCGGCATCTCGATCTATCCGGCATCGATTTCCTCCCTGATCCGAGACAAGGACGTCTGCGTGCGGCCGGTGGAGCATCCGAATGCCCATGCGGATTATGCTTTGATCTGGAATAAAAATCATACCCTGTCCCATGTGGCGGAAGAATTTATTGCTTATGTAAAAGAAGAATCCGGACAGCAGGTGTACTATGCCTGAATTAACGCAACCGATACGTCATTCACATTTGTGCCGGTAGCTCCTGCCTTGTCAAAAGAAAGGAAAGCCCTTATACTTGGAAGCAGGAGGAAAATACGATGAACATTACAGTATATCTGGGAGCAAATGAAGGAAATGATCCTTCTCTTAGAAAAGCGGTGCGTGAGCTGGGAACCTGGATCGGTGAAAGCGGTAACCGCCTGGTGTACGGTGGATCCAAATCCGGTCTTATGGGAGAGATCGCGGAGAGCGTATTACAGGCAGGCGGCGAGGTGACCGGCGTGGAACCGCAGTTTTTCATTGATATGGAATACCAGTATGATGCCATTACGGAGCTGATCGTCACAAAGGACATGACAGAACGCAAGACGAAAATGATCGAACTGGGAGATGTATTTATTGCTTTTCCCGGCGGAACCGGAACACTGGAAGAGATCGCTGAAGTGATGTCCAAAGTGTCATTAAAGCACCTGGAGGCACCTTGCATTCTCTATAACCTTAACGGCTATTATGACAGCCTGAAAGCACTGTTATCACATATGACGGAGATGGGATTGTCCTCCCCGGAGAGACAGGAAGGCATTTATTTTGCCAGGGATCTGTCGGAAATCCGCAAGATCATAGAAAATCAGCGGAGCAATGCAACGATCACTCCGCCGGAAAATACACACGGTATAGGAAATCAGCTAGGCTAACAGGTGAAAACACATAACTGCAATGCCCAGCACCACCAGGATCACACCGGTGACACGGTTCAGAGTCTTGGGTGTGGCCTTGTTGGCGAACAGTGCGGCAATCCGGGCCCAGATCAGGGTAAAGATGACGCACAGGATCCATACGGTCCAGTCGGGCATGCCCCCAATGGCAAAATGGGAAACTGCACCGGTCAGAGCGGTAAAAGCCATAATAAAGACGCTGGTTCCCACAGCAGTTTTCAGCTCATAGCCCAGAACAGAAGTCAGGATCAACAGCATCATCATGCCGCCGCCGGCACCGACGAAACCGCAGATAAAGCCGATCAGCATACCGCATACCAGAGACTGAATGGCTCTTTTTTTCGCGGAGACGCCCTGCATGGCTTCTTTGGTGGTCATTACGGGCCGGACGATGAATTTGATACCTAACAGGAAAGTCATGAACACGGAGAAATTCCCCATGGTAGCGGAAGGCACCAGGCTGGATACGTAGCTGCCTACGACGGTGAATACCAGCACACTTCCCATCATGATCAGGCCGTTTTTGACATCAATATTTTTATTTTTCGCATAGGTATAAGCGGATACGGCACTGGCCAGAACGTCCGAGGACAGCGCAATGCCGACGGCCAGATACGGATCCATGCCGAGGAAAGTGATCAGCATGGGACTGATGACGGCAGCAGCGCTCATTCCGGCAAATCCGGTGCCCAGGCCGGCTCCCATGCCGGCGAAAAAAGTGACAAGAATCGTGATTAAAATCTGCATTTATTTATCTCCTTTCAGGATATTGTCCATATTTCTCTCCATGACATGAAGCATGTGGTAAAAGATCTCTTTGCTTGTCTCATCGGTGCCATCTAGCAGAGTATCTTTGAAAATGCTCTGTATCATGCGGCCTTTTTCGATGACATCCTGTGCTTTCTCCGTGCAGAACAGCAGAGTCTTCCGACGGTCATCCGGAGCCTCTCTGCGTTCCAGGTACCCCTCGCACACCAGCTTGTCCACATTGACGGACACCAGATTCGCCTTGATCCGGCGGATCTCCACGACATCACTGGCAGTGTGGTATTCCGGATTATTGCCGAAGAACATGAGAATATCAAAAGCTGTCTGTGGCAGCTTTAACTGCTGGCACAGAGGTTTGCACATGGCGTTGTAAGCCAGATTGAATTTTTGTACGAATTCGATATCAGTATTCATCCGAAGGCCTCCTTACTTAGTATTATACAAAGTGTAATTACTGAAATTACAAAAGTGAATATTTCAAATTTGAAATAACTGCTATATTGCATAGTATTACAGATAGTTTTCGAAGTCAATCATAAGATATTTTATTTCATAAAAAATTTATATTAATTATCCTATCGTAAACATCATTTTGGTATGTTATAATTTATTTGATGCTAGGGTGCATTCAGAGACTGTGGGCATACAGAAGAAAGTGTCGGGAGGAGACATGAGTATCAATACATATGATGAACAGAAATTCTGGGAGGAAATGGATATCCTGTTCCCGGATATTGTAAAAGCCATTACTTCTCTGGCGAAAAAGTCCTACATATCCATAACCAATCTGCGGAACGGCGTGACATGGTGGTCCGAGAAGACGATGGAATATTTTGGTATGCAGGAGAACTATACCATCCGCGGACAAGAAAAATCAAAAAGATCGATTCATCCGGATGATCTGGAGGATTTCCGGAGGGGATTCCAGGAGAGAGTTGCCGGGAAAAATATGGACGAGCCCTGGGAATACCGGGTGCGTGACGGAAGCACCTACAACCGGATCAGTGCCAGGGCGAAAATGCTGAATGATAAGGATGGAAAGCCTTTTGTGATCGTAATACGATATAACAACTACGGTATTTCCGACGAGGTGGATGCGACTACCGGATTGCATACGGAACCGGCGCTGGATCGGGAGATCAGGGAATTCCTGGAGGAAAGCGGACAGGGGACTCTGCTGAAGATCGGACTGGATCAGTTTAGTCATATCAATGTTATGTACGGTGCCGCTTTTTCGGATAAGATTCTGAACTGTGCGGCACAGGAGCTGTTGCGCCTGTTAAGGGGAAAAGGATATGTATACCGGCTCTCCGGTGCGAAATTTGTGATCAGCTTTAAAAATGTATCCAAAGAGGAACTACAGCAGATATACGATGAGATCGTAGAAGCTTTTGAAAATACAGAGGTAGAGGGGAAAAAGATCCCTCTGAAGGTATCTGCCGGCGCAATATTTATGGAACCTTATATGAAGGAGACGAACGCGGTCCGCAGCCGTCTGACTTATGCGTTGAACCATTCCCGGCTTGAGCATCACGGAGAGCTGGTGATTTTTAATGATGAGGTCTGTGGCAGTGACGAGAACCAGTTTGAACTGATCGGTGTGATCCATCAGTGTGCTACGCATAACTTTGAAGGCTTCCGGATGTTCTATCAGCCGATTGCCGATACGAAGACCGGCAAGATCCGGGGAATGGAAGCGCTGCTCCGATGGGAACTGGAGCCTTACGGGATGGTGTCCCCCGGTGTGTTCATGGAGTGGCTGGAACAGGATCCCTGTATTTTTGATCTGGGGAACTGGATCCTTCGGACAGCACTTACGGATGTACAGAAGCTGCGCGAGGAGACGGAAGGCTTTTTCGTCAATGTCAATGTGGCGGCGGCACAGCTGGAGCGCAGAGAGTTCCGCAGTGCTGTTATGAATATTTTAAAAGAGACCGGTGCGAAGCCGGAGGAGCTTTGCCTCGAATTGACAGAACGATGCAGAGATCTGGATATTCATTTCCTGCGCGGAGAGGTAGAATTTTTCCATTCCCAGGGGATCAAGATCGCACTGGATGACTTCGGAACAGGCAACAGTTCCTTAAGTCTGGCGCTGGAGCTTCCTTTTGACGAACTGAAGGTAGATATGAGCTTCATCCGTGATATTAAGCAAAAACCTCAGAATCAGGCCATGGTGCAGTCTATCGTGGATTATGCCAGGAGGACAAACACCGAAACCTGTATTGAGGGTATTGAGGATAAGGAAGTCAGCGACTATATCGAGAAATTTGGATCTACCTGGCAGCAGGGATATTACTATTCCAAACCGGTACCCATCGAACAGTTTGAGGAAGTGCTGCGCGAGAAAGCAACCGAAAAAGAATAAGTAGTTATTCTCGAAGGGCATTGGGTGCTACACCGTATTTTTTCTTAAATGCACGGCGGAAGCTGGTCAGATTGTTGTAACCGACCGCCACGTATAAATCTGTTATTTTAATATTCGTTGTTTCCAGCAGATGTTTTGCCTGCGTCATGCGGACCTGTTCCAGATACGTAGAGAAGTTTACCCCTACTGTTTTTTTGAAAAGGAAGGAAAAGTAACTCTCGGAGATGTGGAACAGGTCCGATATTCTGCTTAAACATAAGGATGGATCCCCATAATTCTCATCAATATAAGCCTGAATGCGCACAATCAGCTGGTTGTCGTTTTCCGGTTGCTTGTTTTTTTCACATAATTCCAGAGCAATCTGCTCGTAATTTTTCAGGGTAGAATCTTCGGACAGACCGGCTAAGCTTGAGTCATCATAGGAAATGTCGTTATCCCTGATTACTTTCAATAACGTAATTTCTATATTTTCTAAAAGCCATTTCACTTGTCTGGAATTAAGTTTTCGTTTCTTAAAATTTTCGTCCTTTATAAAATTAAAAATTGTTTTTGTCTGTTTGAAGTTACCGGATTTTACAAAATTATATAGCTGATCCGCAACCTCATTAGGATAAAAGAAGGAATCCTGAAATTCCAAAATCTCACGATACAGACACAGGTACACTGGGCTGGAGATACGTTTTACAGCCTCTTTGGATTGGCGATACGATTTCCAGACGGAGGAGATGGTGTCGGTTGTACAGCCTAATCCACCATAAATCCAGATATTGTATTCTTGCAATAGTGTAGTATGAACATGTGAAAATAAATCTTCGACCTTGTCCAGTTCTTCCCTGTCATATAATAAAATAGTATAAACACTATTTCGGGAACTCTGCATGATATAGGAATGTATAAAATAACTGGAAAGGATATCGGAAATAACATCCGCATAATCAGGGGAGAGGATGTTGATCATTCCCTGAGGGTCATTATTTAGCTCCAAAGTATCCAGGTAGACATTACAGTATAAGATAGCAAAGGAATTGGCATTAGCGGAAATGGAAAGATAATTTTGGGCATACGCAGCTTCTTCCTCACTCAGAATCGTACCATGAATCAATTGATCAAAATAATAATTGCGGAGGGTGATCTTTTGGGACTCATTTAACCGCATGAGCTCTTCGTGGTTGAAATTCACTTCCCGCAGGCGATATTCCATTGCTTCATAGGGTTTATAATTGGCCTTGGACAACAGAACAATAATCAAAAAGCTTCCTACGACACCGAGAAAGATAACGAATAGAGACAGTAACTGCAGTCCGTTTCCCGGTGCTTTCAGGTAGGACGTGGGAACAATCAGATAATAGTTCAGATTCGGTGTCTGTGCGGAGGTATAGAGTACTGTGACGGGAGCACCCTGAAATACTGTGCTGGAATATCCCCGTTCGGAATAATCTAACGAGGAAAGCAGAGAAACATCTATTTTTTTTAACAGCGCTTCATTGTTACTGAAAGTAAGCATAGTGTCACTGCTGCTATCCTGGATGATGAGACAGCCATTCTTCATCAGATCGACAGAATCCACCATTTGCTGCATATAATCAGCATTCAGCTCAAAAATGATGTCAGCATTGATATTTTTGAAGGTATAATTCTGCAGAGAGACAGCATAACAATAGTTTTTTCTGTGTGGTGTATATTCGGTCGCAAAATGGTCAAGAGAAAGAAAATGGTTATAATTGTCTGAGGATTCCAGAGTCTCCTTCCATTCCTCATATTTTGAGGGATCCAGCATTTGATTGTTTTTATAAAAGGAATAGAGATTCTCAAAATCATTATAGCTGATTATGTAGTCTGTATGACGCAGATGGATATAATAGGTCTGAATTGGCTGGAGTGAATAGTCAGAATACATATCTACCAGAGCCTGTTTGGTAATATAGGCATTATAATAAAACGCTCGTTCCCCCTGATCGGCTTCCGCCAGGCGGGAAAGGCTGGAATTATTTGCCATTCGCTTGGAAATCAGATAAATATTCGCATAGCAGTTGCTGTATTGCTCGGATACATTTTTAAGAGAAAGCATATTTTCATTCAATAGTTCCTGCTTTGCATTATGCGAAAGAATAAAATGGAAAACAATTCCCAGAATGAGCACAATGACCAAGAGCAGACTGTAGGATGTTATCAATTTTATGAAGTATTTATTTTTTCTGGAATTCATAACAAAAACCCTCCTGAGAGATATTATTATAGTATCATAATAGGTGAAAAAGGCAATGAAATGGAATGTAATAAAATAAAATGTGTATCATTGACATAAAAAATGAGCCTCTAATAACAAAAAATATATACACTAAATCTTGAAATATGTGACTTTAAATTGTGCAAAATGACAGATATAATGAAAGCACATTGATACTTCCGGCGCCGAAGTGACAATAATCAACAAATCAAGCAGCAAAGAAACAAAACAAAATAAGAAACAAGAAACAACAGAGAAGATAACAGAATATGGACGGAGGTTATTTATGGTAAAGAAAAAGTTATTATCAGTCGCACTGGTTGCGGTTACCGTATGTTCCATGATATTTACAGGGTGTGGGAGCTCTGCTGAAAATACGGGAAATGATACAGGAAAGACAGATAGCGATGCACAGGCAGGAAATACTGCCGGGGATGTTGCAGATGTTGCAGATGATGTAGAGAAACCGGAAAAGATTACGATTATGGTAGACGGAACTTTCCAGGCGACATTGGCAGACGGTCAGGAAGAATGGGTCAATAAATGGGAAGAACTGACAGGAATCGAACTGGAAGTCATCCAACCGGATCACAATGCCTACTATGATGTGTTGGGACAGACCTTTGCCAGCGGACCGGAGAACTGGCCAGATGTCGTTATCCTTGGATCTTCCTATTATTCCGGATATGCGGGAGAGGGAGCTCTCTGGGATATGACGGATGCCTGGAACAATTCAGAGCTGAAGAAGAATCCCAACACGGATGTGAGTGTCGTAGAAGGCAATATGTTGGATGGACATCTGTACGGACTGGCACTTGGCGGAGGTGGCGGATGTATGACTTTCCTCAGAAAACAGTGGCTGGATAACTGTGGACTGGACATTCCGACGACGTATGAAGAGTATCTGGAAATGTTGGATGCTTTCAGCAACGGTGATCCGGATGGAGACGGTATCAATGGAAATACCATTGGTGTATCCGCAGCCGGATTTGTAGGAAATGAAGCTCCTTATACCAATTATCTGCCGGAATTCTATCAGGATGCATATCCTTCTTTCTATCAGGGAGAGGATGGCGTATGGAGAGATGGATTTACCGAGGATTCCATGAAGGAAGCGATCAAGAGATTACAGGATGCTTACAACAAGGGTTATATCGATAAGGAATCTCTGACGAATGCGACCAGCAACTGCCGTACCAAATTCATGGAAGGGGAGTTCGGAGCATTTACTTACTGGGCAGGCGGATGGTCTGATCAGCTGTCGGATGGACTGGCTGCGAATGGACAGGACAGCGAACTGGTATTTATGCCGCCTATCGCAGAGGTTGGAAAATACTGGCAGAGATGTGCACCGGTGTATGCGATTACTTCTTCCTGTAAGAATCCGGAAGGCGTATTCAAATATTTTCTGGAAAGCATTTTTGATGATGGAGACATGGAAACATTGTGGATCTATGGAGTAGAAGGCGTTCATTGGTCCAGACAGGCAGAAACAGTATGTGGCAATACGTATCAGGATGGAGAGTTCCATATGATGGAGATGCGTTCCCAGCCCGGAGTACAGTATACGACCATCATTATGGGAGATACCAATATCTGTCCGTTGACCGAGAGACTGGTTCCCGTAAAGAAATATACAGAGGAATCGATGGAAATCTTTAATGCCAATAACAAGACGGCACCTTTGCCGGTAACAACAGATATGATGAGCCAGTATAACGGCGATCTGACCAGCCTGAAGAACTCTATTATTGCGGACTGCGTGGTACAGGGTGTTTCTGTGGAAGAGGGATACAAGCGGTTTGAACAGGAAGGCGGAGCCGAATGGTCTCAGGCAATCGTAGATTCCCTGAATAATAAATAAAAAGGCGACAGCATGGGAGGTTATGGTATGGCAGCTAAAATGAGAGAACTGACGGAACAGAATATGCAGGAATTTGTAAAAGAAGTGGAAAAAAGAAAAATTCCTTTACACAGTGTGCTGATCGCACAACATGGGAACCTATTGTTTGAAAAATATTATGCACCCTATTGCCGTAATAAGTTGCAGAGAATGTTTTCTGTGACTAAAAGTTTTACTTCACTGGCAATCGGATTGCTGGAGCAGGAAGGGAAAATTTCCCTGCAGGATCCTATCTGTGATTATTTCCCGGAATATCTGCCCGGGAGAGTGCATCCTTGGCTGGCAGAGATGACGATAGAAAATATGTTGAAAATGCAGACATGTTACAATATGACAACTTATAACAAGACCAGCACAACGGAAAACTGGGTGAGGAGCTTTTTCCAGACAGAACCCACCCACAGACCCGGAACTCTCTTTATGTATGATACCTCATCCTCCCATGTGCTCTGTGCGCTGGTAGAAAAACTGACCGGTGAAAAGATGCTGGATTACCTGAAAGAAAAGTTGCTGCGCCAGAATGGCTTCAGCGAGGAGTCTTATATCATAGAGGATCCCTTTGGAACCTCTATGGGAGGGAGTGGCCTGATGGCTACTCCCGAGGATCTGCTGCGTACCGGCTGTATGCTGTTAAAGCAGGAAAAGGGATCCTATGCAGCGAGAGCGACAGAACCGAGAACGGCAACACAGCTTGATGGCGATGATCGCTGGTATGGATATCAGTTCTGGATCCCGATGGAGGGGACTTTTGCAATGCTGGGGCTGGGCGGTCAGATAATGCTGGCAGTTCCGGAAATGGATCTCGTCGTTGTAACGACAGCAGATACACAGGGTATGGGCGGAGCCGAGCAGATGATACTTGCCGCAGTGAGAGAAGTGCTGCTGAAGGATTGTTTCCCGGAAAACGATGTGGAGAAAACAACGTTGCCTGTGCTGCGTACGGTATTTGAAGGAAAACCTTGTGCAGATTTCGGGAAAAAATATCCGCTGCTCCGAAATAAGTATGGATTTACATGGTGTGGTGTGACTTTTTCCGATGCGGATCAAAAAGGAGTACTCTCGTATGAAATAGAAGGAAGAGAATGTCAGCTTCCCTTTGGAATCGGACATCTGGAAGAGGGAGAGTTCCCTATATACAAGGAGAAATGTGCTTCATCCGGAGCCTGGATGGATCAAAATACGCTGTTTATCTTCTGCTGGCTGATCGGAGAAAGTGTTGCATCCATCCGCATCCGTCTCTATTTCTCAGAGGATGGACTGACCATACATATGAATAAAACAGAAGAGACAAAGTACAACGAATATATGGGATTTTTGAATAGCTGATATAGAGTAGCCGGAACGGAGGGTAAACGTTGTGAAAGAGAAAGGAAAAACTTTGCCTAAGAGGACACCTGGGGGAACCGCGTTCAAGCACGCCCGTGCATATCGGGGAGTCTATCTGATGGCGACACCGGTATTGGTGGCAGCATTGATATTTTATTATCTTCCTATGTTTGGTATCCGTTATGCCTTTTTTACATATAAAGGAATCAATGATCCGATCTTTGTAGGAATGAAGCATTTTGTAAAAATGTTCAGTATGCCGGGGTTTTGGAAGGCGTTCAGCAATACGCTGGTGCTGAGTATTACAAAGCTGATTTTGAATACCGGTGCGGCAGTTATTATTTCGGTATTATTGAATGAATTGATTTTTTTAAAGTTGAAAAAGGTATTTCAGACAATTGTATACATTCCGCATTTTATGTCCTGGGTAGTGGCAGCATCCATATTTTCCATGATCCTGTCTCCGACATCTGCGGGATTGGTCAATGATGTCCTGATGAAATTACACTTGATCACGGATAATATATATTTCCTCGGAGACCAGAAATGGTGGAGATTTTCGTATTACATAATTAATGTCTGGAAAGATACAGGCTGGGGAACGATTATTTTCATGGCAACGCTGGCGGGAATCAGTCCGGAATTGTATGAAGCAGCGTCGATGGATGGGGCAAACCGTTTCCAGAAGATGATCTATATTACCCTGCCTGCGTTGAATAATACAATCGTGACGGTACTTGTATTGAATCTGGCGAAAGTTATGAATTTGTTTGAGTCAGTTTTCGTATTACAGAATGATGCCGTTATCAAGGTATCGGATGTATTGCAGACTTATATCTATACGCAGACATTTAACTCCGGTGCAATTCCGGATTATGGGTATACGACAGCGGTCGGTATGTTTTCCTCTATTATAAGCTGTATTCTGGTACTGGTATGTAACAGGGTAAGCCATAAGACGAGAGGAAGAGGTATTGTATGATGAAAAAGAAAGTGAAAATTTTTGATATCGTATTGATCGTAATATTTACAGTATTTTCGCTGGTGATGATCATCCCGGTATATAAAGTACTGGTGGACTCTTTTGATCTGAAGACGGCTTATGGCATGAAGTTGTTTCCTGAGCAGTTCGGGTTCGCAGGGTATAAATCAATTTTTACCAATCCGACGATGCTCAGACCATTCCTGATTTCCTGTTACACAACGGTTATGGGAACGATCATGGGATTGCTGATCTCAGTACTTGGGGCGTATGTGCTGATTCAGTGGAAGATGCCGGGGCGGGCATTTATTGCCAATGTGCTGTTGTTTACCATGATATTTAACGGAGGTATGATCCCGACTTATCTGGTAATGAAGGACTTCCATCTGACAAACAACTTGTGGGGAGTGATCCTGCTGCCGGCAATCAATGTATATAATCTGGTGCTGATGAAGAATTTCTTTGAGGGAATTCCGGTCAGCCTGATGGAATCCGCAGAGATTGATGGTTGCTCTCATTTTAAAATTTTGTATAAAATCGTATTGCCGTTGTCGAAGGCTGCACTGGCTTCCATCGGACTGATGTATGCCGTGGGATACTGGAATGATTACACGAACTATAAGCTGTATATCACGAATTCAAATTTATATAACTTCCAGATGAAACTGCGGGCATTGATCATGGGAAGTGATCTGCCGTCTGCGGTAGAAGGAGCTACGGAAAATACAGTAAAAAATGCAGCAGTCATCGTAGCAATTCTGCCGTTTATGATCATTTATCCATTCTGCCAGAAATATTTTGTACAGGGAGTAAATATCGGGGCTGTAAAAGAATAATAAGTAATAATTATAGAAAGCAAAAATGACATCAGCATACAACTGCCAGATGTCATTTTTTGCGAAATAAAATCTCAAGAAAATCTTAAGAATTTTCGGTGGACAAACATAGGACTTTAGGGATACAATGTATTTTAGAGTGTCGATCGAAAGATCGGATAGAACAAACAAATGAAAGGAAACATTCATGAAAAAGAAAGTACTTGCAGCAATTTTACTTGCAGTAGGCGTTCTGACCGGCTGTGGAAACAGTGAGCCGATCTCTTCTCCGATCCAGACCGTAGAAGCAGAGCCTATTGCTACCGATACCAAGGAGGTAGAGCAGCCTGCCGCAACTGAGTCTTCCGCAGATGAAGTTGCACCGGAGCACTCCTATCGCAGCGAACTTACCAACGAGTGGATCGATGAGGATCTGAAGGATCAGCGTCCCATCGCGGTAATGGTAGATAACGAGAGAACCGCACTGCCTCATTTCGGCACCGCAGATGCAGATGTTGTATATGAGATCATGAACAGTACTCTGAACGACAGAATTACACGTTTCATGGTAGTCGTAAAGGACTGGGAGAAGATCGAGCAGCTGGGTAGTATTCGTAGTGCACGTCCTACCAACTTCATGCTGGCAGCTGAGTGGAACGCAGTTCTCTGCCATGATGGTGGCCCTTACTTCATCAATGACTGGGTAGCAAAAGATTATTCCGCTAACTTCAGTGGTGGTTTCGCCCGTTTCAACAATGGTAAGGCAACTGAGTTTACCGAGTATATTACTTATGATACCTATACCAACAGCCAGAAGGGCAAGACCTATGACGGTCTGAAGCAGCGTTTTGCAAATTCCAAGTATACCACTACTTACAATGATTACTATCAGGGACCTCACTTCAAATTTGCAGACGGAGAAGTTACCTTTGATGATAGAAGTGATGCTATCAGCGCTACTACCATTGCGCTTCCTTTCAAGCACAACGGTTCTACTCTGAAGTACAACGAAGAGACCGGAACCTATGATTACTATGAGTATGGTTCTGCACACAAGGATGCTGACAGCAATGCACAGCTCACTTTCGAGAACGTTATTCTGCAGGATACCACTTTTGCAGAACTGGGTGAAGGCTACCTGATCTACAATGCCATCGACTCCGGACGCTCCGGTTACTACATTACTCAGGGTAAGGCTATCGAAGTTACCTGGACCAAGTCTTCCGAGAATGCTATCACACATTACTATGATGCGAAGACCGGTGAGGAGATCCAGATCAATACCGGTAAGACCTATATCTCTCTGATCCCCAGCGATGGTTGGAGCAGCCTTGTAATCAAATAAGTCTGATCCTGACCGCAGAATTAAGAATAAGATCCCTTCCGCAGGCAGATGCCGTGGGAGGGATTTTTTGCGTATACGATGAGCCAAGTACTGATTTGTGCCTGCACAAGAATCTGCATTGCCGTCTGGCGATGCGCCTTTCCATGATGTAAATAAAAAAGATAATAAAAAAGTGTTTTAATACATATAACCCTAAAATCTCCGTGGAAACCACTGAAAAATTGACGTATAATACGACTTAGATTTGGAAAGACATAGATAAGAACAACTTAGGAGTGATGGCGATGAAAACGGCTAAAAAATATAATCCGGATCTGATATTGCACGGAAATCTGATCAGAGCGATCCTGTCTCTGGCAATTCCCGTAGTGATCAACAGCTTTTTGCAGACAATGTATAACCTGACGGATACTTATTGGCTGGGGAAGATCGGCACGGAGCAACTGGCGGCGATCAATCTTGTGACACCGATGCAGAATATTATTACGAATTTCGGCAGCGGCATCACTGTGGCCGGTGCAGTCCTCATTGCGCAGTATATCGGCGCTGGGGAAAAAGAGGATGCCAGATCCATGGCAAACCAGATTTTCGCCTGTGCCATGGGATTTGCGGTGGTCTGTGCTACGCTCTGTTTTCTGGGGACACCGGCGATTGTGAACTGGCTGGGAGCAGACGGAGGAACTGCGTATTATGCAAGAGTCTACCTGCGTGTAGTCATCTGGGATATGCCATTCTTATATATGGTCAACATTTTTTCCGCAGTACATCAGGCACAGGGAGATACGGTACGCCCTATGTTTCTGAATCTGGGTGGCATCACGCTGAATCTGTTCCTGGATCCGTTTTTCATGATCATTCTGAATCTGGGGACTGCAGGAGCGGCACTGGCAACATTGTTGGCAAAAGCGATTCCGGCCATAGTGGCTTTTGGACTTCTGTGCAGACAGGAAAATGATATCTGCCTGAACCGGAAATACATGCGTTTACAAAAGGAAAAACTGGGAATGATCCTTAAGATCGGTCTGCCTACCGCTATCGGCGGAAGTACCATGCAGCTGGGATTTCTGCTGATGAGTAAAAACGTGTTTGTCTACGGGACGGAAGCCATGGCGGCTTATGGCATCGGCAACAAAGTGAATGGACTGATCACGCTGCCCTCCAATGCCATCGGCTCGGCAACGGCCACCATCGTGGGGCAGAACATGGGAGCAAAGCAGTCGGACCGTGCAGAGAAGGGGTATCGTTTTTCCATGTGGATATCGGTTGTATTTTTGTTCATAGGTGGTATGATTTTATCAAGAGATATGATCTCCACGGCTATTGTCAGGATCTTCTCTAAGGATGCGGAAGTCGTGGGCATGGCAGCGGACTTTTTAAGTGTTATGGCATTCTGGTGCTTTACCAATGGCATATACAATACGACCTCCGGTTTGTTCCAGGGAACCGGCCATACGGAGGTGACCATGGCCATCGATGTGACCAGATTGTGGGTATTCCGTTTCCTGACACTGTGGTTCTGCGAGAGCGTCCTGCATATGGGCGTGCGCAGTGTCTGGTATTCCGTGGTGATCAGTAATGGCATTTCTGCGTTGATCCTGTATGTTTTGTACCGCGGTGGCATCTGGAAGAAGACCAGGATCAAGGTGGGAAAAGAGGAAGCCACTTAAGGAGTACTATGGAGAATAAGAAATCCCATAAGAAAAGTTTTCGAATTTATTTAAGCATCGTTGCAGTTCTTTTACTGCTTCAGGTCGTTGCCTGGAGCAGCAGAAGCCTCAGCGATGCTTATATTGATTATATTTTCCCAATCTGGGTCAATACCTACGGAAGGATTACAGGGTTGTTTCCCTTTTCCGTGGGCGAATGGATGATTGTGGCAGGGATTCTGGTGGTGCTTGCTGCGGTTGTGCTGGGATGCAGTTTGCTGATTTCGGCGTGCAGACATTCGGAAAAGTACTGCCGGGGAGTGAAGGGATATTTTGGTTTTTTTGCATGGACGTTGCTTGCCGTATTTGCCATTATGACGCTGAATTGTACCATGATCTATCATGGGTCTACATTTTCGGAGAAATATTTCGGTGAAGAGGAAGCGCAGGAGCAGACAACACAGGAACGAACGGAGGAACTGCTTCGGATCTACAATGATATCGTCCGGCACTGTAATGAGCTCAGTGAGGTCATGGAACGGGATGACAGTGGTGCCGTGGTGTACTCGGGTGGTGTGGACAGCCGGGGTAATGCGGTGGATATGGAGGATAAAGCCATCGATGTGATGCAGAGCCTGGGGAAAAGGTATGACCAGCTGGATGGTTATTATCCCCGGCCGAAGGCTATGTTTTTCTCGGATTTCATGTGTCAGATGTATATGTGTGGCTATTATTTCCCGTTTTCCATGGAGGCAAATTACAATGATGTCATGTACATCATGGAAAAACCGGCAACCATGTGTCATGAGCTGGCTCACATCCGGGGGTATATCTATGAGGATGAGGCGAATTTTATTGCATTTCTGGCCTGCGTAGAGTCGGATGACAGTACTTTTCAATATGCGGGTTACTTAAGTGTGCTGAATTATGTGGCAAACGATCTGTATAAGACGAGACTGGCGGATCCGGACAGCTATGCGGCGGCCAGAGAGGCGGTACATCCGTTACAGGTATTACAGCAGGTGCAGGAGGACAATATCTTTGTCACAGAAGAGCAATGGGAGAGAATCAACGGAAAAGCTGTGGTGAATACGGAGACGGTGGACAGTGTTTCAGATACCCTGACCAATGCTTCACTGAAATTGAATGGTGTTTCGGATGGCATGATCAGCTACAACCGGGTGGTGGAGCTTTTACTGCAATGGTACGGGGAAAAAGAGGAGTTTTAACCGTATCATTTGTAGGAGATAGAGGAATAATTGCAAAAATTTAAAATTTTTTTGATAAGGTACTTGACATTTGGACGAAATTTGTGTAGACTACGATTGTTGTGACGCAGAGCAGTCATGAAACAAGATTGCAAGTAGGATTAAGTCGCGGGCCCAGATAGCTCAGTTGGTAGAGCAGAGGACTGAAAATCCTCGTGTCACTGGTTCGATTCCGGTTCTGGGCATTTTCGCAGGACACCATTTCTTAAAATGGCCGCCCTGCTTCATATATAAACATGCGGGTGTAGTTCAATGGTAGAACACCAGCCTTCCAAGCTGGATACGTGGGTTCGATTCCCATCACCCGCTTTTAAAAACCCTTGATTTTTCAAGGGTTTTAATTTTCATGTTGCATCCATTCCAAAAAGGTACGTCGATTCTCTTTAGTATCCTTTTTATCAAACAAAAGTCTCCAGGCATTATATTTTTCATAATTAAAAACTTGTTCAAGGTGATTTATCGGTTTGCCCGGTAATCAGCGCTGGTGTTGGTGCACTGGGCTGATTTTTTATTTCAATTTTTTCTTTTGCTCTCTCTCTAATTGCTGAATACTTTTTTCCGGTGTAGGCAAATCTTCCGGCATTGTGCCACCAAGATCTTTAATGGTGTCACGCACCTTTTTACCAACCTCAAAGTGGGTTTTATTCGCTTCCTGTTTGCCTTGAATATTTTCACGGCGGAGTTTTGCTTCCGTCTGAGTAGCACGGAAGAGGTTGGCAGCTAATTCTTCATATCCCATGTAATCGAGTATGTCTTGTGATTTCTTTAAGCCTTTACGCTCCTTTATATCGCTAGCCTTTAAACCACCATATAGTCCCATATATCCGTAATTTTGAAATATAGCATAATCCAGGGTAGTTTCAACACCAGCATCCTTGGCAGCAGCTACTAACATTTTATTATGCTCTTTCATTTCCTGCCGGATGGCGATACGTTTTTGATCTTCGGAAAGATTTTCATAATTTTCAATTAGTTCTTGCTGTCTGGTTTTTACTGCAAAGTAGGTTTGTCCAAGTGCAATAACCTTTTTTCGAGGATCACCATTTTGCACAATAAGATAACAAGCATATCGTGAAAGTTGAATATCTCCGATATCCTTACTGGTGGCACCAGCATTTACGATTTTGTTGACGTCAACAAAATGGTCAGATACCGCGTTATTACTACCTCGGCAGGCTTCTTTTGCCTTTTCAATAACCTTGCAAAAGTTTCTCCACTCAGTATATTCCAGAGCGATTTGTAAATCTCTGGCATACCAAAATTCTTGCCCGTATTTATTTACATGACGAATAGATTCAAATAGTGACTCGGTATAATTATTTTTCTCTTCGTCAGAAAGAGCTTTCGAGAGCACGCGGTCGTGCAAAGCATTTAACTGTTTTTCAAATTCTTGTTCGTTCATTACAATTCTCCTTTGTATGTAAAAAGAGCCCTGGAATACAATTCCAAGACTCTTTCGCGACCGGACACCAGTCATTCGCTAATTAGCGGAATAATACCATTATGTGCAAGCCTTGTCAAGTTATTCCTAAAATTTATATTTTTGAAAAATTGCACCGGTGCAACAACATCAGAGTTTCTCGAATACCATAGTAGCCTGGATCCGGTCTCCGCCGCCGAAGCCGGTACTATTGGCAGAAGCGGTGGTAATAGTGTGGTGCAGGCGGTATCCCTTTGCAGCCTGGGCGTTGATCACATCCTCGAGCTCCTTCAGATTCTTGGATGCAGTTCCGATAAGTTTCTCCTTAAGTGTCACTTGTAATACTACATACTGATTCATAGTGATTCCCATTTCTTTTGTGCGCCCCGATCTCGATCATCTCTTTTACAAACTAAATGTCCTCCGGCTTCACTTTCCGTGAGGCATCGAAGAGGACCTTGTATTCCGGATTCTCGAAGAGGAACTGAGCCATGTCACGGGCTTCTGGATTGAGATAATAGCTATCCGGAATAATTTCAGTAGATTCTTTTTTTCCAATAAGGTAATTCATGTCGACATTGAGTAAATCACCCATGAGGTGTTTCCTTCCAATTAAATTAGTAGAGCTGCACTACAATAATTGTAGAAAACATATGTTCCCGTGTCAAGAAAAAAAGCAGCATTTTTTGACCTGGAACAATTACATAAAACCCAAAATTAGGTTTGACTTTCAAGAGATCTTGTCTAAGCAGAATGATGCTTTGTTGATAAGTACGTGAAAGAGCTGTGTGCGGATGACCAATTATAACAAGGTGCCCCGGGAGACTGAATAAAATAGTGAATACCTCCGATATACATGATAGAACAGGTAGACCCGGAAACAGGAACGGAGGGGCTTATGCAGGTCGGTGGAGTCGGAAGCGGACATGACACATATTCTCATCATGTAACATCATGTCTTCATGAACATGGGGCAAATACGGATACGGGCAGTATGGGGACTAAGTCCGGAGCTGCGCAGACGGCGCAGATGGCTACAGAAGCCTTGCAGGAGAATTCTAAGGGAAACCTGTTGTCCTGGGTACAGAATATTGGGAATAGTGGAAAACAGCTCTTACAGAAGATCTGGGGAGACAGCAAAGAATCCAATGACGCGATAAGTTCACAGAAGGATGGCAGCGGTAATCATATTGCGGGTCAGGAGACGCTTGTTACGGGAAATTCTGTGGGCGTGAAGACTACGTTGAACAGGGCGGCGGTGGAGACGGCGGCAACGCATACCTATTTCCAGCCGATAGAGACACGAGAGGCTGTGCCGACAACACCGTTGCAGAAAGTGCGTTATCAGGTACAGAAGGTAGCCAGAAAACTGATGGACCGACTGCCGGGACGATTCCTGGGATCCCATAGCGGAGATTTCCTGCAGACAAAGCAACAGCATACTAAAGAGGATCTGCGGAAGAGAAGCCAGTACAAAGAGGACGATCAGGAGATCGAATGCATTCTTACGGATGAAAGCTACCTGACAGATTCCTATAACCGCAAGGGTGAGTACAGCCATCTGACTACGGATAAATAATTATATTACGAATTTTACGAAAAATTTCAAAAATTTGCTTGACAGTTTGGCATTCATCATGTAATATAGTCTTTGCTGTGAGACACAGCAGACATTCATCAGATTGCGGATGAATGCCGATACAATTAATTTCATACCTTCAAGATACAGGTTTTGACCTGTACATTATGCGCGAGTGGCTCAGCGGTGGAGCACCTCCTTGCCAAGGAGGGGGTCGCGGGTTCGATCCCCGTCTCGCGCTTGAAAAAAGAACGATACCAAATCGGTATCGTTCTTTTTTTCGAGCCCTGCCAGGGCTCGAAAGTTCGATGTCTACGCTCCGCTCCGGTCAGCACTTCTTTCTAATAAATTCTGTGTTTCGCAATACCTGTGTCTGATCGTACAGTGGGTGACATAATATATCGGGGTTTGTATTTTTCTAAAATGATGAATGGGAAAGCCACTGGTGACTTTCCCATTCTATTTTCTATTCTACTATGATATGTAACATGCCATTTTCATCTTCTGTTACTATTGTTCCACCCAATTCACCATTTTCATACATTCTTAATAATATCCTGTTTTCAGCCATACGATATTCCTGATGGTTGGCTCCTGTGAATAGGGAACCATCAGGTAAGTAATCTCCTACGTGGAAGACTTCTCCATATCGTGGGGAGCCTTCTTTCATGTAAACGGCATAGCTTTCTTCGGAACCTGCTCCTTTGCCAGTGTCGTAAACCCAGCACCAACCTATAGTTCCATCTGCTCCTTGAGATTGTGCATATCCCGTCCACGGTTCGTAACCACCATATTCTTCTGTCACTTCATTAAATTCTTGTTTTCCAAGGGCAAAGGCGATGTCTCCATCTATGTCGGTTGCCTTGGGATCTACATCCTCCGGATTTACATCAGGATAAATGATGTTCTCGGCAATTTCATCCATTAAACTACCATCACCTGCTGCAAGATAATACATGAATGACATTGTCGTAAATAATCTGACCGCTTCACCTTTTGTAATTGCTGCATCCCAATCTTCTAAGTCTGATTCTGAAATTAACTCCATATTAGTAGCTATTTCAAATGCTTTATACATATCAGATGGAACTCCCTTACCCGGATCAGAGATTGCTTCTGTAAAGCTGATGTCTCCTGCATCGGATACTGTTGATATTGCTACATCTTCAAGATAGGTGTTATTCTTAAAACCATTGTTATCCATATATGCCTGGTAGTCTTGGCTATAATAGTTTGCTAACAGATAAATGTACTCTCCTCTTGACATTGCTGACGTAAAAGTCTCTTCATTTAAACCAGTCGAAGTATTCACGTAGGCATATTCATCCATTGGTGCGGCAAAATTGGTATATTGTGTTTCTCCTACTTTTGCTGTGAAGTCACTGTCTGTTTCTGGTGCCTGTGCTTCATTTACCTGAGTCATTGCTCTCATTATTAACGTCATTGCCTGTGCTCTTGAAAGGGGGACATCTCCATCAAACTGTCTTTCTTCTTGGTCTGGAAGCAATTCAAAGTAGGCATTGATAGTTGCATAGGGAGCATTCGCATAATCTGCATCTATATCTGCATAATATTCTATTGCCATTTCACCAAGCTCTAAAACAGATGACACTACCATCATATAGCCTCGAAAATATTGATTTTTTATTGCTAAAAGTAACGTGATATTCTGGTCTGGCCGTGTTGTTAATGGATTCGTGTATAAGTTACCCCCTTTGTTGCCTGTGGTTCCTGTTACTTCTACATATTCCTCAAAGGCTGCTCTTAACTCCGGATGTGTTTCTAAACTTGAGAGTGGAATCCAGGGGAGTGACACCGTTTTTGATTCTTCTGTTTCTGTTTCCTCCGGCACTGTGGTTTCTGCCTGTGCGGATTCAACAGTAGCAGTGATGGATTCATTGCCGGATGTGGTTTCCTGCTTGCCACAGGAAGCAAAAGATAAAATACATACGGTTATCAAGGTTAAAATAGTTGTTTTTTTCATGAGTTAATGTTATTGTACCACAGAATGGGGAATAACGCTATAACGTTTATTATGTGTGATGCACATGACCGCGGGACCAGACTTTACTGGGCTGGGCTTTGTAGGTGGGGCGGCGGAACAGGAGGCTTCGGAGAGCCGGGCCGTTAAAAGGAAAGAGGGGCCAGAAGTAGCTGAAGCCCGCGAAGGTCGGGGTAGTCAAAATAGAGACTGTCACCAGTGTCAGACCGATAAGGAATCCCGGCAATCCCCAGAGCCCTGTTGTGACGACCAAAAGAATGCGGTAGATCCGCAGAGCATCAGCAAATTCGATACTGGAGAGAGACAGATTCGCCAGCATGGTGACAGCAGCATAGAAGAGGACTTCCGTGGAGGCCCAGTTAAGACTGACAGCAATGTCACCGATTAATAGTCCGCCGACAATGGACAGAGCACCGGAGACGCGGCTGGAGCTGAGTGCCGCTGAATACTTGAAAAGATCCAGCAGGAACTCCACCGCCAGCACATAGAAAAAAAGGCGGAAGGGTGACAGATCGCTGACGGGTGTGAGCTGCAGCGAGGCAGTAATCTCGGGATAGTAGGCGGAGAGAAGTAAAAATACCGGAAGGAGTAGGAGACTGACCGGAATGCACAGGAAGCGTATCATGCGGAAATAAGTTCCGGTCAGAGGATTGTTGTAATAGTCCTCCGGACTCTGGGTAAACTGGAAGATCGTACCGGGAAGCAGCAGAACGGCAGGGGAGTTGTCCACGATGAGCAGAATATGCCCTTCGCACAGATAGCTGCAGGCCACATCGGGCCGTTCCGTCAGCTGGATACTGGGCAGAGGATTCCACCAGCGTTTTTTGATCAGGAGTTCTTCCAGACTTTTGCTGCCCATGGTCAGGGAAGTGATCTGTAATTGGGAAAGCTTTTTCTTTAAGGTATCTAATAATTCCTCATTGACCTGATCCGCCAGATAGGCGATAGCTACATCCGTGCGGCTTTCTGCACCCAGAGAACAGATAGAGAATGTCAGTTTCGGAGAACGCACCCTCCGGCGGATCAGATTGGTATTGAACAACAACGTCTCCACAAAACCGTCCCGGGCACCACGGGTGATCCGTTCGGTGTCAGGTTCGGAAATGCTGCGGACAGGATAGGTACGGACATCGATGATCACGGCCTGTGCAAAACCTTCTACCAGAAGGACAGAGGGGCCACTGAGAATATTTTGCAGAATCGTATCTATAGAGGAAGTCAGTGACACTTGGGCATACCCAAGTTTGCTCTGCACATAGCGAGGGAGATCCCGGATTTCGGAATCCAGTGTATAGAGGGGGTCCTGCAAGTCGGAAAAAATTTGTTGAAGGATCTCCGTCTTACAAAAACCATTGACACCGATCCAGTAAGCCGGCGTATTTCCCAGCTTCAGGTCACGGGTGATCAGGTCAAAACTGTCATCCAGTGGCAGCAGAGCGTGGAAAAGTGCTGTATTTTTGGATAGATTTGTGGATAAGGAGCGTTGTACCATAGTGGGGAATCCTTTCTGATCACTTGCATAGACTGCCAAACAGGTATATGGTATTATTATTCAGATAGATTCCCCAGGTTTTTCGGAACTATACGGATCAGTGGTATAATTGACACAACCCCAGCAGGATCAACAATAAACCTGAGACGGGATCCGTATATTCCCCGATCTGCTGCAGGAAAGCAGACCTGCCCAGACGGCTTCCGAAAGCCAGAAATCCGAAGGAGCAGAAAAAGGTGGACACCGATGCCGGAAGGAAAGGGAGTCCCGTAATACTGGCGGAGAAACCGATGCCGATATTGTTCATGGAAAGGGCACAGCCCAGCACCAGTATCTGCGACAGGGATAATTCCCGGTGCCCGGCAAATTTTTTCTTTTTCTGGCACAGATTATTATCCGGGGAAAAATTGCGGCACCATCTGGAAAGCAGCCATTTTCCCACGTAGTAAAGACCGAAAAGGATCAGTACACTGCTTCCGATCCGGGTACCGATGCCGATGGGAAACAAGGGTAACAACAGGTTGCCAAGACCTATAGAGATCACAGTCCCGATCAGGGTGACTGTGCTGATCAGCAGATTATGTCTGGCAGGCAGAGGGACTTTCTGGAGGCCCAGAGCCATACCTACCAGAAGGGCATCCAGACTGGCTGAGATGCCGAAGAGCAGAGGGGGCAGAATAGACATAACATGCTCCGTAGAAAATATTCTTAATTTTACTATATTCCCCTGAAATTATTTTGTGAGGTTGTGGGGCAAAGGAACAAATGAGTATGGAAGTAAAGAGAAAACTGAGTGAATTCCTAAAAAGAGAGACGGTTCTGACCGTAGCGATCCTGCTGGCAATAGTGTCCGCGGTGATGATTCCGCCGGACAGAGAATATGCAGGATATATTGATTTCCGCACACTTTCAATCCTTTTCTGCCTGATGACGGTGATGGCAGGCTTGCAGAAACTGGGTGTTTTCCGTAATATTGCAAAAACGCTGTTGCGGCATACACAGAATACCATACAGTTGGCAGAGGTATTGGTACTTTTGTGTTTCATTTTCAGTATGATCATCACCAATGATGTGTCATTGATCACGTTTGTACCGTTTACCTTCATTGTGCTGCGGCTGACAGGCGAAGAAGCTGTGAAAAAACTGGCAGTACCTGTGATCGTTCTGCAGACGATAGCTGCCAATCTGGGAAGTATGCTGACGCCGATCGGAAATCCGCAGAATCTGTATTTATATGGGAAAACACAGATGTCCGCTGGAACATTTATACTTTTGATGCTGCCTTATTCTCTGGTGTCACTGCTTTTACTGATGATCTGTGTGGTAATTGTGGCAAAACGAAGCGGAATCGAAGTCCGGGGAGCAGAAGTTTTGCTGACAGAAGATGAGAAGCTGGAACAAAAGAAATATTTACTTCCGGCATATTTGCTGTTATTTGTGTTGTGTCTGCTGACTGTGGCTCATATGATTCCTTATCCGGTGACATTGGGAACTGTGGCATTGGCGGTTCTCCTTTTAGATCGTGGTACTCTTATAAAAGTGGATTATTCGCTTTTGCTGACGTTTGTGGGCTTCTTTATTTTTATAGGAAATATGGGAAGAATGCCTGCTTTCTGTGATTTCCTGCAGAAGATCATCGGAGGTAGAGAAGTGATGACAGCCGTGATTGCCAGTCAGGTGATCAGTAATGTTCCGGCGGCCCTGCTGTTATCCGGATTTACGGAAAATATAACGGCATTGATCATCGGTACGAATCTGGGAGGGTTGGGGACGCTGATCGCATCCATGGCCAGTCTGATCTCTTATAAACAGGTGGCCAGACAGATTCCGGGAGAGAAAAAGAAGTATTTTGGATGGTTTACCATAGCAAATATCGTTTTTTTAATGATATTGGTATTGGAAAACTGTCTGCTGTAACTATAGAAAGCAGTCTGTCTGCCGGGAAAGGCAGAAAAGATGGCAATAACTAAAAAATAATCTGGGAGGTATTCGTCATGACAGAAGATATGACAATCATTGCAGAAGAGGCTTATCTGGCGGCCAAGGAGATCTTGGAAAAGGCGAGGCTGGAGCAGGAAGAGCTGTTTGTGGTAGGCTGTTCTACCAGTGAGGTGGGAGGTGCTACTATCGGTACCTATTCCAGCCCGGAGCTGGCGGAGATGGTCTTCGGCGGTATTTACCAGGCCACGCAGGAAGCCGGGGTATATCTGGCTGCGCAGTGTTGTGAGCATCTGAACCGTGCACTGATTCTGGAAAAAGAGGCTGCGGTAAAATATGGTTATCCCATGGTAAATGTGGTACCTCAGCCTAAGGCAGGCGGATCTTTTGCGACGGCGGCGTATAAAGCCTTCGAGCATCCGGTGGCTGTGGAACATATTCAGGCGGCAGCAGGAATGGATATCGGGGATACGCTGATCGGAATGCATCTGAGAGATGTGGCAGTACCGGTGCGCCTCCGGTCCGGACAGATCGGAGACGCCCATGTGGTATGCGCCCGCACCAGACCGAAATTCATTGGTGGCGGCAGAGCGGTTTATGACGAAGAATTATTGTAAAGAAATGATATGTGGCTATTTCTGTGGCATTCCGCGGAAGTAGTCACGGATCCAGCGTCCGGATTCATTGAAATCATCGTCGGTCCAGTCGGAAAGTGCCGTGCTGGAAGCCTTGAAGACGCTGCTGCTTTCGTCTTTGTTGGCGAGATTCCAGCAGCAGAAGCTGATCTGATATTTGTTCAGCAGATCCAGCCACTTGGTCGTGGAATCAAAATCGTTGGCACCATTGCCGGAGGCATCGCACATGCCAAATTCGCTGACAAATACCGGAAGCCCGTTCTGAACACAGGTCTCTAAGCGGTTCCGCAGGTCGTCTTTATGGGTGCCTGCGTAGAAATGCAGCGTATACATTACATTGCTGTCATCCAGCGGAGAAGCGGCAGCCTTGTCGATCTCCTGACTCCAGGTTGGTGTTCCCACGAGAATTACGGCATCCGGCTTCTGCGCCCGGATCACCGGGATGACTTCTTCTGCGTAAGACTTGATGCTGTCCCAGGAAGTACCGCCGTTGGGTTCATTGCAGATCTCATAGAGCACATTGTCGTTGTCGGCAAAAACTTCCGCCATTTCCCGGAAAAAGGCGATTGCCTCATCTTTGTTCTGGTTCGGATCACAGTCACTTAAAATATGCCAGTCCACGATCACATACATTCCCAGCTCCGTAGCGTAGGATACGCCATCTTTTACCAGCTGTTTCAGCTGTTCTTTATCACCGCCGGCACAATAACCGCCGTATTCCGCTGTATACATGGCGAGGCGGATACAGTTAGTATTCCAGTCGTCCCGCAGGGTACGGAAGGAATCATAATTGATATACTGGGGGAACCAGGCAATACCGTGGGTGGACATACCGTAGAGCTGGACAGTGTTCCCGTCTGCATCGGTCAGCTTCCCGTTCTCCACATGGAGGGCACCGTGCTGTCCGAAGGGCGTGGATGCCTTATCTTTGTCAGCCTCGGAAGTTACATCCGCAGGCTGTGTGGATTGCGTTCCGGGAGCATCGGGGGCCGGTGTCTGTTCGGATGCAGCGGTGCTTTCGTTAACGGTTTCTGTGATGGCGGCAGACGCTTCGGGGGAAGCAGATGTTGCGGCTTCATTTGACGTATCCTGCCTGCCACAGCCGGCGAGAGCACAGGTGCCTAAGGCTGCCAGTACGGCACAGCTGAGTGTTTTTCTGAAAATAGACATAAGAACCTCTTTTCTTATTCGAGAATAAACGAATGAAAATACAAACAATGGGTTACCTTTTAAAACTAAAAAACAAGCACTTACAACCAATATTATAATTGTGTCTGTGTAGCTTGGCAAGAAATGATTGCCCGCGGATAGGAGCTGTGATACAGTTAATGGGAACAGAGTCCGGAATAGAGGACAGAGATGGAGGAAACCTATGCTTCCGCAGTCATTTACAGAGAGAATGCAGGGACTTTTGGGATCGGAATATGAAGAGTTCCTGGCAAGCTTTGAGCATGAGAAATATCAGGCATTGCGTCTGAATCCGTTAAAAAAGGATGACATGTCTGTCATAACAGAAAAAGTTAAGCAGACTTTTCAGCTGCAGCCGGTTCCCTGGGCGGAGAACGGATATTACTATACCAAAGAGGACCAGCCGGGAAAACATCCCTGGCATGAAGCGGGACTTTATTATATTCAGGAACCCAGTGCCATGGCACCTGTGACACTACTGTCACCACAGCCCGGAGAGCGGATCCTCGATCTATGTGCTGCTCCCGGAGGGAAAAGTACCCAGATTGCATCGGCTATGGAGGGAGAAGGACTGCTTGTCACGAATGAGATCCACCCGGCGAGGGCGAAAATACTCTCGGAGAACGTGGAGCGCATGGGCATCCGCAACGCCTGTGTATTGAATGAGACGCCGGAGCACCTGGCGGATATTTTCGAGGAATATTTTGACCGGATCCTGGTGGATGCACCCTGCTCCGGAGAGGGAATGTTCCGGAAGAATGAAGTGGCCTGTGAGGAATGGAGCCCGGAGAATGTACAGCTCTGTGCGGACAGACAGGACGGCATTCTGGAATGTGCCGCCCGGATGCTGGTACCCGGCGGCAGACTGGTGTATTCTACCTGCACCTTTGCACCAGCGGAAAATGAGGGAAGTATCAGCCGCTTCCTGGCAAAGCATGAGGAATTCGAGATTGTCCCCATCGATAAAAAGGAACTGGGGATCCCGGAGGGGTGTGACGGTATTCCGGGCTGTGTGGAGAATCCCGCGCCGGGAATCGAAGGTACCTTGCGCCTGTGGCCTCATAAGCTGAAGGGAGAAGGTCATTACGCCGCGGTATTGCAGAAGAAGGGAAAGCTTCCGGAGGGGTATCAGCCGGTGTGCGCAACGGGAACAGAAAAAGGAATCCCCGCAAAGAACCTTGCGAAGGACTGGGCGGAATATTTTGCTTTTGCAAAAGAGACTTTTTCGGAGAAGCTGATGGGGGAAGCGGGATTGTGTACGGCGGGAGAAGGATTTCTGGCGTTCGGTGATAATCTGTACCGTATGCCGGAGAGAATGCCAGGGGTCAAGGGGCTGAAAGTGCTGCGTCCGGGACTGCACCTGGGAACCTTGAAAAAGAATCGTTTCGAACCGGCTCATGCGCTGGCACTGGCGCTGTGCCCGAAGGATGTGAAGCATGTATGGAATCTGTCCGTGGAGGAAGCGGCTGCTTATCTGAAGGGACAGACTTTTTCCGCGGAAGGCGAGAAGGGCTGGTATCTGATCTGCGTGGACGGCATCAGCCTGGGCTGGGGAAAACTGGCCGGAGGCATCATGAAGAACCATTATCCCAAGGGGCTGCGGAAGGGATAACGGATCACGACAATAAGGACAGTTTATATGAGAACAGAAATATTATACGAAGACAAGATCATCATGGTCATCCGCAAACCGGCAGGACTGGCGGTACAGTCCGCCGGGATCGGACAACCGGATGTGGTCAGCGAGTTGAAATCCCATCTTGCAAAGCTTCCCGACACAGGGAGGCTGGGACCGGGAAAAGGAGAGCCATATCTGGGCATAGTCCACAGACTGGATCAGCCGGTGGAGGGCGTGCTGGTATTTGCCAAAGAGAAAAAGGCGGCAGCAGCTCTGACGAAACAGTTATCCGATGGTACACTGAATAAACATTACTATGCAGTACTCTGTGGATATCCTGCTGTTGCAGAAGGGGAGCTTGTGGATTATCTACGGAAAGAGGGCAGCGTGGCAGTGGCAGTCACCGGCAGAGAGAAGAATTTTCCGGACGCAAAGATCGCAAAACTGCATTATAGCATTTTGGAGAAAATTAATCAGCCTATGCCGCTGGCACTGGCAGATGTCTGCATTGAGACCGGACGGTTCCACCAGATCCGCGTGCAGTTTGCCCATGCGGGATGGCCGTTGTTGGGAGATACCAAATACGGGAACACTACAGTCGCCGGAACGGCGGGGAGTCCGGCATATCGCGGCGTGGCACTTTGCGCATATTCTCTGGATTTTACCCATCCCGGCAACGGCAAAAAGATGTCATTCCGGGTGAAACCGCAGAATCCTGCATTTGAAAAATTTACAAAAATTCCTTCGGAGGATATTTTCGAAGGATAAAAAAGCCTGTCCGGCACACACTAATCCCAAAAAGGAAGTGTGCGGCATGGATTGGGGAGAATTTGGCAAAAAAATAATAGGAAAAAAGATGATAGTACTGCTTCTGGTAACGGGGGCAGTCTATTTTTTTCTGCAATATCTGACACCTCTGTCGGCACCGGTACTGTTGGCCATGCTGTTTGTCACAATTTTTGGGCCAATGATGAAGCGGATGAATCAGCGTCTGCATTTTCCCAGACCCCTCAGTGCCATAGTGCTTCTCATCGTGGCAACAGTGTTGTTGGTGGGGTTACTCTGGATTCTGGTGTCCTGGATGCTAGGCAGCCTGCCGGTATGGATCGGCAATCTGGAACTGCGGGAGCAGGAGTGGCTGGAAGTCGTCCGGGGGCTGTGTCGCAGCGTGGGAGAGATTATTGGTGTGGACACTGCGTATCTGGAAAATACAGTCAGTGGCAGACTACAGGAGGGGCTGGATTCACTGGAAGAAAATATTCTGCCGGGAATGCTTTCCCAGTCTATGCAGTATGTGCAGTGGTTCGCGGAGCTGGGAGGATTTCTGGTGACGTTTTTGATCGCTTCGGTGCTGCTGGCGAAAGACTATGACGGTATTATGAACCGTCTGCTGGATCAGGAGGCCTGTCATGTACTTCTGGAGGTGATCTGCGGGATCGTCCGTTATATTGCCACTTTTGTAAAGGCCCAGGGGATCATTATGACCACGATTGCCATGACAGCTGCGGCAACATTAGGAATCGCCGGAATAAATCATGGTATTTTGTGGGGGATCCTGGCGGGGATTTTAGATGCGCTGCCTTTTATCGGAACGGGCATCGTGTTGGTGCCGCTGGGAGTTTTTCAGATTTTGGAAGGAAATTGGGGAAGAGCCATTGTCTGCGGTGTATTGTATTTGGTCTGTATTTTCCTGCGGGAAATCATGGAGCCTCGTCTTATCGGCAGGAAAATAGGAGTGTCACCCATAGCCGTATTGGTGTCACTGTATGCGGGAATCCGGCTGTTCGGCGTCTGGGGGATCATTAAGGGACCCCTGGGATTTGTGCTCATTTATGAGACTTATCACAGTCTCGCCCGGATGTTTGACCGCCAGAGGGAGCAGGAACAACAGGAATGAGAAAAGATTGACGAAAGAAGTGTCGAAAGCTATCATAAAAGTATTAGACAAAGGAAGCTTAGGAGAGACGGATCTATGGCAAAAAAAACAAAAGGGAAAAATTCTGTGGAATCGGTGGCAGAAACGCTATGCAATTTCAGCCGGTTCCTGTGTGATATCGTGATCAGCGTGTATCTGTTTGTGATATTGGCTGTACTGCCGTTGTACAACAGGGGCTATGCCCAGATCGGAACAGACAAGGAGAATTTTTTTATTAAGACTATGACTTATGCGGGGAAATGTCTGCTTCCGGTATTTGTGTTGTGGCTGATCCTTCGCCTCATTGTGGCAAAGCAGAAACAGGAGCTTCCGGAATTTCGGACTATTCCGAAAAGCATCTGGCAGGCTTTGAACACCACGGATAAATTCGCTGCTCTATACGGGATTGCCGTGGTAATGTCCTATGTGTTTACCCGGTATCGGGAGGAGGCACTGTGGGGGACGGCATCCTGGCGGATGGGGATGTGGACCCAGCTGGGAGCGGTCATTGTATATTTTATGATCTCACGGATGTGGCAGAGAAACGACTGGATCGTGATCCTGACATTGCCGGTGTCGACCATTGTTTTTTTCCTCGGATATATGAATAAATTCGGGCTGTGCCTTGTAGATAAGGAGATCATCAATTCCTCCTTTATTTCTACCGTGGGAAATATTAACTGGTATTGCGGTTATCTGGTGACGGTGCTGTTCGGTGGAGTTTATCTGTTATGGTGGATGGGATCGGAGATCACTTGGAAGAGAGCGCTGCTGATGGGGTATGTGACGATCGGTTTTGCTTCTCTGGTAACCCAGGGCAGCAGCAGTGGTGTTGTAACTTTAGCCGTAATGCTGTTTGTACTGTTTGGCATGTCTGTGAAAGATGGCGGAAAAATGGAATGCTTCTGGCAGGAAATGACATTGTTATCGGTGGCATGTCTGATCACATATATTCTGCGGAGCTGCAATGTGCTTTCGCAGGAACTGCCGATGGAAAAAGTGACGGATATCCTGACGTTTTCCGCAATGAGTGTGATTATGACGATCGTGTCAGTAGTGGTGCTGTGGCTGGTACATACCAGCAATAACAGAAATCATTACCGTGGGAAACTTTTTTGGGGCATCTATCGGATATTGTGCGTAGCACTGCCGGTTGTGAGCGTGGCATTATTAGCGTTTATTCTGGCGAATACGCTGTTGGGCGGAAAACTGACGTCCTTTCTGACGGAGACGGCAGGTGACGGGGGCAGCAACTGGCTGATGTTCAGCGCGGCCTGGGGCAGCAACAGGGGAGCCACCTGGTCGGCGGGAGCCAGCTGCTTCTGGGAAGCAGATCTGTTACATAAGATTTTCGGCGTAGGGCCGGATTGCATGTATGCGTTTCTGTCAAATGAGGCCAGCCCGGAGCTGCAAAATATGGTGTATGATTTCTTCTATGGAAACCGCCTCACTAATGCACATAATGAATGGCTGACGATCCTGGTGGATATAGGAGTGCTGGGGCTGGTCAGTTATGCGGGAATGATGATCTCAGTAATCCGTAATTTCCTGCATGCCGGGAAAAAGTCGATGCTGGTGGGAGCCTGCGGGTTCTGTGTGCTGGCTTATACGGTGAACAATATGTTCAGCTTCCAGCAGGTGATGAATATTTCGACGGTGTTTGTGATTATGGGGATTGGAGAGAATTTGCGGCATTCAGCCCGTGATTGAACCAGCGAAAGTTGAATTTATGGTCTCCGCTTCGGTCGGTCCAGGCCGAGGTCCCCCGGACCTCGTGGGTCTCCGCTTCGCTTCGGTCGGCTCAAAGCCGAGGTCCACTGGACCTCGTGAGCCCTCTGCGCCCGAACGGTGTGTTCGTGTCGACTAGAGGTTATAAGTTAGAACAATGTGGAGACAAAAAGACTCCCTCACACATGTGTGAGGGAGTCTTTTTAGTCGTCGCGACAAGATTCGAACTTGCGACCTCTGCGTCCCGAACGCAGCGCTCTACCAAACTGAGCCACGCGACGATGTGAACATTAATTGCGTCAACATTAAAATAATAAATAAAAACCCATTGATTGTCAAGCAAAAAACGAATATGATAGAAGAAAAAGTTGCAAAAACGATAAAACCACGAAATTAAGAGAGGAAATTCTATGTACAATACAACGGTAACATTGAAAAAAGGAGAGGGCAGAACACTGAAGGCTGGAGGAATGTGGGTATTCGATAATGAGATCGCATCCATCCTGGGGACGTTTGAGAATGGCGACATTGTAAACATTCATGATTTTGACGGCTATTTCATGGGATACGGTTATATCAATACCAATTCCAAGATCACGCTTCGTCTGCTGGCGCGCAGGAAGGATACGGTGATCGATGAGGCATTTTTTGAGCAGAGGGTGCGGGATGCCTGGAATTACCGCAAGGAGACCATTGATACCTCCAGCTGTCGTCTGATCTTCGGAGAGGCGGATTTCCTGCCGGGTATTGTCATTGATAAATTCTCGGATGTACTGGTAGTGGAATCTCTGGCATTGGGAATCGATAAGTGGAAGCTTGTGATCATTGATGCTTTGAAGAAAGTACTGGCGGAGGATGGCATTGTGATCCGCGGTGTCTACGAGCGGAGTGATGCCAAGGTACGCTTACAGGAGGGTATGGAGCGTTATAAAGGCTTCATCGGCGAACCGTTTGACACGAAAGTAGAGATCGTGGAGAACGGTGTGCATTACATGGTGGATGTAGAGGACGGACAGAAGACCGGATTTTTCCTGGATCAGAAGAATAACCGTGCCGCCATTCATCGTTTCTGTAAGGATAAAAAGGTGCTGGACTGCTTCACCCATACCGGCTCCTTTGCTTTGAACGCGGGAATCGCCGGAGCGAAGAGTGTTCTGGGTGTGGATGCTTCCCAGCTGGCTGTGGATCAGGCAACAGAAAATGCGAAGCTGAACGGACTGGAAAATATGGTAAGCTTCCGATGTGCAGATGTCTTCGAGTTATTGCCGGAGCTGGAAGCGCAGGGCGAGAAATATGATGTGGTGATCCTGGATCCGCCCGCTTTTACCAAGTCCCGCAATTCCATCAAAAATGCTGTAAAAGGATATCGTGAGATCAATCTTAGGGGCTTAAAGCTGGTGAAGGACGGCGGATTCCTGGTAACTTGTTCCTGCTCCCATTTCATGGATCCCGAGCTTTTTGCCAAAACAATCCGGGAAGCTTCTCATGGTGCGCATAAGCGTCTCCGCCAGGTAGAATTCAAGACACAGGGCCCGGATCATCCGATCCTGTGGGCAGCGGACGAGAGCTATTACCTCAAGTTCTACATCTTTCAGGTCGTTGATGAACGCTAGATATCCGTCTGGAGAAGTAAGCGGCTGAAAGTGGCGGAAATGCTTGATTTACAAGGGTTCGAACGTGTTTGGTGATAAGCTTGCAAACTATGTTCGCTCTTCATAATACGGAAATTTGTAGTATAGATGTAGCGTTTTGTGGTATACTATAGAAGAACAAATACCTTTCTGTGAAAGGGAAAGGGGAAAGGATACGCGTATGACAGTTGATAGAAGAGTAAGCAGTATTGAATCCAGTTTCAAAATGGAAAGCATGCCATTTGATGCAGAATGTCGTCAAAGAGTAAGAAATGTCTTAACCAAGAAAGTTTCTGCTACAGATGCAATTTCAGAATTAAATAAGAAATACAGAGTATCCAAGAAGCAGGTTGAAGGATCAAGAGTATGATTATTTCTATGAGGATGAACAGGATGCCAAGTACTGTTATCCGGGAACAAATGTATTAAAGAATAAACTGGATATAAGAGATTTAGATACATTGCATGAGGCTGAAAGAGATTATTCAGCGGTGCGTCAGGCAGAACTTGTAGGTCAAGGCGTTACTGGAGATTTCTCTTTTAAGCATCTTTGTTCTATACATAGGCATTTATTCAGTGATGTATACTCTTGGGCGGGCAAGACGAGAACGGTTGATATTTCCAAAGGAACCGTTTTCTGTTTGGTGCAGTTTATCGAAAGCCAGTTTGATGATTTGTATCGTAAGCTGGAAAAGGAAAATTTCTTAGCTGACATAACCGATAAGGAAGAAATGAGCGAGAGACTAGCCTATTACCTGGGTGAGATTAATATGATCCATCCGTTTAGAGAAGGTAATGGAAGGACTCAGAGAATATACATTGAGCAGTTATGCTTGAACAATGGTAGATTTGAAATTGATTTTACCGATGTTTCAAAAGAAGAGATGATAGCCGCCAGTGTCAGATCGGCAAATGCCAGCAACGATATGCTGGAAAAACTTATTAGTAATTGCCTTGTTGAAAAATAGTTTTAGAGAAGAATGTACGTTCCGCTTTGAGTGTAAAAACTGATCTTTGAACTGACCATAGGCTAACGATAGACTAACAGCGTACTAACGAGGAACTAACAAATTTACGTATAAAACTAGTAAAAAACTAATATATAGTCACTTTTATTTTTATTGTGGTTGTAGTAAGATTATCATGGCAATCGAAACAGAGATGTTCCGGTTGCTTTTTTTATGCCATGGAAAGGGGGGATTTGATGGAATAAGCTATACAACAACATAAGTGATAGCCAATACATACGTATGTACTGGCGTACACGAGCAGAACTGTCTGGCATTCGGTATTCCGGGGATGCAGCATGAATTATTTAAGGATTCATGATATGTACAAAAGTTGTTGAAGTAAAGGTGTAGTATGAGACTTTTTATGATTATTGATTTATATGTGGGCTACAAGGAAGCATGTTGCTATGGTGTAGAAAAGGTGGAAAATAGTACAATTATTGTAATGGAGAGTGAAGTATGATATTTTATAAGAAATCAACAAATCGAAGTTTGTGGAGGGTGAAGTTATGGGATTACTTGAAAGGTTAAAACTGAATAAAACCAAAGATTTCTTTGAATGGTTAGATTTAATTTTGAAGAATGAATTGAATAGTGAAATAAAAGCAATTAACTTTAATTTATATGAAGATACAGATAATAAATGGTCTGTTGAATTGGTCGGCACATTTTCATTCGATAAGGATAATGATGATTGGGCTTGTGATGAAGTCTTTACTACAAGAGATCATCCCTTCGTAATAGAGTGTGAAAGTGATTGGGAATTAGTGGAAACCTTTTTTATTGGTTTAGTGAATGAATACCTTTCTTCTGGAAAATATGCTGGAAAATTAAAAGAATATCAAGCAATAGGCATTGGATTTGTTGACGGAGATTTACATATTTTATATGCAAGATAATGTCTGTTTGTAAGCAATAAAATTTTTGCTTATCCAAGCAGTGTCATTCGCATTTCGCTACGCTTCATGCTCATGTCGCGCTGGCGCGCTATATAAATGCAAATGAATGTGTCCGAATGTGAGCAAGCTCCCATCAGCCAATTCATTGCATTTATGCACCGCTTGTAGAAACGCGCAACTTCAAGTTTGTTTGTGCATTGATGGTTATCTTGAGCTTAGGAGGCGTTTAATGAAAACTGTTTTTTTACATGGGTTGGGACAAACTGCACAGGACTGGAAAGAAGTAGCCCAACAACTATCAATTTCTGATGTCGATTGCCCAGAACTTTTTTCTTCAACAGAAGATGAAATATCCTATTCGCAGATTTTGGGTGATTTAGAACAGCGGTATTCAGAAGTAAAAGAGCCGCTTCGTATCTGCGGTCTTTCGTTAGGTGCGCTTCTTGCGATTGATTTTGCTATTCGACATGAGGAAAAAGTGGATTCGCTGGTTTTGATTGGCGCACAATATAAAGTTCCAAGTTTACTGATAGATTTTCAAAATCTTATCTTCCGTTGTATGCCAAACAAGGTTTTTGAAAGTATGGGACTATCAAAAAGCAGCACCATAAAATTGGCTCACTCTATGCGGTCATTGGATTTTACTTTGCAATTAAATAATATTCGTTGTCCAGTAACAATTTTGTGTGGCAAAAAGGATACTGCCAATCTAAAGGCTTCTAAAAGGCTAAAAGAATTGCTACCCCAAGCTACTTTGCACATCGTTCCAAATGCAGGACATGAACTCAATAAATATGCACCAAACACGATTGCAGAGATATTAAATCAGTAAATTTATCGTGCAAAAAATATAGTAAGATAAATTGTCTGACAGGTAAGCGATCTCTCTCACTTTCATCACAACATCCCACTGTCCTTAGAGAGATGGACGAAGTATAATGTAAGCAACAATCGAAGTTTCAGGAGGAAAATCATGAGCAGTAGGGGAATTTTTATTTTAGCGATTACATGGATTGTTATGTCACCGTTTTGGTTCTGGGCAGAAAATATTGCGTTAGGTATCATATGGCTATGTGGCGGAGTTATTGAACTATTTATCGCATTAGTGAGATGCAGCAAAGAGAAGAAAAGCAAGTAAATTCCAGTTTATAGGGATGATACAACAATTATTTTTGCATGGAAAAAAGAATTCGACGAGAAAGAAAAAAATACCTTTGGAATGGTAAATTGAATAAAACGGGGCAAAATATTACAAATCATATTGAAAAAACGGGGCAAAATAGATACTGTTAAAAAGGGAGGAGGGAATTTATGTATAGAAAAGACTCTATTATCATAGAAGAATGGTTGAAAAGATCGGATAAAGCATTATTGGTAACAGGCGCCAGACAGATTGGAAAGACCTGGCTGATAAGAGAGGAAATTGCCAAAAGCGGATATCGTAAGTTTGAAGTTAATTTTATAGATCAGCCGGATTTGGTGGATTATCTCAATGTAAAAATGAGTGCGAATGAGTTTCTGGTGAAATTAAAAATGATTATGCCGGAGGATTGTAAGCCGCAGGAAACGGTCGTCTTTTTTGATGAGATACAGAAATGTCCGGAAATAGTGACAAAAATAAAATTCCTTGTAGAAGAAGGCAGCTTCAAATATGTAATGAGCGGATCCTTATTAGGAGTAGAGCTTAAGGGAATAACGTCGGTTCCGGTTGGATATTTAACTGTTTTGACAATGTATCCGATGGATTTTGAAGAATTCATGATAGCAAATAATGTGTCAAAAACAACTTTGGAAATGTTGAAAGCGAAATTTGAAACATGTCAGCCCGTGGATGAATTCATACATCAGAAGCTATTGTCGCTGTTTTTTATCTATCTAATTGTCGGAGGCATGCCGGATGCGGTAAAAATCTATATTGCTACAAAAGATATCCGGGAAGTGGATAAGGTACAACGGGATATCGTTGCGCTATATAAAGAGGATTTCTCTCAATATGAGAGTGAAGATAAAAAACTGAAATTGATATCTATTTATGATATCATTCCGGCAGAATTGAATAAACAGAATAAAAAATTTGTATTTACAATGCTGAATAAAGAGTTAAAGTTTGACAGATATGAAAACAGCTTTTTATGGCTGAAAGATGCCGGAGTTGCGTTACCGGTGTATAACGTGGAAGCTCCTGTTATTCCTCTCAAAGCGAGCAAGAGCAGTAATGTGTTCCGACTTTTTTCCAATGACACCGGTTTGCTTACCAGTGCATATCCGGCGGAAACCAAACTGGAACTGATCAATAAAAACAGCGAAGTAAATAACGGTGCTCACTTTGAAAATGCTGTGGCACAGCAATTAACGGCCAATGGTTTGGAACCTTATTTCTGTAAAAAGAAAGATATAGGGGAACTGGATGTTTTGGTCGAAATGGATGGGAAAGTGGTTCCCATTGAGGTGAAATCCGGGAAAGCTTACAAGGCACACAAATCCTTGGATAACTTTATGAAAATTTCTGATTATCATATTGAGAAAGCATATGTTTTATCGGTAGCAAATATGGAACAGGAGGGAGCCGTGGTATATCTTCCTATCTATATGTGCTATCTTTTAAAAGAACGGAAAATTGGAAAGTTAATCGTGGATCTAGACATGGAAGGGTTATAACACTGGGAGAAGTAATAAAACGGGATTTGTCGAATAAAGGAGCGAAATAGAAATGAAGATTCGCAAGGCAGAAAAAAAGGACATTCCAAGAATTCTTGCACTGTTGGGGCAGGTATTACAGATACATGCAGAGATCCGTCCGGATATTTTTATACCGGGTACTACGAAATACACCCCCTGCGAGCTGGCAGAGCTATTGGAACAGGAGGATCACCCTATCTATGTTGCCGTAGACGAGGACGATCTGTGCATGGGCTACGCATTCTGCCAACTCAGGGAGCAGCCCTTTTCCACTAATATGGTGCCCTTTAAATCATTGTTTATCGATGACCTTTGTGTTGACAAGCAGACACGGGGGCAGCATATCGGGGAAAGCCTGTTTGAATATGTGAAACAGCAGGCAAAAGAACTGGGCTGCTATGAAGTAACCCTGAACGTCTGGGCAGGCAACACTTCGGCAGAGCACTTTTATGAAAAGATGGGAATGAAGACAAAAGAACGGCAGATGGAATATATCCTGTGAGCCGGATGGAGGTGGCAAGCATGATTAAAATTGCATTTTTTGATGTCGATGGGACGCTTTTGAAGATGGGTCATAAAGAATTAAGTGAGCGGACGCTGCATACATTAATTTCTCTTCGACAGAATGGGGTGAAGCTGTGTATGGCGACCGGAAGAGGATATCTGTCGGCGCCGCGTTTTCCGGGAATTGATTTCGATGCGCTTCTGACCTTTAACGGTTCTTATGTAACAGTCGGAGACGAGATTATTTTTAAGTGCCCGCTTGATCGGGTGGACAAGCTTCAGCTTCTTCAGAATCTGAAAGACATGCATAGGGCGGTAGCAATAAGTAACGAACATTTTATCATCACCAACGGTACAGATCCGGATCTGGAGCAGTATTTCAGATTCGGATCTGAGATGCTGAAAATCGATAAACAATTCGATGAACGGGTTCGTGAGGATATCTATCAGATGATGTGTGCCTGCCGGGAAGAAGAGTATGAGAGGATTCTCTATGGTACGCACCATACACAGATTACAGCGTGGTGGGATAGAGCGGCTGATATCATTCCCCTGGAATGTGGGAAGGGAAACGCTGTGCGCGCGGTACTTCAGCATTTTGGCTTTACAAAGGAGGAAGCCATCGCTTTTGGAGATGGCTTCAATGATATCGAGATGCTGGAAGCAGTCGGCACCGGTGTGGCCATGGGGAATGCGAAGGATGAGATCAAAGCCCACGCCACCTGCACGTGCAGATCGGTGGAAGAAGACGGAGTCTACGATTTTTGCTTAGAACATGGGCTGATTACAATATAGGCATAGCTGTCCGCATTTCCTTCACCTTTCCGGCAGCTACTGCTTCATATGCATTCTTCCGGCTGTTATCATAAGAGAAGTCCACGTCCTGCAGGGAGGCGGTCGCATCCGGCTGCCAGCTTCTGCAGGATGTATGAACCTGCTCTATGCTCGTATATTCCATCAGAGCTTTTACGTTTTGTGCATTCACGCCGCTTCCGGCTAAAAATGTGATATCCTTACCATACTGGCTTTGTAGCTTTTGCAATTGCGTTCTGCCCGACCATACATCGGGTGCACCACCACTGGTGAGGATCCGGTCCGCACCAAGTAAGATCAATGCTTCCACCGCACGTTCCTGTTGTGCAACACAATCAAACGCCCGGTGAAATACAGCTTCTTTTCCGACACTATGGATGAGGTCGATCATCTCCTGTGTCCGGTTCCTATGGATGGCATGGTCCTCTGTCAGGAAGCCGAAAGCAATACCGTCAGCTCCGTGCTCTAAAAGGATGCGGGCATCTAAGAGCATGGTCTCGTATTCATCCTGGGAATAGCAGAAGCCGCCTCCTCTTGGGCGGACCATTGTTACAATAGGGATGCTGCACTGCTCTTTTGCACAGATCAGATTGGCCGTAGAAGGTGTGAGACCACCCAGATACAGTGCACTGTTAAGCTCTACCCTGTCGGCACCATTTTGCCAGGCGGTTTTCACATCTTCGAAGCTGCCGCAGCAGATTTCCAATAATCCTTTCAAAATAATCCCCTCAATCAATACATGACATTATTGCGTATGACTCTTGTTTGCGGCTTCATTGATCAGCAACATGATTGTGTTGATCGCATCCATCTGGTGGCTGCGGCTCATGGCTTCTACATAATTCTGGCGGTTGAAGTACAGCTCATGTACCTTATCCACCAGCAGATTCGTCGTAATATCATCCTCATTCAGCACAATGGAATAACCCTGCGCTTCGAAGGAAGCGGCATTCAACAGCTGGTCTCCGCGGCTGCTGGCGGCAGGCAGGGGGATCAGAATGTTGGGCTTTTTCAGCGCCAGAAGTTCACAGATGGCATTGGCTCCGGCACGGGAAATCACCACGTCTGCCATGGCGAAAATATCCTTTAGTTCCGCCTTGATATATTCAAACTGTTTATATCCGGGTGTATTTAACAACAGGTTGTCGATTTTGTCCTTACCGCAGAGATGTACTACCTGGAAATCCTCCAGAAGCTTCGGCAATGCATCGCGGACAGCCTTGTTCACGTTAGCTGCACCCAGACTTCCGCCAATGACCATGATGACAGGTTTATTGGCAGTAAAGCCGCACATGTTCAGTCCGGCCAGCCGGCTGCCCTGTGCCAGCTCCGCACGAATGGGAGAACCGGTCAGGACAGCCTTGTCGGCAGGGATATTTTTCATAGTCTCCGGGAAATTGCAGCATACCTTTTCTGCTACGGGAATGCACAGCTTGTTGGCCAGTCCCGGTGTCATATCCGATTCGTGGATGATACAGGGAATATGTAAGGAAGCTGCAGCGCGGACGACCGGGACGCTTACGAAGCCCCCCTTGGAGAAGACTACATCCGGCTGGTAATTTTTCAGGTAATTTCTCGCTTCCACAAATCCCTTCATGACACGGAACGGATCGGAGAAGTTCTTCGGATCCAGGTATCTGCGGAATTTGCCCGTAGAAATGCCTGTGTAGGGAATGTTGAAATCCGCAATCAGCTTTTTCTCAATGCCTTCATAAGATCCCACATAGGCAATTTCATAGCCGGCCGCCTGCAGCGCCGGTAATAAAGCAATATTTGGGGTTACATGTCCGGCAGTTCCGCCGCCGGTCAATACGATTTTTTTCATAATAAAATCCTTCTTGTCGGTGAGATTACTGTGCGATCATTTCTTCCAGGGCATGAGCCAGCTGGTCAGGACAGGAGGTAGGCTTGAAACCGCAGCGGATCCCCTTGAGACGGCTGATTGCTTCTTCCGGCTTCATTCCTTTTACCAGAGCACTGATTCCCTGCAGATTACCGTTGCATCCACCGGTGAATTTTACGGAATCAATAACACCATCCTTTAATTCTACATCGATCGAAGTGGAACAGGTACCTTTTGTCTTGTATATCATATGTAAAACCATCCTTTTCAAACTGAATTTCTAAGGAGTGATTATAGCAGATTTTCGGCATTTATACAACAATATGTACAAGGTTTTCTTTTCACGAAAAATGTAAAAGAAATACTTTTTCTGTTCGGCAACGTAGAAGAATGACGATGAAAAAACGTACAAAACAAGCCTCTAATACGTTATACTCTAAGGAAGCGATAGAAAGGAGCGCAGGTTATGTTTACGATTTTCAAAGAAGAAAAAGTGATCACAACCGGAATTCTGGTATTTCTGGGACTTAGTATTCTGGTGCGTCTGCTTCTGGCAGGATTTTACCATACGATGATAAAAGAGACAGATAATATGGCAACGACGAATAACCGCCTGTTGAAACAGTGTAAAGTAAAATTTGCAAATTGTTACCAGTTAAATGGTGGAGTATCAAACATTCCGGTGTTTGTGGACAAGTTCCTCAACCGGCTGGCGTTTGGACACCTATCCTTTGATGCCTGGTATCATTTGTCCGGCCAGTGCATGCTGTTTTCCATTGTGTTTGCCGGTGTCGGGATCTGCAAGGGGATCATGGGCGGAAGGATGCTGGGGGAAATCCTGCCTTTTTATATAGTAAGCTTCTTAGGAATGTATCTTTATTTTTCCTTGTCAGCCATGGTGGATATCAAGGGAAAACGCAGAATATTAAAGACGAACCTCATTGATTATCTGGAAAATCATCTGTCGGGCCGGATCCCCGTTACGGAGCAGGATTATGAGAGACTCTACGGCCCGGGAAGTCTGGTGGAGGAGATCGCAACCAGCGGAAAGGCGGGAAGAAGGCAGCGTACTTCCGGCAGACGGACGGTGGAACTGATGCCGATCCGCAGCAGAGCGGTGCAGCCGGAGGAGACGTCAGATCGTCTGGACAGAGAAGTATTTTCCACGGAAAATGCAACGCCCGAAAAGGCGGAAGGAAAGGCGATAACAGAACGGCCGGAGGATCCCGCCAGAGTCACGGAGGAAGAATTACAGGCATTGCTTCAGGAATTACTTACAGTATAGCGGAAAATGTCAGACGTCCGAAAGAATTCAGAAAACATTCCCCGGATCTATAGATATGTCTTGAAAATGAGATGTAACTTTGTTAAAATAAAAACGGATTTTTTAAGTAAGTAACGCAAGAATGCGTGATATATCTGCAAGATATAAGGAGGAGCATTATGAGCAGACAAGTTACATTTGATTATTCCAAGGCCGGCTCTTTTATTTCTGAAGAAGAGATCGGTTACATGAAGAAGCTTACCCTGGATGCGAAGGAGACCCTGGTATCCAAGACCGGCGCAGGCAATGATTTCCTGGGATGGATCGATCTTCCCGTAGATTACGATAAGGAAGAGTTCGCCCGCATCAAGGCAGCAGCGAAGAAGATCCAGAGTGATTCCGACGTTCTGCTGGTTATCGGTATCGGTGGTTCTTATCTGGGAGCCAGAGCGGCTATCGAGTTCTTAAGCCACAGCTTCTACAATGTACTGGATAAGAGTGTACGTAAGACTCCGGAGATCTACTTCTGTGGTAACTCCATCAGCTCCACCTATCTGAAGCACCTGATGGATGTAGTAGGCGACAGAGATTTCTCCATCAACATGATCTCCAAGTCCGGTACCACCACAGAGCCCGCTATTGCTTTCCGTGTATTCAAGGAGAAGCTGGAAGCTAAATACGGCAAGAAGGGCGCGGCAGAGAGAATTTATGCTACCACCGATAAGGCGAAGGGAAGCTTAAAGCATCTGTCCGATGAGGAAGGTTACGAGACCTTCGTAGTACCCGATGATGTAGGAGGACGTTTCTCCGTACTGACCGCGGTAGGTCTGTTACCGATCGCTGTCAGCGGTGCTGATATTGACAAGCTGATGGAAGGTGCAGCCAGCGGAAGAAAGCGTGCCCTGGAGAATGATTTCGAAGAGAACGATGCTTTACAGTATGCGGCTCTGCGTAACATCTTACTGCGCAAGGGCAAGAGTGTCGAGATCCTGGCGAACTATGAGCCCGCTGTTCACTATGTAAGTGAGTGGTGGAAGCAGCTGTTCGGTGAGAGCGAAGGTAAGGACAACAAGGGTCTGTTCCCCGCAAGCGTGGACCTGACCACCGATCTGCATTCCATGGGTCAGTTCATTCAGGACGGTTCCCGTGTAATGTTTGAGACCGTGATCAATATCGACACTCCGAGAGAGGAGCTTACGATCGGCGAGGAGCCTGTAGATCTGGATGGTCTGAACTATCTGGCAGGCAAGACCGTTGATTTCGTCAATAAGAGCGCTATGAACGGAACCATTCTGGCACATACCGACGGTCAGGTTCCCAACTTCATGGTAACCGTTCCCGAGGTAAATGAGTTCTATCTTGGCGAGCTGTTCTACTTCTTCGAGTTCGCATGTGGTGTCAGCGGATACCTGCTGGGTGTAAATCCTTTCAACCAGCCCGGTGTAGAGAGCTACAAGAAGAATATGTTCGCTCTGCTTGGCAAGCCCGGTTATGAGGCACAGAGAGAAGAACTGCTGAAGAGATTGTAAGCCACAGAGGCGGGATTACTCCGGCAGTAATATGTTTCAAAAGCAGAAAAGGACAGCGTAATGAATTGATTTCATTACGCTGTTGCTGTATGATGGAATAAGTAAGTAGGGCGATAGCCCGGAGAAATCGTTTATTCTACTATGTTATTATGCTATTACGAAAAGAAAACAAAAGACAGGAGAAATTGCAAGAGATGAAGATTGTTTTACTGGAGAGAAACAGCGCCGGCACGGATGTGCCGGTGGACTGTTTTAATGAATTGGGAGAAGTGACCAGTTACCCGAATACCGTTACTGCACAGGAAGTGGCAGAGCGTGTGGGCGATGCGGATGTCATTGTCTGCAACAAGGCTCCGATGAGAGAAGAATCCCTGAAAAATTGTCCGAACGTGAAGTTGATCTGTGAGCTTGCCACCGGATACGACAACTGTGATCTGGCATATTGCAAGTCCAGAGGCATCAAGGTGGCAAATGTGGTGGACTATTCCACAGCCATGGTGGCACAGCATACGTTTACTCTGGCGCTGGCATTGAGCCAGAAGCTGCCCTACTATGATGAATATGTAAAATCCGGCGCTTACAGTGCACAGGATCGTTTTTCTAATTTTGACAGACCTTTTTATGAATTAGAAGGTAAGACATGGGGCATTGTAGGAATGGGGAATATCGGCAGGAGAGCCGCAGCGATCGCTACCGCTTTCGGCTGTAAGGTAATCTTTTATTCCATCACGGGCAAGAGCACCTGTACGGATTATCCGCAGGTGGACAAGGATACCCTGTTAAAAGAGAGCGATTTCCTGTCCCTGCATTGTCCGTTAAGTGACTTATCCCGTAATTTCATTGATAAGGAAGCCCTTCGTAAGATGAAAAAGACAGCAATCCTCATCAATGTGGCAAGAGGCCCCGTGGTAAATAACGCTGATCTCTATGAAGCACTGGTGGCCGGAGAGATTCAGGCAGCAGGTCTGGATGTCCTGGAAAAGGAGCCTTTGGAGTTATCTAATCCTTTAAGCCAGTTAAAAGACAGTAACAAGCTGATCATCACACCGCACCTGGCATGGGCCAGCGTGGAGGCACGTACCCGTTGCGTACAGGGCGTCTACGAGAACATTAAGGCATTTATGCGTGGTGAGAACCGTAACGTGGTAAATTTATAAGCCATACGGTGGTATAGAATTTCATAAACAGTGATTAAGATATACACAAATGTCTTTGGAATGCTTGCATTTAAGGGGATATTTGTGTATATTTGTTATTTGTAGTTAACTATTTATAGGGCGAAGTAACCACATGAGCAAAAAGAAAGCCACGCAGAGGCGATTTTGCGAATGTGGGTTCTGAATAGTTTTGTTAACCTTAGCACAGAGAAATGAGGAACAATATGGTAGAAAAAATAAAGGCACTTTGGATCAAGTATGAAGAGATCATTGCATACCTGATCGTAGGCGGACTGACCACGGTCGTATCCTGGGCAGCAAAATTCCTGGCAAACTTCCTGTTATTTGACAACACAATGTATCCAACACCCTTTCAGAATGTTGTATTAAGTGTTATCAACTGGACGGCGGGTGTCATTTTCGCATATTTTACCAACCGTAAGTTTGTATTCAAGAGCAATGCTCCGATGCTGTCCGAAGCACCGAAATTCGTACTTTCCAGAGTATCCACGCTGATCCTGGATATGGTAGTGATGCAGGTACTGACCGCAATCGGTGTAAATCTGCTGGTGGCAACCCTGATCTCCGCAGTTCTGGTCATCATCGGCAACTATGTATTCAGCAAGCTGTTCGTATTCAACAAGAAAAAAGACGGCGGAGCAGAAGAGGCAAAATAAATATATTAACTTGCAAGAGTATTATAAAAGCAGTCCGGAACTGGCAGAAGATAGAAAATCTGCTGGTCTCCGGACTGCTTTTTATGTGCAATTTATATTTGGAGTTATGCCAGATAAGCCTTCAACAATTCCAGCGTTGCGGCAACTGCATCCTTGTGGGAACGCTCGTAGCCGTGGGAAGCGTAGACACCTGGGCCGATGAGTCCGTGTCTGGCATCAATACCGGCGCTTAATGCGGCATCAGCATCGGAGCCGTAGTAGGGGTAAACATCTGCGGCGTAGTCGATATGATTGTCTTTTGCAGCCTGGATCAGCCCTTTGACCACATCATAATGATAAGGTCCGTGGCCGTCCTTGACGCAGATGGATACCTGACGATCCGTGCATTCCAGACCCTCTCCGACGCAACCCATATCTACGGACAGCAGTTCCTCCACATCTTCCGGAGCGGAAGCGCAGGCACCGTGACCCACTTCCTCGAAGACCGTGATATGTTGGTAGACCTTACGGGACAGCTTCAGATCCTCGTCTTTTACATATTTTGCGAAGCCAAGCAGAATAGCGGTGCTGAGCTTGTCATCCAGAAAACGGCTCTTGATGTAACCGGACTCCGTGATGCGGGTCCGGGGATCCATGCAGACGAAGGAACCGTTCTCAATACCCAGTGCCTTGACATCTTCCCTGGAAGATACCTTTTCATCCAGCAGGACTTCCACGGAATCGAAGGTACGCTCGGACCTCTGGTAATCGCCGTTGACATGGATGGAAGCATCCGTCAGCTGTACGGTGCCTTCGTATACTTTGCCGTCCAGCGTATAGATACGGCAGTTCTCGGTCTCGATATTGTTGGCGTTTAAGCCGCCGACCTTAGTCAGACGGAGACGGCCGTTGCTCTTGATCTCTGCCACCATGCCGCCCAGCGTGTCTACATGGGCCATGGTCAGAACTGCGTTGTCTTTACCGCCGATCTCTACGAGAACGCCGCCCTTTTTGGTCTTGACCGGTTTGTAGCCGAGGCGCTTGTACTCTTCACAGAGGTAATCCGTTACTTTTTCCGTGAAGCCGGAAGGGCTGTCGATAGCCAGCAGGGCTTCGGCCTGTTTTAAGATATATTCAATGTATTTCTTTTCTTTTTTCATGTTAATATGCATGCCTTTCTATTGCCTGCAAAGTCTGTGCAGCAGGCATTGTTTTCGATCCACAGGACAGCCGCCCGGATCAGATCCGGGGCATCATAGCCTCTACCAGCTTGGCGGAGTGGAGCGCTGCGGCCTTTTCAAAGGTAGGATAATCCATCTCGGCACTGTCATCCGCCTTGTCGGAAATGGCACGGATGATGACAAAGGGAATACCGTTCAGGTAAGCACCGTGGGCAATGGAAGCCCCCTCCATCTCGGCACAGTCCCCCTGAAATTCTTTGATCAGTCGGTCCTTGACTTCTTTGCTGGAAATGAACTGATCTCCGCTGACTACACGCCCGGTATGAACGTGAATGTCCGGATTGACCTCCTGACAGGTGCTGGCAGCAACCTCGATAAGATGCTCATCTGCAAGGAATTCCCGACATCCCAGCTGGGGAACTTCCCCAGGCTTGTAACCGAAAATGGTGGCATCTACATCATGGTGCAGGGCATCCTTGGAGATCAGAATATCTCCGATGTCCAGAGCGGCATTCAGGGATCCTGCCACACCGGTGTTGATGATGGCAGTGACCTGAAAAAGGTCTGCCAGAATCTGTACGCAGAGAGCGGCATTGACTTTGCCGACACCACTGCGGACGATGACTACGGGAGTACCGTTCAGGGTACCCTCGTGAAATTCCATATTTGCTTTGGTCGTGATATTAGTGGTGGTCATGTGAGCCTTGAGAGTTTCCACTTCCAGCTCCATGGCACCGATGATTCCGATTTTTTTCATGTGTGTTTCCTGTTCTTTCTTAAATAATTGTAATCACTCCGGATATACCAGACGGCTGTCGTCAATGCCGTACAGCACATTATCCAGATAGCGTTTTGCCAGATAGTTGGCCATACCCAGATTCATATCCAGATAGTTGCCGCAGTCTTTGGGAGAAGCACCGGGTACCTCACCCTTGTAATCGCGGATGAATTCAAACATTTCCACCATCAGAGGAACAATATCCTTAGAAGAGAGATCTCCGGCCAGCAGCAGATAGAAGCCGGTACGGCATCCCATGGGGCCGAAGTAGACGGTCTTGTCCTTGTATTCCGGATGATTGCGCAGGAAAGTTGCACCCAGATGCTCGATGGTGTGTACTTCTGCGGTATTCATCACAGGCTCTTCGTTGGGACTGGTCATACGCAGATCGAAGGTGGTGATGACCTCTGCACCGATGTGATCCTTGCGGGATACATAGACACCGGGCTGAAGCTTGATATGGTCAATGGTGAAGCTTGCTATTTTTTCCATGATATTCTCCATTCCGCACAATCTTTCAGGTTAATAATTGCGCTTTTTCTCTGCATAGTATACACTAATTCAGTAGAAAAGAAAATAGCCGGAGGGATAAGAGTATGAAGCATTCAGCGGAATATTATATAGAGCATCTGGAAATGGAGCCCCATGTGGAGGGCGGTTATTTCAAGGAATGCCTGCTGGAAAAAGAAGAGAGGAACCTGTGGAGCAGCATTTATTTTATGCTGGCAAAGGGGGAAGTGTCCCATTTTCATCGCCTGAAGTCGGATGAGGTATGGTATTATCATGACGGCAATGCGTTGACGATTTATATGATCGATGAGGCCGGAAAACTCACAGCGGCGAAACTTGGGCTGGACCTGGAAAAGGGAGAAGTCCCGCAGGTACTGGTTCCGAAGGGAATGATCTTCGGGTCTGCCATGGAGGAAGAGGGTTTCAGTCTGGTGGGCTGTATGGTTTCACCCTGTTTTAAATATGAAGAATTTGAACTGTTTGAACGGAAAAAACTATTGGAAAAATATCCGGAACACAGCGATGTGATCCTGCGTCTGACCCGTGAGTAAGCACTTACATTCGCAAAGTAGCGCAATAAAGCGTTGCATTCTGCCATTTTGTGTGCTATACTAGCTTCGCGTGCAGATGACTGCATGCACAATAAGGGTTATGAGAGGGAGAAAGAAAATGAAAAAATTTGTTGGAATTATTGTAGCAACTGTACTGGCATTTAGTCTGGTAGGATGTGGTCCTGTAGACAGCGCAATTCAGAATATTGCAAGTTCCGGATCCAATACCAGCAGCAAGAGTGGTGTGGTAACCGCAGATGATGACGGCTATGCAGAAGGACGTATGGGAGATGTAATGAGAACTTACTTCTTCGATTACACTGTAAACAGCGCATATACCTGCAATGACTATGAAGGATATACCCCTTCCGAGGGAAATAAGCTGTTAGTAGCAGAAGTAACCGTTAAGAACACCGATCGTTCTACCGTTACCATGTATGACACCGATTTCCAGATCCAGTGGGGCGATGATGATAACGATGACGCATACGCTGCACCTATCACCTACTATGGTAACACTGTAAGTGACGAACAGCTGCCGGAAGAGTATGATCTGGGTGTTAACGAAGAGAAAACCGGTCTGCTGGTATATGAAGTACCGGAAGATTCCAAGGATTATTCCATTTCTTATCTGGAGCAGTTCTCCAATGACACTGAGGGAGATGTATTCTTCGTATTCTTTACTGCAAAGGATAAGTAAGAGAAAACAAATAAGTAAGACTGGCGGTTTTGCCTGTAAAAAAGAACCGGAGTACTGTGGATTACAGTGTTCTGGTTCTTTTTTGCAGTTTATTTTTAATTTATAATTATATAATTTTTCCTTAATTGACATACTTATGTATGCGTGTTATAGTACAACTAGAACAAGGGAGAGGAAGAAAGATCAAGAGATTGATCGAAGATCCTCTGACTGGTTCCGAAATTCTCCGGCGGTTGCCGGAGGACAAAAGGTAAGAGGTATCGAAAGACACCGACATATGTTTAATAGAAAAGGAGAGATGACTTATGTTATTACCTAGCATTTTTGGAGAGAACTTATTTGATGACTTTTTTGATGATGTACCTTTCTTTGACAACAGAGCAGAGAATCAGATAGAGAAGAAACTGTATGGCAGACATGCACATAATGTAATGAAGACCGATATCAAGGAGACCGATGACAACTATGAGTTGATCGTTGATCTGCCCGGCTTCAAGAAAGATGAGATCAAGGTTTCTCTGGAGGATGGTTATCTGACCATTGAGGCTGCCAAAGGTCTGGATGAGGATGAGCAGGAGAAGAAGACCGGTAAATACATCCGCAAGGAGCGTTATGCCGGAGCTTGCCAGCGTAGCTTCTATGTTGGTGACAACCTGACTCAGGAGGATATCAAGGGCGAGTTCAAACATGGTATCCTGACTCTGAATGTTCCTAAGAAGGAAGCAAAACCTGCGGTAGAGACCAATAAATACATCGCTATTGAGGGATAATCCTTTGAATACAAAAACCGTTGCCCCGTAAGGGGCAGCGGTTTTTTGCGTTATACGAAATAGTTGCGTAGAATCTCAGGATGACTGTCTTTTCCGTAAGACAGCCCGTTCTTTTTTTATAATATATTGTTCCAGTCCCGGAACCGGATTGTTGAGACGGCAGCCGTAGAGAAACAGCCCGTTTTCCAGTTCCTGTATCCGTGCAACCAGTCCATAGAGATGGAAGTTGAAGTTTTCGGCGGTTTCATCCATATGATCATTCAAGACGGCATGGACGGTCTGATTGACCTCCAGTTTTAAATCTTCTTTGCTGACCACGGAAAAGCCGTTGTAGCTGATGTCCTTGATGATGGCATCGTGGGCGGCACGGTTTAGGCCGCATTGGACAGCAGTTTCGATGCCGACATAGCAGCGGTAGCTTTGCCGGCGGTTATAGGTTTTGCTTCCGGCGATGGAGGAGACAGTATAGCACAGTGTTCCATCGGAAAGCTTTACTACATTGGTAGTAACGTTTTTGAACAGCTGCGGTTTATCCTCCGGAAGTGTGACAATGAGATCTACGACGAGTCCTTTTCCACGGAAAGAGATAATTTTATCATCAGTAAACACACCCTGCGCCAGCAAAGTGTGCCTGCGAGGATATACCTCCAGAATTTTGGATTCAAATTGAAGCTGCTCGGTATTAAGATTGATCAAAAAGCTAAGGGATAACCCTGCTGTCAAGTCATCGATCTGCATAAGTCTGGTGATCTCCTATCTTTACAAAATCATTTAATTCACCATTTTTGCATTGGGATAGATGCGTTCCATCCGTGCATCCGGATAATGCGTATCTAAAAATTGTTCCAGTCCGTTAAGCTCTGTTGTTTCCACGGAATAGGAAGCACCGTTGCGCTCCGTATATCTGGCCAGCGCCAGTGCGGAGATCAACATGTTCACAATCATAAATACAATCAAAATATTGCAGACAATTGTGCCGGTTCTTTTCGGAATCTTTTCAATACAGCCGGAAAGCTTCGGATAGATCAGTTTCAGCCATACCACAGCGGCAATTCCCCAAAAGAAGCAGTACAAGAGGTTGATACGGCCGCCTAAGTTAAAGGCAAATCCGCTGTAGTCCCAGAAAATCGTGCCGAAGACCATTTCCGTGAAGACACTGCAGATATATTCGTAAGCACCGCCCAGCAGGGTACCTGCCAGAAAAATAGTACTGTCGCTCTTGTTGCGGTAACGGTAGAGCAGCAGGGTAAGGAAGGCACAGCCCAAACCCCAGACAATACTGAAAGGCCCGTAGATGACACTGCTGCGGCTCATCCATACACCGGCGGTGACACGGCAGAAGATCGTCTCTGTAATGTCGCCTAAAAAAGCACCGATGAAAAAGAGGGAAAACAATTTATAAAAGCAGCAGCCCTCAGCAAAAATGGTGGACTTCTTATGTTCGGCTCTGGCCTTTACCAGAGCATCCAGGCTGATAGAAGGATATGATTTCTGCAGTCGCTTCTGTATATGTCTTGTCAGGGCATTTTCCAGAAAACGGGAAGTCTGGCCCAGCCCTTCTGTAATCTGATCCAGGCGGGCGGTCTGCTTTTCCAGAGAGGCCTCCACCCGGTGCTTTGCCTGTACCTGTAGGCTTAAAGTAGATAAAGCGGAACCAACGGCATCCAACAGGAGCAGCCCGCCCAGCACCAACAGAAGTACAACGGAAAGCAAGTGCGGAATGCGGTCAAAAAGTCCGCATAATAACGGATCTGCAAACATTACCGTCACAACACTTAAAGCACCCCACAGCAGGGAAAAAGGCAGGCAGATGTAGCCACCTACGTTGTAGCGGAAACGGGAGTAATCCCACAGTTTTTTCTTATAGACTTTCTCGAAAAACATTCCCGTGAAATATTCCAGCAGGGAAGCCAGAACAAAACCACCCAGGAACAGGAAAAACGGGTCTTCCGTTAGTTCCGGCAGGAAAATCTCGAACAATATGGCACCAAAACCGTAGATCGGGCATAGGGGACCCGCTACGAATCCGCGGTTAACGAATTTCCGATGCTGCACCGCAGCAGCACATACCTCAATACACCATCCAATAAAGGAATAGAAGAAAAACAACCAGAACAGGCATAACCAGGTTATTGTCATAGGGGCACCTCTTTCGTCGAAGAATGTCGAATATTGTCTTGTTCCATCATATCACAACGGCATGATAGAAACCATGACTAAATTACAATGTTGGAAAAATGTACAAAATGGTGATAAAAACCGTTGGAAAAGTGTACGAAGCCATCGACATATTCTTCGGTAGGCTCTACACGGTAATTTCCCTGCCCTATCTGAACTAAGATCTCGGAAATCTCGGCGATATGATTTATCTCCTCCCATTCATTGTCTGTTAGACCGTCCTGCTGCAGACTTTCCCAGGCAATGTCACAATTCTTGTCCTCGTGTAATTCCTTCATATTGTTGTAATAGGTCTTATCTCCGGTGACGGCATAAGGCTGTACGGCAGCGGTCAGCGTTTTGGAACCCAGACGGTATTGGCTCATATACATGGTAGCTTCCAGCTGTTGAGAATTGATCCGGCTCAGATATAGATTGGATCCCACGAACAGGATCATCATGACGATACTGATGATCAGTATCCGATAGGTAGACCTTGTTAAAAAGATAAAAAAAGCGTAAAATTATTTTGAGGACCACCGGTGATGGCTTGCACCCTATACAGGAAGATGGTACTATAAAACGTAAGAGGCATGATTCGGAAAAGAGAAGATAACGGTAAAAATAACGATAAATAAAGAACCAGGGGTGGTTACATGAAAAAAAGAATAGTTGCCGTGACTTGTGTGCTGATGTTTTGTCTGGGGTTGATCGGATGTGGGACTGAACGAGCCGACAAAACGCAGCAACTGATCCGGGGTGCGGCACCGGGGTATAATGACGGTCTCATCCGGGTGGGGATGATCCAGACGGGAAAAGAGTCTGACTGGAGAGATGCCAATACCAATGATTATCTGAATACGTTCACCAAAGAAAGAGGCTACGATCTGATCTATATCGACGGCAATTCCAGTTCGGAGCGCCAGGTAAAAGCCATGTACGATCTGATCCAGCAGAAAGTAGATTATATTATCCTGCAGCCCATCGTGGAGACCGGATGGGAGGATGCTATACATGCCGCAAAGGAAGCTGGGATACCGGTCATCGTAGCGGATCGTAAAATCGCTGTGGATGAAACGGAATACGTGTCCTGGATCGGTTCGGATTTTGAAGAGGAAGGCCGGAAAGCTGTAACGTGGCTGGATCAATATTTAACAGAGCAGGGACGGGAAAACGAGACAATCCACATTGTCCTGCTGGAAGGAACTGAAGGAGCTACCGCTGCCATCGGAAGAACGAACGGTATTTTACATGGAGTGGAGGAACATCCGAACTGGACTATCGTAGACAGGGGATGTGCCAATTTCACTCAGGGAGAAGGCCAGACCTATATGGAAAATCTGCTCAGCAAAGGAACGGTAAAGGATATTGATGTTATCATTTCGGAAAATGATAACATGATCTTTGGTGCCATGAAAGCACTGGACCGGAACGGCAAGAGCTATGGGCCTGAGGGAGACATCATTATGATCTCCTTTGACGCTTTGCACGAAAGCTTTGAAAATATGATGGCGGGGAAATTACATGCCACCGTGGAGTGTAATCCGCTGCTGGCATCCACTGTGGAGACGGTCATAGAAGAACTGGAAGCCGGCAGAGAGGTGGACAAGATCTATAACACTGAGGAAAACATCTATACCTATGAAAATGCAGCCGACTATATAGATCAGAGAAAGTATTGATTTCCGAGGATTACGAATGAAAAAATCATTAAAGTATAAAATCGTTCTGGCTATTGTTATCATCGTATGCATTATGGACGTGAGCTTCATATTTGTAAACTACGTCAATTATATGAATGTCAATCGGAATTACACAGATTCTCTGGCGCAGACTGTGGCGAATACCTGCAGACTGGTGGTAGACGGAGACAGCGTAACGGGCTATCTGGACAACAGACGGAGAAATACGGCGTATTACGAGGTATGGAATAAACTCATTGACTATCGCAACACCAGTGAAAATGTATTGCAGATCAGCGTGGTCAATTTCAGGGATGGTGGAGGCTGTTATGTGTATGACACAGATCTGACAGAAAACGGAGCATTTTTAGGAGATATCCGCCCCTATGATGAGGTACAGAATGCTATAAAAGACGAGTTGATCGCATGTGAGAAAATAGAACCGTTAGAGTATAACGGAAGAAGCGATTACTACATTCCGCTGAATTCCTCATACAATATTCCGGTGGCTTATATTATCGTAGGAATTTCCACAGAAAATGTCAGAAGGGAGCAATTGACTTATTTAGGGTATATTACCATCATTGTTACATCGATTACGGTGCTTTTCGGAGTCTTTATGATCTGGTTTATGCAGCACAATGTGCTGGGACCGTTAAATGCCATGTCCAAGGCGGCTTCCAGCTATTCTATTGCCATTTTGCGGGATGGTAAGGAATCTCCCATCAGCCGGATGAACATCAGAACCGGAGATGAACTGGAACGGCTGTGTGAATCCATGAAGAAAATGGAGCATGATATCATTGCGTCCAGTTCCCAGCTGGCTATTGCCGATTGGAACAGCAATCATGACAGCATGACGCAGCTCTACAACAAGAGACACTACAAAGAACAGCTAAAAGAACTGCAGAATGACTGTACCATCGGTGTAATTTATTTCGACATTGACAATTTGAAACGCATGAATGATACCTTCGGACATGAAAAAGGCGATGCTGTGATCCTGAAAGCAGCGGAATTTATCCGGAGGTATCTCACGGAGCAAGCAAGCGGATTCCGTATCGGCGGAGATGAATTTGTAATGCTGATCAGAGATTGTACGGAAGAAAAAGTACAGGAACTGGTAAGTACCATGCGTGGAGATGAGAAAGGAAATTTATCGGATGTAACAGCAGAGTTTTACTGCCGTCTTGCAATCGGCGGAGCCTTTCGCAAGACAGCAGAAACTCTGGAAGAAACTATAAAACGGGCAGATGATGAAATGTACAAGAATAAACATTCCGTGAGAAAAGCCTGAAATTTCAGGCTTTACTGAATAGTCAGCCGGAAGCTGGCATCGCTGCCCTTCAGCCGGATCCGGTACAGATCATGATCCCATGCCGTTTTCAGGCGTGCGTCCGTGATCGGTAAAGTTTCTATGGCAAGTAGATCAGCCCCTTCGAAGGAGGTAGATGCTTCTCCGATGGAGAGTTTACCGTCAGAAAGAATAACAGGTTTTTCATAAGTAATAAAATTAAGAATAACATCTTGTGCATTTGTATGGTCTTCCAATACGACAGTGTTGGAAGACTTTTTTAATGTCACCCTGCGGCTATAGGTCAGACCCGGTACAACGGCTCCGGCATCGGGATAGGCGGCAGCCAGTTCCATGGAAATAGAAGGTTCGGCTCCGGTCAGCTCCGTCACCACTTTTTCCGCACGGTATTCCACACCGTCCTTCTGATCCGTACCGCAGATTGTAGGCAGGTTGTGATACCCTGACTGCATGGTCCAGATCTCGTAACGTCTGGGAGAGAAGGTCTTCCGGGTGTAGGTCTCCACACCGATATCCGCCAGAATGGGCAGTCCATTTTTGTATAAGGTGATGCTGCCGGTATCATTGTGGTTGTGACTGTCGGCATTGTCTCCGGCTTTGACTGCCAGATCCAGAGTATCGGAATGCACGAGGAACAGCCCTACGCTGGGATAATAGACATCCCGGTGGGAAAGTGTTCCGGAAGTATTCTGCTGCATCAGTTCTTCATAATGAAATACGGTCTGCATACGATAGAACAGATTCCCACCGTTCACTTCATCTGTGACAAGCTGACCCTGTCCCGCCTGAAAATCTTTTGCAGCGAACAGGCAGAGATCCGCCTGCCCGGTGGCTTTGCCGAAGAGATATTCCCGAACCCCGGCGCGGCCGGCGATGGGAGAGCAGTCAGCAAAATTGAAATAGTATTTATCATTCACATGCACGTTCAGAATATAGGATGCAATATTTTTTACCTTATCCCACCGGAACAGGGTGTCGAAATGACCGTCGGTAACCGTGTTCAGCACAGTCATGGCACCGTACAGGCATAGTCCTGCATGGCGATAATATTGGGCACCCTCCTCGCAACAGCCGTCATTGCCGTAATCCTTGAGAAAATAATCACAGCTTTCAGCGGCCTTATGCAGAATCGCCTGCAATGTGACAACTGTGTCAGACGTATTCTCCGGCAGGAACAACGGAGCATTTCCACAGAATGTGCGCACCGGAGAGGACAACCGAGAGGACATTTCCACACTCCAGGGCATCAGGAACGTGGTCAGCAGTACATTCTGTGTACACCATACGGTCCAGTTGCACATAGGCTCATCGTCATGTCCCATCCACCAGAAATGTGCGGTCAGGTAGGGCAGCAGGATCCGGCGCTTCAGATTGTCCTCGATGCAGGTCAGGATAAAAGGGCTGACCGCATTCAAATCGTCTTCCAGCAGATAAGCCGCACAGGCCAGCAAAGCTCCGGTCTCGCAGGCGAACAGATCCATGACGGGCCTGGTCACATCCGGCAGGATCAACTGCGGGGTATCGCGGATATAGGAGTTATGCGCGGGAAGCTGCCAGGCAGTCTCTTCGCAGATAGAATAAATACCGTTGAGAATATCATTCAGAAAACGTCCCTGATGCTCCACACATTCTGCCTGAATCAGATCATTTAAGGCATTGCGTTTGGCAAAATAGAGGGCTTCAAAAGCAGCCCGGTCACCGTCTCTTTTAAAACGCATGTAATCTGTGGCACGTATCACCGGGAATTTGTATCCAAGTTTCGTCTCTCCGGCCTGAATCAGAAGTTCCTTCAATGCTGCCGGGAGTCCTTCATAAGCCTTTCGGTCCACAGCCTTCGGAAATGGGTGAAAAGGGTGGCTGTTTCCGTGGAATGCTTTTGCTGTCTCTAAAAAACGCTTTTCTATACTTATCGGTTGTGAATTCATTTCTCTGATCCTGCCTTTTCATATTCATAATTCTCAATAAGAGACAAACCGTAATAGCAGTTAACTGAACTTATTGTTGACGTATTCCGTGGGGGAGACACCCTCCACCCGTTTAAATACCTTGCTGAAATAGAAGGCACTCTCGAAGCCCAGAGCCTCTGCGGCCTCGTAGACCTTCATATTTTCTTCTTCCAGCAGCCGTTTGGCTTCCGTGATCTTGCAGATGTTGATATATTCACTGAAGCCGGTATCGTTGTATTTGCTGAACAGCTGGCTTAAGTAATTCGGGCTGATGCCGAATACCGCTGCTACTTCATTCAGGGACAACCGCTCGCTAACATGTTCATTAATATATTTCCGGACGTTAGTTACGATGTGGTTTTTATAATCCTTTCGACGGGATTGGAACAATTCGCACAGCTGTCCGCAGAAGAATTGCAGCCACTGGATCACGTGATCCACATTGGACTGTTTGTACAGGGAACGATAGCCGTCCGGATCGTCTGCAAAAAATCCCGATACGATAGATTCGCCATCCTGCAGCAGGGAAATCGACAGATAGAGAATATTGCTGGCAGCGTCCAGAGCCTGCACATAGTGCCCCGGGTGATCCCGGAACAGATCGCAGATCGACTGAATCGTGTTATGCAAAATATCAGGATCATATTCTTCAAAGGCTCTGGTGAGATCATTCTTAAACAGGCTGATATTGAAGGAATTCTTAGCCTTTTCCTGTGAATGACCGGTATCAAATGCTACTATCGCGTCATGGGATTCCGTATTTTGAAAAATCTGTCTCGCGTACTGGTAGGAATCACAGATGGTACCAGGCGTCTGAACCGGGATGCCGATGCCGCAGCGTAGCGACACATTATAGTAGTTTTGCAGAGTTCCACTGATATTGTGCAGAATCTCCGTCACATTTTCTACATAATCATCGGTATCTACGGCATCCGCAAAGCAGAAAATCAGTGCAAAATGGCGCAGATCCAGGGATAATGCATACAGCGGCAGATATTTACCGCCCAGTTCCCGGATCATCTGCAGTGAACTGGTAAACAGAGGCATCTGCTTTTCTGCAGACATTTGATCGGCCTGTGGACTGAGAATCTCTCCGTAACAGCACACATAAGCACCATAGTCAAAGTTCAGGTTCAGATCCAGGCTTTGCAACCGGAACTGTTCTTCGGATTCGAACAGGTCATGCAGGAGACTGATCAGGAACTTGTCATAAAAGGGATGAATATTTACGGCGGACATCTGCTTTTTCCGGGAACGGGAGATCTGTGTGAGTACCCGGTCTATGGCATTTTTCAGTACTTCCGGTGTCAGTTCCAGCTTTACCAGATAATCGGATACCTGATAAGACAAGGCATCTCTTGCCATCTGGAAGTCTTCATAGCTGGTGAGGATGATAAAATAAGGGCAGTTATCCCCATAGCGTTCTCTGCATGTTTTCGCAAGCTCCAGACCGTTCATGACCGGCATTTTAATGTCCGTGATCACGATGTCAGTAGATTTTTCTTCAATAATCTTCAGCGCCGCCTGACCGTTCATGGCAGTTCCACAGATCTCGATATTCATTTCGTTCCAGTTCAGCATGGAACGGATTCCAGCCTGAACCAGAGGTTCGTCATCCACAATTAAAAGCTGATACATAGTAACTCCGTTCTGGACAGATGTCTGTCCGGATTAAGTGTTTTCAGATGAAATAGTTTCGGATGAAACAGTTTCATTGTTATGCAGAGGAATATTCGGTATGTGTATGGACATCGTCGTATATTCCCCTTCTTTGCTTTCTATGGTAATGCCATATTCTGCACCAAATTGGTATTGTAAGCGTTTATGCACATTGCTGACACCGATTTCCCGGAAGAAATCCGCGGAACTGTCGTCGTTGGAGCGTAATACCTGTGCAGCTTTATCCGCTGTCATGCCTACACCGTCATCTGTGACATCAATACGGATCTTTTCGGTGTTGTCCGATGTCTCATAGCCGACATGTATCCGGATGTGTCCGGCACAGCCCTTCGGTTCGATACCGTGGAAAATTGCATTTTCAACCAGAGGCTGCAATGTAAACTTGATAATCTCACTGTTGTACAGAGATTCATTATCCACCTGAATGTCCATGGTAATGGTGCCGCCGTAGCGGTAGCTCTGAATGGTGAAATAGTTCTCCAACAGAGATAATTCTTCTCGGATATCGATCAACAGGCTGGTGCCTTTGGAAATACTTTTTAACAGACGGGACAGGGAGGTGGTCATCTCGGAGATACCGGTTGCCCCCTGTATGGTTGCCATCCATTTGATAGAGTTCAGAGTATTATACAGGAAATGAGGGTTGATCTGGCTTTGCAGCATCTTGTATTCCAGATCCTGTTTCTGCTTCTCATCCTCCAGTCTTTTTTCCATAAGCTCCGATACATTTTCTGACAGATCATTGATTCCCCGTCCGATATCTCCCAGCTCATGCTCCCATTCCACGCTGGGATCTCTGGAGAAATCTCCACCTGCGATGCGTACCATCCGTGTCTGCAGCCTGGATACAGGTACCGTAATCATACGATTCATCAACAGCATCAGAACGACACCGATAGACAAAATGCCGATCAGGATGCAGGCAAGGATTCCCATGAACAAAACCGCCTGATTGGTCCGCTCCGCATGTGAAATACTCTGGCTCAGGTAGCAGTCCGGCATATCTAACGGTGTGGTGACCAGAATCTGTTCTCCTTTGGCAGAACTGTGAATTTTGGAGATATGAGTGGTTCCGGTGAGGGAATATGCGCTCAGATCATCCAGAATACTATATTCGGGCGTAAATTCCTGCAAGCCTCCGTTTTCATAAATATAGGTATGTCCTGCAATGGACAGATAGAGAAAGCTGTCTGACGGACAACTGTAATCCTTCAAAGGTATGGTGAACAGATCTGCGGATATTTCGATGAACAGATATCCTGCCTGCCTGTTATTGTATTGGTAGGTAATGGGACGGATCACAGGTAATACTTTACGTCCCGCACGGTGAAAAGGATCGGATACAATACCGGGCGAAAAATCATAATCATCGGCAGTCAGTAATTCTTCATAATAAGGAAGCCCCGGAATCAGCGTTGCAAGATCTGCGGTAGAGGAGTACGTTGCGGTTACCACCTGCAGATAATGCTCCTGTGAGACAATGGCAATTCTGGGCATATAATTATAAGAAGAATTCCGGCTGCATTCCTCGTAGAAGGAATCATAAGTGGATACGGACAGGACAGAGCCGGGATTGGGGTTATGTTCAATATAATTGGCAATATTGGAATCTGTCTGGCAATATCTGACCAACCGGTACACTTCATCAATACTGTTGTCCATGGATTCCGACAACAGTCGCAGGCTGGTCTCGGTGGACTGGATCAGAGTGTTCTGCAGATAGTGCCGGAATATGTAATAACTGAACAGGCTGATCAACAGGCACATTCCCAAAATGGCACTCAGCGTGAAAATCAATATGCGATTTCGTATGCTTTTTGAGTGATAAACAGTCTTTTTCATGCATTCAGTATAACATAACGAAAGAAAAAAGGTAGTTGGAAAAACAAGATACTAAAAAAAGTGCATGTTAAAATAAAAAAATACATTTTCTGAAAGCGCTTTCTGAAAAAATGTAAACAAATTATAAAAAATTGTGAATACTATTATAAATTTTTCCATGTCATGTCTCGGCCTTTTTCGTTATACTTTAGTTACAGTCAAGGAACCGATAACAACGGATTCGTAACAGACATAACATAGTATCAAATTAACAGGAGGGTTTACATGAAAAAGAAAGTATTAAGTTTAGTACTGACAGCAGCAATGATGACCACCATGCTTGCAGGCTGCGGCAGCTCCGATAACGGCAGCACAGCAGCTTCCACCGGTGAGGCACCCGCAGCAGCAACCACTGAGGCTGCAGCAGCTTCCACGGAAGCAGCACCTGCAGAAGAAGTTACTTTAAAGTGGGCTATCTGGGATCAGGAGACCACACAGTACTGGGGTGACATTAAAGATGCATATGAAGCATCTCATCCCGGTGTAACTATTGAGATGGTAGATCTTGGTTCTACCGATTACATGACCGTTCTGGCAACTGAGCTTTCCGGCAGCGGATCCGATTTCGATGTAGTAACCGTCAAGGATGTACCCGGATATGCAACGCTGGTACAGAAGGGATCTATTCTTTCCCTGGATGATTACATCTCCAAAGATGGCGTGGATTTAAGCAAATACGCAGGTGTTACCGATCAGGTAACTGTAGACGGAAGCCTGTATGAGCTGCCTTTCAGAAATGACTTCTGGGTATTGTTCTATAACAAGGATCTGTTTGATGCCAAGGGTGTTGCTTATCCTACCAACGATATGACCTTTGATGAGTACGATGCTCTGGCAAGAGAGATGACCGATACCACCTTCGGCTCTCAGGTATACGGTGCTCATTATCACACATGGAGAAGTGCAGTTCAGCTGTTCGGTGTTCTGGATGGTAAGCATACTATTTTGGATGGAAACTATGATTTCTTCAAACCTTACTATGAGATGGTTCTGAATCAGGAAGCTGACGGTGTATGCAGAAAGTACACGGATCTGAAGACCGAAGGTTTACATTATTCCGCAGCATTCTCCGGTGGAGACGTAGCAATGATGAACATGGGCTCCTGGTTCATCGCAACCATGATGTCCAACCTGAAGTCCGGCGAATATGATTCCAGCCTGTGCGGTAACTGGGGTATCGTTAAGTATCCCCATGCAGAAGGCGTAGAGCCCGGTTCTACTCTGGGTACCATCACCGGTCTGGCTGTAACCACTGCAAGTGATACTCCCGATGCGTCCTGGGATTTCGTTAAATGGGTAAGCGGTGAAGAAGGCGCAGCAGTTATGGCTTCCAGTGGTAACTTCCCTGCAATGATGACTGATGAAGTAGTAGACATGATCTCCGGTCTGGAAGGATTCCCCACTGATGAAGCCAGCAAGGAGGCTCTGACTGTATCCAACCTGTATCTGGAAGTTCCTTACGCTCCCAATGTATCTGAGATTAACTCCGCTCTGGATTCCTATCATGGAAGCATCATGACCGGTGAGATGAGCATTGATGATGGTATTGCTGCAATGAATAAAGCGGTAGCTGACCTTCAGGCTCAGTAATGAAGATCTTCTCTATAAAAGTATTGAATGTTTGTTGAATGTTGAATAAGACTTAAGGGGTCGTACCTACGGCCCCTTTCTTATCAGAAAAAGACGCAAAAGATGACACAAAAAGCGTTTGAAAGGAGAATTGTTATGCGGAAATTAAGCCGTCAAACCAAAAGAGATCTGGTGGCCTACTCCTTTATTGCACCTAACTTTATCGGTTTCTGCGTATTTACTTTGATCCCCATTATTTTTGCCTTTGCCCTTGCTTTCATGAAGTGGGACGGGAGTAACCCGATCCAGTGGGCAGGCATCAGTAATTTTACAAGACTGTGGAAAGATACTTTCTTTATCGCAGCATTTAAAAACACCATTATTTATTGTATCGGTACCGTGCCTCTGACCATGATCGCATCTCTGGCACTGGCCATCGTGTTAAATCAGAAAGTAATAGGAAGAGGTATTTTCAGAACCCTTTCCTTTTTCCCATATGTAGCTTCTCTGGTAGCAATCACCGCAGTATGGAAAATGCTGTTCCACCCCTCCAAAGGACCTGTGAACAACATTCTGCTGAACGTTTTCAATGTACCGCAGGATCAGCTTCCCCAGTGGTTCACCGGCGGACTGGTACTGTTCTCCATGATTCTGTTCAGTGTATGGAAATATATGGGTTATTATATGGTAATCTACCTGGCAGGCTTACAGGGAATCTCCTCTGAACTGTATGAGGCAGCCAGCCTGGACGGTGCAAATACCTGGCAGAAATTCCGTTATGTGACCTGGCCGCAGTTGTCTTCCACGACCTTCTTCGTAGTAGTCATGCTGACCATCAACTGCTTCAAGGTGTACGATATCGCCATCATGCTGGCAGGCGGTGGAAGCGGAGAATTAACCACTTCAGCAACCGTTCTGGTATACTACATCTATCAGAAAGCATTTATTGACTGGGATCTGGGCTACTCCAGCTCTGTAGCAATGGTACTGTTCCTGATGGTACTGTTCGTAACGATCATTCAGTTCCGCGGTCAGGCAAAGAGGGAGAAAGCATAATGGCAATCTTGGCTTTGAAGGTTCTCGATAAGGACAGCAACACCATCTGCGTCAGCAGCGGTGAGGATTTTGTGGATCTGGTCTGCACCCATACCTATGAAGAGGGTGACCGGATCGTGCTGGAGACCGATGAGAAAAATATACATGTACATTTACAGGTGGATGATGCTCTTGGGGATGCTTTCGTATACATAACCGACAATGTATCCTATTATGTTCCCTTCGGGGAAAAAAGGATCAGCATGTCCCCTAAGGTATTTTCCGGAAATAAACATTATCTCTATGCGGAAGTCGCAAGAGAAGATGAAATCACAGCTTACCGGAACCTGGCACTGAATCCTGCAGACCAGCATATGGATGTTCCCTGTTATCCGCATGCGACAGCCAATGTGGAGACCAGAGGCGAGAGTGTATTCGCAGCGAAAAACGCCATTGACGGTGTCCGGGCGAACCTCTCCCACGGAGAATGGCCCTACGAATCCTGGGGAATCAACATGCAGGATGATGCAGCTATGAAGCTGGACTTCGGCAGACCGGTACTGGCAGACAGGATCGTGTTGTACACCAGATCCGATTTCCCGCATGACAACTGGTGGCAGCAGGTAACGATCCGGTTTTCCGATGGCAGTGAACAGGAATTTCCCTTAGAGAAGAGCAGCAGGGCACATGTACTGCCGATCCCCGAGAAAGAGATCACCTGGCTGGAGCTTTGCAACCTGATCAAAGCAGAAGATCCATCCCCCTTCCCGGCACTGAGTCAGATTGAAGTGTACGGCAGGGTAAAACGTTAGGAGGCGCACAGATTATGAAATCAGCACATAAAAAAGCCGTTTTGGGCAAAGTGATCGTATATGCGATTCTCATTCTGATCGCAGTGGTCATGATCATTCCTTTCCTGTGGATGCTTTCCGCATCCATCAAGAGTGACAGAGAAGTATTCCAGATGAATCCTTTTGTATGGATCCCTGCGAACCCCAAGTGGGACAATTACGTGAAGATCTGGACGAAGATTCCCTTTGGCAGATTCGTGGGAAATACGGTATACTTAACATTGATCGTTACTTTCTTACAGTTACTGACCAGCAGTTTTGCAGCATATTCCTTTGCAAAACTGGACTTCCGTCATAAGAACGGATTGTTCCTGGCATACATCGCAACCATCGCAATGCCCTGGCAGGTATATATGGTACCTCAGTTTATCATGATGAGAAGAATGGGACTGAACGATAAGCTGCTTGCTATGATCTGCCTGCAGGCGTTTTCCGCATTCGGTGTATTCATGATGAAGCAGTTCTATGAAGGCATTCCCGACGATCTGTGTGAAGCCGCCAGAATCGACGGTATGAGTGAGTACCGGATCTATGCCAGCATCATGCTGCCGTTGTCGAAGCCGGCACTGTCCACACTGACGATCTTCACCTTCGTGGCGACATGGAACGACTATCTGGGACCTCTGATCTACTTAAAGAGTCAGGAGAAGAAGACCATTCAGCTGGGATTAAAAATGTTCATCAGCCAGTACTCTTCCGATTACGGTCTGATCATGGCAGGATCGGTATTGTCACTGATCCCGGTACTGATCGTATTCCTGGTATTGCAGAAATACTTTGTAGAGGGTGTTGCCTCTACGGGACTGAAGGGATAGCAGATAACAATGTATTTTCACAAGCCTGTGTCGGTTCCATGTCACAGGCTTGTATAATAAAAATGCATAATAAGGTAAAGGATAAGACTATGATAACATTTGACGAAAAGAAATATCCGCAGATCACAGATGCGGAGATCAAAGACGCTCTGCAGTTTTCCACGGAGCAGGTAATCCGGGATCTGCCGGAATTTACAGAGAAGTTCCAGAAAGCATACAGCGAGAACGGTTTCTATCAGCCGATTCCGAACAATTACTGGACCTGTGGGTTCTGGACCGGAGAGATCTGGCTGGCTTATGAATATTCACAGGACGAACGCCTGAAAAAAGCAGGTGAGGTGCAGGTGAAGAGCTTTTTGGACCGTATTGACAATAAGATCGAAGTAGATCATCACGATATGGGATTTCTGTATTCTCCTTCCTGCGTGGCAGCTTATAAGCTGATCGGAAGCAAGGAAGGCAGGGAAGCAGCTATCAAAGCAGCAGAGCAGCTGATCACCAGATATCATCCGGTAGGGGAGTTTATTCAGGCATGGGGACCCATGGATGCACCGGAGAATTACCGCCTGATCATTGACTGTTTACTGAATCTGCCTCTGTTGTACTGGGCATCCGACGAGACTGGAGATCCCAAGTATCGTGATATTGCTGAGAAGCACATCCATACAGCAGTAGCAAATGTGATCCGTGAGGATTATTCTACCTGGCATACCTTCTTTTTTGATATGAAGACGGGAGCACCGGATCATGGTGCCACCTGTCAGGGTTACCGTGACGGATCCGCCTGGGCGAGAGGCCAGGCATGGGGTGTCTACGGTATGGCACTGGCTTACCGCTATACCGGCAGAAAAGAGTATATCGACCTGTTCCGTCACGTAACCGAATATTTTCTGGCACATCTGCCGAAGGATCTGGTACCTTACTGGGATCTGGAATTCACCGACGGGGATGACCAACCGAGAGATTCCTCTTCTGCTTCCATCGCGGCTTGTGGTATGCTGGAAATGGCGAAATATCTGGAGCCGGAAGAAGCAGAGCATTACATTACACTGGCAAAACAGATCATGCGGTCTGTCTATGTGGGCTATGCCGTAAAGGATCCGAAGGAATCCAACGGACTGGTGCTGCACAGCACCTACTCAAACCATTCTCCTTACAATACCTGCAATCATTACGGCGTAGACGAGTGCAATTCCTGGGGAGATTACTTCTACATGGAGGCACTGACCCGGTTATTGAAGGATTGGAGAGAGTACTGGTAGATTATATTAAATTGATATCATACGAAGCCCATACAGATACGCATGCCTTGATGTAAGGTCTCCGAGTGTGGATTTTCTAAAGAAAAGTGGCTTAGTTTTTCTCATTATGACGGGCCCGCCTACAGTCGACATCCGTGTCGACGATCGGCTGACGCGAACATCGTGTTCGCTTTCGCCCTGTTGCCAGACCACTTTTCAAGAAAATCTCACACTCTACGACAAACATCTTCGGCATGGCATCCTGTCTGGGCTTCTGTAAGAAGTATTTCTAATATAGGAATATAGTTACTACGTTTGTTATTTTGGAGGGACTAACTGCATGAACTTACATAACAAAAAAGATTTTCAGGACTGTATGTTATCTATCCTGGAGCCGTTAAAGCCTTATTACAGTGAGGAAAAGGCGAGACTGACCCTGGGCGTTACCATGGCACATTATGACATCGGTGCCACATGGATGGAAGCCTTTTCCCGCCCCTTATGGGGATTGGTGCCCTTTTGGGCAGGTGGGGGAAAAGAGCCGGAATTTGAAGAGATCTACCGCAAGGGTCTCACCGCAGGAACCGATGAGAAGAACCCGGAATATTGGGGAGAATGCACTTCCTTTGATCAGAGATTCGTGGAGATGGCAGCCATTTCCTATGGCATTATGTTTGCCCCCGAGGTGGTATGGGATCCTCTCACGGAGGAACAGAAAGAGAACCTCTGTAACTACTTAAATAAGATCAATGAGCATCCTTTGCCGGTGTGCAACTGGATCCTCTTTGCAGTACTGGTGAACATTGCCATGAAAAAGGTGGGACGCCGTTACAGTCCCGAGATGCTTGAGGAATATCTGAACGGACTGGAGACCTTCTATCTGGGTGAAGGCTGGTATCAGGACGGAGATTCCGGTCAGAAGGATTACTATATTTCCTTTGCCATTCATTTTTACAGCCTGATCTATGCCGTAATTATGGAGAAAGATGACCCGGAGCGGGCAAAAAAATACAAGGCGAGAGCCATGGAATTTGCAAAGCAGTTCATTTACTGGTTCGATGAAGAGGGCGAGGCCATTCCTTTCGGCAGATCCCTGACCTATCGTTTTTCGCAGGTAAGCTTTTTCAGTGTCTGCCTGCTGGCAGGACTGGAGCCGTTCCCGGTTCCCGTGATGAAAGGTCTGATTGCAAGGCATCTGCGTACCTGGCTGAAGCGTCCGATCTTCGACAGAGATCATGTGCTGACCATAGGATATGGATATCCGAATCTGACCATGGCGGAGCGGTACAATGCCCCCGGTTCTCCTTACTGGGGCATGAAGGTGTTTGCCTTTTTGTTGCTTCCCGATGATCATCCCTTCTGGAGTGTGGAAGAGGCACCATTGCCGAAGCTGGCATCGGCCTGTCCCCAGAAGTATGCCGATCTGTTTGTCTACCATTACGGCAATCACACCACAGCATTTGCACCAGGTGTCTACAGTCCCAATGGACACGGCCAGATCGTGGCAAAATACGGAAAGTTTGCTTATGATACCCGGTTCAGTATCAGCGTGGCAAAGTCCTGCTACGAGCTGCATGAGAATGCCCCGGACAATATGCTGGCGTTCTGGATCGATGGTTATGTCTATGTGCGCCGGATCTGCGAGGAGTCAAAGATCACGGAGAACGGAGTATGGTCGAAGTGGAGTCCCTATCCCGGCATTACGGTAGAGACCACGATCACCCCGGATGCCGGTGGACATACCAGAGTACATAAGATCACCAGCGAGATTGACTGCGTGGCCTACGACTGTGGATTTGCAGTCAGCAGAGGTGATTTTGAAGAGGTCGGCTTTGCGGAAAAGGTGGACGGTATGTCCGCCCAGGCCAGCAACGAATTCTGCAGTTGTACTGTCAGTGCGGTATTGGATGAAAATACACAGGTTAACGAAGTGGCAGACAAGCCGCCCGTAGGCTACATGATCACCGTAGATCCCAACACTAACCTGCTCTACACCAAGACCAAGATCCCGGCAGTGAAATACCACATCCGCAAGGGATCCCAGGAAATCGTCACCAGAGTGGATGCGGAAGTTATCTAGAGGTTTTTGCATTTTAAATTGAGAGTTAGTGAAGAAATGCTATCAAATCCCCGTAGCCCTTGGCAGGGTATAAGAAACGCGGCACGCTCGCGCTCTGTCGCAGAGCGTAGCGGTACATAAGCGGTCACAATACGACCGCTAAGTACCGACGTCTGCTTACGGCACTGCTTATTCTTATACCCAGCCGGGGCTACTGGTTTTTTGAAAGCTTTCCAAAACGCAGAACTCCCGGCGTATGCGGTGCCATGTCGAAGATGTTTGTCGGAGGATGTTGATATTTTCTAGAAAAGTGCTGAAAGACAGGGGGAAAGCGGACACGATGTCCGCGTCAGCCGATTGTCGACAT